>OHEK01000039.1_pt1 | contig 51165 bp, 43 predicted proteins | sample 1567301 | NCBI WGS metagenome assembly OHEK01 (sample SAMEA3879554, study PRJEB24766) | human gut metagenome | biome: human-associated habitat; feature: feces | place: USA | collected 1985/1987
CTCAATTCTATCACTATATCTTTCCGCATTTCACTTTTTTGTAGTAACTTTGCAAATAATATATAAAAACAAAGCAGAATGAACAGGCTATTCTTCTTCATATTCTTTTTTATTGTATTGTTGGTAGAAGGACTTGAGGCTGCAGTGGATGTGCGTTCCACTCGCTTTACAACCACATCCGGATTAGGGAATAATTCGGTCAGATATATGTATCAAGACAGTAAGGGATTTATTTGGATGGGAACTCTTAACGGGCTTAGTCGTTTTGATGGAACTTCTTTTATTACATTCCGTCCTCGAAAAGGAAATAAACCTTCATTGCCAGATCATCGTATACAGGAAATTATAGAGGATCAGAATTGTTTTTTATGGATAAAGACAACAGGAGAGTCAGTTGGGTGTTATGACTTGAAGAAGGACTGCTTTGTAGATTTTACAGGTAGTGGTGAGTATTTACGCCATTATTCGAATGTCTATTTTGTCAATAAAAATGAAGCTTGGGTAACGGGAGAAAGAGAAGGATGCCGGTTAATACGCTACCGGAAAGACCGTACTTTTACTTCAATCGCCTTCGATGTTCGTAGTGGGCTTGCGTCCAACCTTATCCGTGATTTGAAGGTAGGTGCAGAAGGTTGGGCTTGGATTGCCACAGGAAAAGGGCTTTATTATTGGGATGGAAAGAAACTTCATGCAGTGGATGAGCGTATGGACTTTATGAGAATAGCTGTTCACGGGAAGAAAACCTATTTCCTGACGAATAAAGGGGCTGTGTATACTTTCCTGAATGGGGCTTTAAAGAAGGAAGTTGCTATTGAAGGAGATTTTACTTACTATGATAATTTGATATTAGGTAAGAAGTGGCTTATTTTTAGTGGTACCAATACTTGGAGCTTTGACTTTGAAACGCATGTACTGACTTTAGCTGAAGAGGCACTGCAAATAAAAAGAGCGAAGGTTATTAAAGATAACAAGGGAGAATCGTGGGTTTATGGAAACAGTGGAGTATTAATTTGGATTGATTCCCAATCGGGAAAAGTGACTCCTTTTTTATTGATGCCGGAAGAGAAGCGTAATTATGTGGACCGGGAACGCTATTATGTGGTACATGATTCACGTGGAATTATTTGGATTGGTACTTATGGTAACGGCCTTTTTGTATATGATGTGGCAAACGGGCAAATGAAACATATCGTAGCCGACTCAGACAATGCGCAAAGTCAGATTGGCTCAGATTTTTTGCAATGTGTCATAGAAGACCATTCTGGAAATATATGGGTAAGTTCGGAATATACGGGAGTGTCCCGTTTGGAAGTCCTGAATGAAGGCACACTTCGTATTTTCCCAGCAGGTGAAGGGAAGTTTAATCGTTCGAATACGGTACGTACCCTGCACCGTTGTTCTTCAGGAAATATCATTCTTGGAACCCGTGATGGAAGAATGTATGAATACGATTCACAGTTGAATAATAAAAAGGAAGAAACAACTTATGGAAGTAATATTTATGCGGTTGTAGAGGATGCGGATGGAGTTCAGTGGTATGCTTCGCGTACCAAGGGACTGATTGTGGGTAACCGTGTATATACACATAATCCTTCCGATTCATCTTCCTTGGGATCGAATCAAGTGTTTTGTCTGTTGAAGGATAGTAAAAACCGTATATGGGTTGGAACTTTTGAAGGAGGACTTGATTTGGCCGTTCCAGGTAAGAATGGCTATACTTTCCGTCATTTCTTGACTTCCACTTATGGACAGCGTCAGGTGCGGGTTATTTTTGAAGATGACAATCATTGGGTTTGGGTTGGAACCAGTGAAGGCGTTTATGTGTTTCAGCCTGATAAACTGTTGAAAGATCCGTCTGCATATTATAGTTATACCTTCGATAACGGAATGTTGAGAAGTAATGAGATTCGTAGCATCGCTTCTGATGGGAAAGGGCACATCCTGATAGCAGAGTCGGGAGCCGGATTTTCGGTATGCTCTCTTCCTGAAAATGGAAATTATGCTCAGCTGAAGTTTGAACATTTTGGATTAGAGGATGGATTGGTTAACGGAATGGTACAAACTTTCATTCCAGATATGAATGGTAAAATCTGGATTACCACAGAATTCGGTGTTTCTTGCTTTGATGCGGCTCGTAAAACATTCGAAAACTATTTCTTTTCTACAAATATGCTGGGCAATGTGTATGCCGAGAATTGTGGGCTAAGCTTGGATGACGGCCGTATTGCTTTTGGTACAAATTATGGATTGACGGTGATTGATCCGCGTAGGGTAAAACATCCGGAAAGTAAAACGAAAGTTACGTTTACAGATTTGCGGTTGAATGGCATTTCGGTTAGTCTAGATGAACCGGATTCTCCTTTGGATATGTCTTTAGCCTATGCTTCAGAGGTGAATTTACAGTATTATCAAAGTTCTTTTGTGGTAGAATTTTCTACTTTTGACTACTCGGGAGCAGGAGGTTCTAAGTTCAGTTATAAGCTTGAAAACTATGATAAGGGATGGAGTGTTCCTTCGTCCTTGAATTTTGCGGCTTATAAAAATCTTTCTCCAGGAACCTATTATCTTCATGTTAAAGCTTCTGATGCTTCCGGATTATGGGGAGCGGAGGAATCTGTATTGAAGATTGTGGTGAATCCTCCTTTCTGGAAAACGCCATGGGCTTATATCTTGTATGTGATAGTGATAGCTGTACTGTTGTACATTGTATTCCGTATTATACGTAATATGAATACTTTACGTAACAAGATTAAGGTAGAGGAGCAGCTTACCGAGTATAAACTGGTATTCTTTACCAATATTTCACATGAGTTCCGTACTCCGTTGACGTTGATACAAGGTGCGTTGGAGAAGATTCACCGCTTGAAAGTGCCGAAAGAAATGGCTTACTCTCTTAAGATTATGGACAAGAGTACGGAACGTATGTTGCGTCTGATTAATCAGTTGCTTGAATTCCGTAAAATGCAGAATAATAAGCTGGCCTTGTCATTGGAAGAGACAGATGTGATAGCTTTTCTGTATGAAATTTATTTGAGCTTCAAGGATGCCGCAGAATCAAAGAACATGGAATTCCGTTTTATTCCTTCTTGTCAGTCGTACCGGATGTTCATTGATAAGGGAAACGTGGATAAAGTAGTGTATAATATCTTGTCTAATGCCTTTAAATACACTCCGTCAAAAGGAAAGATTGAGTTTGTGGTGAATGTAGATGAGTCGGCCGGAAGACTGAAAATGAGTGTATCTGATACGGGTGTGGGTATTCCCAAGGAAAAACGTGGCGAATTGTTCAAGCGGTTTATGCAAAGTAATTTCTCTGGTGACAGTGTAGGCGTGGGGCTGCATCTGACGCATGAACTGGTCAACGTGCATAAAGGAACAATTACTTATGAGGAGAATCCGGGAGGAGGCTCTATCTTTATTGTGACTTTGCCGACGGATAAGTCTGTATATGAAGAAAAGGATTTTCTTGTGCCAAACAACGTGCTGCTGCGTGAGGAGGAAATGGCTGAAAAGCATTTGGCGGATGTGGTATTGAAAGATGAAGAAGGGCTGGATGAAGTTCTTCCGGTAAATCCGCTGAATAAATACAAGGTCTTGATTGTAGAGGATGATAATGATGTGCGTGAATTCCTGAAAGAGGAGCTGGGAGTATATTTTGAGGTTGTTGCAGAAGCTGATGGAGATGCAGGATTGGAACGTGCGCGTAATTATGATGCGGATTTGATTATCAGTGATGTGGTCATGCCGGGATGTTCAGGTTTTGAACTGACACGGAAATTGAAGACTGATTTTAATACCAGTCATATTCCGGTGATTCTGCTGACGGCCATGACTTCGGTAGATAATCATGTGAAAGGAGTGGAGTGTGGAGCTGATGCTTACATCACGAAACCGTTTAGTCCAAGACTGTTGTTGACACGGGCGTTTAAGTTGATAGAACAGCGTGAAAAACTGAAAGAGAAATTCTCGCATGACCCCAATCAGGTGCGTCCGGCTCTTTGTTCCTCTGATAAAGATAAATTCTTTGTAGAGAAGATGGGGCGCATTATGGAAACGCAACTGGGAAATCCTCAGTTTACCGTAGATGAGTTTGCTTCCATGATGGGGGTAGGACGTTCTATCTTTTATCGTAAGGTGCGAGGTGTAACAGGCTATTCCCCAAATGAATACATACGTATTATGCGAATGAAAAAAGCGGCAGAACTGCTTTCTTCTCCAGAAAATCTGACGGTGGCCGAGGTTTCGTATCAGGTAGGTATTAATGATCCGTTTTATTTTAGTAAGTGCTTTAAACTTCAGTTTGGTGTGACTCCTTCCGTCTATCAGAAAGGAGGAAGAGGAGAAAAGGAAAAAGAAGAGGGCGCTGATTCTGAAGTAAAAGAAGAGTAAGTTGTATCTCAGAACTTTCTTTGCTATTTAGAAATTGCAAAATTAAAAAATGCATGGCCGATAATGTAAATATTTGATGAAAAATGTCGGGTATTCTGTAAAGTTCATGATTAAAGGCATGTAAAAGTAATAAATATTGAAATTATATAAAGAAAAAGTATTACCTTTGCATGAATACAAAAACATAGAAGATGGGACATCATCAATTAGATAGTTTAGACGAACAAATTCTGCGTATGATCGCAGGCAATGCACGTATTCCATTCTTGGAAGTGGCACGTGCTTGTAATGTATCGGGAGCCGCTATTCATCAGCGAATTCAGAAGTTGACGAACCTGGGAATTCTGAAAGGTTCAGAATTTATCATTGATCCGGAAAAGATAGGTTATGAGACCTGTGCTTACATCGGTTTGTATTTGAAGGATCCGGAACAGTTTGACACTGTAACAGAAGCTTTGAAGTTTATTCCGGAAGTCGTGGAATGTCATTTTACGACAGGGCAGTATGACATGTTCATCAAGATTTATGCAAAGAACAATCATCACTTGCTGGAAATTATCCACGATAAACTTCAACCGTTGGGCTTGTCGCGCTCGGAAACAATTATTTCTTTCCGTGAAGCTATCAAGCGCCAGATGCCGATAATGGATCTGGCGAATGATGAAGATTAAAATCGCGACGCTTATTTTTGCGTACGTTCGTAATCCACGAAACTATAGGAGTAGAGATGCTTTTCGTCTGTCGGATGGCATTCTCTACTTTTTTCTTTCCATAGCTCCGGACTTACTTCCGGGAAAAAGGCATCGGCGGGTGCCTGCTCATCGTCTACTTCCGTAAGATACAGGCGGTCGGCCAATGGGAGTGCTTCTGTGTAGAGAGTAGCTCCCCCGATGATAAATACCTCCTCGTCTTCCTTGCAGGTATGCAGGGCATCGGCCAGTGTGTGAAAACATTCCGCACCTTCAAAGTGCAGTTCCTGGCGGCTGAGTACCACGTTTCTCCGGTTGGGGAGAGCGCCTTTCGGGAGTGATTCAAACGTGTGGCGTCCCATAATGATAGTATGTCCGGTGGTCAGTGCCTTGAAGCGTTTTAAGTCGTTAGGCAGCCAGTAGAGCAACTTGTTCTGATAACCTATTCCTCTTTTCTGGTTGATGGCTGCAATGATGGATAGTGTCATGTCTGAGGGTTTTAATGTTTATACAGATACTTTTCCGGCAATGTGAGGCCAGGGGTCATAATTCTCTAACTGAAAATCTTCATAGTGGAAGCTGAAAATATCTTTCACGTCCGGATTGATTTTCATGGTAGGCAGGGGGCGCGGGGTACGGGTGAGCTGCAGGTCTACCTGTTCCAGGTGATTCAGGTAGATATGAGCGTCGCCGAGGGTATGAATAAAATCACCCGCTTTCAAGCCGGTAACCTGTGCCATCATCTGCAGCAGCAGGGCATACGATGCAATATTAAAAGGTACCCCTAAGAAGGTATCGGCACTGCGCTGGTACATTTGCAGGCTGAGGCGGCCGTTGGCTACATAAAACTGAAAGAATGCATGACAGGGCGGAAGATTCATGTTGTTCAGGTCGCCCACGTTCCATGCACTGACAATGATGCGTCGTGAGTCGGGATTATGCTTGATGGTTTCCACGGCTTCCGAAATCTGGTCGATGAACTTGCCGTCATAACCTGGCCATGAACGCCACTGGTAACCGTAGATGTGTCCTAAATCGCCGTTTTCATCTGCCCATTCGTTCCAGATTCTGACCCCGTTTTCTTGCAGATATTTCACGTTGGTATCTCCTTGTAAGAACCAGAGCAGTTCATGGATGATGGATTTCAAGTGAAGTTTCTTGGTCGTGACAAGCGGGAAGCCCTCTTCCAGGTTGAAGCGCATCTGATGTCCGAACACGCTGATGGCGCCCGTTCCGGTACGGTCTTCTTTTCGTACTCCTTCCGTACGGATGCGGTGCAACAAATCGAGATATTGTTTCATGATTGGATTTTTTTGTTTGTGCAAAGGTAGCTAATTTTTTTGTATTTTTGCCGCCGTAATCAATTGTTGGAAACATGAATTTACCTTCTGATTTTATCCTCCGTACGCGTGAGTTGCTGGGAGATGCGGAGTTTGCTGCTTTGACCGAAGTATTGGAAAAAGATACGCCTGTCAGTATTCGTATGAATACCGATAAATGTGGCCTTGTTCCGCTGGAAAGCACCTCTGTACCCTGGTGTCGCGAAGGATATTACCTGTCCGGTCGTCCGTCGTTTACCTTCGACCCCTTGTTTCATGCGGGCTGTTATTATGTGCAGGAAGCTTCGTCCATGTTCCTGGAACAGGCGTTGCGTCAGTATGTGCACGAGCCGGTCACGATGCTCGATTTGTGCGCGGCTCCGGGAGGGAAATCTACCTTGGCTCGTAGCGTACTTCCGGAAGGCAGCTTGCTGGTGGCCAATGAGGTGATGCGCAACCGTTCGCAGGTGCTGGCAGAGAATCTGATGAAATGGGGAAATCCGGGGGTGATTGTAACCAATAATGATCCGGCTGATTTTACAGAATTAGGACCGCTGTTCGATGTGATTCTGACAGATGTGCCCTGTTCGGGTGAAGGAATGTTCCGCAAGGATGAAGTGGCCGTGCAGGAATGGAGCATAGAGAATGTGGACACTTGCTGGCAGCGTCAGCGCCGTATCTTACGGGATATATGGCCTTGCCTGAAGACCGGAGGCCTGCTGGTTTATAGCACATGTACATATAATCGGGAGGAAAATGAGGATAATGTGGCATGGATTGCTCAAGAACTTGGGGCAGAGGTACTTCCTTTGGAGACGCAGCCGGACTGGCGCATTACGGGAAATCTGACCGGTACGGAGTTCCCGGTTTACCGTTTCTTGCCTCATAAGACTACGGGTGAAGGTCTGTTTTTGGCAGTGCTGCGGAAAACAGCGGATGAACCCGCGGTGAGTGTGCGGACAAAGACCGGTGGAAAGGCGTCCAAAAAAGGAAAAGGAGGTAAGGTGGTTGCGCTTCAAGTGCCAAAGGAAATGAAAGCCTGGGTGCAGGGAGCCGGAGACTATGTGTTTGAAGTGAATGACAGTGAAGCGATGGCCTTTCCTGCTGCCTATAAAGATACGTATGACCTGCTGAAGAGCCAGTTGCGCATACTGCATGCCGGAATTTCTTTGGGAGAACTGAAGGGAAAGGACTGGCAGCCTTCGCATGCGCTGGCTATGAGTACCGTTTTTGAGAGAGATTCGTTTCCGATGGCTGAACTGACTTACTCACAGGCCATTGCTTATTTGCGGAAAGAAGCGGTAGTACTTTCACCGGAAGTGCCGAAAGGGTATGTGACATTTACTTATCAAGGTCAGGTATTAGGATTTGCCAAGAATATCGGTAACCGGGCCAATAACTTGTACCCGCAGGAGTGGCGAATCCGAAGCGGATATTTGCCGGAAATTATTCCGGATTTATTCGGATAAAAAAAACGCAAGTGCGTTTCGATTCAAACGCAAGTACGTTTTACTTGAAACACAAGTGCATTTTAATCAAAACGCTTTGACGTTTTCCTTCAAACGCAAGTGCGTTTTTCAGGAGGAATTCAAGCGTTTTGATTAAAAGTTTGCAACTTGTTGATATATAGGATATTATTCTATTTCAATGTGAGGGGAATTCCTTTATAAAAATCCAGTATTTTGGTACGGAACAGGTAGTCATACTTAGCTTGTACACAATCGGACACCGCTTTCATCCAGTTGGTCCGTGCCTCGTTGTATTCCGTAGCATTTGCTTTTCCATACATGTATTTTTCTTTCATCAGCTTGAAAGAGGCTTCTGCTGCTTCATCTGCCACCTGACTGCTCTGGTATTTGCTTTCTGCATTGACAGCATTGTAGTAGGCTTGCTGGATTTCCTTGTAAAGTTTCTTCTTGGTTTCCTCCAATTGCCAGTTTAAGGTAGTCTGTTCAAGGCGTGCCGTGCGTACACGGTTGCGTGTACTCAGTCGGTTGAAGATGGGAATACTTAACGAGAGTCCTACATACTGGCTGAAATTATCTTTCAGCTGAGAGTGGAAGCTCGGATTTTCTCTTCCCGATACATTATAATAGCTTGTTCCCAGTCCGGCTCCGAAGTTTAGTTGCGGATAATAGGCACTTTGTGCAATGCGGATGCTGCGTGCAGCTCCTTCCAGACGGTATTGTGCAGCTTTGATGGACGGTTTGGTCAGCAAGGCCTGACTGTAGATTTCGGCAGGAGGAGTCAGTGTACCGAACAACTGCTCAGGCTGGATGTCGGGAGAAACAATCCGGAAATTGTCGGGAGAGGGCAGTTCCAGCAACTGGCTTAAATCGAGCAGAGACAGACGGTAGTCGTTTTCAGTCTGCACCAGTGACAACTGGTCTTGTGCCACGCGCGACTTGGCTTCATACCATTCTGCTTCAGACGCCTTTCCATTCTTGAAATAGGCCTCCTTTTGTGTCAGCATTTCCTGACTTAACTCTACCTGCTGCCGGGCTATCTTGACCAGTTCTTCGTTGAACAACACCTGCAGATAGGCAGAGGCTACCTCAATGCTGATGTCTTCTTTGGCCTTGTTCAAATCTTCGGTAGCCGCTTTCAGGTTCAGTTTGGAGAGCGCAATGTTGTTGGGTATCTGCATGCCGGTGAACAAGGGTACGCTCGTACTCAGGTTGAGGCCGGTGTTCTGTGTGTTGATACTCTGGTACGTATTGTTGGCCTGCAAGCTTCGTCCGAAGTTGAAAGAGTGAGAGGCACTACCGTTCAGGTCGGGCAGACGGCTCCATTTGGCGGTGTTCAGTTCCACTTCGCTTTTGTCGCGTGCGGCTTCCTGTTGTTTGACGGTCAGGTTATGAGCAATGGCATAGTCGATGCAGCGAGTCAAGTCCCATGCCTCCTGGGCTTGTGTGCCATTGGCCAACAGCACGCTGATGCTCAGTGCTGTCAGTAATTTGGTATTGATTTTCATGGCTTACATTTCTTTTTTAAGTCCGCGAATCGATTCGTTGGCTTTCAGCCCGCTTTTAATCTCGATGTTCACTCCGTCGCTGATACCGGTCTGTACCTGACGGCGGGTAAACTTCTGTGTCGGTACGCTGTCCGTCAGTACATATACGAAAGTGGAGTCACCGCTGAACTCAATGGCACTTTCCGGTACGGTCAGGGCATTGTTGGCCCGCTGGAGTTCGATTTCCGCATTGGCACTGTAGCCGGAGCGGATGGTGATGCTGTCGGGCACCGTGATGGCAGCCTTGATTTCGAACTGGTTGGCCCCGTTATTTTCTACGCTTTTAGGAGAGATATATTCCAGTACGGCATCGAATTTCATGTCCTGCAAGGCTCCCAATGTGATTTTGACAGGAGTTCCTTCGTGAATACGTCCCACTTCTGTTTCGTCCACGTTTCCTCTGAAGATGAGGTCACTCATATCGGCTACAGTGGCGATAGTAGTACCGTCGTTGAATGTATTGCTCATGATGACCGAGTTACCTACCTTGATGGGGACATCCAGAATCAGTCCGTCAATCGTAGAACGAATCAGCGTGCTGCTGAAGGAGGCACTGCTTTTGGTGATACCTTCTTTCACGATTTCCAGGTTGTCTTTGGCAGCCTGGAGTTCTTCTCTGGCTTGTTTGGCTGCTAATAGAGTCTTTTCGTACTCCTCGCTGCTCACCAGTTTGCTCTGGTAAAGCTTCTCCATACGTTCCAGGTCGGTTTCTGCCTGACGGCCGTTGATTTCAGCCAAACGTACACGACTTTCGGCAGAGTTGAGCGAGCCTAATTCGGGGATTACCTTGACTTTGGCAATGATTTCTCCTTTTTTCACCGTTTCTCCGGCCTCCTTGTAGACTTCGGATATGATACCGGAAATCTGCGGCTTGATTTGCACCTCATCGCGTGGCTCAATTTTTCCGGTAGCCACGGTGATTTGTGCCAAATCGGTGGTTTTGGTGTGGAGAATATCGTAGGCCGTATCTTTCGGCTGCGACTTCTGATAAAGGAATACAAATGTGCCGATAAAGATGAGCGCAATCAGCACCAGCGAAATAATCTTGATGTACTTTTTCATATCAACTTTGGTTTTTTGTTTGTCTTGTGGTTTTATTTATTCGTCGCGTATGGCCTCAATGGGTTTGATGCTCATGGCCCGGTAGGCAGGAGTCAGTCCGGCTAACAGTCCTAAAATCAGGAGGAGAGCACAAGCACCGATTGCCTGCCAGAAACTGATTTGAAATTCGGTGGGAGAGGTCGGGGTAGAGGTTCCCATTTCTGTCAGGTTCAACAGGAAGACGGCAAAGGAAATGCCGGCCATACCTGCCAGGATGGTCAGTACCATACTTTCGGAAAGAATCTGCGACAGAATGTCGTTCGGGCGGGCTCCGATGGCACGGCGTATGCCGATTTCGGTGGTTCGTTCCTTCACTGTGACCATCATGATGTTGCTCACACCGATGGCTCCTGCCAGCAGGGTGCCGAGGCCGACCATCCATCCCAAAATCCGGATGCCGGAAAACAGGTTGTCTACCATGCTGAACATGGCTTCAGCGTTGACCAGAATAACGGCCTGCCCGTCGTCCGGATGAATCAGGTGTGCTTTTTTGACCACTTGCTCTACCTTTTTCTCTACTTCACCGATGGAGTATCCTTTACGGGCCGTATAGCAGAGCAGCTGCACGTTCTGTCCGAAGTTGTAGTTCTGTTGCATGGTGGAAAACGGGATGATGACCGACGTTTCGGACTGTCCTTGTATGGAAATGTTTCCTACCGCCATGCTTACTCCGATTACCCGGTAATAGATGCCATTGACTTCAATGAACTTTCCGCAAGGGTCTTCCCCTCCCGGAAACAAGGTCTCGTAAATACGCTTTCCAATCACACAGACTTTCCGCTGGTCGCGTATGTCAATGTCATTGATGAACCGTCCGAACACGATATTCGGTTCTTCTATTTTCTGGTATTCCGGATAAAGTCCTTTCAGCGTACCTGAGATTTTATTTTCATTATAAATGGCATTGATGCCCCATTTGGCCAGTGTGGCAGTCACGGTTTCCAGTTCACTGACCTGCTTTCTCACACGTTCCACATCCTTGTTTTCCAGGTCCCAGTATCTGCCTTGCTGAAAACCTTTATAGGCTTTGCTCGTCTTGTTAGTGCCTAAAAAGCCGGAATTGGTGGCAAAGCCTTCAAACTGGCGCGAAAGCATTTGCTGTAGTCCTTTGGCACCTCCCATCAGGGAAATCAGCATGAATATTCCCCAGAAAATACCGAAGGCAGTCAGGAAGCTTCTGGTTTTGTTGCGGGTGATAGTGAGAAGAATCTCTTCCCATGTATCTAAATCAAATCGTCTCATGGTCAGTCTGCTCTAAGTGCTTCAATGGGTCGGATTCTGGCTGCTTTTCTTGCTGGGAAAAGCCCGGCCAGCGTACCGGCGATAACTAATGTCAAAGTAGCTTCTATGGCAATGGACAAGTCTACAGTCGGGTTTTCGAAAAAGGTCATCGAAAAGACACCCATGTCCATGGTCTGTTTACCAGCTACCTGATTCATGTATTCCGTCACGGCAATGCCTGCCACCATACCGATGTAGCCGAAGAAAGTCGTGATAGTCACACTTTCCGAGATAATCAGCCAGAGGATGGAAGCGGGTTTAGCCCCCAAGGCTTTGCGGATGCCGAATTCGTGCGTGCGTTCGCGGACGGTAATCAGCATGATGTTGCTCACTCCTACGATGCCGCTGAGCAGGGTAAAGATTCCGATTACCCAGATGGCAGTATGCAGGATTTGGGTGGCCGTCTGCTGTTGCAGGTATTGCGTAAATCGGTTCCATATCCAGATGGCTCCTTCGTCGGTAGGAGAGAACTGTTTCTTCAGTCCTAAAGCCTGTCGGTATTCCGCTTCAAATTGTTCGTTGGTAGCTTCATCGGCCAGCCCTTTGGTCGTAAATGTGATGTTGTCTATGCTGTCACCTTTCTGATAAATGGTTTGCAGGGTAGTGAATGGCACGAGAGCAGAAGGCGAAAAACTGTTCTGGTCGGTATAGATACCTACCACCTGATAGGGTACACCTTGTGCATTCAGGTATTTCCCGATGGGAGAAGTGTGAGGAAAGAGGTTCTTTACCGTTTTTTCATGCAGTACGATAATTTTTCGCCGCTCCTCCATGTCGCGTGCGTTGACGAAGCGTCCCTCTTTAATCTTGATGGCTTCAAGTGAAGGATAGTTGGGAAATACTCCGTTGATTCCGATGCTGACAGCTTCTTTTCCATAAGTAAGAATGACATCACTTTTGCTGACGGTGGCACCGGTTTGGATGATGTGGTCAGGAAATGAAGTGGCGGTGAGTTCGCGGTCACTCTCTTTCAGGTAAATGCTACGGCCCTCTTTCATTCCTTTGTAAGGTTGTGAGGTCATGCCCGGGTAGATTTTCATGGAGTTCATAATCATGCCTTTCGACTGGTTCTCAAAGGCATGGATGAGACCGTTTCCGGCTCCCAGTAATACAATCAGCATGAAGATGCCCCATGCTACGGAAAAGCCGGTCAGCAGGGTGCGCAACTTATTGCGCATGATGGTTCCGTAGATTTCTTGTATTAATTCTGTCATGGCTGGTGTTTTATTTCATGAATCCGTTTTTGCCAAATGGAGATGCATTGTGGTCAATGTTGTCTTCTATGCGCTCTATCAGTCCGTCCTTGATATGGATAATCTTATCGGTCTGGTTGGCGACTCCGCTTTCGTGGGTGACCACTACGATGGTCAGTCCTTCTTTCTCGTGCAGTTCCTTTAGAATCTGCATGACTTCCACCGATGTCTTACTGTCCAATGCTCCGGTCGGTTCGTCTGCTAAAATGATTTCAGGCTTTGAAATTAATGCGCGTGCAATGGCTACACGTTGTTTTTGTCCGCCCGACATTTCATTCGGGAGGTGGTGTGCCCATTCTTTTAATCCTAATTTATCCAGGTATTCCATGGCTAACAGGTTGCGCTTTTTCCGGCTTACACCTTGATAAAATAAGGGAAGGGCTACATTCTCCATGGCGTTCTTGAAAGAAATAAGGTTGAACGACTGGAAGATGAAGCCAATCATACGGTTGCGGTACTCGGCGGCCTTGCTTTCGCTCAGGTCACGAATCAGTACATCGTTCAGGTAATATTCCCCTGAATCATAGTTGTCTAATATGCCTAAGATGTTCAGAAGGGTAGATTTTCCGGAACCGGAAGAACCCATGATGGAAACGAATTCTCCTTTATTAATATGGAGATTGATACCTTTAAGTACATGAAGGGGAGTACCGTTGTAATAGGTCTTGTGAACGTTTTCTAAGTGTATCATTTGGTTTGTGTGAATTTATTGATTTATCAGGTCTCGCAAAAATAAGAAAAGTGAAAAGCTTCGAAAAATAATGCGTTAAAAATTTGCTCTGTTTTTACTGATTATTTACTTTTGTCCGTAGATAATTAACCCTAAATAGAGAAATGTCATGACAATAAACATGGAAAAACCTTATGTGGTAGGTATGGACATTGGCGGAACAAACACTGTATTTGGTGTAGTTGACTCACGTGGTAATGTGTTGGCTTCTGATTCTGTCAAGACACAGCAATATGAAAACATTGACGACTATGTTGATGCTGTATGTAAGAAACTTCTTCCTCTGTTGTCACAGTTTGGTGGAGCTGAAAAAATAAAAGGTATGGGAGTGGGTGCTCCTAACGGAAACTATTATAGCGGTACTATTGAATTTGCACCTAACTTGCCTTGGAAAGGAATCATTCCTCTGGCTTCAATGTTTGAAGAACGTCTGGGTATTCCGACTGCACTGACTAACGATGCCAATGCGGCTGCTATCGGAGAAATGACTTACGGTGCTGCACGTGGTATGAAAGATTTTATCATGATTACTTTAGGTACCGGTGTTGGTAGTGGTATCGTAATCAACGGACAGCTGGTTTATGGTCATGACGGATTTGCCGGTGAATTGGGTCATGTAATTGTTGATCGTAACGGTCGTGCATGCGGATGTGGCCGTAAGGGATGTTTGGAAACTTACTGCTCTGCTACCGGAGTAGCTCGTACTGCACGCGAATTCCTGGTACAGCGCACAGAACCAAGTTTGCTGAGAAATGTTCCGGCAGATGAAATTCAATCAAAAGACGTATACGATGCAGCAGTGAAGGGTGACAAGCTGGCTCAGGACATTTTTGAATTTACAGGTCGTATTTTGGGACAGGCTTTGGCTGATTTCATTGCTTTCTCAAGCCCTGAAGCGATTGTATTGTTCGGTGGTCTGGCTAAGTCTGGTGATTACATCATGAAGCCGATTCAGAAAGCTATCGATGAAAACATCCTGAAGATTTATGCTGGAAAAACAAAATTGTTGCTTTCTCAGTTGAAAGATGCAGATGCAGCTGTATTAGGTGCAAGTGCATTGGGATGGGAAGTAAAAGAAAACTAATGTATTTATAATAAAAAAATCAGCCCCGGCAATTTGTCGGGGCTGATTTTTTTATTCTTATTTTTCGATGGTTATTTTGCAGGGCTGTTCAAGGGATTTTTTCCATTCTTGTGCGTAAGAGAACCATGTGTTTGAATCAGGGAATCCGAATGTTTCCTTACGTGAAGTAAACATGGTATAGTACCGGAAACTCTTTTCTTGGGGGGCGCTGACGGTGTACAGGAAGTTTTCCTTGTCTTTAGCTTCCTTTCTGATGTATTTCTTTGGGATATAAGTCGCCAAACCGACTGTTTCTTTTTTGTATTTGATGGTGTCGCCTACGGGCCAGTCGGTTCCCCAGCTGGCAACCAGTCCCTCGTGGTCTGAATACATGGTAGCACTGTAACCGATGTTTTGCACTCCTGTGCAGAAGGTCTCTTTATCTAAAGGCTGGTCAAACAATACGTCTACTTGTGCGTCACGATGTCCGGCATACAGTGTGTAGCGGTTAATCATATTCAGTTCCTTTCCCTGGTATTCCCAACCTTTTACTTCAGCGTCGGCAATGGTACGTATCGGACCGCTGGCGATGAGGCGTTGTCCGCGGAAGGCAACGGGCTGAATGTCGGTAGCTTGTGAACCGTCCCATCCTCTTAATGTTCCGGCTCCGCAACTGCCTCTTACTAGAATCACGTCATCTCCGAATCCTTTTTGTAATTGTTCGTCTGTGGGATAGAACATGCTTTCTTCTATTTCCAAACCTTTATTGAACTTTCCGTATAAGTCGGTTGTCTGTTTCTCGTTAAAATAGATTCGGTAGGCCACCAGCTCGCTTTCGAACGCAATGCCATGATGTTGCAGAATAGTGTAAGTGTAACTGTCGCCCGGAGCATATACAGCTGTGCCATGAGCGTATTCATTCGATTTGGCTGTGCGGAACAGCATTTCTGCAAACACACGGGCTGGATAGGTCTTGTTTGTTTTGGTAGAGGAAAGGGTCAGGGTGAATACTTTTTTGGATTGCGCCGGCAAATTAGTCACGAAAGCCAGTTCATCAGCTCTTAAATCGAAGTTTAAATCGTCCAACTGTGAAGGTATTTCATTGTTCCCTTCTTTCACAACGGCCGATTTAACGTTGAATCCTGTATTTAATGAATGAATATCAATTACTACAGGTTCATCGGTTTTAGCTGTATTCCAAGGATTTTCAACAATCACTTTGATGGCCTTTTCTGTCGTCTGGGCAAAAAGCATACTCCCGCTATAAATGAAAGCGAGGCAAAGAGTGGGAAACTTTTTCATTGTAATAATGTGTTTATATATAAGATTAATGTGATTCACGTATGTTTCTTTAAGCTATTATCCTCCTGAACATGCTGCCTTCACAGGGGACATGCAGGAGGATAATAAATCTAATTCTAACCTAAATAATATTATGAAAAACCTTTTTTTATTCAGGATGCAAAAATAAGCTTTCTGTTTGATATACGCTTGCAATTTTTGATTTTATCAGTGAAAAAACTGAGCATAATTTTACGTGATTAAATATTTTGCCTCAATAAATGTAAATAGTGTAAATAAAGTTTGTATCTTTGCCCCAAATTTATAATTGAAAATAATATGAGTTATAATTTGCTGAAAGGAAAAAGAGGTATTATTTTTGGTGCACTGAACGAACAGTCTATCGCTTGGAAAGTGGCAGAAAAGGCTGTAGAAGAAGGTGCCGTTATCACACTCTCTAATACCCCTGTAGCAGTACGTATGGGTGAGGTCTCTGCTTTGGCGGAAAAATTAAACTGTGAAGTGATTCCGGCTGACGCTACCTCTGTAGAAGATTTGGAAAATGTCTTTAAGCGTTCAATGGAGGTATTGGGCGGAAAGATTGACTTTGTACTTCATTCTATCGGTATGTCTCCAAATGTTCGTAAAAAACGTACTTACGACGATTTGGACTATGACATGTTGAGTAAAACATTGGATATTTCAGCCGTTTCATTCCATAAAATGATTCAATCTGCCAAGAAGTTGGATGCTATCAATGAATACGGTTCTATCGTAGCTTTGAGTTATGTGGCTGCACAGCGTACATTCTATGGTTATAATGACATGGCAGACGCGAAGGCTTTGCTGGAATCAATCGCTCGTAGCTTCGGTTATATTTACGGACGTGAACACCATGTACGTATCAATACTATCTCTCAGTCACCGACTATGACTACTGCCGGATCAGGTGTGAAAGGTATGGACAAGTTGTTCGACTTTGCTAACCGTATGTCTCCTTTGGGCAATGCATCGGCTGATGAATGTGCTGATTACTGTATCGTAATGTTCTCTGACCTGACCCGTAAGGTGACTATGCAGAACTTGTTCCACGATGGTGGTTTCTCCAGCGTAGGTATGAGCTTGAGAGCTATGGCAACTTATGAAAAGGGGCTGGATGAATATAAAGATGCCAATGGCAATATAATTTACGGATAATATTGAATGTATCGGCTTATTTTTATATTACTGAGTATAATCGTCTTTTCTGCTTGTCGTTCTGACAAGCAGAAAGACGATTTTTCGTTTTCAGGAATAAAGATAGCCCGATATGACCGCTTGCAATATGAAGCAACTGTGCAGAACAGTTTCTTTTCCCTGCAACGGATGAATACTGAATTTTCCCAGGAGACGCGTCTGCTGATAGAGGAAGTGCTTGATTTGGGTTCTGTGGATATGGTAGATATGAACGACCGTTTGTGTGCCTATTTCTCAGATTCCATATTGGTACATTTAATGGAAGATGTGGGAGAGAAGTTTAAGGATGTAAGCAGTCTTGAACAGCATCTGACACAGGGATTCAGCAACCTGAAAAAAGAAATTCATGAGTTGCCAGTTCCGCAGATTTATACGCAGATTTCTGCCCTGAATCAGTCTGTCGTTGTTGGAGACAGTATTTTGGGAATCAGTCTGGACAAGTATATGGGGAGTGACTATCCTCTCTATAAAAAATATTATTACGCAAACCAGCGACGCTCGATGTCGCCGGAATACATCGTGCCTGATTGCTTTACCTTTTATTTGCTGGGACAGTATCCTTTCTTGTGGCAGGAAGGTCATCGTTCTTTGATGGATATTCTGTTGTATCGGGGGAAAATAGCCTGGGTTGTGGAAACTATTCTTGAAGGAAATGGAAGTGGCAAAACGGCTTTGGGCTACTCCAAGGAAGAAATAAAATGGTGCGAGCAGCACGAAAAAGAACTTTGGGAGGAAATCCGTCAGAACCATTATATGGGGACTACCGATCCAATGATTATTCGCTCGTATGTATCTTCTAACACACGGCTTCTGTTTAACGGTGAAAAGACTCCTTCTTTCTTGGGAATATGGCTGGGCATGAAGGTAATAGAGCGCTATATGAAGAATCATCCGAAAATGACCCTAAAGAGTTTGTTGGAATGTACGGATTATTCTGAAATGATAAAAGAATTAAACTGATTGACTTAAAGATTCCTTATGGAAGTTGCATTGTATTTGTTGCCTGTTACTTTAGGTGATACGGCTATCGAAAAGGTTTTACCCTCTTATAATCGGGAGATAATTGTCAATATAAAGCATTTTATAGTGGAAGATGTGCGCTCGGCACGCCGCTTTTTGAAAAAGGTAGATGCGGATATTTGTATTGATGAGCTTACTTTTTATCCGTTGAACAAGCATACTTCTCCGGAAGCTATATCGGGCTATCTTGCTCCGCTTGCAGAGGGACACTCCATGGGAGTTATTTCCGAGGCTGGCTGTCCGGCTGTGGCCGATCCGGGAGCCGATGTGGTAGCTATTGCCCAGAAGCGGAATTTTAAGGTGGTTCCTCTGGTAGGGCCTTCTTCTATTATCTTGTCGGTGATGGGTTCAGGATTTAACGGACAGAGTTTTGCTTTTCATGGGTATCTACCGATAGAACCGGCCGATCGCATGCGTCGTTTGAAAGAGTTGGAGGCACGTGTTTATTCCGAAAACCAGACCCAGTTGTTTATTGAAACTCCTTATCGCAATCATAAGATGTTGGAAGACATCTTGAAAACTTGTCGTCCGCAAACGAAATTGTGTATTGCAGCCAATATAACTTGTGAAGGAGAATTTATTCAGACCAAAACCGTTAAGGAATGGAAGGGAAAATTACCGGAACTGAATAAGATTCCTTGTATCTTCCTGATTTATAAGTAGTATTTTATTTGAACTCTTTCCATATCTGGGCCACCATGTGGAGACGGTCACATTCAATTCTTAGTTCGTTACTGAACTTTTCCGGATTTTGTCTGATGTCTTCACAGGTAAAGAAGTATCCTTCCGAGAGTTTGAATTCATCTTCATGGCTGACGGGAAGTATATATAACTGCACGAAAGCCGGTGTACTGCCTTGTGTACGGTAGCTGAGGATGAGTCTTGGAAAAAACTTCTTCTTATGTGTGGTGTGAGAAGTTGACTGATGTTTTTTTACCAGGTTCTTTGCGTGACGCTGGCTTTTTCTTAACGGTCCGTCAAATAAAGTCTTGATAGGAGCATCCCAGATCGTTGTATTTTCAGCATGCGGGGTAAGATATATTTTCCCGTTGCAGATAGGAACAATCCGTATGATATGTTGCTCTTGAGGAGATTGTGTGGCAGCAATCTGTATTCCTACGATGTTAATGACCAGACATATTACGTAAATAAGTGTAGGAATCAAATAGATGATTCCAAAGTTATTTTCAGGAGAAAAGGGAATTAGCTTGTTGTACAGGAAAAACAGAATAATCAAATGGATACTGGAAAAAATCACGATTATTTTTGCTTCCAGTAGGTAAGAAGAAGTGAAATTAAGATGAAACTTCTTCAAGAAATTCCGATAAATTTCCGGAGCCGTCACATGGATGAAGGCACATACTAATAGCATGAATTCCAATGAAGGAGTCAGGCTGTTCTTAGGGATGTAATCATATCCGGTGAATAGTCTTAAAAGGAAGCAGACACCGATTCCAATAGTTCCTTGTAAAAGAAAGAAATTAAGTCCTTTCAGGCGCAACACATCATAAAGCAGTCCCGCAATGCTGATAGCAAGTCCTGTTCCCAACATGGCGGTCGTTGGGAACAGATGAATGCCTATCAGTGTGATAATGATAGGAAGCAATCCAAATGATACAATTTTATCTTTGTATTTGAGCAATAGATTCATCGTTGAAAAGCATCTGTTGATAAAATTGCAACAAATGGAAAAAGAAAATTGTTCATTGTCTGCGGAGATGTTTTTCAGCATGGTAAGAAGAACGGACCAGCGGACCGCTTTCTACAATTTCAAATCCTTTGGTTTCACCTATTTCTTTGAATTTCTTGAACTGGTCTGGATGGATGTATTCTGCTACCGGATAGTGCTTGGCTGTTGGTTGCAGGTATTGTCCGATGGTCAGTATCTGGCAACCGTTCTGTAGCAGGTCGTCCATCGTTTCTTCTACTTCTTCTATGGTTTCTCCCAACCCCACCATGATACCGGATTTGGCCTTTAGTCCATTTTCTGCAATCTGACGGATAACTTTCAGGCTGGTATCATAATCTGCTACACTTCTGACCTGTGGACTGAGACGGCGGACGGTTTCCAGGTTGTGTGAAAGAATATCGGGACGTGTTTCAATGACCTGTTGCAATAATTCGCTGTGGCCTTGAAAATCGGGAATAAGTGCCTCTATGGTGGTGTCAGGACACAATTTTCGGATGGCCATCAGGGTAGCAGCCCAGTGTGAGGCACCTAAATCCTTTAAATCATCCCGGTCGACAGAGGTGATGACCGCGTGGTCAAGCTTCATGAGTTGGATGGACTGGGCCACTCTGAGCGGTTCTTCCGGATCCAATGGGAGAGGTCTTCCGGTTTGTGTATTGCAGAACTTGCAGGAACGGGTACAGATGGCTCCTCCAATCATGAAGGTGGCGGTGCCTTTTCCCCAGCACTCACCTAAGTTGGGACAGCGTCCACTGCTGCAGATGGTATGAAGCTTATGAGTATCTACAATGCGTTTGGTTTCAGTATATCGGGCATTGGTGCCAATCTGGATTTTTAGCCAATCAGGCTTTCTGATGTGTGTCATAGTGGTAAGATAAAAGAACAAAGAAAAACAGATGACACCAGTTTCTTGTGACTGGTGTCATCTGCTACATGAAATATTATAGGTTCTGCAGGAAGAAATTAGCCACTCTGTTCATCAGGTGGTTGCGGGTATTTCCTCCGAAGATACTGTGATTACGGTTGGTGTAAATCTGTGTATCAAACTGGATGTTTGCCTGTACCAGTGCTTCACTGTACTCCATGAAATTCTGCAAGTGTACGTTGTCGTCTGCACTTCCATGAATGAGCAGCAGCTTTCCTTTCAGCTTGGATGCCCGGCTGATGGCAGAAGAAGCCTGGTAACCGTCACCGTTTTCTTTCGGTGTGCGCATGAAGCGTTCGGTATAGACTGAGTCATAGAATCTCCAGTCTGTCGGAGCGGCAATGGCAACTCCGGCCTTGAATGCGCCTGAACCTTCGCTCATTGACATCAACGTGTTGTATCCTCCATAGCTCCAGCCCCAGATACCAATACGGCTTCCATCTACGTAAGGCAGAGTAGAGAGGTATTTAGCTGCTTCAGCCTGGTCGGTAGCTTCTTTCACGCCGATAGAAAGGTAAGTGCATTTTTCGAATGCTGCTCCTCTACCTCCAGTACCACGTCCGTCCACGCAGACCATGATATAGCCTTTGTCGCACATTACGGCTTCAAACATACCTCCGTCGCCGAAACTTCCGATACCCCACTTGTCGAGTACCTGCTGAGAGCCGGGACCACTATATTGGTGCATGATTACCGGATATTTCTTGGAAGGATTGAAGTTGGCCGGTTTCATCATCCAACCGTTCAGTTCTACTCCTTCACTGGTTTTGAAAGAGAAAAACTCTTTTGTCGGCATGTTTAGCTGAGCTGTTTTGCTTTTCAGTTCTTTGTTGTCAAGCAGTGTAACCATTTCCTGACCCTTGTTGTTGTTCAGCGTAATAAGGGTAGGAGTCTGCGCGCTGGAATACGTGTTGATGTAATAATTCAGATTTTTGCTGAATAACGCACTGTTTGTTCCGGTACGTGTAGAAAGTTTGGTCTTTTTACCTTTTCCGTCAATCTTGTACACCGCAGTGCGCAAGGGGCTTCCTTCGTTGCTGGTGTAATAGAAAACATTTGCTTTCTGGTCCCATCCCAGGAAATCTTTTACCTCAAATTCTCCTTTTGTGATTTGTTTCACCAGGTTTCCTCCAATGGTGTACAGATAAAGGTGGTTGTATCCGTCACGTTCACTCATCATGACGATGTGTTCCGGATAGAATGCAATGTCTGAATAGGCTTGCTCTTTAATGTACTGCTCTGCTTCGTCGCGGATGGCTACTTTGCAGATGGCACTGCGTGGGTTGGCCATATAAAGGTCGAAGCGGTTCTGGTGGCGATTCAATGTCATGATGGCCAGCTTTTCCGGATCATCTGTGAATTTGATGCGAGGTACATAACCGTCAGAATCTACAGGAAGTTCCATTTTGCGGGTTACACGACTTTTTATGTCAAAAGAATGTACGCTAACCTTGGAGTTTACAACTCCTGCTTTGGGATATTTGTAGTCATAGCTTCCCGGATAGGTGGTGTACTCTGTTTTTTCTGGAGCCATACCCTTATACCATGGGAAAGAGTACATGGGAACCTGGCTTTCATCGAAGCGGACGTATGCAATCATTTTACTATCTGCACTGAAATCGAAGGCGCGGTTATAGCTGAATTCTTCTTCATATACCCAGTCGGGAATACCGTTGAGCACCTTGTTATATTCTCCGTCTTTCGTTACCTGCGATTCGCTGTTACCGAAAAGCAGTTTGATAAGGTAGATGTTGTTGTTGCGCACAAACGCAATCTGGTGACTGTCGGGTGAGAACAAAGGAACCTGCTGCGGACCGTTGTTTGACAAAGGTTCAAGTGTACGGTTTCTCACATTGTATATATAATATACAGCTGTGAATGAACGACGGTAGATCGGTTTGGTCTCCGTTTGAATCAATATCAGACTTTCGTCCGGTGACATAATATAGTCATCGAAATTTTTCAACTTGTGGTTGCGGGCAGTGGCTACGTCAAAGATGGTAGCTACCTCTTTACCGGTCTTAAAAGAGTATTTGACGATTCGTTTGTGGTCCTTGCTGATCTGGGTGTAATGTTCACCGTCCAGCATCGGTTTTAATCCCTGTATACTTTGTGCGCGATAGGTACCGTTGGCTACATCCTGTAGTGTTACCTTTTGTGCCTGCAGAGTAACCAGGCACATTAGCGCATAAAAAAGTACAAAAAGTTTTTTCATGACTGTGTTATTTAAGTTTTACATTTATTCTTCTTTTTGAATTCCTTCTTCCGGTATAACCTCGGGTGTTTTTCCTTCCTTGGGCTCTGCGGGCGTATTTTCCTTGTCTTTTATGCCAAACAGCCAGCGGAAGAAACGAACGATGAAGTTCCGTTTTTTCGGTTTGACTTCTGTGGCTTCAGAAGTAGACAATGATGCAGCTGTTTCTTTTTGTATGGCTATGCTGTCAGCAGAGGCTACTAAAGTTGTATCCGTGGCCAGTGTATCTGTGGTCAGTGAGTCTGCAGATGGCATAGGGATAACCTGAAGAACCGTATCCTGCGCAAGAGAGTCAGCCGGGACTGAAGGTATCGCGATGCTGTTTTTCTTTATTTCAGGGGTGGGTTTCGGAGCAACAGGAGGAGCAGGTTTCGGCTTCTTGAAAGGAACCGGAACAGAATATTTACAGCGTACGTTAACTCCGTGTTCCTGTGCTGGAATCCAGTCGGGCATCACTATGATGGCATCTAAAGCGGCCGTATCCAGACGTGCGTCCAGCCCTCTTACAATGCTGGGAGAAGTGATACTGCCGTCTTTTTCTACAATGAATTGAATCATGACTGCACCCTCTTTCTGAGTTTTTTCAGCCAGTTCCGTGGTATGCGCCTTTCTTCTGATATAGTTGAAGAAAGCTTTCATCCCTCCAGGATACTCCGGCATTTTCTCTACTACGTGATACACCCGGTCGGCTCCTTTCTTTGTCATTCGTATTTCCAACGGCTGGTTAGGGTTCTGCAGGAAAGACTCGATGTCGAGATACTTGTTTTCCATGCGTTCTGCCCGTATCATAATCAGGTGACTGTAATCCGCTTCAATGCTGAATTCCCCCTGCGCATTAGAGAAAGTCCGCTTTCCTGTACCCTGGATGCTGATTTCTGCTTGAGGAATAGGTTTGCCTCCTTCTTTCAGCACGCCGTTTACCAGTAATGTCTTACCGCTTTGCTTGAAGCGTGCCAAATCCTCCGGACGGTCTATGCGGATGATTGTATCTTGTGCTGCTTCGTCCAGTCGCAAGGATTTGATAGTTCTGTTCTTATCTGTCGGGAAGTAAAAATTGGCAGTACGAACGTAATTGTTGTCAATGGATTGTTCGAAATCGATGAGACCTTGTTCGTCGCTGATATACTCGCTGCTGTAGCCTGCCACTTTCAGAATGATACCTTGTTGCGGCTCTCCTCCGGTATTCAGTACGGTAATTCGGAAACGCTGTTTCTTGTTTTCCAATGGAGAAGCCCCCACCTGAGGTAATGTAATCAGGCAACATATCAGCCCGGCGAATATATAAATAAGATGTTTCATAAGCTCGTTTATAAATATTCGCAAAGCTACGAGTATTCTGGGGTATTCACTCTTGTTCAGGTGTTAATAAAGATAAATTATCCGGCCTGGTAAAATTTACGAAGCCGGATAATTGAACTAAAGTTTGGTTATTTGGATGTCTTGGCAACCAGTTTTCGTAGCCTGAACATGCGTAGGCGTTCCATGGCATGTCGGCGGCTCAATATGATTTGTCGCCGGTAGACAATGCAGGTTGTGAAGAAATATACGATAGCCTGTATCCAAAGTGCCTGATATTCGACTAACACTTCCGGAAGAGTTGCGCCCATGTTATTGATTCTTACAAACCCGTTGATACCGAACGTAGATGGGAATATCCAGGAGAATACTTTCCAGAACGTAGGTACGGCAGCTCCCGGCCAGGAGATTCCGGAGATAAACAGGAGCGGCACGGAGGTGAAGACATAAATCATCAGACACGATTCTCTGTGATGTATAAAGATGGAGCAGGTCATCGCAAAGAAAATACATGCCAAGATGTAAGGCACCACAAAAGCCAGCAAGGTCATAGGTTGTGCAATTTGTACCAAATCAAATAGTTGCGGTACAAGGCAGAGCACATACGCAGCCACTAATGCATAAATCAGGAAATAGGCCAATGACTTTCCGCCTACAATGCGGAGCGTACCCTGATACTGCCGGCTGATGGGGACCAAGTCTTTGAAGCGGTTATTCTCACGGGCGGTTCCTGCTGAAAGTCCGATGCCTAACAATAGCGTCTGCTGTATAATCAGGATGAGCACAGCTGGAATCAGGAAGCTGGCAAATCCGTCTTGCGGGTTGAATAGCGATATATCTTCGTATTCAATGGGAGCCGTACTGATCTCATCCTGCCGTTCCGTTGTATTTCCCATCCGCTGTATCTGAATTTTTTTATTTAAGGTAAGTGAAGCGTTGGTACTTGCCAATACTAGTGCTTTGTAGTATAGCATACCACTCATGTCACAATAAATACTGACTGTAGTTTGTTTTCCGGAGGAAATGTCTTTACTGAAGCTTTCCGGAATGTAGAGAATGCCATATACCCTTGTTTCTTTCAACAGGTTTTTCCCTTCTTCCATATCTGCACAATGCGACTGGATATGCACGTCGGCACTTGCATCAACCGTACGGATAAACTGGCGGCTGAGTGCCGTGTTGCTGTTGTCTATTACCGCTACAGGCACTTCGCGTACCACCTCATTGGTATAAATAAAGGCATATACCAGCGGGTAGGCCAGCGGGACAAGCAAGAAGAAAATAAGTACGCCCTGGTCTTTGAAAACGGCTTTCAGTTCCTGCTTGCATATATGGAAGAGACCTGCAAAGCCTTGTTGTATGGTTTGTTTTAACGATTCTTTTTTCATGAACGCAAAGGGTTAAGGGATATAGACATAATGCAGCATGGCCGTGCGTATTCTTTTCAGGAAGAAGAAAGGCAGGAGCATGAACAGCAGCAGGGCGGTAACGGCATGCCAGGCATAAATGACCGGATAACCGTTTAAGGCCAGATTCACGTAGAGCAGGAAATAATGCCGCAAGGGGAACAATACGGATAAAGCCTGCAGTGTAGGGTGCATCGCCATGACCGGGAAAGTGAATCCCGAGATGGAGAATGAAATGACTCCCCACAGAGAAGCCGCACTCAATGCCAGACGGAGTGAACCGAACAAACCGAAAAGGAATACACCGAATGCCTGTGAGGCAAGCACCAGCAGCAGTCCGGCTAGCAGCATCGGGAAAATCCCGCTATGACACGGATAGTGCAGAAATCCGTATAAGTACACGTTATAGAACGTAGCCATGATAAAGAACGTCACGGTTTGAGGAATCAATTTCCCTACCAGTGCTGTCACAATGGAGTTATCGGCCAGTTGCATCAGTTCCTTTGAAGTCTTTTCCTTTAATTCTGTTCCGATGGTATATACGGTAGTCAGGAAAATAAGCAGCATCAGGATACCCGGAAACAGGGTATTACACAGGTACACCGAGTAGTTCAGCCAGGGGTTGTTCAGTGCATGGGTAGAAATGACTACCGGTTGCAGGAAGGCAAGTGCCTGGTCTTCGGTGGCTCCTTTGGCTAATAGAGTTGCTTGTCCCACGGCTGCAGAGGCTAACTCCGACATGGTTCTCTGGTCCTTGTAGAGCAAGGAACCTGCTATCAGGTAAGAATAGTTAACATAGAAGGACACTTTCGGCTGTCTGCTGGCAAGGGCTTCTTCGGTCGTTCCTTTCGGAATGTAATAGAATGAATAAATCTCTCCGCGCTGTACGGCCTGTCTTGCTTCTGTGACACTTGGGTAATGCGCTACAATCTGGGTCTGCTGAAACGCGTCCAGGTTGCGGATAATGTTGCGTGTCGTGGCGGTGTTGTCGAGGTCCACCACTCCTGCAGGCAGATTGGTCGGCAGCCCGTTTTCCATCAGGGTGGTGAAAAACAGGAAACAGAACAATGGAGCGATGACCATGCAGAACAGGTACATCGGCTTGGTGGCAATGCGGAGAATTTCTCTTCGCATCACTTTCAGGTAACATTGATAGGTGGTTGTCGACATGTGGATTTATTTTTCAATGATAGCAGACATACCCGGACGTAAATTTTCTACAGGCTGTACGGGTTTTGCCTTTACTTCAAAAGTCTTCAGGTCAAACTGACCGGTGGTCTTGGTGGCTTTCCATGCGGCATACGTACCTAAGTCCTTCATGACTGTCACCTGGAATTCAGCTTCTTTTTCCAGGGCAGGCACGTAGGCTTTAATCTTGCTTCCTACGGTGAAGTCTTTCAGAAAATCCTCACGTACGTTGAATGTCACCCACATGTCATCCAGTTGGGCTACGTTCATGATGGGAGCGCCTGTACCAACCAGTTCACCTACTTTCGGGAAGATTTCGGCCACTTCTCCATCAGCAGCAGCTACTAAGTAAGTTTCCGATACGTAAGAAGAAACCTCAGCTACAGCTCCTTTTGCACGTTCTACCTGTGCGGCAGCCATGGCCTTGTCTTCACGCTGTGCACCATTCTTGGCCATTGTGTACTGTGCATTGGCAGCACGTTCGGTCGCCTTCATGGCATCGTATTGTGCTTTTGCTTCATCTCTTTTCTGTGCGGTCATTACTCCTTCTTCGTACAGGCGGTTCACACGGTTGTATGATTTTTCGGCAATCTCCAGTCCTGCTTTGGCTTTCTGCCACATTTCGTATGCAGCCTGCAGTTGCTCGCTTCTTGTACCTCTCAGGGCCTTCTCGTTCAGTGCTTGTGCAGCCTGTTCGGCAGCTTGTGCCTGCGACAATTTAGCCATTACATCCGGAGCCTCCAGAATAGCCAGTGTATCACCCGCTTTCACTTTATCTCCTTCGCTGACAAAGAATTTCAGGATACGTCCCGGTACCTTGCTCGATACCCTGTATTCTGTGGCTTCAGCCTGGCCTTGTATGATTTCAGGACCTTTTCCTAAGGTGAAGAATCCGATGATGCTGACGATAACGATTACGGCTAACAATGTAAAGAAAGCCAGCATGATATTGTTGCGTTGAGTCTTTTCCATATATCTGTATTATTTTAAAATTCCCATTGATTTGTTCAAATAAAGTTCACTCATTTTGACGTCTATCTGTGCGTCTATTTTTCCGGCTTGTGCCGAGAACCAGGCCGTTTGTGCTTCCAGTACGTTGCTGGTCGGAATGACTCCTTCCTTAAATCCCAAATTGGCATAGCGCAGGTTTTCTTCTGCTTTCTCCATGTTCTTTTCGGCTAAAGCTAATTTCTTGGTCGATTCGTTTACCTTATAGGAGTTCTGCGTCACCTGGAGTTCCACTTTTTCTTTGATGTCTTCCAGTTTGTAGCGGGCGATGTTCGCTTCTGCCTTTGCGGCCTTTACCTTATAGATACCTTCTCCCCAGTGGAATACAGGGATTTTTACGACGATTCCGGCAGCCCACATGCCGCGGAATTTATTTTCAAATCCGTTGACGAGCGACGGGTTGGTCACCAGATAATTGGCGGTCAAAGCTACAGAAGGAAGAAAATCCGCGCGGACTACGTTTACTTTCTGGCGATAGATTTCCGATGCCAATTCCAGACTCTTCAGCTCTTCACGGTTGCTGAGAGCCGTGCTTACGTTCGCCTCCGTGTAGGTGTTGGGAAGGGGCAAGTCTTTCATGCTTTCATCGGCCAGTTGGAAATCGGTTTCCAACGGAAGACCACAGAGCTGGCACAAAAGCATTTTCGAGAGGTTCAAGCCATTATCTACCTGAGTAAGCATCATTTCGGCTTCGTTCACCTTCACTTTGACACTTAATCCGTCGGCTTTGGTAGCCACCCCTTCTTTTATCATCTTGTCTACGTCCGAATCCAGTTTCTGTACCAGCTCTAAAAAATTCTCTGCCAGTTTTTTCTTATTGACGAGTGAAATGATTTGCCAGTAAATCTGGTCCGTCTGCAGGATAAGATCTTGCATACCTGTGGCATGCTGTGATTCAGCCAGACGTTCTGCATATTTGGTAATCTTGTTGTAGGCAATGATTTTTCCACCCATAAAGAGAGGCTGGGTGAGGGTCGCAGCTCCCATCGTCATGTTTCGGGTATCTGTACGGAAGGCATCCACCAGACCTTGTCCTACGGTATTCAGTCCATCCGTAAGTCCGGCCACAGCACCCGGCAGCAATCCTTGCAATCCGGCAGCCAGTCCGGGATTTGCCGCAGCAAGTTGTTTCATGGCAGCCTGGAATTCAGCCGACTGCATACCTTGTTGCAACTGGTTCCCTAAGTTGGTACCCATGTTACCGATGCTTTGCTTCTGTGCATCACTGAGCAGGGATATTTCTTTCTGCGTACGCATATATCCCCCTGTAAGATCAATTTTAGGCAGATAATTAGTGAATGCAGCCTTCTTCTCATAGTGGGCGGCATTGACTTTTTCCTGTGAAATTCGCAGCTCTTTGTTGTTGGCCAGAGCGAGCGCCCGGCAACTGTCCAGAGTAAGTACTTGTTGGGCATAACTGCTGAGAGTTGCGCCAAGCAGTAAGAGTAAACTTGTAATTCTTTTCATTACTGATGCTGACTTTTTATTTGGTTGCTTATGCAACATTGCAAATGTATGACATTAGAACAAATAGTCAAAGCGTTTTGTTGAAAAGAATCAGTAATAAATTTAATTTTTGCTGAGCGTGTGTCTTACCGGTTACTTTTATCTTTTTATCCGGTTGTAATGAGGCTTCCGTGCAATGGGGTCAACCAGCAATTGTACATGCTTGGAAGTCCGGCTGCGGCTTAAAGTCGTAGCATCTTCTGATTCGTCCGGATTGGTAACCACCGGGAAACTTCCGTTTTCCATTCTATATAGAACCGGTTGCATAAGCTGGTCTTCAGCCGAACCAAAATCTCCTAATTCAGCTCCATAGTTTTCTTCTATTTCGAAATCCGGCAATAATCCGTTCTTGAAATAGTCATAATATCCTTGTGAGTTGCTCAGGTAAGTAGTAGTGAGCCATAATTCAACGCCTGGAGCTTCTGCATTGGTAAACAGTTGCTGAGCCACATTCTTTCCGAAAGTAGCTGCTCCTACCTGATACAAACGGCCTTCCATATAGGGCTTCAGGCAGTTGATGACAATTTCAGAAGCGGAGGCAGTATTACCCGAAGTGAGGACATACAGGTTTTGATAAGACAGACTTGCTCCTCCGGTCAGCGGACTGGATTCGAAGTTCAGTGTTTCCGTTTTATTGATTTTGTCATTGTAAGTCATGTGCAGGAAAGGCTGTCCCATTGCCGTAGCGGGAGCCAAAGCCGAGCAAAGCTGCTGCGATGTATTTACGTATCCTCCCGGGTTATAGCGTAAGTCCAGGATTATATCGTCAAACTGCTGTCCGTTCAGTTGTGAAAACGCTTCTTTGAGTGCATCGGCACTTTCTCCAAATTCGTTGTACAGCAGGTAGAAAGCTTTTCGTGAACCCGAGGAGATGATGCTGTATTTAAGTACATCTTGTTCTTCCACGTAGCGAGGTTCCGGCATCTGGACTACTCCAAGCGTATCAAATTCCACGTAGTTGAATTCCGGGTCGTCCACCTCTTCCGGATAAGGATTGTATTTACCTAGTGTAAAACTGTACGCTTTTGTCGGTCGGGTGATATAAGTGGAATAATCACTTGTGGATACTTTCTGGTTGTCTACGGCAATAATCCAGTCACCTCGTTTCAGTCCGGCTTCTTCTGCTGGCGAATTAGGCTGTGTGTATAATACTCTCAGCGCATTTGTTCCTCCTTCAGTACGTACCAAAGCCGCTTCAAAACCGAAGCTTGGATAAGTGCTGGTGGCACGTGAAGTTGTAAGAACGGAGTCTACATGAGAAAACACATACCCGTTTTTCTGGTCTTTGGAGGATGCGGCTGAAGTAAGAAACTCAGCTGGTTTCTTGAAAAAGTCCAGTTTCTCTTCTGCCGGAATATCTTCATAAAAAAGATAGTTTTCCTGCATCACCTCGTAAATCCATGTCTTGGTGGCAATCAGGGCATAGTATTCCCCCGAGCGGTCTTCTCCGCAGGAAGATAGCAGGCCCATTAGTGCAAGCCAACCGTATATCAGGTGACTGATGTGCTTTTTCATGTTTTCTGAAAATTATTTCATGCGGAATGAACCCTGACCAATCATGCTGCCATCGGCAAATATATACACGTGGTATGTACCGGCCGCCAAGAATTCTTCTACGTCCCAGTATACCGTAACCGTCTGTTCTTCACCCGTGTATTCAATGTATTTCTTGATAGAATAGCTGATGTTGCGGTCTTCAAACTTGAACTGGTTGCTCGGACTCTTGGTCAGTACTTCGTTGTCCGGTTTGGCAATACGTACATAAAGGGTCTTGTTACCCGTCTGTGCCGTAATGTTTTTCACGATGGTGAATGAAATTGCAATCTTCTTGATATTCTTTACGCGTTCCGTATCGCGTCCTCTTTTGTTCAGTGTCTGTACCCGAATGTTGGTGGCATCCAGTTGGGCAGCCAGTGATACTTTTTCATTCAGGCTCTTTGTTTCTTGTGACAAGTTGGAAATCTGTGCGGTAGCAGCACTATATTTGCTCTTTACTTCCTGATTTTCCTGCATCAAGGCAGCATTGATTTTGTTCAGGGAGTCTATCTGCATTACGTAGCTTCTCAATACGGCACGTACGGTTTTCAATTCTTTTTTCAGTCGCATGATTTCAGCTGCATCGCTGGTTTTCACCTGACGCAGTTCCTCCAGTAAGCGTTGGGTTTTCAGTTTTTCACTTTCCAGCTTTTCGCGCAAGGAGTCATTATTTATCTGAATCTGCAATTCGTCATATTGGGTAGCAAACGTGCTGTATTCATTTTCCATCTCTTGTTTTTCCACCGCAAAGAGCTGACTCATTTCTTTGTTCTTGCGAGCTTCATTTACGGCAAAGAAAGATACTGCTGCTACAATCACAGCCAATATAATGATGGTGATGATAAATTTTTTATTGTTCATGGTTTCAATTTTTGCATTTGGCGCAAAAATACAATATTTATGAATACCTTCTTTTTATTTTTAGAAAAATTATGGGGATACCAGGATGGCAGGTAGCGTTTCTCCTTTTTCCCATAGCAGGAAGGAGGATTCGGGGTATAGTTTGGCTCCGCTGTCGCGTACCCATTGGTTCAGAATTTGATACAGATTGTCTTCGGTAATGCTTTGCTGGCTGCCGTATTGCATGATTGAATCAGAGGGAGCACTTACATAGTTGTTACCCACCGGTTCTCTGGTGTCTCCATAAGGGTAATAACAGCAGCGTATATTTGTGTTTTCTGTTTGCAGGCAGATAGCATGATTCTTACTTGTGTTTCCTTTAAGATAGCAGTTCAGAATTTCTCCGTTTTTAGTGATACTGCAGATAAGACCGCTTCTGTTTTTAGCTTTACTGAAATTGCAGTTGGTGACTGCGCAATTGATGATTTTCCCACCTTGGTTATATCGTGTGAGGGCGTTTCCTTGTGGAATCTCATTTTTTAGTCTTACGTTATCTACATGGCAATTGATAATGATTCCTTCGTTCCAGTTTGTCAGGTTTCCGAAATCGCTGTCATCCCGGATGATTTCAACGGTACAGTTTTGGAGTATACAATTGTTGATTTCTCCTCGATTTATACCAGCTAGAAATGCCGCATTTTTGGTGTCATTCTCTTTATTATACACGGCTTGTCCGAGAATTAGGTTTTTTACAGCTCCGGTAGCAGATATTCCGCTAAAAAGACCGGCATAATAACTTCCATCCACTGTTTGTTCGAAACGTAGATTATTCAAACTATGTCCTTTCCCGTCAAATACGTCATTGAATAAGCCTTTTCCGGTGCTATCCCCTTTTTTGTACTTTCCAATCATTTGCACCTGTGTGGATTCTTCTTCAGTAAAGGTTAAGTCGTTCAGTAGGTAGTAGGTCGTGGTTTCTCCCTTTTTTTCACCAAACTCTTCCAAACTCCTGTTTTCATAGACTTCTCCGTTAATTAAATGGGTGAAGGCAATGAAGTCTTCTACAGTAGAAATGCCAGGATTTTCGCCGTCTTGTTTTATGGAACAAATGTATTCGTATCCGGATGAAAAAGCATGTTCTTCCAGTTGACTTTCATAATCTTCTCCTGCGGCGGTATAGATCTGTATGTGAATGGACAGAGTGGTAGGTGGAACCAGAAAACTATATATTCCATCTTCATTTTGTTCCATTTGCATAGGAGAGGCTGTGTCTTGATAGGACATTTCTCCGGAATCAGGATTAATCCCGGTTACAGATAAAGAAGGGGTAAATTCTATCAGACTAATTTGGTTGTTCAGTTTGCTGGATACATTAAATACGATACGTGCAAACAAGTGCTGAAAAGATAAATGAATGTTTTCTCCGTAGTTTGTGGTGGCTTTGGCATAGAGCTGGTCGCATAAGAAACCATCCTGGTAAAAGGACTGGTGATTCCGGTACAAGGGAGGGCAGAAAGAACAACTGACAGCTGGTTGCTGGGAATCCTCCCATTCCGGAAGATTCTCTCCTTCCCAGTTGCTGCCGTTGTAGGAAAGTAGAAACTCGTCTGCATGAATACCGCCCTGGCTGTAAAAGGTCAATGTGCTTCCTGCAGGCAGGCCTTCGTTGAGCGTATTTCGGGAGGTATTGAAACGTGCTACATTTTCTCCTTGAATGATTAATGTATTTTGTATGGTTTTAATAGGCTCTTTTGTACATCCGATTGCCAGCAATAGAAAAAGTATGTTCTGAAAGATATGTCTGTTCATAATTCTCATTTTGTTATATAAACGTAATTCTCCTTTTTCGTTTCCCTTTTCACCGAAAAACTTTACCTTTGCACGGATTTTAAGGAAACGTTTCACGAAAATATGGGAAAAGGAAAATTAGCGAAATTCGCAGATATGGCGGAATATCCGCATGTGTTTGAATATCCGTATTCGGTGGTAGATGACGTGCCGTTCGAAATGAAAGGCAACTGGAACCGTGATTTCTTCAAAAACGACCATCCGATTGTGCTCGAACTGGGATGCGGACGTGGTGAATATACCGTGGGGCTGGCACGCCGCTATCCGGAAAAGAACTTTATAGGGGTCGACATCAAGGGAGCGCGTATGTGGACCGGAGCGACCGATGCATTGAAAGAAGGATTGACAAACGCAGCCTTTTTGCGGACGAACATTGAAATCATCGACCGTTTCTTTGCCCCGGGAGAGGTGAGCGAAATCTGGCTGACTTTCTCTGACCCTCAGATGAAGAAGGCTACCAAGCGGTTGACTTCCACTTATTTCATGAACCGTTACCGTCGTTTCCTGGTTCCGGACGGACTGGTACACCTGAAGACGGACAGTAACTTCATGTTTACCTATACGAAGTACATGATTGAAGCCAATCATTTTCCGGTGGAATTTATGACTGACGACTTGTACCATTCCGGTATGGACGATGACATTCTCAGCATCCGTACGTATTACGAACAGCAGTGGCTGGACCGCGGACTGAACATCAAGTACATTCAGTTCCACTTGCCGCAGGAAGGCGAGTTGCAGGAGCCGGACGTGGAGATTGAGCTGGACGATTACCGGAGCTACAACCGGAGCAAGCGCAGCGGACTGAAAACAAGCAAATGATTCAAAACTGAAAAAGATATGACACTTTATCCGAAATTGATTATGGACGCACTGGCTACGGTGCGTTATCCGGGTAACGGAAAAAACATTGTAGAAGCGGAAATGGTGGCCGACAATCTTCGCATTGATGGCATGAAGGTGAGTTTCTCGCTGATTTTTGAGAAACCGACCGACCCGTTTATGAAATCGGTGGTCAAGTCGGCCGAGACCGCTATTCATACGTATGTATCGAAAGAGGTAGAGGTAACGATTGCTACCGAAAGCAAGCAGGCCGCTCGTCCGGAACCGGGCAAGATGCTGCCGCAGGTGAAGAATGTGATTGCGGTATCTTCCGGTAAAGGAGGGGTAGGAAAGTCTACCGTGGCAGCCAATCTGGCTGTGGCACTGGCTAAGTTAGGCTATAAGGTCGGTCTGCTGGATGCCGATATTTTCGGTCCTTCAGTGCCGAAGATGTTCCAGGTGGAAGATGCCCGTCCGTATGCCGAAGAAGTGGGCGGACGCGATTTGATTGTACCGGTAGAGAAATACGGCATCAAGTTGCTTTCCATCGGTTTCTTTGTAGACCCCGACCAGGCTACACTCTGGCGTGGAGGTATGGCCAGCAACGCCTTGAAGCAGTTGGTGGCAGATGCCAACTGGGGTGATTTGGACTATTTCGTGCTGGATACACCTCCGGGCACCAGCGATATTCACCTGACCTTGTTGCAGACATTGGCCATTACGGGAGCCGTGATTGTCAGCACGCCGCAGCAGGTGGCGTTGGCCGATGCGCGTAAAGGTATCAACATGTACACCAACGACAAGGTGAACGTACCTATTCTCGGTCTGGTGGAAAACATGGCTTGGTTTACTCCGGCTGAACTTCCGGAAAACAAATATTACCTGTTTGGTAAGGAAGGAACCAAGCGTCTGGCAGAAGAGTTGAATGTGCCGTTGCTCGGACAGATTCCTATCGTACAGAGCATCTGCGAGAGTGGCGATGCAGGAACACCTGCTGCCCTCGACGAAAACTCTATGACTGGTATGGCCTTTATGGAGTTGGCACGCAATGTGGTGACGCAGACGGAAAAGCGTAATGCAGAGATGGCTCCTACGGAGATTGTACATACGCATTAATGTTTAAAAATGTAAATAAGAGCGGTGGCAGAGAATGCGCACCGCTTTTTTTATGCCCTTTCCAGGCACTTTCTTGACGGGTTGTCGGGGTTGTCACCGGTTTTTCAAACTTTCTATATACAGGTGTGGAATAAGTATGACACACTTGTTCCACACCCCGCGTATATATACTTTATAAAAATGCCTGCCAACCCCGACAACCCGTCAAGATTTGTCTTTTTTCCTCCCTGGAGGGCCGTTTTTCTTGTCTTTCAAAACGCCCTTGTGTTCAAATCAAAACGCACTTGCGTTTCAAGTCAAACGTCCTTGCGTTTCAAGTCAAACGCACTTGCGTTTTTTTGCCTGCCGATTTGTTTAAAAATTCGAAATGGTTTTCAGTTGGATTTATATGTATGGGTTGCTCTCTACGTGGGCCGCATTTTAAATATAATAATCTTTAAATTCCAGTTTTAATTGGATAGGAGTGGAACTGGCAGCGTTGGCTAACTCGTGTTCTTCTTTCGGGTTGGATACCGACAAGCCTAACAGGCGGATAGGACGCTGACTGTAGTCCACACCTTTCAGCAGCCGTTTGGCCAGTGGAAGAATGTCGTCCAGGCGTTGGAGCGGCCGTTCCACACTCACACTGCGGGTGATTTGGGAGAAGTCGTCGAACTTCACTTTCAGCGTGAGGGTATTCCCTTTAAAATCCTTGGCTTTCAGCCGGTCGGTGAGTTCGCGTGCCACATGATACAGCTCGATGATGAGTGACATTTCTGCCGAAAGGTCTTTTTCCAATGTATGTTCACAGCCGATAGATTTGCGGATGCGTACAGCTTCTACCGGACGGTCGTCCATACCACGGGCAAAGTTGAAATAAATTAATCCGTTTTTCCCGAACTGCCGTTGCAGCATTTCCAACGAGCATTTACGCAGGGTCTCTCCGTTATAAATACCTAAGGTGTGCATCTTTTTGGCCGTAATGGGGCCCACTCCCCAAAAAGCTTCAATAGGCAACCGGCGGATAAACTCATCGGCCTGGTCGGGGTGAATGGTACAAAGTCCGTCAGGCTTTCGGTAATCGGAGGCGATTTTAGCTAAGAATTTATTGTAGGATACACCGGCTGAGGCCACTAAATGAAGTTCCTGGCGGATACGTTGCTTGATTTCTTTGGCTATATCCACCGCCAATGGAATTCCTTTCTTGTTTTCCGTGACATCCAGAAACGCTTCGTCCAGCGAGATAGGCTCGATGAGGTCGGTATAGTCGTGAAAGATTTCATGTATCTGTGCAGACACGCTTTTGTAAACCTCCATCCGTCCCTCCACGAAAATCAGTTGCGGACACAGTTTTTTCGCTTTCTGTGAAGACATGGCCGAACGTACGCCAAATTTACGGGCTTCATAGCTGGCGGCAGCTACCACTCCTCGTTTCTCTGCATGCCCCACGGCGATGGGCTTTCCGCGTAGTTCCGGGTGGTCGCGCTGTTCGACCGACGCATAGAAAGCGTCCATATCAATGTGGATAATTTTTCGTTCGGTGTGCATGAATGAGTGGATAGCTTTTCTGCAAAAAAACAAAACATTCTTGGGAAATCCTAAAAATCATTTGTATTTTTGCTGTTTGTAAAATGGTTTTGATGACTTTTTTGACAGCAAAAAATAAAGAAATATGATGAAAGATGAGATTAAGAAAGCCTGCGAGGTATTGCAGAAGGGGGGAGTGATTCTTTACCCGACGGATACCGTGTGGGGAATAGGATGTGATGCGACGAATGAAGAGGCGGTGAAACGCGTTTTTGAAATAAAGCAGCGGGCTGACAGCAAGGCGATGCTGGTGCTGGTAGACAGTCCGGTGAAGGTGGATTTTTATGTACAGGATGTGCCTTCCGTAGCATGGGACTTGATTGAAATGACTACGAAACCTTTGACCATTATTTACGATGGAGCGAGAAATCTGGCTCCGAATCTGATTGCAGCCGACGGCAGTGTAGGTATTCGTGTCACCTCGGAGGAGTTTTCCAAACAACTTTGTTTCCGCTTCCGCAAAGCCATTGTATCTACGTCTGCCAATATCAGCGGACAGCCTGCACCGGCCGTGTTCAGTGAAATCACGGAAGAAATCAAGCAGGCGGTGGATTATGTGGTGGATTACCGTCGGGAAGAAACCGGTCACCCCAAACCGTCCAGTATTGTCAAATTAGGCAAAGGGGGCGTGGTAAAAATTATTAGAGAATAAATTTTTTCTTTCATGAAAGTTGTAGACGAGAAGAACAGCTTGCTCCAGGGCTTTCTCCGTTGGAGGGAGAGACATATAAAGGACAAGCAGTTTGTATTGATTTTAAGCTTTTTAGTTGGAATCTGCACGGCGCTGGCCGCTTGTCTGTTGAAGTTCCTGGTAGAGTATATCAAGGAGTTCCTGACAGAAAACTTTGATTCTACAGGAGTAAACTGGTTGTACTTGGTGTATCCGGTGGTAGGTATCTTCCTGACCGGACTGTTCATTCGAAAAGTGGTGCGTGACGACATCAGTCATGGTGTGACCAAAATTCTGTATGCCATTTCGCGTAAGCAAAGCCGTATCAAGCGGCATAATGTATGGTCTTCCGTTTTTGCTTCGGCCATTACCATCGGTTGTGGTGGATCGGTCGGTGCCGAAGCGCCGATTGTGCTGACCGGTTCTGCCATTGGTTCGAACTTGGGCAGTATTTTCCGTATGGACCACAAGACGCTGATGCTGCTGGTGGGATGTGGAGCAGCCGGGGCGGTTTCGGGTATCTTTAAGGCACCGATTGCCGGTGTGGTCTTTACGCTGGAGGTACTGATGATTGACCTGACCATGGCTTCTTTGCTTCCCTTGCTGATTACCAGTGTGACGGCAGCTTCTGTTTCTTATCTGCTCACAGGTACGGAAGCCATGTTCCAGTTTCACCTGGATTATCCGTTCTCTTTGGAACGTATTCCATACGCCATTGCATTGGGCATTTTCTGCGGACTGGTGGCCTGGTATTTTACCCGTTCCATGAACTGGATTGAGAATATTTTCCGCCGTTATAGTAATCCGTATGTGAAGTTCCTGATTGGAGGAGCCATGCTGAGTATATTGATTTTTCTGTTCCCGCCGTTGTATGGTGAAGGTTATGATACCATTTCCCTGTTGCTCAATGGACGGTCGAATGCCGAATGGGATACGGTAATGAATAACTCTCTTTTCTACGGGAACTCGCAGCTGTTGGTGGTGTATTTGCTGTTGATTATCTTGTTTAAGGTCTTCGCATCGAGTGCGACCAACGGTGGTGGCGGTTGCGGTGGTATTTTTGCACCGAGCTTGTTCCTGGGATGTATTGCCGGCTTTGTGTTCTCTTATGTGTGCAATGAGTTCCAGTTGGGAGGTACATACATTCCGGAAAAGAACTTTGCCCTGATGGGAATGGCGGGACTGATGTCGGGCGTCATGCATGCCCCTTTGACCGGAGTCTTCCTGATAGCCGAGCTGACCGGTGGATACGGTTTGTTCCTGCCGCTGATGATTGTGTCGGTCTGCGCGTACCTTACTATTATCGTGTTCGAGCCGCACAGTATCTATTCCATGCGTTTGGCGAAGAGTGGAGAACTGATTACGCATCATAAAGATAAGGCGGCTTTGACCATGATGAGCATGGAAACTGTCATTGAAACAGATTTCCAGGTGGTTCGTCCGGATATGGATTTGGCGGAGATGGTGAAGGCCATTTCGAAATCCGGCCGTAATCTGTTCCCGGTGGTAGATGTACGCAATGAATTGATTGGATTGGTAATACTGAACGACATTCGCAATATCATGTTCCGTCAGGAATTGTATCACAAATACCGGGTAGAGAATTTTATGGTTACCCCTAAGGCCTGCATTATTACGACAGATTCCATGGAAGACGTGATGGATAAGTTTGATAAGACGGGCTCCTGGAACTTGCCGGTGGTAGACGAAGATAACAAGTACATCGGTTTTGTATCCAAATCGCGCATCCTTTCTACTTATCGTCAGGTGATGGTGGATTTTTCAGCAGAATAAACAACGAAAAGAAATATGGAGAAGAAAGATTTACGAATTGTATATATGGGCACTCCTGAATTTGCCGTGGAGAGTTTGAAGCGGCTGGTGGAAGGAGGCTATCAGGTGGTGGGAGTCATCACCATGCCCGACAAGCCGATGGGACGGCATGGCAGTGTGCTTCAGCCGAGCCCGGTAAAACAGTATGCCGTGTCGCAAGGATTGAAGGTGCTTCAACCAGAAAAACTGAAAGATGAGAATTTCCTGGCCGAGCTGAGAGACTTGAAAGCGGACTTACAGATTGTGGTAGCTTTCCGTATGCTGCCGGAGGTGGTATGGAACATGCCTCGCCTGGGTACATTCAATCTGCATGCCTCTTTGCTTCCGCAGTATCGTGGTGCAGCTCCTATCAACTGGGCGGTAATCAATGGCGAAACAGAAACAGGTATTACCACTTTCTTCCTGAAGCATGAGATTGATACGGGCGAGATTATTGACCAGGTACGTGTGCCCATTGCGGATACGGATAATGTGGAGATTGTGTACGACAAGCTGATGCACTTAGGGGGAGACCTGGTGGTGAAGACAGTGGATGCCATTTTGGAAGGAAATGTGAAGACCATTCCACAGGAGCAGCTGGCGGCAGCTACGGAACTTCGTCCGGCTCCTAAAATCTTCAAGGAAACTTGTCGTATAGACTGGCAGGCCGGAGTGAAAAAGGTATACGATTTTGTACGTGGTCTTTCTCCATATCCTGCTGCATGGACGGAATTGCATCAGGGCGATGCCGCTCCGCTGGCATTGAAGATTTTTGAAACAGAGAAAGTATTTATCGCACATAATCTGAAACCGGGCAGCATTGTAACCGATAAGAAAACGTATTTCCAGATTGCTTCTACCGACGGGTTTGTCAAAGTGTTGTCTTTGCAGCTGGCGGGTAAGAAACGAATGGAGGTAGCTGACTTCCTTCGCGGGTATCGCCACGTGGAAGATTCTTTCGTAGAATAAAAGAGTGTTATAATATTTATTTTTGCAGGGTGACGGTATGCGTATCGTTACCCTCTTTGTTTTTATAAAGGATGCGGAATCCCTTAAAGGCTGAGTCCTGATATTGCGGAATGCTGGAAAGTGTAAAGGATACGACTCCCCAGAATGAGTTGATTTGCAAGTCACTTTCCGGGTTATGCCGTAACTCCACTGGCAGCAATCCGTTTTCATCCAGTTGAGCATTTTGCGGAACCAGCAAGCTGATGCGATGGCTGATGTTGCTGTCATTTCCTCCGATTTCATACTGGATATTCAGGTGTTCTTTACTGATACTGGAAGAAGTGATAACTATCGGGGCGGTGCCGAAAGTCTCATCAAGAGCTGCATCTGTTTCGTCAGGAGTGACGATATTGACGTCTTTGGTCAGCACTTTGTAAAGACTGATAATTTTTACTTCTTTATCTCCTGTGTTATTTTGTTTGTCCTCGTTGAGAAATAAAATTTCCAGTAAAACCCTTTGTCCTAAAATATTCACCTTCTTTTCAGTGAAGATGCCGGGGTTTGTAGGGAGTAAGGTGCCATAAGTGTCAGAGTCTATAGTAATTCGTTCGGTATTTATTACAGTCCCCAAAGTGGAAAAGCTTCCGCTGTTTGAGGATAGTAAAAGTGAATCTTCCTGCTCAAAAGAACAAGAAGAAAGTAATCCGTATAACAGACATAAAAACAGATAAGTTATGTATTTTGTACGTTTCATATTTTAGGTGGCTTTTACGTATAGATAAATAAAATGATTGAGGGATACTGCATCTTTTTTTGTTAAAAACATTTTAATGAAGATTTTAATTAGGAAAAGGTGCAGTATTTTTGTGTGTTCATCATTTACTAACAAAAGCACGATAGGCTGAATATGACAGAAGAAGAATTGGCGTCGAAATGCAAGCTGGCGGATAATCAGGCTCGCAAGGAGTTGTACGAGCTGTATGGCGGTTCGCTGATGGCCATTTGTCTTCGTTATATAGGAGATCGGGAGGCTGCTGAGGACGTGTTGCATGATGGGTTTGTCCGGATTTTTCAATCCATCGGACAGTTTACTTATCAGGGCGTCGGTTCTTTGAAGGCATGGCTTTCGCGTGTGATGGTGAATGAGGCGTTGGGGTATTTACGGAAGCGCAATCAGTTGGCCCAGCAGGAAGTCTTGATGGAGCAGTTGCCTGATACGGGAGAGGAGGATGATGGTGTGGGAGATATTCCGCAGGCAGAGCTGATGAAGATGATTGCGGAACTTCCAGATGGGTATCGTACGGTATTCAACTTATATGTGTTTGAAGATAAGAGTCATAAGGAGATAGCCCAGCTGCTGGGAATAACAGAGCATACTTCTTCTTCTCAGTTTTATCGGGCAAAGACCTTATTGGCAAAGAAAATCAATGAATATAGAAAGAAATTATAGGCAATGAAGAGCGAGAAAGAATGGATTAATAACTTACGTAACCGGATGGAGGACTATTCCGAGCCTCTTCCTGAAGGTCTTTGGGACAAGTTGTCCAAGGAGCTGGAAGAGCCGAAGACTCCAAAGGTGATTCCGATATGGAGACGGTGGCAGGCAGCAGCGGCAGTGCTGGTCTTGCTGGTGTCTTCCCTGACGTACTGGTTCTGGTCTTCTCCAGAAGCGGACTTCCGTAATCAGGAACTGGCGGTGGAGGTGAAGAATACGCCTTTGCCAGCGCAAACTTCTTCGTTAGATGAACAAGTGGCTGAAGTAAAGCATGCTGAGCCTTTCCAGAAAGAACCTGTGTCTCTTTTGGCCAATGTTTCTTCTAAGAGATCTGCCGGAGAAGTGCCGGAAGAAATAGTAGAGGTAGCTCCTGCTTCAGTAGCATTGGCTGAACAGGAAGCACCAATAGAATCGGTTGAAGAAGAAAAGGCTGTAAAGCAGCAGGAGGTTAGTCGGTCTGCAGAAAGAAGCCGGAAGGTGAAAAAGAGTCGCGCGGCCGACCGGGAACAGATGGAACGTAATGCGAGGGCATTGAAAAATAAGTCGGATAAATCTTCAGGCTTTTCTGTGGGTGTCGGTGCTGGAAATACACCTTATAGCTCTTTGAATACATTTGATGGCATGGGAAGTTTTGTAGCCCGTTCGGCTTATTATACTTCCTCAGATTTGAATATGTCTCCGATAAATAATAACGGGCTGGCTTATAGTCAGGTGTTGTTGGAGAACGCCATACAGGCTCCTCAGACGACGGTAAAGCATCATATTCCTGTTACGGTAGGATTGACGGTAGCCTGGCAGTTTCATGAAGACTGGGCACTGGAAACGGGATTGAACTATACGTTGCTAACTTCTGATATTCGTTCCGGTTCTAAATCTTATGTAGAGGAAACGCAGAAATTGCATTATATAGGCATTCCGCTTAAACTGCATCGTTCCATCTGGAAAAATAACTGGCTTTCAGTGTATGCATCGGCTGGAGGAGTAATGGAAAAATGTGTATCTGGAAATTTGGAGACTGTGACAGTAACGAGTGGAGGAAATCGTACGTCTGAAAATACTTCATTAGATGTAGATCCGCTTCAATGGTCTGTTACCGCAGCAGCCGGAGCACAGGTGAACTTTACTTCACGTTTTGGTTTGTATCTGGAACCGGGAATCGCGTATTACTTTGATGACCACAGTGGCGTGGAGACAATACGAAAGGAACATCCGTTCAATTTTAATCTGCAGCTGGGTTTGCGCTTTAATGTGACCAAATAAGTTTTTATAGTTGATTTATGAGAAAAGATGCTTATCTTTGTTGAAAAGAATCTGATTAACTAAAATAAATCGATGGAAAAAATTATGGTAGCTCCTTCCTTGCTCTCTGCAAATTTTGCTGATTTGAAGAGTGACTTGGAAAAAATAAATCAAAGTGAGGCAGACTGGTTGCATCTGGACATTATGGACGGGGTGTTTGTACCCAATATTTCTTTTGGTTTTCCTGTATTAAAGTATGTGGCGGAACTTAGTGAGAAGCCGCTGGATGTACATCTGATGATTGTACAGCCGGAGAAATTCATTCAGGAGGTGAAGAAGTTAGGAGCCATGATGATGAATGTGCACTATGAGGCATGCCCTCATTTGCATCGCGTCATTCAGCAGATTAAGGAAGCGGGTATGAAGGCGGGGGTTACGCTGAATCCGGCTACACCGGTCTCCGTATTGGAGGATATTATCACAGAGGTAGATATGGTGTTGCTTATGAGTGTCAACCCGGGATTCGGTGGTCAGAAATTTATTCCTAATACATTTAAAAAGATTGAGCAACTTCGTGAAATGATAACCCGTAGTGGGGCTTCTGCTCTTATTGAAGTGGACGGAGGTGTCAATCCGGAAAATGCTCCTTTGCTGCAACGTGCCGGAGCAGATGTGCTGGTGGCCGGTAGTTCTGTTTTTAAATCGCCGGATATGATAAAAGCTATTCAGGAGTTGAAATATGTGGAGTAAGTATTGGGAGCTTTACAATCTTTGATAGCGTACCCTTTGTTCCGGTTGACTATTTGTCTGGCAACCGGAATTTTTTTATTCGACACGTTGTGGCCGGAAAATCTTTCATGGCAATATGGGGCTGCAATATGGCTGTTTTTTGCCGGTATTTGCGGAGGAGTATTCTGGCTTTCCCGTTGGCGGTGGAGATGGCTTTTCGGCGGAATGGCTGGAGGGGCTTTTTTCTTGTGGGGAGGAATATCGGTACTTCATCAGAGAGAAACAGTGCAATATAGCTGGGATGGAGCCCCCGCTATATATAAAGGTATAGTGGAAAGTGTGCCGGAAGTCAGAGGGAAGACACTTCGGGCGGAAGTGCGTGTAGAAATGCAGCGGTTGTCTGGTGGCAAATGGAAAAGGGTAGACCGGAATATCCTTTTGTCATGGATGCCAGACTCTCTGTCAAGTCCTTTAGCTTGTGGTGACAGTGTTTGTTTCTATGCAAAAGTTTCACGTCCTTTTTCTGAAAAAGAGCTGACCGGATTTGATTATGGGGATTATCTTTTACGAAAAGGTATCAGTGGAACGGCTCTGGCTTATGCCGGAAACTGGCGCTGTACGGGAAAACCTCATTCGTTGTCTTTCATGCAGCGGGCAAAGGTGTGTCAGCAAAAGGTGGTAGATGTATATCGAAGTTGGAGGTTGGAGGAAGATGTACAGGCTGTGGTGTCGGCATTGACAATCGGAGAGAAAAGTGAGTTGACTCCTGAATTGAAAGCGGTGTACAGCGCGGCAGGTGCCAGTCACGTACTGGCGTTGTCGGGGTTGCATGTGGGGATTTTTTCATGTATTCTTTTGTGGTTGTTTTATCCGTTGACTTATCTGAAGCACGGGCGCAAAATGCTGGCTCTGCTGGTTGTCTGCTTGTTGTGGGGCTTTGCCTTTATCTCCGGATTAAGCTCGTCGGTGGTGCGTGCAGTGGTGATGTATAGTCTATACACCCTTGCCTCATTCTGTCTGGAAGAACGTTTTTCGGGTATGCACTCCCTGGTATTGGCTGCTTTCCTGATGCTGGTGTATAATCCATTCTTTCTTTTTGATATAAGTTTTCAGTTGTCCTTTGTTGCCGTCTTTTCCATTCTGGCGTTTTATCCTTTGTTCTCGCGTAGCTTATGTATCAAAAATCGTGTGCTGCGTTATGTATGGAATACCCTCAGTCTGTCTATGTCGGCTCAGCTAGGTACGTTGCCTTTCATTCTGTATTACTTTGGAAGTTTCCCGACCTATTTTCTGCTGGCTAATTTGGTTGTAGTTATATTGGCTGGTGTAATATTGGTGCTGACGTTTGCTGCGTTATGCTTGGCTTCCGTCCCTATAGTGGGAAATACGGTGATTACCTTGTTGGAATGGGGTACTTTAATCTTGAATGAATCCATGCAGGGAGTACAGCAACTGGCCGGTTCTCAGATTACTTCCGTCTATTTATCATCCCCTCAAGCCTGTTTGCTGGCTGGAGTGATTATTTGCCTTTATCTTTGCTGGGCATCCGGAATACACCGCAAGGCTTCCGACTGGATTCGTTTATTGGCGGTTTGTAATCTGTTTGTGGCGGTGTCTTGTGTGGAATATGCAGGAGAAGCTCCGGAACAGTTGTATTTCTTCCGTTCGGAAATCTACACCCGTAAGAAAGACTGTGTCTCCACCCATCGTTCTGAAACGGGGTTGTTGTGTATTCGAAATATGCATATTGCAGTGTTGAATGATGCCCGCTGGAGAACGTATGAGTCTTCATCGCGTTTCCCTTTGGAATATGCATATATTTGTAAGGGATTTAAAGGGAGCCTTTTGCAGTTGGACAAACTATTTGCCATTCGGCAAGTAATTTTGGACAGCTCACTGAATGATGCTTTCCGTGAAAAGCTTATAAGGGAATGTCAATTACTTAAAATATCTTATACAGACCTTTCTGTTCAAGGTTCTTATTCCGTTGTGCTGTAGTTTATAAAAATAAATTTGTACTTTTGCTCCTTTCAAAAGTGTAAGTTTAAGAAAAAGAATATGTTGTCAAAAGTAATTCTTCAGGCCCATATTGATAAAGTTGAGACCTATTTTGACCGGGCTGATAAAGTGGTGATTGTGACCCATGTTTCTCCTGACGGAGATGCGCTGGGTTCTTCGTTGGGCTTGTATCATTTTTTGTCTGTACATGGCAAGACCGTGAATGTGATTGTACCTAATGCATTTCCTGACTTTTTGCGGTGGATGCCTGGAGCAAAAGATATTATTCGTTATGATAAATACGCTGAGTTTGCCGATAAGCTGATTGCTGAGGCAGATGTAATCTGTTGTCTTGATTTTAACGCATTGTCGCGTATTGACCGGATGGCAGATGCAGTAAGAGATGCACAGGGAAGAAAGGTGATGATTGACCACCATCTGAATCCGGAACCTTTTTGTCGGGTGACTATTTCACATCCGGAAATTTCTTCTACTTCGGAGTTAATCTTTAGATTGATATGCCGTCTGGGATGTTTTGATGACATTACTTTGGAAGGTGCAGAATGTATCTATACCGGAATGATGACGGATACGGGAGGCTTTACTTATAACTCCAATAACCGTGAGATTTATTTCATTATCAGCGAACTGCTATCTAAGGGTATTGATAAAGATGATATTTATCGTAAGGTGTTCAATACGTATTCAGAAGGACGTCTTCGCCTGATGGGGTATGTACTTTATGAAAAAATGCAGGTATATCCTCAGTTCCGTGCAGCTTTAATCTGTCTTTCAAAGGAAGAACAGGGCAAATTCCGTTATGTAAAAGGAGATACGGAAGGCTTTGTAAACATTCCTCTTCAGATGAAGGGAATTTGTTTTTCGGTATTCTTGCGTGAAGATACCGAGAAGGATATGATTAAGGTTTCGCTTCGTTCGGTAGGAGCATTCCCCTGTAATCAGGTAGCCGCTGAATTCTTCAATGGAGGTGGGCATTTGAATGCTTCCGGTGGAGAGTTTTACGGTACGATGGATGAGGCTGTAGACTTGTTTAAGCAGGCTTTGGTGAAATATGAGAGCTTGTTATTGAAAAATTAGTGAGAAATTTTTATTCTTGAACAATATTAGACATAATTGGACAAAATAGGAAGGATGTTTTTGAGACATTTTACTACATTTGCCCTTGTAAACATGCTTATTAAGATGAAAAAGAACTATTTGTTGTGGGCTGTAACTGCCCTGATAATGTTGGCACTGCAGAGTTGTAATAACGGAAAGACCTACGCTGAAATGAAAGAAGAGGAGGCAGATGCTATTAATAAGTACATTTTGGAAAATGATATAAAGGTGATTTCTGAAGCAGATTTTGCTGCGCAGGATTCTACTACGAAAGAAAATGAATATGTGCTGCTGGATGAAAGCGGAGTGTATATGCATGTAGATAATCGTGGATCTGGAAAAGAGGTGCTGGGAGATGGAACGTATAATATAGCAGTGCGTTTTGTAGAAATAGCACTTCAGACACGGAGTGACTTAGGAATTACGGCCGGAGACACATTGCTGGCTAGTTTTCACGTGGCCAATCCTTCGTATACGATTAAAGGAGAAGATTTAAAACTGACCATTAGCGGTGAGTCGTATTCTGCGTCGTTTATTGGTAAAAATTCTAATATGTATAATGTGTATGGAACGCAATCTGTGCCTTCTGGCTGGTTGATTCCGTTTCGCTATCTGACGCCAGGGCGAACAACTGATTCTGAAAAAATAGCACGTGTGAAACTGATTGTGCCGCATAGTCAGGGTACTTCTTCGGCTACTCAGTCTGTATATCCATGTTTTTATGAGTTGACCTATAACATGACAAGATAACCTAAATAATTAAAAAACCTTTATTTATGACACTTATTAAATCTATTTCCGGTATTCGTGGCACTATAGGCGGCCATGCCGGCGAAGGATTGAATCCTTTGGACATCGTGAAATTCACTTCAGCGTATGCTACATTGATTCGTAAGACTACGACCAATAAATCAAATAAGATTGTAGTGGGCCGTGATGCACGTATCTCTGGTGAAATGGTGAAAAATGTGGTTTGCGGAACGTTGATGGGAATGGGATTCGATGTAGTAAATATCGGGTTGGCTTCTACTCCGACTACAGAACTTGCTGTAACTATGGAAGGAGCATGCGGTGGTATTATTTTGACTGCCAGCCATAATCCGAGACAATGGAATGCATTGAAGTTGTTGAATGAACATGGTGAATTCCTGAATGCGGCAGAAGGTAATGAGGTATTGCGTATTGCTGCTGCAGAAGAATTTGAATTTGCAGACATCGAACATATCGGTAAGTACCGTGAAGACAATACATACAACCAGAAACATATTGACAGCGTGTTGGCGTTGAAACTGGTAGACGTAGAAGCTATCCGTAAGGCTAATTTCCGTGTAGCAATTGATTGCGTAAACTCTGTTGGTGGTGTGGTATTGCCTCAGTTGTTGGAGCAGTTGGGCGTACAGCATGTGGAAAAATTGTATTGCGAACCGACTGGCGACTTCCAGCATAATCCGGAACCTTTGGAAAAGAACTTGGGTGACATCATGGGCTTGATGAAGAAGGGAACTTGTGATGTAGCCTTTGTGGTAGACCCTGACGTAGACCGTCTGGCTATTATCTGTGAGAACGGAGCTATGTATGGCGAAGAATATACACTGGTTACAGTAGCAGATTATGTATTGAAACATACTCCGGGTAATACAGTTTCTAACCTGAGTTCAACTCGTGCACTGCGTGATGTAACTCGTAAATACGGCATGGAATACAATGCTTCTGCAGTAGGCGAAGTAAATGTGGTAACCAAGATGAAAGCTACTAATGCGGTTATCGGTGGTGAAGGTAATGGTGGAGTGATTTATCCGGAATCTCACTATGGACGTGATGCATTGGTAGGTATTGCTTTGTTCTTGAGTCATCTGGCACACGAAGGTAAGAAAGTAAGCGAATTGCGTGCTACTTATCCTAATTATTTCATTACGAAGAATCGTATTGACCTGACTCCGGAAACAGATGTAGATGCCATCTTGGCGAAGGTAAAAGAACTTTACAAGAATGAAGAAATCAATGACATCGACGGTGTGAAGATTGATTTCCCTGATAAGTGGGTTCACCTGCGTAAGAGTAACACAGAACCGATTATTCGTGTGTATTCAGAAGCTTCTACAATGGAAGCTGCTGATGAAATCGGTAAGCAGATTATGGACATTGTATACAGTCTGGCTAAATAAGAAGAGCGTTAGCACATTCTTTTGAAAATAAAATGAATTCCGGAATGAAATAAAGCGGTTAGCTGGTTTTCATTCCGGAATTTTTTTGTGAATGTGTGATAGAGAAAATGTGTGTAGGGGTTATTCCTTTTCAGATTCTTCTGAAGAAATGGGAGCTAATTCTGAATGTAATGCCGATTCTTTTTGTGGTGAACCAATAGGGGACGAGTTTTCTTCTGACGAGAAACCAGCATGGAATAATGCGTAAAAGAAGGGCAGAATAACTTTTTGAGTTTCCATAATGCGTTGTTTTTAGGGGTTTGTAATGAAAACGCCAAAATGTGAATATCCCCCTATTGAGGAAGTGTTAAATAATCTAATCGTCTACCCATAACAGGTCGCTCATGATTCCATCGGAGATGAATATCCCTTTTTCTGTGAGTTTCATGATGTGATTATCGAGTGTCAGGAATCCTTGTTTCAGATGGGGAGAAGCCATGCGCATGCAGTAATCAAATAAGGTTTCTCCAAATGTTTCTTTCAGTATATGGGTGGGGATGCCGTAAGTAGTGCGCAGGCGGGTAATGATAAAGTCATTATAGCGCGTATACAGATCAAGCTCTTCCTTTTCCTGATAAGGCGTTCCTTTTTGAATACCTTGTATATACTGAGAAAGGGAAGCTACGTTCCATTGTCTGGAAATTCCGTCGTAGGAATGGGCAGAAGGACCGCAACCCAGGTATTTTTTGCCTGTCCAGTAACTGGAGTTGTGGCGTGAATGAAATCCCGGTCGGCAGAAATTGGATATTTCATAATGTTCATATCCGTTGCTCTTGAGGGTATGTATCAACTCCTTGAATAAGGAAACGCTTAAATCTTCATCCGTTTCTTCCACTTGATGTGCTTCTTTCAAGTTCCATAAAGGAGTACCTTCTTCATAAATCAGGTGATAGGCTGAAATATGCTCCGGACGCATCTGAAGGGCTGTTTGAAGGTCTTTTTGCCAATCTTCTAATGTTTCTCCGGGCAGCCCGTACATCAAATCGATACTGATATTCTGAAAACCAGCTTCTCGGCAATGTTGGTATGCTTGTTGAGCCTGAGCAGCCGTGTGCCGGCGGTGAAGCAGACGAAGAGTATCTTCCTTGAAGGTTTGTATACCCATGCTTAACCGGTTAAACGGGAGGGTACGCAGCATGGCTATGTATTGAGGTGTCAGGTCGTCGGGATTTGCTTCAATCGTAATTTCGGCTTTTGGGTTTATGGTATATATCTTATAGATGGTTTCGAAAAGTTGGATGAAATCTTTTTCTTCTAATTGTGAAGGCGTACCTCCACCAAAGTAGATGGTGTCAATAATTTCTCCATCCAGATAGTCTTTCCGCAGCTCAAGTTCTTTGGATAGAGCCTGTACGTATGTGCTTTTTTTATCATTTTCTGTCGTAGAAAAGAAGTCACAGTAAATGCAACGTCGTTTGCAAAAAGGGATATGAAGATAGATGCCAGCCATAATTAATCTACTGTAAGAAGTTGTTTTACGGGTGTAAAGATACGGATAATTTATGGGAGGAAAGAAGGAACTGGCAGAACAAATGGAGGCGAATAAAGATGCGCAGGAACAGTTGGAGGAGCAAA
>OHEK01000102.1_pt1 | contig 35170 bp, 37 predicted proteins | sample 1567301 | NCBI WGS metagenome assembly OHEK01 (sample SAMEA3879554, study PRJEB24766) | human gut metagenome | biome: human-associated habitat; feature: feces | place: USA | collected 1985/1987
ATGACCTATGATGACAGACCAGACGGCGTACCACCTACTGCGGAACATAAAGAGCCGAAACGACAAAGCATATACCCTGCTGGCAACGTGCTATAAGGGCAACCAGTCTAACGGCACTACATTAATCTGCGATATGGAGAATAGCGATATAATCTGCGTAGCCTCACGGGGCAGGATGATAGACGGAAAAAACCGCCAGTGCTTAGAGCCGTGTCCGGTTGAGGGTAAAACGAACTGCCTAACCACAGTGGAAAAAGATAACCTGCTTATGCAGCGGCCGCACGGTTACAATGCAGGTAAGATTTATACAGACAAAGCACCCACGCTGACGGCCAATGCGTGGCAGGAAAATAATTTGATTATGAGCAATAACACAAAGCAGCTTAACCCAAGCGGCGAAAGCAATAACGGACAGCAACCGTACCAGCAAAACCGGGTATATGACATTAACCACAAAGTCCCGGCGTGCTGCGCAAGTCTGACAGGCGGAGCGTATGCGATAGCGGACGAAAACGCGCCGGAAGTACGCATTAGGAGGCTGACACCTACCGAGTGCGCACGGCTACAGACGGTGCCGGACTGGTATAAATGGGGATGCAGTAATACCCAGCAGTACAAGATGCTGGGCAACGGCTGGACTATCGAAGTAATAGCGCATATACTTTCATTCCTGCAACTGAAAGCCAAACGCAAAGAGGATGCGGAAGAACCGAAGCCAAGGAACTGCGGCAACTGTGCGCTTTGCATACATACCTATATGGGCAGCGAGTGCCAACTGACCGACAACCCGGTAGACGATGCGCAGGACGGCTGTATAGACTATATCCCGGAGGACTGAACTATGGACGAAAAGGATTTGAAAAGCATATCTGCTGGCATATCGGCGGAGCAGCTGCACAGGCTGTACGACCGTCTGGATGATGAGGCGAAGCCATACGCATTGCGTGTGGGTACAAGCCAAGAAAAGCACCGGGCGGTAACAATCTACTGCGATGCTGAGAATGTGGCGTATTTCCAAAACATTATAGACCATGAAATTTAATAAGCTGAAATATGATTTTACGATAGATTTAGCCACAGCGCACAGCCGGGTATCGAAGAAATGGCGTAACCGGCACTGGCAATGGTCTGAACTGCTGGAGCGGTGCAGCGAAACGAAGCGCACCGGGGAAACGGCGGCAGAATACGCGCGCATGAGCAGGGAGGAACAAAGCAACGTAAAGGACGTGGGCGGTTTTGTCGGCGGGTATCTGAGCGGCGGAATACGCAAAAATACAAATGTGCTGTACCGCAGCGTGGCTACGCTTGATATAGACTACGGCACGGTAAACGTGTGGGATGACTTCTGTATGGCTTTCAACTTCGCGGCGATGCTGTACAGCACGCACAAGCACAGCGAGACTACACCCCGGTACCGTCTGGTATTCCCGTTAAGCAGGCAAGTAACCCCGGCGGAATATGAGCCGCTTTGCCGGAAGATAGCGGCGGAACTGGGTATAGACCTTTTCGATGATACCACCTACGAACTGCCGAGGCTGTTTTACTGGCCCAGCACGTCCAAGGATGCGGATTTTGTGTTTGAGTGGCAGGACGGCCCGGCGTGCAACGTAGACCAGATACTAAGCCAGTATGTAGACCCCTACGATGTCAGCGCATGGCCTATGTCCAGCAGGGAGAACACGGTAATAGCGCATGAAATTAAAAAGGCGGGCGACCCGACAGAGAAACCCGGACTAATCGGCGCATTTTGCCGGGCCTACACTATAGAGGAAGCGATAGAGCGGTTTTTGCCAGACTGCTACGAGCCGACAGGCACGCCGGGGCGGTACACATACAAGCTGGGCAGCGTGGCGGGCGGTCTGGTGTGCTATGAAAACAAATTTGCCTACAGCCACCACGAAACAGACCCGGCAAGCCGCCAGCTGTGCAACGCTTTCGACCTGTGCCGCATACACCTGTACGGGGCAAAGGATGAGGGCAGCAGGGCTACGGATGTGACCCGTAAACCGTCCTTTGCGGCGATGCAGGAAATGGCGGCGGCTGACAAAAACGTAAAACTGCTGATGGCAAGGGAGCGCAGCGCGTCCGTGGCCGATGACTTCGACAGCGTAGAGGTGCCGGAAGATTATAGCGATGAGTGGAAAGCAGAACTGGAGTACACCAAATCCGGCAAACTGCTGTGCAACATTCAAAACATAATACTGGTGCTGGAAAACGACCCTGCACTGAAAGGGCGCATTACGCATGATGAATTTACAGGCTATGACGTTATAACAGGCGGTTTGCCGTGGAACCGGCAGGCAACACAGTGGAGCGACCGGGACGATGCCAATTTGCGCGTATGGCTGGAACGTAACTACGACATAACCGGGAAAGACAAAATATATGACGCTTTGGCGGCGATACTGACCCGGCACAGCTACCACCCTATCCGGGACTATCTTAACGGGCTGCACTGGGACGGCACGCCACGTCTGGAGCGGCTGATTATAGACTATATCGGCGCGGAGGACACGGAACTAAACCGCACCATGACGCGCAAGCATTTCACTGCGGCGGTAGCCCGGATATTCCAGCCCGGATGCAAATACGATTACTGCCTAATCCTCACAGGCCCGGAGGGTGCGGGAAAATCTACGCTGCTGGGAAAGATGGGCGGCAAATGGTTTAACGACAGCATAACGACCACAGAGGGCAAAGAGGGCATGGAGCAACTGCGCGGCGCATGGATTATCGAGATGGGCGAGCTGGCAAGTATTAAGCGCAGCGATGTAGAGAGCGTGAAAGCCTACCTATCCAAACGGGATGACAGTTACCGGGCGGCATACGGCAGGCGGAAAGAGAACCACCCACGGCAGTGCGTTTTCTGCGGTACGACAAATGAGGCGTTATTCCTCAAAGGCGACAACGGGAACCGGCGTTTTTGGGTAATAGCCATAGACCCTGCACTGCGCAAATACCAACACTGGCAGGAGGCGTTAGACCGTGACCGTGACCAACTTTGGGCGGAGGCTGTGGAATACTACCGCAGGGGCGAAAAACTATATCTGGATGACCGGCTGGAGGCGCAGGCACGCCAGAGGCAGGAAGCATATAACGATGACAGCGACGACCCGATAGTGGCGATGCTGTACAAGTTTCTGGATATGAAGTTACCGGCAGACTGGGCCACACGGGACATACCGGACAGGCGCAGGTATATACGCACACCCGACCCGCTACAGGCGGACGGCGTGGAAATGCGCAGCCGGGTATGCGCCGCAGAGTTTATTTGCGAACAACTGGGCAGGGAGATTTCCGACAAAGAATTTAAGTACCTGGCCCGGCGTGTAAACAAGTTAATAGACGCTTTGCCAAATTGGGAGCGAATGGGCGCAAGCAAGCACGCTAACAAATGGTATGGAGTGCAGCGAGCCTTTAGACGAATAAACGAGGTAACAGATGAAGAAGATTTGTAAACAAGGTAACAAAAAAAACACAGTGTGTACAAAAATGAATAAGAGGTAAAAAGGTAACACGACTTTTTTGTTACCAAATCTGTTACCCGAATTTGTTACCAAATAACGCATTAATATACAGCATTTTATAATGCAGAGTAAACAAAGTAACAAAAAATATATAGAAAGTAGATAAGTAATGTAATACAGAGATATAACCCCACTTTTACAGATAAAAACGCATATCTGTACGCACGTAGGGGTATTTATAGAAAATCGTAAAAATTTTGTTTACCAATGAAACGGGGCATAGAAAATATAGTGAAGCACGCCGAAGTATCGGAGAAAGCGATAGAGCAGTATTTGACCGACAGCGTAAAAAAACTGGGTGGTATCTGCCTAAAGTACAGTAACCCCGGCATGGTAGGTTTTCCAGACCGCGTTTGCCTGCTGCCAAAAGGCGTTACCCTGTGGGTGGAATTGAAAAGCAAGGGGCAGCAGCTACGGACTATGCAGCGCATACGCATATCGCAGATGCTGAGATTAGGACATACAGTTAGCGTGTGTAAGAGCAAAGAGGATATAGACCGAATGTTAGAACCCTATAAAACAGCAGACCATGATTTTTAGACCATACGAATATCAGCGCACAGCGATGCAGTGGATTATCGACAAACCCCGATGCGGTCTGTTTCTGGACATGGGTCTGGGCAAAACGGTATCTACGCTGACAGCTTTACAGTGGCTGATAGATGACTGCGAAATTAGCCGGACTTTGGTAGTGGCCCCTAAAAAGGTAGCGGAAACCACATGGAGTACGGAGGCGGAAAAGTGGGAGCATCTGCACGACCTCAAAGTGGTTAAGGTTATCGGAACGGAAAAACAACGCTGCATGGCTTTGGCACAGAAAGCCGATGTATATGTGACCGGGCGTGATAACTTTGTTTGGCTGGTGGGCAAATATGGCGGTAAGCTGCCGTTCGATGTATTGGTTATTGATGAACTGACCAGTTTTAAGAGTGCCAAGAGTGAACGGTTTAAGGCAATGCGCATAGCCGTACCGAGTGTTAAGCGCGTTATCGGTCTGACCGGAACGCCCGCACCAAACGGGCTGATAGACTTATGGGCGCAGATGTATTGCATAGACCAAGGCGAAAGACTGGGCAAATCCATTACCAAATACCGGGAAACCTACTTTGAAACGCATAAGTGGAATAACATAATAGTCCGCTGTGACGTGAAAAAAGGCTGCGAGGATATTATACGGAACAAGATAGCCGATATATGCCTATCCATGCAGGCAAAGGATTATTTGCAGCTTCCGGAAATGATTACAGACACTGTTAAGGTCTATTTGAGCGACAAGACGATGGCGGCGTACACGAAGTTTGAAAAGGAAAAGGTTTTGGAGTTTCAAGAGGAACACAGAAACGAGCCTGCAAACATTCTGGCAAATTCCGCCGCCGGGCTGATGAACAAGTTAAGCCAGTATGCTAACGGTGCTATCTACGATGAGGATATGCAGGTACACAGCATCCATAGCGAAAAGTTAGACCGACTGGCAGAAATAGTGGAAGCCGCCAACGGCAGCAGTGTATTAGTGTTTTATCAGTATAAACACGACATACCACGTATAACGTCCCGTTTGAAAGGCTATGAGGTACGGGTATATCAAGGCGAAAAAGACTTGAAAGACTGGAACGCCGGAAAAATAGACGTGCTTTTGGCGCACCCGGCAAGTACGGCGTATGGACTGAATATGCAGCAGGGAGGCCACTATATCGTATGGTTTGGTACCGGGTGGAATTTGGAACTATACCAGCAGGCAAACGCCAGACTGCGCAGGCAGGGGCAGCAGTACCCGGTTACTGTGTACCGGCTTATTTGTGCAGGTACAGTAGATGAGCGTGCCAGTGCTGCTTTGGAGGGGAAAAAGAGCGTGCAGCAAAGTTTATTAGACAGCCTTAACTATTTAATCCGGAAACACAGTGAGCAATAGGAAGCGCGTAAATATATCGTTAGACCCGGAAACCTACGAAAAGCTACAGCAGGTACAAAGGGAACACAAGTTTAAGAACCTGTGCGAAATGCTGACCGCATTAGCGCATATTCTGATAGACCGTATGCAGGTGGCGGAGCAAAGGAAATACGACCTACCGGAAGATGACGGGCAGTATATAGACAGTATGTTTGATGACTTGAGCAACACACAGAGAGTACCGGACGGAACGGTACCAGTTAGGCATAATAGTAAGAAACTTAGATAGCATATATGACTATGGCAAAGGATAAAGATTATAATAAGTTGATACACACGGTTAAGTGGCTGCGGCTTCGGCGCGATACACTGACAGCACACCCGCTTTGCCAAAGGTGCGAAGCTGAGGGAAGAATAACACCGGCTACGGAAGTACACCACATACGCCCGGTGGAGGAAGCTATTACTATGGCTGACAAGATGCAGCGTATGTATGATGTACACAATCTACAGGCACTATGCCACGACTGCCACGTTAAGATACATACGGAGATAGGCAGGTGTGGCAGGGAGGCGACACGCAAACGCAACGCAAAGCAGGTGCGGCAGGTGATAAATAAATTTTTCGGTGACGGCTGATGTCGGAGCCGGGGGTAGTTTTTTAACCGGGGGTGTACCCCGTTAAACCTCGCCCCCAGTCTTGTTTTTTCGTATGTAAAATTTTGGAAATGCGGTACTTTGGACTAAATCTAACAGAAAACGAATAAATATACAGAGAAAATGGCGAAAACGGTAAATGACTATAAGACAGAGATAATCAAGGTGCTAAAAGCGCACCGGCTGTACAGCAAAGGACTGGATATGCAGGTACTATCATTAGCCAGCGCGATGCGTAATCTGGAGATGGCAAACGAACAGATAGACGGGCTAACCGAAACGACCGTGTGGGAAAAAACACGCTATGGCGAAAAGCTGGCACCGCACCCGGTTTTCAAAATCGCAAAGGAGGCGCAGGAACTGATTACCCGGCAAATGAAGTCTTTAGGACTGACCGCCGAAGATTTGGCCGGAGAGGTTGAGGATGACCCGCTGGCAGACCTTACAAAGAAACTGACGAAGAAGCGCAAGCAGCCAAAGATAATCAAACCCGGTAAGATTGAATGACAGAGGAAGAAAAAGACAGGCTGAGGCAAGCCAAAGAGGAAGTGACCGGGCTGCTGACTGGCACCGACATAGACAGATACCGGCTAACCGAAGTGGATAGCCGGTTATATGACTATGTGCGCGAAGTGGCGGGCGACCCGGAGGCGCACAACCTATATGAGCAGCTGGCAGTAGCCCGGTTTTTTCATTTGTGCGATAAGTACGGTATCAATGCTACGGAGGTGTGGCAGTTTTGCGACTTCTACGAAAGTCTGTATTTTCCCGGTAAGGCCGGGCAGCAGCGGTACAGGCTGACCCCGGTACAGTATTTCCAGTTTGCCAGCATCTTTGCTTTTTGGCAGGACGGCAGGCGGGTAGTCCGGGAAGTGGTGCTGTATGTGCCGCGCAAATTCAGCAAGACCACCAGCACTGCATCCCTGGCCATATATGATTTGCTGTACGGTGATAACAACGCAGAGAGTTACACAGCCGCCAACAGCAACGACCAAGCGAAAAAATGCTTTGACGTGATACGTGGCTGTATGCGGAAGTTAGACCCAAAGGAACGCCGGTACGTTATCAATGAGCAAACCGTAAAAAGCAGGCGGAAAGACCGCACGGCATTTGCCCAGTGTCTGACAGCCAATGCCCGGACGAAAGACGGACTGAACGCCAGTACGGTTATCATGGATGAGTTTAGCCAAGCGCGGGACAGCGAACTACTGACCGTGCTAACTACGTCTATGGGTGTGCGGGAAAATCCGCTGACCGTGATAATAACCACCGCGTCCGATGTATTCGATGGCCCGTTTTACGAAATGCTACAGGGCTACAAATCCGTGCTGCTGGGTGAGTATGAGGATGACAGCCTATTTGCCCACATATTCGAGCCGGATTTAGACGACCCGGAAGATGAGGAAAGCACATGGCGAAAGGTACACCCGCATTTAGGCGTAACGGTTAGTCTGGATTTCTACAGGCACGAATACAAAAACGCACTGCGTAACGGCAGTGAGGCTATGTTAGCTTTCCGTACTAAGCTGCTTAACACCTATGCCGAGAACGAGCAGCGCAGCTGGATTAGTAGCACGCTGGCACGGCATATAAGCAGGCCGATAAGCATAGACGGTATCAAGGGCAGACCGGATGCGATGGTAGCGATAGACCTAAGCGAAAGCGATGACTTTAGCGCGGTGACTATGGGAATGTACGACAGTGTGCATAAAAATTTCTATTTCCATACCGCCTACTTTTTCCCGTCCGGCGCACTGCCGGGACACCCAAACGAAAAGCTGTACAGGACATGGGCGGAAAAAGGATTTTTGGTGCTGACCGATGGCGATGTGATAGACTACCGGCGCATAGTGGATTATGTGCTGTATCTAAACCAGCACGTCCGGGTACTGGGTATCGGATATGACCCGTGGAAGTCGCAGGAAGTTATTAATATGCTGGCTGCGTCCGGTGCCGGGAATGTGATAAAAGGCGTGCGGCAGACCTACGGAATGTTTACCGCACCCGTAGAAAGTTTTGAGCATGGGGCCAAGACCGGGCATATATTCATTAACGACAACCCGATTAACGCCTACTGCTTCGGTAATGCCGTGCTGGATAGTGACAGGCTGGAGAACTGCAAGCCTATCAAGCGGAAAGCGAGCCAGAAGATAGACGGCGTGATAACGAAACTGATGTGCCTACGGCTGTTTATTGACTATGAACGGTGATTTTTAACATTTATTTTTCTATAGGCTGGTACCAGATACGGCGTTTTCCGGGTAAGGTAGAAGAACATTATATTTTGCGATGGGTATTTTGATTAACATACGGAATTTGTTTAGGCGCAGCGAGCCTGCACAGGCGAAGCAGGAACCGGCACGGACACCCCGAACCGGCGGCGGCTTTCCTATGCTTGCATCTGCTAATGCGCTTAACATAGCGACCGTTTACCGCTGTGTTAATCTTTTGGCAGACAGTGTGGCGATGCTACCAGTCCAGTATATGCGCAAAAAGGGTGATATTTTCGTGGAAGACCGCAGCGACCGTATGCACTATCTGCTGAATGTGCAGCCGTGCGAATGGCTTTCGGCTGTGGACTTCTGGCAGCAGGTGGTACGCTATCTGCTGCTGAGGGGGAACGCCTACATAGTACCGGTCTATGACCCGTTTACTATGTCAGTGGCACGTCTGGCACTGGTAGACCCTACGACCGTGGCGCATGATACGGTTAATGACACCTACACGATTAACGATGTCTACGCAGGCATTAGCGGCGTGTACGATGAAAGCGAAGTACTGCACATAAAGAACTACAGCATAGACGGCAAAACGGGTCTATCTACCATAGCCTACGCACGCATAGCACTGGATATAACCAGCACAGGCGACCAAGAAACGCTAAACCGGTTTGCCAACGGCGGTAATGTCCGTGGAATAGTCAGCAATGATAGCGGCGTGCGTGGCTTTGGTGAGTACCAAGACAAGGAACTGGAAAAAACGGCTACCGATTTGGATAGCAGGTTTAGAGGCGGTGAGCGCATAGTATCATTACCGGGGCAGGTGCAGTTTAGCCCGATTTCGTTAAGCAGTACGGATATGCAGTTTTTGGAAACGCGCAAATTCAACGTTCGCGAGATATGCCGTTTCTTTGGCGTGCATCCGTCCTTTGTGTTTGACGATACCAGCAATAACTACAAATCTGCGGAAATGGCTAACGTGGCTTTCCTCACTAACACGCTTAACCCGATGATGCGCAAAATCGAAGTGGAACTGCACCGGAAGTTAGTACCGCCTAATCTGTGCTGCAAACGCAAATTTCAGTTTGACCGGCGCGGGCTGTATGCGTGCGATTTGGATAGCCGGATTAAGTACCAAGCCCAGACGATAGCCGCCGGGCTGTACACGGTGAACGAATGGCGGCAGGAAGAAAACAAGCCAGCCGTAGAGGGCGGCGATACTGTGCTGGTATCCGCCAACCTAAAGAGCATAGAGGAACAGAGCAAGCAGCCGGAACCGGAGCCAGTACCGACAGAACCAGCCCCGGCAACGGATGAACCAGATACTAACCAGTCCGGCACCACTGAGGAACCGGACGAAAACGGAGATAACAACAATGGCGAAGAATAAGAACACGGTAGTAAACCGAATACTGCACACCGTTACCGATTTGCGGGTAAGGGAGGCGCAGGAGGGCGAAGCAGCCAGCCGGACGATTACCGGCTACGCTATACTGTTTGGCGTGCCGTCCGCACCGCTGTACGACTATGACGATGAGGAAGCACGGGAAGTAATCGCACCGGGTGCAGTGACTAAAGAACTGCTGGACGGCTGCGATATAAAGATGACCATGTTTCACGATAGGCAGCTGATTTTGGCACGCAGTAAGAACGGAGCCGGAACACTGACCTACGGCGTGGATGACAAAGGCGTATATTTCGAGTTTGAAGCACCTAAGACGGTGGACGGTGACAAAGCACTGGAACTGGTTAGACGTGGCGACATATCCGGCTGTAGCTTCATGTTTAGCACGCACTACTACGACAGTGCGTATGTGTCCCGTGACGTGCAGAGAGTGAACGGTAAGACGGTAATAACCTACACGGTGAACGTGATTACCGGGATATACGATTTTACGCTGACAGCTGACCCGGCATATCCGGATACCAACTGCGAAGCGGAAGCGCGGGAACTGTTTAAGGAACTGCGCACCCCGGAGCCAGAACCGGAGCAACCGAAGAACGAAGATAAGCTGCGCGAGCAAGTGCGCGAAATGCGCCGCGCTGCTGCGCAATTATTATAAGATTTAAGTTTAACCATAAAAGTTTTTTAGAGTATGCCAAAGACAACAGCAACGAAGAAAACAGTAAACGCACGCCAGTTAGTAGACAAATACCAGTCTAACTGCGACCGCATTAACGAGATTGCGGATTTGTGCGAAAAGGAGCAGCGCGAGCGTACAGAAGCGGAAACCGCAGAGTATAACGCGCTGGTAAGGGAAAACCAGCTGCTGCAAATGAAGATGCAGGCACTGGCAGTAGAGCATCTGCGCGAAAACGCTACCACGGTGGAAGATGCTAACCGCATTATCCGCGAGAATGTAGCCGCAGGCAGACAGACCCAAATTATGCTGATGCGTGATTTGGTGATGGTAGCCGATGTGACTACAGGCGGTATCGTGCCGGTGAAGATGCAGGACATTTTAGACCCGCTGGTAGAGGGGCTGATTTTGGATAAAGTCGGTCTGCCTATGCCTACCGGTCTGGCAGGTGATTACATTTGGCCAACCTACGAAACTGTGGAGGCAACGATACAGGGCGAGGGCGTGGCATTGGAAGACACCGAAATTTCGATGTCCAAACTGACCGCTTCGCCGCAGCGTATCGGTATCGCTATCCCGGTTACACGGCAGGCGATTAACCAGACTGAGGGAGTGGTAGAAATGATTGTTAAAAAGCTGATGCCGCTTTCGGTTACTATGCTGCTTAACAAAATCATGTTTAGCACTACAAAGGTTACGAGTGCTACGACACTGGTAGGCCCGTTCGTGGCTTTGGCAAGCAGCCCCGTAGAGGTGAGCGCAGAACCCACGTTCAAGGATTTCAACAAGATTAAGGCAAAGGTACTGGCTACCGGCGTTGATGGTGAACACCTTTGCTGGGTTATGACTAAGGCGCAGAAAGCTATCGCCGAGGCGACCCCGAAAGATGCAGGTAGTGGTATTATGGTTTGTGAAAACGACCATATCGCAGGTCTGCCGGTATTCACTACAAACTATATCGGTGAGGGCTTTATAGGTCTGGGCGATTGGCGTTATCAGCCTATGGGCTTGTTTGGCGACATTTCGTTTATTATCGACCCGTACAGCCAGGCACGCAAAGACGCTGTGGATTTCGTGCTTAACGTGAACTACGGCACTACCACGCTGCGCACAGAGGCTTTTGCGCTGGCTAAGTGCAAGGCAGCAGGCGTGGGCGCATAAACGGGGTAAGGATTGTAACAGGATAACATAGTTTGATTATGGCTACAGTGGATATAGCACTACTAAAACAGCACGTTAGGGCTGACGATTTTAGCGATGATGACCAGTATTTGGCGCACTTGCTGGAAGCAGCGGAACAGTATGTAACTGAGGCGACCAACCGCAGCGGCGATGAACTGCTGGCTATGGGTGATGGCGAGCATCTGCCAGCCACGTTACAGCAGGCGGTTTTGCTGATAGCCGGACACTGGTACAACCAGCGCGAAGCCGTTAGCGGCGTGCAGATGGCGGAAGTGCCATATACACTGCAAGCCCTAATCAAACCGTATCGCAAACTGGTAGATGACGTTACGGAATGAGAGCGGGCGCACTGAAATACAGGTTAAATCTGCTGGAGCCTAAACGGGTGACAGACCGCATGGGCGCGGAAACGGTGACATACACCAAGACGCGCACCGTATGGGCTGAACGTGTTAGGGCAACCGGGAACATGAGCGAGGAAGTAGGCGAGCATTTTCCGAACTACACAGTAGAGTTTAACATACGGGATGCGCACCCGGTGCAGGAAAACTGGAGGGTGCAGCAGCTGGGCGGCTACCTTTATACCGTAACGAATATCGTACCTAATCTGGATAAAGGGTATAAAACCCTGCTATGTGAAAGAGTTAATGAATAGCTACCATTATGGCCCAAAGCATAGACTACGACGATAAGAATTTGCAGCAGTTATTTGCTGAACTGGAACCGAAGCGCAGACTACAGGCGATTAAAGGCGGTTTTCGCAAGGAAGCCAACAAAGTACGCAAAGTGGCGGTAAACAATCTGCGTAACAGCGTCCATTCTAACAAGGATTTGGAAAAGGGCGTGCGGTCTATCGTATTCAAGCGTAAAGCCGGTTTTCGGGTGACAGTCGGAACTAAGCGCGCGGGCAAGAATGGCAAAGGCGAAGCGGGATTTCACACCAACCGGCAGGGGCTTAAAAAGCCCGTGTTAATCTGGGTGGAAGAAGGTACTAAGGAGCGAAAGACGAAAAGCAGCGGCGGCAAAAGAGCCGCACGGCGCAGGTCTGCGCACCGTACCGGACGGATGAGGCGTTACGGCTTCATGTCCCAGACGCTGAACGGAGTACGGGATACCGTTACTGCCGATATTCATAACATGGTAACTGACAATGTTTTTAGAGTAGCAAAAAAGTATGGCTGTAGGTAAGACAAGTTTAAGTGCCGGTGAAATAATCCGGTCTATCCTTATATCGGACAGTGAGGTATCCGCACGGGTAAAAAAGGTATTCCCGGTGGTTGAGGACAGCGCGGAACTGCCGTATATCGTGTACAGGCGTGCGCAGTTGGAGCAAACCCCGGTTAAATCCGGGCGGGGTGCTGACACTGTGAGCATGGAGATACTTTGCTATACCGAACACTATACCGAGGGCGTGGAACTGGCAGAAGCCGTGCGCGGCGCACTGGACGGAGTGCAGGGCGAAGTAAACGGGCTGGTTATGCGTAGCTGCTATCTGGCAGACAGTGAGGAAGCATGGCAGGATGATGCATTTGTACAACAATTAGTGTTTAACGTTAAGATATAGAAAAGATTATGGCTAAGACTGGATATTGTAACGGTAGCGATATGCTGCTGTATGTGGGCGGCAAAGCGATAGGCAGCTGCACCAGCCACACTACTACGTTTAACAGCGAAACCAAGGAAAGAGCCGTAAAGCCCGTGGCCACTGCGGCTATGGCAAGCGGCCTTTGGAAGAAGAAAGGCGTGGTGGGTTTGTCCTATAGCATTTCCGGCGAAGGACTTGTATTTTACGACGAAACCGAAAACGGCTACAAATCGCTGTTTGCACTGTGGAAAGCCGGTGCGTCGGTTGAGGTTAAGTGTATGGAGCGCGAAAGCGAAACCCCTTATTTGGTAGGTAAATGCGTTATCGCGTCGCTGGAGCGCACAGACCCTGCGCAGGATGACAGTACATATAGCATTTCGCTGGAAAATGACGGCGAGCCTACCACACTGGACGAAAGCGCAATTACTGAAAACACAGCGGAAGAGTAAACTAATAGGATATGGCAAAGATAGAAGTAACGATTAATGGCGTGGCATATCCGTGCCGTCCTACGATGGGGGCTATGCTGCGCTTTAAGAAAGAAACTGGTAAGGAGGTTACGGAAATTACCAGTAACAGCCTTACCGATTTGTGTACATATCTGTACTGCTGCGTGGCTTCTGCGTCCGCAGCTGATGGTGTGGATTTCAAAATGTCGCTGATGGATTTTGCCGATGCGCTTAACCCGGAGGAAATGACCGCATGGGCTGCGCAGATGCAGCAAAACAACGTAGAAGATGCGGGGGGCGTAGAAAAAAAAAGTTAAAGCCCTACGGCATTTTAGAGTTATTGGGTATCGCGCTGGGCTGCATACGGCTGAGTTATGACGATTTCTGCAAACTGGATTTTGAAGAATTTGCAGCGGTCTATAAAGCCTATGCAGAGCAGCGCGATACTGATTTTAAGGACAACTGGCAACGGATGCGGCTATTAGCCACGATAGTTATACAGCCGCATTTGGATAAACGGCATAAGGTAACGCCGGAAAAGTTACTACCGTTTCCGTGGGATAAAGCGAAAGCGGAAGCCAAGAAGAAACGGAAAGAGATTACGCCGGAGCAGCAGCGCAGGCGTATGGAGAATTTGGTTAGAAAATTAGGTGACGAACTAATATAAAGACACTATGGCTGGCAAAAGCACTATTAGTATAACATTCAGACTGGACGGTGACAGCAAAGAGTTTAAGGAACTGACCACCGATGCGGCAGGGCTTAAAAAAGTCCTACAGTCCGCTATCGCACCAGCTGAAAACCTTAAAAAGTCGCTGATAAACTGGAGCCAAGGCGTACAGGCGATAGATGCCATTACGAACACGGTTAGTACCGTTTCGTCTGCTTTGTCGCAGTTTTCAGACCGCATGAAAGGTTTGCAGTCAGCAAACATAGCGATAACACAACTGACCGGAAAAACGGGCGAAGAGATGCTGAAACTGCGTAATAACGTGCAGGCTGTATCGGAACATTTCGGCACGGACTTTAACGAAACGCTGCGGGCGGCAAATGCGCTATCCAAAGGTTTTGGTATCAGCATGGAGGATGCTATGAAACTGGTACAGGACGGTTTGGTTAGTGGCGCAAACGCAGGCGGTGACTTTATCGACACTGTACGGGAGTATCCGCGCTATTTCAAGGAGGCCGGACTATCGGCAGAGGATTTTATAGCCATTACCACCAATGCCGCACAGCAGGGCGTATTTTCCGACAAAGGCGTGGACGTTATCAAGGAGGGTAATTTGCGTATCCGGGAAATGACCACTGCCACGGCAGACGCGCTTAACGGTATCGGCATATCCGCTGAAAAGGTACAGGCGGATTTGCAGGCAGGCAGCATAACCACATTTGACGTTATGCAGATGGTGGCGGCAAAGCTGAACGAATTACCCGCCAGCAGTGCAGCCGTAGGCACTGCCATAGCGGACATTTTCGGAGGCCCCGGAGAGGATGCCGGGCTGGAGTACATAAAGACGCTGGCAAATATACAGCTAAACATGGATGCCGTTAAAGCAGCCACGCAGGGAACGGCAGAACAGCAGGAGCGGCAAATACAGATGCAGGAGAATTTGAAAAACGGATTATCCGGCTTAATTGATTTGTCCGCTATCTATACTGATGTCAAACCCTATGTGGATTTGACCGCACAAATCGGTATGGCTGCTATGGGTATCGGCGGGCTGATTAAGACGGTAAAGGCTATGAATATCCAGCAGGCGATATTAAAGACCCGCATAGTGGCTGTGGCCGCTGCGCAGAAAATGGTTACTATCGCTACTACTGCGTGGACTGCCATACAAAAGGTGCTTAATCTGGTGCTGACCGCTAACCCGATAGGCTTAATCATTACCGCTATCGGCGCACTGGTGGCGGCTTTGATAGCAGCCTATAAAAACTGCGAGGGCTTCCGGAAGATTGTAGATAAGGTTTGGGAGGCTATAAAGCCGCTGGCAAACGCTATAATGAACGGTTTGGCAAAGGCTTTCGAGTGGCTGGTAGAAAAGTGTAAGGAGGCATGGGAATGGCTTAAAAACATTCTGGGGCTGGGCAAACAGAAAGTGGAGGTAGCGGTAGAGGTATCCAAGCCAAAGACACCGGCACCCACGCTGGATATGGATAAGCCCAACGCCTCAGATTATACCTACACCCCTACTGCCGGAGCCGGGAAAGTAACCGGAGCCGCTAAACCGAAGTGGACGGAAGATGCGAGCAACCTAAAAGCGATTTCCGATAACGTCCAAATCCTTAACGAGAAGCTGCAAACAGCATCTGCCGAGGAAGCGGTACTGATTAACCAGCAGATAGAACTATGGGAGCAGAAAGCAGATGCCATACGGAACGCTGGCAAGGCTGCGGACGATAATACGCCGCTGTGGAAAGAGGATGCCGATACACTACGTGAGATTAACGATAATATCCAAATCCTTAACGAGAAACTGCAAGACGCTACAGCCGAGGAAGCAGCAGCGATTAACCAGCAGATAGCCGCATGGAACGCCAAAGCCGATGCCATTAGGAACGCAGGCGCAGCCGTGGATAATACGCCGCTGTGGAAAGAGGATGCCAGCAACCTAAAGGAGATAAGCGATAATATCCAAATCCTTAACGACCAGTTACAGACGGCTACTATCGAAGAAGCCGCACTGATTAACCAGCAGATAGCAGCGTGGAAAGATAAAGCCGATGCCATTAGGGAGGCAGGGGTAGAAACAGAAAAAGTTTCTATGAGCACTGGAAAGGCTTTGCAGCAAGGCTGGGGAGGTATCAAGAATATAGGCAGCAGCATAGAGGGCATAACCAGCGCACTACAGGGCAACGGCAACGCATGGCAGGTAGTTACTGGTATCATTGACGGATTTATAGGGCTGTACACCGGGATACAGACGGTGGTAGGCATTATCCAGCTGCTGACCGGAGCCAGTGCAGCGCACGCCGCTACTAAGGGCGTAGAAGCGACCGCAGAAACCACGGAGGCAACGGTACGGGCTACGACAGCCGCGACAAACGCCGCAGCCTCAGCAGCCATTATAACGGCAAACAAACTGGAGGCTGCGAGCTGGAAAGAGTTAGCAGCATCCGAATATATGGCAGCACACGCCTACATACCGTTTGCCGGTTTTGGTATCGCTATGGGCTTTGTTACGGCGATGCTGGCAGCTACAGCCGCCGCAGGTATTCCGATGCTGGCAGAGGGCGGTATAGCGTCCGGCCCTACTTTGGCGATGGTTGGCGAGTACGCAGGCGCGAAAGGAAACCCGGAAGTTATCGCACCACTGGATAAACTGCGGGGAATGTTGGCACAGCCTGCAAGTATGGATTTTGGCAAAGTGGAGTTTGAGATTAAGGGGCGCACGCTGGTAGGCATATTAAACAAGGAAAACAATATAACAAAACGCAGTTAATATGAAGTATCTACGATATACAGGCGAGTTTGTGAGCCGTGCCGGGATTGTGTGGCGTGTGGATATTATGCAGGAAGCGGATGCGGCGTTTGCTACTGTAGGGGCTTTGGAGTTTCCGGCGGATGCACCGCTGGTTATCGAGTGGCAGCGCGAGGATAAAGAAACGGTGATATTAGGCAGTAACGCTACACTAAAGATAATAAGCCCCGGCGATAGGACATACGAAGATTTGTACACTATCGAGGTGGGGCGTATCCGTATGGATGTTTACAAAGATAATAAACTGTACTGGAGCGGTGCGTTAGACCCAGAATTTTACGAAGAACCCTACGAAATGGCTAACGGGTATGAAGTCAGTCTGACGTTTAGCGATTTCGGTATATTAGACCGTATCAAGTACGATTTATCCGGTATCCAGACGATACGGGATATTATTACTTATGCTTTGCAGCGTGCCGTTATTCTGTATAATGGGCTTAATACGACCTATATAACCACGACATTTACGGATGGTGGCAGCATTACGGGTGGCGGTATATCTGTTAGGTCTGAAAACTTTGTGGATGAGGACGGCGAAGCATCTACGCTGTATGAAGTGCTGGAGGGCATTTTGCAACCGCTGGCAGTCCGAATGGTGCAAAGGGCTGGCACTATCTATCTGTATGACCTAAACGGACTGTACACCAAAGGAACGCCAAAGGCTATCCAGTGGGACGGCAACAGCCAGACGATGGGAACGGATAAGGTAGCGAACAATGTTATAGTATCTTTCAGTCCGTACAGCAGTGCAGAGCTGTTAAGCGATGAAATGGAGTACGGCGGCAAATATGATATAGAGCATACGAATTTAACAAGTGATGCGCCTACGGTTGATTATGACGAATGGGGGGAATACTACAGTTATTATCCGGACTATAGCGAAGAACATAGGCAGGGCAGTAACTGGGATTATAACCTAATCGACTTTACTATTTTCATAAATAACCACGGCAGCGGATTAAAGAGTAAGGGTACATGGTGTAGATATTTCCATATTCTGCCTATTACCGGCGGTGCTACTGAATGTACAGGCGTGGCGTATGCTTTCCGTACAGGCGGACACGGCGGTATAAGTACCGGATGGCCCAAATGGAAAGTCCATAGCCGGATACCACGTGCCGGGCTTTCCGGTAATTCCGAAATACTGACTACTAACCGTGTGTTTTTGCCCAAGCTGGACGCAGAGAGCATGAAAAAATATAAAGTGCGTGTAGTGGAAGAAGTGCTGATAGATGCGAGATATAACCCGCTATCCGGCAGTACGAGCGGCAACGATGAGGGTAACGACAATGTGGTTAAGACCCGCAGCGGCTTTGTATTCATTCCTGCAAAAATTACGCTGTATGACAAAGACGGGAAAGCCCTATACCACTATAGCAACAAGGAAGCAGCAGCCGGGGCAACCAAAGGGCATTTAGGCTACAGTAAGGGCAAATGGGTAGCCGGGGCAGACCCCGGCGGTGATTGTTGGCTGGAATACTATAACCCCGATGACTTCGGAGAGGATGCCGGGATTAGAGGCTGGCAAGGAAACCGGCACTGCATAGGCAGACCGGACGGACGCGGCGGGCGTATGGGGCTGGAGATATACGACAGTTTCAAGAAAATGGATGATGGCGAATATATGCCGTATCCGCCAGCCGCCGGGTATCTGGAGATACAGATACAGGAGGGTATATTAGGCTATGACTATGGGCAAAAAGTGGATAACTGCGGATTTGGCAGCGCAGAAAGCCAATGGGATAAAAGCGGCATATACAATATGCTGCGCTGGTGCCTATATAAAGCCCCGGTAGTAGATGTGGTAAATAACAATCTGGTATTTGATGCAGCAGAGCTGGAAGATGTGGAGTACAGCGGATATATCAATAAATCGGCAAAAGAGGAAATAGATATAGATACTATATGCGGTACTGCTGTATCTGTTTGTCCTACTGCCAAAGGCTGCTACCATAGAACCAAGACAGGCGAACAGCTACAGGAACTGACCCGCGCAGGCGTGACAGACCACCCGGAAAAACTACTGATAGGCACTATTTACAGCCAGTATGCCGACAGAAAAACAACGTTATCCGGCGAGGCTGTGATAGATGACGGACTGCACTACTACACCGAGCAGAACCAAGGCGATAAACGGTTTATGCTGATGAGTGAGGAACAGGATATTATAGCAGACTGCACGGATGCGGAATACTGCGAGTTTAGACCCGATGAATACGAAAGTATAGAAGAAGTAAAGTAATACCGATATGGATAAACAATATACTGCAAAAATAACACTTCGGACACCGAGGCCACGCAGTGAGCGTCTGCGGGAGCAAGGTATAGGCGGTGGAACGACTACCGTAGTGATGAGCGGAGCCGGTGGCGGTGGCAGCACTGTAACAGGCGATGGGCATACGCACGGTAATTTGTCTGCGCTTAACGAGATTTCCACAGACCGGCAGGGTTATATGTATCTGACCCAGATACGGGAAAAGGAAGATACCGAAACTGGGGAAACCACGACCGAGCAAGTAACCGAAAAGGTAAAAGCCGGTTACGCCGATGTCGCCAAAGACCTAAGCGAAGATAGCCCGATACGGGAGCAGTTTTTATCACGTCTGGTGGATGATGTCGCCAAAGGTAATCTGACCTTTGAAAAGATGCTTACTGTGCTGGGGCTTTCCATATTCAAGTCCGGGGCGCAGTTTGGCGAGTTTGTGCAGTCGCTGTATGCCGGAAAGGGTGCAGGGATAGACCAACTGGGAAACGCAGAATTTGAAAGCGTCCGGGTGCGCAGTTACTTTGAGGCTATGGAATTTATCGTAAATCGTCTATCTGCCATAGAGGGCGACCAGCTTCTAACCGAGGCTGACACCATAGAGAGCGTGGACGATTTGGGCGATAACTGCTACGGTCTGCATCTGCGCAGCAAGTGGGAGGGTTATTTTACAGCCCAGTATCCAAACAATGTGCTGAAAGGTATCATTAATACGCTGGCTACCGGAAGCGGTGTATATTACACCAGCTGGATGCGTGTAAACAGCGTGAACACGGCTAACAACTATATCGAAGTAACGCTGTATCCGGGTGAGGAAGTGCCAGCCGGAACCAATTACCCACCGTGCGAAATGATGAAGATAGCCCGGTGGGGAAACCAGACCGACACCAAGCGGCAGAGCTGCATTTACCTATCCAGTACGGAGGGGCGGATAGTCCGGCTGACCGGGGTAACAAAGCCGATAATAGACCGTACCAACTATGGGGCGACCTTTGGCGAACTGCCGGAGTTTCTGCGCGAATTGGATTTGCCGATAGCGGAGGGGCAAGACTATCTGTATGCGCGTGGCATAGTCGTAGAGGACATAATACGCATAGACTATCAAGGAAAGCCGGTTAGTGAAATAGTAGACCGTGGCCCGTGGAGTGCCACAGGTGATTACTACTGCGAAGCGTTGAACCCAAATACCGGCAGGTATGAGATTTCGGACGTGTGGTATAACGGCTGCAAATATCGATGCGCCAAAACCGGAACCACAACCGCGCCAGCGTGGAATAACACCGACTGGGCGATGGTGGAGGGAAACCCGGATTTTACCGTAGACTTCGCCGAAACCGACTATCTGTTTGACCCAGACAAATTTAATCTAACGCTGACCATAATAGCCCGTCTGTACAATATGGATATAACGGCTGACATTCTGGATGCCGATGTACAGTGGACGCGCTACAGCGAAGATGCTAACGGCGTGGAGCGTGTAGCATCCGATAATGCGTGGGCACTGAAACACGCAGGGGCTGGTAAGTCCATAGACCTAACGGTAGAGGATTGCGATTTTAACGGGTATGTGCCAAAGGTGCTGAAATTCATAGCCACGGTAACGCTGCGGGACGGAATGGGTAACGAAGCTGGTACCGCAAACGCAGTTTTCCAGTATTAATAGAAAGGAGTATTAGATATGAAAAAGATTTTAGACTATTTCGGAGTAGACGGTTTGCTGCACATTATCTGCTGTATGGTGATTATGCAGCTGTTAGGTAACTTTTTGCCACTGTGGGCAGCGGTTTTGATTACCGCTGCTATCGGTCTGGGCAAAGAATTTATTTGGGATAGGCGGTTGAAAAAAGGCACGTTTGAGAAACGCGATTTGCTGGCAGACGCTGTAGGTATTGTTTTGGGTCTGATTTAATCCGGGTGGCGAATGAAAACAAGACGGTTTGATTTTAACTGGAAGCCGCTACAGCTGCAAATATCCTTTTCTGTAGATGGCAGTGTGCCGGATAAGCAGAACTACAGCACCGACACGCAGGAATACACGCCGGATTACACGCTGACCCCGCTAATAATCCAGCCTATCGTATCAGTGATAGACAAAGACGAAGTGATAGGCGCAGGGCGCATTAACCACGCACTGACAAATATACGCTGGTACGAGAATATAAACGGCACGCAGACGCTGATAGGCACCGGTAACAGTAACTACGAGATAACCACCAGCGGCGGCAGCGCAGGGCGTATCAAGGTAAAGAGGAACGCAGAGCCGAAAGTACCTATTACGCTGGTATTCTATGCCGAGTATGTAGACAGCCGCACCGGGCAGGTGATGATAATACAGGGTAGTTATCTAATTAGCTGCGGCAGTGCATCCGACCAAGTGCGGGTAGAACTGGACGCAGCCGACCAGACGATTTTTAACCCACTGGCAGACCCGCAGACGCAGACCGTTAAGGCTACGGTATGGCTGGGCGATAAACTGTGTGACAGCAGCAAATATGCGCTGGTATGGGAAGTGTTGGACGGCAGCACGTGGCGAACCGCTGGAAGTGACGCTGTAATGGACTACGATATAACCGTGAACAGCAACGGCACGGTAACTATTAACCGCTGGCTGATGGGTACTGAAATGTATCTGCGGTGCAGGGTGAAGTACAGCGCGGACGGCAACCCCGGCAGCGTGGCTTTGACCGATGCCAGCCCACAGGCTATAGCCAGTTTCATACGCCGGATACCTAAGTACGAGTTTGATTTTACAGGCGTGCCGTACAACATTCCGGCAGGTCTGCTTAACGTAGCACCTACGGCGATTATCCGCACTACTAACGGAGAGATAGAGAACGCGGAAAAGGAACTGTTACCGCTGTGGTATATAGCCACGAACAAAGCCAGCGGCAGTTTAAGTTACTCACTGGTAGCGCACGGCAAAAGCCCGATAATCCCTACTGCCAAAATGGATGATAACTACGGCGGTGTAATCGGTCTGGACGTGAAAGACAGAGGGTATGCCGGAGCGTGGGAAGATAGCACGGACGATGCGATTTTCTGCGATGCTGACGGCGATATTTTGATTATTCACTAAAACCAACATAGTAGAGATATGGCACGATACATTAAGGCAAACGGAAAGGTAGCGGAATACCTTAAATTAGAGAATGACCGTAATAAGGTTACGGACGGTAACTATCTGCTTTGGCAGGCTGATATGCTGGCTTTCGGCAGGCTAACCGAACTGCCGCAGATTTTGGAACAAATCGGCGGTCTGGCACTGCAAGCGCATGAAGCCAGAGAGGAACAGGACGGCACGGTAGTTAGAAAACTGCCTACTGCGACAGACCCCCGGTTTGTCGTAGAGGAAGCCACGGAACAGCAGCCGGGCAATATCGACACACCTACGGACGTGCCGGAAGCAGGTACGGATACGGAGGCAGGCGAAGAACCGGAAAGCCCGGAAGATGGGCAGGGCGAAATTACGGAGCAACCCGTAACAGAGGAACCGGGCGAAGTGACAGACCCGGAACCGACCCCGACCGATGGCCAGGCCACAGCATCCGAAGAAACCGGAACGGCAGACCCGGCACCAGAAGTAACGGAAGAAACCGACCAGACGGAAGCCGATACCGGCGATGATGAGGCAAGGACAGAAACGACCATTAAAGAAGAAACGGAGGCTTAACCATGAGTACAGCAAGCACCAGTAGAACCATTAAGTTTATCAGCAAGGCAGGTACATACACTGCCGTAATCATGTCGCCAAACGGCGATTTGTACCAAGAGTACGAGGGAACGCCAAACGATGCGACAGCCATTTACCCGGACTTTACCACGCTGAAACCTATACTGTATTTCGTCTGCACCAGCAGCCGGGTAGCGGAGGGAGTGGCAGACCCGGACGCAATGGAATACTATTTCAACGACCAAAAGATTTCATTCAGCGGCGGCGTATCTACTGGCACGTTTGCCGGGTATTTCAAGACGGTAGCACCGAGCGGCGATCAGTTATATTACGGTCTGCAAATCCTCAAAAACATAGCGGCACTGGCAGGCTACGCACCGGCGGTTATCAAGATGGTAGCCACTATCAGTTACGGTACGCAGAGCGACCAGATACAAGCCACATACACTATCCCGATACAGCAGGCTACCGGAAGCAGCTACCGTGTGACTATCGCAGCAGGCGACAGCAAAAATTTCGTGATTACGGAAAAGGGCGGTAGCTGCATATTAAAGGCTATGGCATACCAGAGCGGTAACGCACTATCCAAAGGCTTAACGTATGTGTGGGAGAAGATGGGCGCGACCGGCTGGGAAACGCTGACCGGCAAGACTGCGCAGACGCTGACCGTGAACGCCAGCGACATTAACACCTATGGCGAGTACCGGGTACACGTCTACCGTGACGGTGCGGAAATAGGCACGGACATACAAAGTGTGATGGATGCCAGCGACCCTTACGACATAGACCCGCACCCCAGCCCGGAAGACGAGGCGATAACGGAGGATACCAGCGGTAACGGGCAAGTGACCTATACGCCAGTGGTAGTTAAGCGCGGCACGTCCACTAAGGCACTGGATACGCAGTTTTATTTCGTGTTGAAAGATGCGGCCGGCGTATATCTGAACACTGACCGGGACACACCGAAAGCCAGCCAGACCGTGACACGCGCCCACTGCCAGCAGGCGGGCGGCGATGTATCAGTTACCATTACGAGCGTAAAGTAGTACGGCTATGGGTGTAAGCAGAACACAGGTAGTTAAGTTTATCCGCAAAGGCGACCCCGGCGACAAAGGAGAGCAGGGCGCGACACTGCGAGGCCCGCAGGCGTGGAGTGACTGCGCCGCGGGCTACGCTTTCCAAGCCGGTAAGGTTGGCGAGCAGTGGATAGATGTAGTGCTGTATAACAACAATTACTACACCTGCAAAAAGTCGCACACTAAAACAGCGTCCAACTATCCCGGCAGCACGACCGACCGGAATAATGGTTACTGGCAGTTGGGCGATAAAATACAATTGGTGGCGACTAAGATACTGTTAGCCGCATACGCACTGGTAGAAAATCTGGGGGCTACTGCTATCGAAATGAAAGACAGCAGCGGTAATGTGGTTTTCAAAGCAAAGGACGGTAATATAACCTGCAAGGTAGGTACGTTTGAAAACATAAAGGTGGTAGGCTCACTGCGCAACCCGTTTGCCTATGTGGGTGACAGCATAACCAACGACTATAACGATAATGTGGCTATGCTGAGTAGCGGCGGTGGATGGATTAACGCCTACAGTCTGCCGTGGGATACAAAACAGAGCGGACGGCGCATAACCATAGTAAACTACAAATGGGGTAGCACTGTTTCCGAGGGGCAGGCAGGTATTAACGCACCGAGCGGAAAATATTTTTACGAAAACGGCGTATCGAAAAATAGCCTGCTGTTATCCCGTGAAGCCGTGGAACTGATGGGGTACGGAACGTCTACGCAGTTTTACGGCTGGATAGTAATGCGGCGTATAGACCTTATGACTACCTACAAGTATGGAAAGGAGCTAAAGATTTTGGCTTTTGGGTCTGTTACTTCGGGCGGTAGCCTAACTTATACGTCCTTTGATAAATCCACGCTGCGAGTGACCAAAAACGGCACAGGACAGTACACTATTACCATGCCGTCCGGCTGGTTTTACACAGCCAGTAATGTAGGCGTAATGCTGACGGGTGTAGGCTATGCGTCCGGCAGCTCAGAAGCACCGATTAAAGCCACTTTGATTTCACGAACCGCCACGCAGTTAGTTATAAGAACGTCTGACGATGCGAGTGTGAACGATGGGGCATTTGATTTTATGATTTTCAATAAAAGCGATTGGAGTACCATTTAACAAGTTAAGAATATGGCAACGAAGAAAACAAAAACTTTAGCAGCGGTTACGACAGTAACCAGTATGAGCGCGTCACAGTACATACCGCTATCCGATGGCAGCGGCAACGTGACAAAAATAACGCTGGCAAACCTCAAAGCGTCTTTGCTGGGCGGTCTGAACCTCAACGCAATGAATGACGGCGTGTTTATCATGTTTCACAGAAAATCTGATAATTATCCGCTGGCAGTCAAACCGGATAAGTGGGCAAGCTACCAGAACAGCGGCGAGATAGCCGAAGGCGTTATGGTGGTAGAGGGCGGCAAAATTCTGGTGGTAGCACCCACCGAAGCTACGCTGTATTGGAGTAGTGCCGCAGTCAGTGCGGGCGGCAAGACCACGACCGACCGAGAAACGGCACTGAATGACTGGACGGGAAAGACCAGCACGGCAGCGCAGATTACGCACAATGAGTGCAAGACGGAAAGTTATGCGCCGGGCTTTTGTGCATCCTATGAACGGGTGAACGCCAACGGGCAGGGACTGACAGCGGGGAAATGGTGGCTACCGTCACTGGGCGAGCTGATGATGATTTATGCGAATATGCGCAAAATCAATTATGCCCTATCGCTGATTAACGGAGCGACCCAATTAGCCGAAACGTGGTACTGGAGTAGTACCGAGTGCAGCGCGGCCGACGCGTGGTATTTGACCCTCTACGATGGCGGCGCGGGCTACCTTACTAAGGCAGCGAGCCAGCTCAGAGTTAGGCCCGTTTCAGCATTTTTACTTTAGTTGTTAATAGTTAGACTTTAATCTTTATGTGCGGCGGTAGCCGCACAAGACATAGAAATTTCCTTTTACCTGCTATAGTGCAAAATTAGAGATATGAACAAATCAAAACTGGTATCAAACACGCAGATATATTTAGACTGCCGCAAACTACTGGACGAAATTCTGGATATTACGCCTAACTTTCCGAGAGCCTACAAATTTAGTGTAGGCAGCAAGATGCACGATATAGGCGTAAATCTTATATCCGAAATATCGGCAGCTTATATAAACCGGGATAAGCAAACCCGTATCCAACATTTGGTAAATTTCCAGTCACAGTTTGAAGTATTGAAAACTTTGCTACGCATAGCGGGTGAAAGGAAATGGATATTAGGCAGAAGCAGGCACGCAAATATTATCGAACTGACGGACGCGATAGGCAAACAGTCTACTGCGTGGAAGAACTCACTATTAAAAGTTATCAGCATGGATAGCGAGTAAATGCCAGATTTGGAAAGTTACGACTAACCGAGCGTGCAAGTTATCTGTAAAAATGGGCCGCGCACTATCATTTATAGTTAAGACCAAGCAAGAGCGGCACGGAGTTGCGAGTACAGCGCGACCAACGCGTGGAATTTGAACCTCAACAATGGCAACGCGAACAACAATACTAAGGCAACGAACCAGAACAGAGTTAGGCCCGTTTCAGCACTTTTTCAGATGAACCGACACACAAAGTAAGATAAAAGGATATGGTTACTACGGACGGATTGTTAGAAGCATATTATGACTGCCGCAAAAGCAAGCGGAGAACAGCCAGTGCCATTATGTACGAAATAGACTACGGTAGCAAGTTAGTAGCACTTCGCGACCGTATAAATGACCGTACCTATCAGCCGGGTAAGTCTATCTGTTTTGTCGTAACGCGTCCACGGTATCGAGAAGTATTTGCGGCTTCTTTTGAGGACAGGATAGTACACCACTGGATAGCCCTACGGCTGGAGCCGCTTTTTGAAGAAGTGTTTAGCCCACGCACGTTTAACTGCCGGAAAGGCAAAGGGCAGATGTACGGCGTTAATATGCTGTACAACGACATTAAGGAGTGCAGCCAAAACTACACCCGTGACTGCTATATAGCGAAGCTGGATTTGCAGGGCTTCTTTATGTCTATAAACAAAGCTATGCTGGCTGGAATGATAGACAAATTTATACTGGAGCGTTACAAAGGCGATGACATAGAAGATTTGCGTTTTCTGTGCCGGGTGGTTATCCTGCACAGCCCGGAAAAGAGTTGCGAAAGGCATAGCCCACTGCATTACTGGAACTACCTACCGGCAAACAAATCGCTGTTTACAAACGGTGAGGGGCTGGGCGTGGCGATAGGCAATTTGTTTGCACAACATTTCGCAAATTTCCTGCTTAACATTTTGGATTGGTTTCTGCTGAACGATTTGCATTTTATCTACGTTGGCAGGTATGTAGATGATTTCTATATACTGGATATTGATAAGCAGAAGATATTAGCAGCTGTGCCGAAAATCCGGGAACTGCTGGGCAAATACGGTCTGACCCTGCACCCGCATAAGTTCTATATCCAACACTACACAAAAGGCGTAGAGTTTACCGGAAACGTGGTTAAAAAGCAGCGGATATATGTTTGTAACCGCACGCTGAAAAACTTTGTTATGGCAGTGCGCAGACTGAACCGCGCCGAAACCATAGAGGAAGTGGAACACGCGGTAAGCAGCATTAATAGTTATCTGGGCTTTATGCGGCACGCCAACGAATACGGAAAACGGCGCAAAATCCTAAAGATGCTGGAGCCGCACGTATTCAAGTGGGTATATATCCGTGGCCACTTTGAAGTAGTGGTTATCCGAAAGAAGCACCGGCGAAGAACATTAACCCTACAACGCATACGAGATGGAACATATTAGCGAACCGGAACCGGAAGCAGTGCTGCGGCTATCCGAGTTAGACACCGAATTAGTACAGGCATTAGCCAAACACTGGCTGGTAATTGTGGAGCAGCGAGATAATGGTATAGTATTAACGCTACACACTATGACAAATGAAAGAAACATTAACGATAGTAGTTTCACTGATAACTGCACTGGGCGGCTGGGAAGCGATTAAATACCTGCTGAACCGAAAGACAAACAACCGAATAGCGGAAGCCAATGCGTTTAAGGTGGAACGGGAGGCACTGATAGAGGACTACAAGCGCGTGCAGGGCGAAGTAGACAAACTGAAAGAACAGGTAGCCAAATTGTACACGGAGATAGACAGTTTGAAAAGTGACCGTCTGCGGTTGATACAGGAAAACGGCGAGCTTAAATTAGCTTTGAAAGAAGCGGAAAAGCACGTTTGTTTGCGACCGGACGATAAATGCCTGCAACGCCTCAACCCTAACGACCACTGCCGACTGCGCAAAATTCTGCGTGGGGAGTACACCAAAGACCACCCGGACGCAATAATAACAGAAGAAGATATGATGAAACCTAAAAACGACACAGAAAATGAGGAAGATAAACAAAGTGATAATCCACTGTAGCGCGACCCCGGAGGGACGCGATTACACGGTAGCGGACATAGACCGCTGGCACCGGGAAAGAGGATTTAACGAAATAGGCTACCACTATGTAGTCTATCGTGATGGAAGCGTACACACCGGGCGTGATGTCGCCAAAATCGGCGCACACTGCAAAGGGCAAAACGCCGACAGTATCGGTATCTGCTATATCGGCGGCATGACTGCCGACAACAAGCAGGCAAAGGATACCCGAACACCTGCACAGAAAACCGCACTGCGTGAACTGGTGGCGAAGCTAAAAGCCGAATATCCCGGCATAACCGTACACGGACATAACGAGTTTGCAAACAAGGCGTGCCCGTGCTTTGATGTTAAAACACAACTGTAGAGCCTATGAGATACTTAACAGCACTGATAGCCTTAATGCTGCTGGCAGGCTGCGCCAGCACGCGCCGGGCGGTAAACACCTACCAAGTGCAGCAGGACAGCACGCACAGCAGCACACAGCGGTTAGACAGCCTATTTAGGGTGATGATGCAGCGCGATAGCATCTACCAGCGCGACAGCATCTATATCCGGGAAAAGGGCGACACGATAACCAAGTATGTAGAGCGTATCAGATACCAACTGGAAAGGCGCACCGATACTTTGTACCGTGACCTGCTGCGTATCGATACGCTGATAGTGGTACGCACAGACAGCGTGACCGTGGAAAAGCCGGTATATATCGAAAAGCAGATGAAGTGGTACGATAAGGGCTTTATCTGGGTAGGCCGTCTGTGCTGTTTAGCCGCTATACTATGGGCTTTGTTCCTATATCTGAAACGCAAATTTTAGTTTGTTACGCATTACATATCTGAGCCGTGCAAGCCTGCGAGGGTAAGCACGGCTATTTTATTCCGTGCAGCATCCAATCAATTACCCGGCGGTTTGCAGCGTCTATTTTGTCCCGGCTAAACTTGATGTACACCCCGGTTATTTTAGAGCCGTGGACGTGGCCCAGTGCTTCGCTGATGGTATCTTTCGGTATATCCAAATCTGCGGCATAGGTAGCCCACGAATAGCGCGACCAGTAGGACGTAATAGCAGGCTCTATGGGCGACATAACCGGCAGATGGTTTTTGTGGTACTGCGCTTTGCCGCCTACCGTCTTAACCGGGCCTATCTTTCGCAGTGCGGCGTTTAGATGCGCCATATAGTCTTTATAGTTATCGTATTTGTCGAACGGTGCCAGCAGATGTTTTTTGCCCCTATATCGGTCTAATATAGCCTGCGTTTCCGGCTCTATTTTGATGCTGTAGAATTTGCCCGTTTTCGCCCGGCGGTATTCTATCCTACCGTCCACTATGCTATCTTTGGTGAGTGCCGCCAAATCCACCATGTTAATACCAATAAGGTAGAACGACAGCAGAAAGATGTCCCGGTATTCCGTATCGTATGCCGACAGCGACAGCCCGGCAAGTTGGCGCATTTTTTCCACCGGCAGTACGCGCATGGCTGTTTCCTCAGATGGTATGTGGTAGTTTCGGAACGGATAGTTTTGCGTTATATTTTCGTCCAGCGCATAGTTTATGACGTTGCGCAAATTGCGTAGGTGCATCCCACGGCTGTTTACAGACAGCCCAGTTAGGGAATTATAAAAACCGTCTATCCATAGTTTCGTTATCTTTTCAAACCGTATCTGGTATGGGTCACAGTAGGCGGTAAGTTTCTTTAGTGTTTGCTCAAACAGTGTTTTAGTGCCGCCGGACTTCATGCCTATAATCGTATCGAACAGCGTGCCGAGCGTAGGAACACCGACCGTAGGATTATCCAAATCCAAATCGGTAAGCATTTCCCGAAGCTGCGGCCCGGTAAGATTACCCCACTGGCCATTTTCCCGTAATTCCAAAATCCGGTTAGCCACACGGGTAAGCAGGGTATCCAGCACCGAGTTTATACGCTTCGCACTTTTGCCGGTAGCCCGGCAGGTGGCAGCGTCCCAATCCTCAGCGGATAGGAAAATGCCAGTAGCGAGGTAGAGGTTAGAACCGTACCCGACTGCGATTTGCACCGGATATGTACCGTCTTTGAGTTTGCGCCGGGTATCAAGGCGCAGTTTTGATTTTGCCATAATCTTTGCTTTGTTTTTGCTGCTTTATAGCTGAAAAATATCCCCAAATGTACCATAATCTACCATATTAACGCCCACCAGCGACCACTTTTTAATGTTAATTATCTTATTTGCTTAACTGAAATTTTGCTGATAATATTTTATAAGCATTTGATATATTGCATTTTAGATAAAACAAGACGAAGTTAAAAATGCTACCAGCGGCTATATGCCTATGAGGACTATTGGGAACGCATCGTGAATAGCCGGAGATACACAAAGTTTACTTTGGATCTTAAGAGAATGTATCTCAATACAGTAAGAGCCTTTGATGAATACGGACATCTGCCGAATGGGCGTCCTTGTGCAAAATTACTTTTTTCATCCAATTACAAGAAGCTCAATCCAGGCTACAAGTTTTTAATGGATGAACTTCGTAACAGAACGAACATAGCCGAAGAGAATCTCCCCAAATCCGCCAAATACACTACGTTGGCATTATTCTTATTGGAGATGCAAATTGCCGGGGCGGTAATATTGAATGACGTAACATACAAATTGATTCTTGATTTTTTCATGACCGGAAAGCGAAAGGGGTCAAAGCATACCCAGTCCCACCTCAGACTGGCATTGAACCAGATTCGGGATCTGTCACCGGACATTCCACGAATCATCTCGTTGTTGCCGAAGATGAAATCCAAGAAAAGGAACTATAACAATCTACGGGAATCTGAAGTGGAAGCAATCAAGAACTGTCTGTCCAATCCGTTGGATAATCGAATGACCCTGAGGGAAAAAGCCATAGTAGCCTTGGCTTTGTACACTGGTATACGCGGCTGTGATATAGCAAACATCAAATCTGGAGACATTGATTGGGAGAACGAAGAAATCAGGTTGATACAGGTAAAGACAGGGCAACCCCTTGTGCTGCCATTGTCGGCCAATGTCGGCAATGCATTGTTGGCCTATATCCTGCATGAAAGAAATGCGGATGACCGTTCTGAATACGTTTTCCCCAATAAAGTACAACCCGGAAAACGACTTTCTTACAAAAGTATCGGGACTATAGTATCCGGAGTCTTTGACAAACTTGGATTACGTCCCGGTGAAAGTCATCGCGGAATCGGGGTGTTCCGACATAATCTTGCCACGCGACTTCTCGGAGCAGGCACGGAATCTGTCATAATAAGTGGCATTCTCGGGCATACCTGCCCTCAGGCAGTCGAAGCGTATGTTGACTCAGACATCACGCATCTTCGAGAACTGGGACTCAGTATAGAGAAGTATCCATTACCTAAAACCTATACGGATGAATGAAGTGAATAATATCAGAGGGATTGTTGAAGCATATACAAATCTTCTGACAGAAGACGGGAGATTGGATTATGCAACCGGAATATACCTAAAGTCTTTTCTACGCTATTGTGAATCACACGGCGGTGTAATGAACGATATGCTGATAGCCGAATGGAGTCACAGACGCGATAGTGAAAAATACTATACCCATAGAGCCAGATGCATAATCATCAGAAGGCTGGTCCGACATATTGCCACGGAAACAGGGGTACGGTTTTCGTTGCCGTCATACCCTCCAGATCCCGGCTATATACATAAGCCCATATGTCCCAAAGTCTGCGAACTTCCGTTTCGTCCGAGTATCATATCCCATATGCTTGAAGCCTACCAATCCCATATAGAGGTATCGGGTAGGCTCAATAACCGTACAATGGAGAGACTCCGAAGGTTCAATGAGTTCTGCGCGTCAAAATATCCGAATGCCCAAAAGCTGACAGCCTGCATTCTCGATGACTTCTGCAAGCGCGGAGAAAAAGAGTCTGCAAAAAGCCGCAACAACAGGGTCGGAGCCGTCCGTGAGTTTGTCAGGTTTACCAATGGCAGAGGGTTTACGACACTGCAACTGCCTCTGACAACTCCCAGAGCCAACCGTTGTACGTATACACCACATCCGTTCACTCAGGAAGAACTGGCTGCGTTCTTTGCGGAGGCAGACTCGTTCACCCCGTCATACACATGCCGTGACATCCGGGCAGCGTTGATCCGGCTTGAACTTCCGGTATTCTTCCGGCTTCTATACAGTTCCGGAATGCGAACCACCGAGGCCCGCCTTCTTGAGTGTTGCAATATTGACCTGATGGCAGGTATTATCAATATCTGTCATACGAAAGGCTATAATGAGCATCGTGTGGCATTACATGAATCCATGAGACAGGTCCTGGAAATATACGACAAAAAGATGGACGCAATCATGCCCGGAAGAAAGACGTTCTTTCCCAATGAATACGACAGACCGTATTCCGATGCATGGGTAAGTTTCAACTTCAAAAAACTGTGGAAGCGGGTCAGTAATAATTACGCCCGTGCTTATGACTTGAGAAGCAACTATGCGGTGACAAACATCAACAGGTGGTGTGGGGACGGTTCAACTTCTGATTGGGACAGGAAGCTGGTGTGCCTCAGCAGGTCTATGGGTCACAGATATTTACAGAATACCATATACTATTACAAACTCGTGCCGCTGTTCTCGGAAAAACTGGAGTCTGTTACCGGAGCCTGTTACGATGAACTTCTGCCGGGGTTAAACAAATACTTCGAAAATGACTAAGGAACTTAAAGAACATATAATGGTGGGGGAAGCCATCAATGAATGGCAAGGTCACTATCTGACAGAGGTAAGAAATCTGAGTGGGAATGCAATCAGAGCATACAGGAACGGACTTGGACTCTTCCTTGATTATCTGGAATCGGTGAAGGGGGTAAGACGGGAGACCCTTGTCGGTGATTGTTTCCGTGTGGATACAATCGAGGATTGGCTTGCTTGGATGAAAGAAGCAAAAGGGTGTTCTCCGTCAACCTGCAACCTGCGTTTGGCGTCCTTGCGAAGCTTTATAGCTTTTTTAGCGAGGAAAAATGTTGCGTTCATAAAGTATGGATGCAGTATCACATCTGTAAAAAGATTGCGTCCTGCAAAAAAACTTCCGGAAGTAATATCGAGGGAAACAATAAAAGTCTTATTTGCATCAATGGATACAGGTTCTATGACGGGCAAGAGAGATTTTGCCTTGTTCAATGTCATGTACAGTACTGCAACACGTGTGGATGAAGTGCTTTCACTAAAAATAGCCGACGTCGCTCTTGGCAGTAAAAGTCCATGTATAAAGGTGACAGGAAAGGGAAGCAAACTCCGTTGCATATATCTTCTGAAAAGCGTGGCAAAAATTATCGGGCATTATATATCCGTGTTCCATGGGAACGCCCCTGTTCCATCGGACTTCCTGTTCTTCCCGATTAATGGTCGGAGAAATACGAAGTTATGTCAGGAGGCGGTGTCAAAACGGCTTAAGCTATATGCGTCTAAATCACCAATGATACCGGACAGTTTCCATTGTCATAGCTTGCGGCATGCAAGGGCGACCCACTGGCTGGAAGATGGTGTAAACATCGTACAAATCCAACGGTTGCTCGGACATGAAGGTATCGAAACAACCATGAGGTATGTCGGCATATCTAAAGAACAAATGATCAAAGCTCTTGCAGTAATGGATGATGCGACTACAAAAAACATTGAAAAGCATTATAAATCCCCCAAAGTAAAGAAATCTCTTGCCGCTGTCTTTGGTCTGAAGTAGCAAAAGCACAACAAAGTATGATTGGACAATCAAATTATTATCCCAACCTTAATTGCATATAAAAATCTGTTTTACAGGATATACGTTTCTTTGGTTGGGATAATAATGAAGTCGGGATAACTGCTCCTTGCCACACTTGCCTACAATGTCGGTCCGTATCGGCTGTTGGGGAGCAAAAAGATACCCAAAAGCTCGCTGATACGGAAATTGGAGGCTGGCGACAGGAATATTTATCGGGAGTATATCGCTTTCTGCAACTACAAGGGTAAACGCCATACCATGCTGCTCAAACGGAGAAAGGCGGAGTTTGCACTGCTGTATCAACCTTAACAACTGACAAATTGACAACAAAAGGCGCGCTATATTCAAATTGGCACGCCTTTTGTCATTTATTTCTATATTAAGCTAAAAACATATATTTTATGGATTCAATTAAGATTTTTCAAGAAGGTAATTATGTTCAGTATCCAACTCAATGTATAAACAATGGACAAGCAGCCATGATAGTTGACCGCATAGCTTCCATTGATAACGAACGTATTACAACTCAAAAGGGACTTGTAATAACAAAAAAACTGGCTGAATCTCAATTTTTCCCCGTACCTATTGAATCTGCTTGGTTAACAGATATGGGGTTTGAAAAACATTGTAAGGATGAAATATTTTCTATATGGGAACAAACGCTTTTCGATGCAAAAGAGAATAAGCCTATCACCATTATAATTATTGAACACAACGAAAACAAGTTGTTTTTCTTGGGTTTAGTAAATGAACCACTCTATGCACATTCTTTACAAAACTTATTTTGTAATATCACAGGAAGAAGATTGGATTTACCTATAAGACTCTGAATATCTTAGGATACACAAGATAGCATCCTTTTTTATTTATCGCAGATTGGGACAAAGGTTTCTTTGCTACTTTCTTTGTCCGCCATCATGCTCACTGAAAGAAA
>OHEK01000114.1_pt1 | contig 33176 bp, 27 predicted proteins | sample 1567301 | NCBI WGS metagenome assembly OHEK01 (sample SAMEA3879554, study PRJEB24766) | human gut metagenome | biome: human-associated habitat; feature: feces | place: USA | collected 1985/1987
CGCGAGCTGGGTTCAGAACGTCGTGAGACAGTTCGGTCCCTATCTGTCGTGGGCGCAGGATATTTGAAAGGCGCTGTCCCTAGTACGAGAGGACCGGGATGGACGAACCTCTGGTGCACCAGTTGTCACGCCAGTGGCACAGCTGGGCAGCTATGTTCGGATCGGATAAACGCTGAAAGCATCTAAGCGTGAAGCCGGCCTTAAGATAAGATATCCCACTGAGACAATCAGGTAAGACCCCTTGAAGACTACAAGGTTGATAGGCACAATGTGTAAGTGGCGCGAGTCATTGAGCAAGCGTGTACTAATAGGTCGAGGGCTTGACCCCATTTTCGATTGATACTTCATTTGCTGCAAGCAGTTCGATATTCAGTTTTGAAGGTATATGCCTTCTAAGAAAGAGAAGCTGACGTTGGTCAGGAATGGCCGGTGTCGATGACGGTGAGGAACCACCTGTTCCCATTCCGAACACAGAAGTTAAGCTCACTTGTGCCGAAGATAGTTGGCTGGAAACGGCCTGTGAAAATAGGTAGATGCCGGCTTCTCTTAAAAAGCAAGCAGCCCACGGGCCGAGCGGAAAGCCCGGTTCGTGGGTTTGCTTTATTAAGCACCATTAGCTCAGTTGGTAGAGCAACTGACTCTTAATCAGTGGGTCCTGGGTTCGAGTCCCTGAAGGTGTACCAAGTTTAATCCCGTGTATTTTGCACGGGATTTTTTGTTGTATGTATCTGCAACAGCCCGGCTGATTCAGTCGGGCTGTTGTTTTTGATCATTTCGGCAGGTGCAGGAAGCCGCCGGTGAAGGCGTTGGGGAAGGTGAAGTCTTTCCGACTGTCAGAAAACTATATATAATCCGGAATGGTACTTCAGAGAAACAGGGAAATCACAATAACACGGCTTACAGCAAATAAGCCGGGTGCGGATATTGCAGAGAAAATTATATAGATGTTTTCGTGATTTTGTTTCATATTTTTGCAAAGAAATTACAAAATCAATTCAAAATTTAAGTTACTGATTGTGGGAAATTATAAAATTAATGTAACTTTTTGAAATGAGTTGACAATATCGAAATAATAGTATATAATGTCAGCAAGCATTATGCATTTAGATAGTTAGGCCATATATGGAATAATTACGCAAATTAGTTATATCGCTAATGTCAGGCGTGTGTTTTTAAATAAAGGAGCAGAAATGATGCAGAAAGTTATAAAAATATTACTTGTAATAATTGGCTCTATAATCGTAATAGTTGCTTTGATAACAGCAACGCTTGTTCTTACGGGAAATATAGAAATCGGCTTTGATGATAATGGAAGTTTTCAGGTAGTAATGAAGAATGATAACAATGATCTTGATTCTTACGACCGGATAATTCAGTCCACGCTGACTACCTATCCCACTGACATTTTTGTTTACGGAGAGGATTGCAAATTCCGAAAGAATGTAAAGTTTAAGCAGATCGACAAATTATCGGAGGAAAACCTGAAATCAGACAAGAAATATAAGGTTATTGTATTTAACGATCTGTATGATAAAACAGATCTTACCGATGATGATATTGCCGTTTTGAAAAAATATGTTCTCGAAGGCGACTATGCCTTATTTTATACCGGGCGCAAACATATGGATGCCTTCATAGCAAACGGCTTTGCAACAGAGCAGGTAATTAAAGAAAATATTGGTTTCGCTTTACGCCATTCCGGCGGGACAGTTATAGAAACAGGAGGCTTGTGGGATGAAACCTCTTTGGAATATTATGAAACCGAAAATCCAGAGTTACTTGGAGAAAGCATATTTATCTTTATTGAAAGAATAATCAGAGAGGATTAAAATGTTATCCGTAAACAAGGCTAAAAAGATTTACAAGGCGCAATCAGGCGACGTTGTTGCCTTAAACGGCGTTGATATAAGCTTTAAAGAAAACGGACTGACCTTTATATTAGGAAAGAGTGGTAGTGGAAAAACCACTCTTCTTAATATTTTGTCCGGACTTGACCAACCGACAGAGGGAGGAGTGTTTTTTCTAGGCGAAGATATCAGTAAATTCAGCGAAGCAGAAATGGACAAATACAGGAACATTGAAACAGGCATAGTTTTTCAGAACTATAATCTGATTGAATCAATGACGGTATATGATAACATTGCTGTAGCGCTGGAAATTCAGAAGGGAAACAATAAAGACGCTATCGACAAAAAAATTAAAGAAGTACTGGAATATGTCAATCTTGAAGAATACGAAAACCGTAAAGTAACCGAGCTCAGCGGAGGTCAAAGACAAAGAGTGGCTATCGCAAGAGCGCTTGTAAAAAATCCGTGTATAATACTTGCCGATGAGCCTACGGGAAACCTTGACCGTCAGACAGGAATACGGATAATCGAGCTTCTCAAAAGCATATCCGAAAATTGTCTTGTAATAATTATCACCCACGATGAAAATATAGCAAAGGAATACGGCGATACTATAATACGGCTGTCTGATGGCTGCGTTGACAGTATCAAAGGCAACGATGAACTGAAGGAAACATTCAGTGTTGTATACAGCGATGACGAAAGCGAGCGTTCACTGTCATTCTCTACCGAAAAGGAGTTTTCGGAGTTTATTCTTTCATTGCTCAATAAAAGACGAAGCTTAGAACTTAAACTGCAAAAAGATACAATAGCAGAAAGTTCCTCCGTAAAGACGGAAAAGAAGCACGTTTCCCCGGAAGTAAAAAGATTGCCTGCCAAAAGAATAACTTATTTTGCGGCAAAAAACTTTTCGTCAAGACCTATGCGTGCTTTTTTTGTTACACTTTTGTTCAGCCTGTCGCTGACGTTGCTTATGGCAACATTACATATGTCGGAATTCAATTACGGCACTGTAATGACTGACTATCTTGACAGATATGGCATAGAGGAGGTATATCTTCAAAAGGAAGTGACTTATTCGGACTCCTTATACGAAAATCACAGCAAAGCTCTTACAAACGGCTGTTTTTTCAACTCTCTTTTGAATGACAATTATACAGGGGTCAATGTCTTTAAAATAACAGACAAGCCGGGTAACATATATCGGATCGACAGCGACGGAACGCCTGTTTTTTCGAATTTCAACGGTTCAATCAATTATGTAATTGATAACGGGCTTGTATATACGGAGGATCAGCTTGCGCAAGGAAAACTGCCCGAGTCACCTAATGACATCGTTATTACGGATTATCTGGCTAAAGAAATATTATCCGGAGAAGGAGATGCAGTCGGTCAGACAGTTTATGTGTCCGGAGTTGAAATGAAAGTATGCGGTATCCTCAGAACCGACTACATAGCGTATAATTATAAGTATAAGAAAAAATACGCTTATACGGATATGTACACTGAATATCACGCAAAGCGTGATTATGAGGTCGCTGTTGTAACCGAAGCCTTTGTAGAGCTCTTTAAGGCCAAGAACAAACAGCTGCAATTGGAATATGCAAACTTTACTATGCCGAACAAGGATCTGGACTTCAAACTTTATCCGGATATTTATTGCTGCGGAAGCGACGAAATAAAAAGCAGCAAGGAGCTTATAATTGCAGGAGAAATACCTTCAAAAGAAAATGAGGTAATGGTATCGGACATATTCTATAACAGGTATATACTACAGACTGATGATACTGCTACAAATTCTGAGCAGTTACAGACATCGCCTGATGACTCAGACGTGGATTTTGTGCCGACAGAATTTGAATATGTCGATATGTATGCTGATAAATTCTGCAATTATTACAGCGACAGCATAAACGTATATGATTTTATCGGCAATGTAAAAGTGGTTGGCGTATACAGTACAGATACGTTGCAGGAGATAAACAATACAGACATTATTTTTTACCAAGATGTATATAACGAGCTTTACGATTATTACTTTGACAATCTGTTTTTCACAGACTGCGGCCTTAGCCTGACGGAAATGACTCACGAGGAGCTTGTAAAAATTTCAAACGACCTTGATGTCATAATAAACGAACCTTCCGTGCGCCTGATATACTCCGTCAGAGATATGGTAATTTCTCTTATGCCTGTACTTCAGATATTGCTTTTTATAGCGCTTTCAATAACCGTGCTTGTATTATTTTCCTTTATCACCTTCAGTATCAATTCAAACAGCAGACAGATCGGTATCCTTCGTTCAATCGGCGTGGCGAGAAACGACACTGTAAGGATATTTGTGGCAGAAACAATAATAATAGCTCTGATAGCTCTTATTGTTTCCTATGTGATGGATGTTGTACTGACAATATATATCAACAATATGTACGCCGCTTCACTTGCCGAGAATCCGTTTAATATAATAATACCTAACATAGCAATCTGCCTCATCATCCCTCTGATAACCGTAGCTCTTACGCTTGTTTCATCTGTAATTCCAATAAGAATGATGAGTAAAAAACGACCTGTAGAAATAATCAGCAGCTCTGAATAAACGCAAAGCACCGTCTGCACGGGAAATGTGCAGGCGGTCGGTTCAAAACGCACAGCATTATCACCTGTGCGTTTTTTCGTTATAACTGACAATTCCCGACTGCTGTTTTTGTGCAAAAGGCGGAAAATAAAAACCGAACTGCAAAATCGGCTTTCAGCTTCGTTACATAAGACAAGAGAGAAATTTATTTGATTGACAGATGCTCACCTTTTATATTACAATGGTTTTATCAAGCTTAAAGGAATGGTTACAACGCTTAGTTTTTACATATCGCTTGCCGAAACGGCGGAGGATAAATCGCTCATAGAAAGGCTATATAACGGCTATGAGCGGTATATGTATTCCGTTGCGTTTTCGGTGCTTCATAACGAACAGGACGCAGAGGATACGGTGCATGAGGCGTTTCTGCGCATCATAAAAAATCTCGGCGAGTATGATTTTTCCGCCGATGCTCAGACAAAGACACTTCTCGGCGTCATAACACGCAATATTGCTATTGACCGCTACAGACATAAGAAAAAGCACGAAAGCGGGAATGTCGAACTGAATGAAAACACCATAGGCTCTCAGCTTCCCGATACCTCGGAACTCAGCAACAGCGAGCTTAAGGAGATACTCGACAGCCTGCCCTATGAGCTCAAGGAGGTCATACTGCTGAGATATGTTGCGGGATATACGCTTAAGGAAACTGCGGAGCTGCTCGGTGTTACTTTCGGTACGGTACGCTACAGGCAGGATAAGGCTATAATCGCGATCGAAGAGCTTATAAAGGGGTGAAGATATGAACTGTACGGATAGCAGGATAAGAGATTATATCATCAGTGAGTTTGCCGAGGCTGCTACTTGTAAAGAGGCGGGGCACAGCTTTTCAAAGCGTTACCTCAGACGCAGAAAAAGAATAATCAGAAAATACGCACGGGTGCACAGATCGGCTGATATACATACAGTGTATCAGCGCAGGGCAATGAAGTACGCTTTTATTATGACCGTGATCGCTATTTCGTATATTGTCGGCTTTACCGATTATATAAGCGCGGGCGGGTTCAATTTAACACCGCATAAAGAGCAGTCGCAGGTATATTATTTCGGCGATATAAGCGGGTATCCCGAAACACTGACGAGCCGTTACACAATAGAAGATGCACTTTACGGATACAGCGAGCAGATCTTGTGCGATACCGATACCAATTATAGCGTTTATTATACCGATAAAAACGGCGGCGATGTTATAATATCGCAGTGGGTCGCGAGTGTATTCAAGGGTGACATATGCATAAACACGGAAAGCGCATCGGTGCTGCCGACTGACATAACGATAAACGGACACAGCGGGTTTTACTATGCGACAGGTGACGGTCGGCATTGCTGTTGTATCGTATATGACGATTGCATTATGATTTATTCGTGCAGTAAGGATAAACAGACTGTTATCGGTCTTGTAGAGCATACCCGCTTTACAGACGTTTGATGAAAGGAAAGAAAATGCCACTGTTACATATAGAAAATCTGACTAAAAGCTATAAAGGCAAGAAAGCATTGGACGCGGTCACGCTTGATTTTACGGTCGGGGTAAACGCATTGCTCGGCGCTAACGGAAGCGGAAAATCCACTATGATGAATATAATAAGTACCGCTCTGTCGCCGACAGGCGGCGCGGTGTATTATGACGGCAGGGAGATCTGTTCGCTCGGGACGGAGTATCGCAAGGTGATGTCTGTGCTGTTTCAGCATCAGCCCTATTTCCCGTCTGTGACGGTTAATGACTATATGCTTTATAATGCGGCACTGAAAGGAATGAGCGGCAAGGACAGACAGGCGGTTATCGATAATTCTCTCAAAAGGCTGAATGTGCTTGACTGTAAAGCTAAAAAGCTGAAGGAATTATCCAGCGGACTCAGACAGCGTGTTTTTATAGCACAGACAATAATGAACGAGCCGCAGGTGATAATTCTTGACGAGCCGAGCGCGGGACTTGATATTGCGGAGCGTGAGGAGCTGAAAAAGACAATAAAGTCGCTCGGAGAAAACGCCATAGTGATAGTGTCTACGCATATAGTTTCCGATATCGAGGATATTTCGGATACGGTGCACATAATCGATAACGGAAAGGTGATAGTAAGTCGGAAAAACGAGGGTATTGAGGATATGTCACGTTATTATCTGGAGGTTATCGGAAAGGGCGGAGCTTATGCTTAAAACGATGCTCCGTGAACGACTGCCGTCAGCCGCATTCGCCTTTATAATGGTTGTAAGCATAGCGTTTATATATCTGTACACCTCGTCGGCTGAGGCGTTTAAGTGGAATGTATATGAACAGAAATATGTAAGCAAAATGACCGCCGATGAATTTTTGACACAATATCCTGCCGATTATGAAAGCGCGCGCAATAAGTTTTTTTCTATAGATAACCTTGAGGGGATAGATACAGATGATCTGTCGGAGGATAAGCTGATGGCTCTGCTTGCGGGTGATTATTCTTTCAGTGAAGCAGAGAATATATGGCGGAATCGGCAGTATTCAATGCCGGGAAGATTTGCCGATACGGTTATAAACGACTATGAAATGATGTCGGATATGTACGATTATTATGCTCCTATGCTGAGATATGAGGAGCGGCTGAGCGAAAAAAGGACGATAAACGAGCGAATGCTTGCAAGAACCGGCACAAGCAATGCCGACAAGATCAAAAGTGAAAAAATACTTTCCTATATCTCTGAAATTCCCGAAAAACCCGACAGTATAGCACCGCTTGTCAGTGCGGATATATTTTCGGAGAGCTTTGCAAAGGATGTGCTGTTCATATTTTTCGTGGCGGTGCTGTGCTGTCGTATGTATTCGGGCTACAGACAGTCGGGATATCTTGATTTCATTAAAACGACAAAATGCGGGGCGGGGAAGTTCTTTGCCGTGCAGTACTTATCCCACCTTGTTATTATGACTGCGGCGTATATTTTGTACTGCGTTTTGTATCTTCTGTTCATATTATCGGGGGCGGGCACTGCCGATGTGCTGTTTATGCCGTGTCAGGTGCTTAAGAGTGCGGCGTATTCTGTGTTCCCGCTTAACGTATGGCAGTATCTGCTTGTTATGGCGGCGGCAAGATATTGCTATTATCTGCTTGCATTTTCGCTGTTTGCATTTATTTCCGCTATTTGTCCGCTTGATGTCATATCTGCGGCGGTGTGCGGTATCGTATCGGCTGTTCCGATTTATACGGCATATGTGACTGCGGGAGATACGGCGGTAGGAGTGCTCGGTCGGTTTGTTACGGGAAATTTTGCAGACTGCTTTGACAGAGCTGATCTGACGGTGATATTTAATATCGCAGTGCCGGATATAGTGCTGTGCACGGCTTGTTTTATTGCGGCGTTTTCAGCTGTTACTGCCATCGTTATTATAACGGGGCGCATTCTGTGCAGAGTTCGTACATCAGCAGGTACATCTGTAACTTTCGGAAAGGCGGAGTGTGATGTTTAAAGCGTTTTTGCGGTTTGATGCGGGCGGCAAGCTTATAGCAGTATCAGCGATGCTGCTTGTTATAATTATGGTCAAACCGTTTTTGAAAAATGACAGCGGAAACGCAAGGCTTTATCAGGACGCTTGCGCGAGAGCACAGACAGTGGCGGGTATGGAACATAATGCGGCTGAAGCAAGGCTTGATGAGATAGCTGTCGAGGAAAGTCAGAAGGCTATCCTTGAAAGCAGCGACCCAGTCGCTCTTCAGACGAAGCTTGATAAGGAGAAGAATATCGGCTTTATACTTGACGGAAACCTGTATACCTTGCAGAAGGCTCAGGAATATATAGATAATGCGAAATACGGCACAGGCATAACGCACGATGTACCCTCAGAACGCTATTATGATAATCTTGATGCGTATAAAAGGCTTGATACGCCATCTCTTGTGATAAACGAGGTGTGGGACAGCTATTATAATATCACGGGGTTTGATCTTACGGCTGTAACGGCACTGCTTATAGTGGCACTCGGATTTTTGCGCAGCTTTGAGCTTGGCACGGACAGATGTGAATTGATAACGGCGAACGGAAGTAAAACGGCAAGGCTGAGGTTTTGGTTTTGGTTTGTGCTGACGGTAGTGATTACGGTTATTTCGTTTGCCGCAGATGTAGTGATATCCGATGTTATGATGTCGGGGGATCTGTTTTCGCTGATGATACAGGGAATTAAAAAATTCACGACCTGCTTTACAGAGCTTTCACTCGGGAATTATCTTGTATGTTCACTTGCGTTCAGAATTATGACAGCGGTAAATATGTTCTGCATATTTTTCATCATCGCAAAAGCGGCAAGGGACACATACCGCTATTTCACAATTTCGCTCGGGATACTTATGCTGTCTGCGGTGCTGAAAGCTACCGTACCGTCTGTAAGCTGTTTTCTGCCGCTCGGCTTTGCCGATATAGATACGCATATATTGAATGCGGTGTGGCTCGGAGGATATGATTCGCTTTGGCTCTATATGGCGGTAACGGTTATACTCACGGTGATGCTCGCTGTTTTCACTGTGGTAAACTCGGATAAAATCAGGTAATGTGGAGGTATTATGAAAGAACGAAGAATAACAGCAATAATTGCGGCGGCAATAGTTACCGCACTTTGTATGTCGGGCTGTGCGGACAGCTTTGACTGCACGTTTTATGAAACTACGGGAAACACAAATCCGTTTTTCGTAAAAACGCAGGGGGATTGCTTTTATATCCCGGATTATTCGGAACACCCGGGCATATGGGAGTATGACACAAAAGCACTCACGGTAACGAAAGTGATCGATTATGAGCAGGTAACCGATACAGCACTTAACATTCACAACAGCGGTGTGCCTGCGACAAACTACGGCGTTATCCCCGCAGGGTTTATAATGATGTCGCAGGAGGGAGCAAAAAACCGTGACTGCTATGATGGCGATATATCATATTCGACTGTGTACTATCTGAATTTTGCGGGCGAGGTAAAGCATACTGTCAGAATAAAGCAGTATAATGAAAATAACACGGATATTAAAAACGGCGAGCCGCTTATAAACGAAGACACTTATGCGGCGTTTGATGATTTCAGCAATTTCTATGCTCATAAGGGATATATCTACGGCTATGATTATGAACGCCGACCGATAAGACTTGATCCGCTTACCGGGATAAGGCAGACAGTATACGATAAAAGCTACAGCGACTATGTGGGTATTTATGATAATTACATATACGTTCAGGGGGACGATGGGATAGTACGGATAAGTGAAAGCGATCTGTCCGTTGATAAGACAATAAGTGATACATCGTCACTTGCGGTTCCTTCCTGTCAGGTGTGCAGTGATGATATTATCATAGGCTACAGCAGTACAGACGGACAGGTCGTTATAAAGCTCGGGGAATATGTTAAAAACGTGCCAGAATACATAGATGATGTTACATATGCGGACGGCAGTTTTTATTATATAAGCGAAAATTCGCTCTATAAAACGAGTGATATTGAAGCAAAAGGAGAAAAGACGGCGGACGGATATTCGGGTATTCATAATGCAAGCGAAAAGTGGCTCATACTCACAAATGAGGATATAAGCGAGGAGAGTATGGCTGTATTTGATATAGAAAAACAAAAAATTCTGATATTCAATAAATAAACATAAAAACACCGCCTGCACGAAAACCGTGCAGGCGGTCGTAATATACGGCAAAATGGAGGGGTTGCCTTGAAATAGATTTAGTTTAACCTCCATTAAGCTGTTATCTATGTTATACAAATTTTCCCTTAGATGAACCTTAAACGAATGAGAAAAGTTTGTAAAATCAATTTACGGTTGCTTGACTAAAAAAGATGCTAATGCTATACTTGAAAAAATCGCAGATTTACTTTAATCAACACGGAGATAAAAATGGACAAGATATGGAATGAAATGTACACAAGGGCTAAATCGGTGCAGAACGACAGGAATATAAACGAATATATTTCCGCAGGAGGAGTAGCCGCCGCTGTGCTGTCGGCTTCGGGCAAAATCTATACCGGAGTTTGCATAGACACTTGTTCCACTCTCGGAATATGTGCAGAGAGGAATGCAATCTTCAATATGATAACGAACGGCGATGATAAAATCAGCAGGGTACTTGCAATAATGCCGGACGGAAAAACGGGTGCGCCGTGTGGGGCATGCAGAGAGCTTATGGTACAGCTTATGGCAGATGATTATAAGAATGTTGAGATAATGCTCGACTATGAAAAAGATAAGGTGATAACGCTCGGAGAGCTGACACCTGAGTGGTGGATATAAGAAAAGCGGTCACGGGGCTGTATCTGTCCCTGTGACCGCTTGATTGTTTAATTTATGTCTGCTCACGCTTTTTGAGTATCTTGCGGAAGGTAAGAGCGAAGATAGCGGTACAGCAGATTGCCGAGGTCGCATCCGCTACCGATTCAGCGAGATATACACCCTTTACACCGAGAAAATTCGGCAGGATAAGGGCAAGAGGGATAAGCAGTATCACTTTACGCAAAAGGGCTATGAACAGTGAAATTTTAGCCTGACCGAGAGCAACGAACATACTCTGGCAGGTACGCTGAAGTCCGAATATGGTCATGCCTGTAAGGAAAAGGGGCATCATTCTGCCGACTGTTTTTATAAGTGCGGTATCGTCTGTGAACATTCCTGCGACAAATTCGGGGAAGGTGATCATAAACAGGTTAGTCAGGGCGAAGAACGAGAACATAATTATCACGGAATATTTAAAGCAGAGGCGGACACGGTCGGTGTTGCCCTTGCCGTAATTGTAGCTGACTATCGGAACAAAGCCCTGTGCAAAGCCGCTCAGAGGCACGGCGGCAAACTGCATTGCGCTCTGCATTACCGTAAGGGTGCTGACGTATATATCGCCGTATGCGCTCAGCGAGCCGTTGAGAACGAAGCCGACTAGGCTTTCTGTACTTGCCATTATAAACGGGGCGATTCCGAGTGCGAACAGCGAGCCGATTATCTTTATATCGGGCTTAAGATATTTCGGCTTTATTTTCAAAGTCGCTTTGTCGGATACAAGAAAACCTACTATTATAAAGGCGCTTACCGCCTGTGATATTACCGTTGCGAGAGCGGCGCCCGTTACGCCCATACCGAATACATAGATAAAAAGCGGATCAAGTCCTATGTTGAGGATCGCACCGATTATCACGGCTATCATTGAAATTCCGGGTCTGCCCTGTGCATTTATGAACGAATTAAGTCCGGTTGCGAACATTACGAACAGCGTGCCGGTAAGGTATACCGAGAGGTAGTCTGCGGCATAGCCGATAGTAGCGTCGCTTGCACCGATAAGGCGGAGCAGGGGATTCATAAAGATGTAGGTTATGCCCGATGTTACTACAGCAAACAGCACGAGCAGCGAAAAGCCGTTGCCGAGTATCCTGTGCGCTCTTTCACGGTCGCCCTTGCCGAGCGCTATTGAGGCAAGCGGAGCACCGCCACCGCCGACTATCTGTGAAAATGCCGAGATAAGAATGATTATCGAGCTTGTAACACCGATACCTGCCAGCGCATCAGTGCCGATATGCTCTATGTGTCCGATGAAGACCCTGTCAACTATGCTGTACAGCAGGTTTATAAGCTGTGCCGCAAAGCCCGGCAGTGCCATTTTAAGTATAAGAGGCAGCATCGAGGCTGTGCCGAGCCGTTCTTCGTATTTGTTATCCATTTAAAGTATCTCCGTGTTTTGTCTTTCTATTTAGAGAGTATAGCACTTAAATCATAAAAAGTCAAAGCAGGGTGGGTGACTGAAAGTCACTGTAAATTCCGCCTTTGGAATTGTCTGAGGTTGGCGAGGCTTGCGTTATCGGCGGGTATTAAAACGTGTATGGTTTTAATTGTTCAGATTTATATGTCAATATTACCTTTTGCGAGGGAGCGGTAAATTGGTTTTTACTTTGTGCTTGTTATAAAAACAAAAAGACAGCGCCAATCGGCACTGCCTTTAATGTTTATGAAATTATTGCAATTACGCCTGTTCGCTGGGGGCAAAGCCTGTTCTTTTCAGAGCCTTTGAAATTGCGAGAGCGGCAAAGTATGCGAGAACTACGCTGACAATGTCCTTTATAAGATAGGGAGCGGATACAAGCAGGAAGCTCGATAACAGATCCTTGCCTGCGACGAGAGCGTACTGTACAAATCCGCAGATATGGCAAGCGGCAACGCCTAAGATGCCCATTGCTATTCTAAGCGGTACACGCAGCTTGTCGGGCATATTTCTGAATGCGATTCCGCTGATAGCAGCCATAGCGATAAAGCCGATTATAAATCCGCCCGTAGGACCTACTATTGAAGCGATTCCGCCCTTGAAGCCGCTGAATACGGGAACGCCCACTGCACCAAGCAGAACATAAACGACTGTTGAAACGGTTGCTCTTGCCGTGCATAGATAAAAGCCGCAGAGGGCTATTGCAAAGGTCTGTAATGTAACCGGTACGCCGGAGGGCATCGGTATCGCTATCTGCGAAAGTATTGCCGTTATTGCCGCAAAGAGCGCACAAAGTACGATTGTTGTGATTTTCTGTCTGTTCATAATTTTTTGTTTCCTTTCCTTTTTGTCAAACGACTTTAACAGAATACCACCGACAGCTCCTCGTGTCAACCAAACTGCACAAATGGGTGACAATCGAGAATGGTCTGCGTTATAACTTAATAACCTAATTGTACAAATTAACTAAAAGTTATGTGGTAAATGTGTGAAAAATGCAAATTGATTTTTTGACGTGCAGAGGTTATAATTAATTTAATTGAGAATGTTGTAAACGTTTAACAACAACTCATAAGAATGAAACATATACAATTTGTTTGGAGGTAATTAAAATGAAGTTATTAAAGGTATTATCCGCAAGTGCGGTAGCAGCTGCAGTAGCATCTACATTAGTAGTAGCAGCAGGTGCCGAAAAGGCAGGCCTTGGTTTCCAGACAGCTAACTGGCTGTTCAGAAACAGCCTTGAGCAGAGCAAGATCTATGTTTGCGACACAGACGCTGAAGAGCCCAGTGGCGAGGCTGTAGGCGATGAGTACTTTGCGTGTCCCGGTTCATTTGAAGATGTAACAATCGACAAGGACGGTACATATACAGCAAAGCTGACAGGCATTGAGGGCAAGGATCGTGGCGACAATGTAGCTACAGGCTTCAATGTTCTTAAGCTCTACACAAACATCTCTGTTGAAGAACACCCCGATGTTGTAATCACACTTACAAGCGTTAAGTTTGCAGGTACAGAAGTGCTTTCAGCTCCCGTTTCATTTGATAACGTTGCTGATAACGACATCAATGATTTTGATGTAACAAAGCCTGATGCAAACTGTGCTGATAACCCTGACGCTCTTACAGCTAACGTTGCAGGTGTTCCTCTTATCAACACATGGACACCTGATGCTGAGATTCTTGATGATCAGGCAGGCAACTTTGTAAGCGATATTGAAGTTACATTTGATGTAACAGGCTATGATAAGGCGCCCGCTGATACAGATGCTCCCGCTGATACAGATGCTCCTGCTGATACAGATGCTCCCGCTACAGATGCTCCCGCTACAGATGCTCCTACAACAGGCGATTCTACAAAGCCCAACACAAACACAGGTGTTGAAGGCGTTGCAGCAGTTGCAGGTGTTGCACTCCTCGCAGCAGGTGCAGTAGTAGTTGCTAAGAAGAGAAAGTAATCTTAAAAAGATTAACTGATAATGACAGCCCTCATTCGTGAGGGCTGTTTTAATATCACGACCGAAAGAGGAAATATGAAAAAATCTATAATCAGACGTGCGATAGCCGTGTTTATTGCGGCGGCTATGCTTGCAGGCTGTGCGGCGCAGGACAGCGGTGTATTATCGTCTGTCAAAAACAACTCAGCGACCGAAAGCAATGTGTCGTATATTGAGGATACGAGCAGTGTCGATGAAAACTCCGAGGTTACTTCCGTTGACAGCTCGGTAACAGAGAGCAACATATCTTCCGATACCTCCGAACAGGAAGAAAGTAATGCTTCAAAGCAGGAAAATACATCAAAGACTGAGAACACCGAGAAGCCTGCCGATACAACAAAGACACCGGCAACTGCCGACACGAAAAATAACAGCCAGAACAAGCCTGCGGCTTCGTCAAGCAATTTCACTGTTCAGTGGAAGAAGTCGAGCAGCTGGGAAGAAGGCGGTAAGAAGTGCGGAGGTTATGAGATCGTCATCACCAATAACGGCGATACGGTGAACAGCTGGACGGCAAAGGTAACCGTCCCCGGAAACACAAAGCTGATGTCGCAGTGGAACGGAATATTCAGCATTTCGGGAAACACAATGACGGTCAAGAACGAGAACTACAACGGAACTATAGAAAAGGGAAAGAGCGTTTCATTCGGATTCAATTATTCGGCTGACGCTTATATCAATGAGGGTAAAGTGACGGTGAACGGAAGTACCGCAGGAACGAGTGCCGGAAATAACAGCAGCAATAATAACAATAGCAATAACAACAATAATAATAATACGTCAACGACCAAAAAGCCGGCGGCAACAGTTCCTCCGGCACCGAGCGATCCTAAAGGCACTACACCGGTATCACAGCACGGTCAGCTTTCGGTAAAGAACGGACAGCTTGTTGATAAGAACGGCAAGGGTTATCAGCTCAGAGGAATGAGCACGCACGGGCTTACATGGTTCCCCGAATTCGTAAACGAGAGTGCATTCAAAACGCTCCGTGACGATTGGAACACGAATGTTGTCCGTCTTGCAATGTATGTTGACGAGTGGGGCAACGGTCAGTGCTATATGGGCAACAAGAGCGGAAGTCTCGAACTGCTTGAAAAGGGTGTCGACATCTGCATCAAGCTGGATATGTATGTTATCATTGACTGGCACGTTCTTAATCCCGGCGACCCGTCCAAGTATACAAACGAGGCGAAATCCTTCTTTGAAACGGTGTCAAAGAGATATGCAAAATATCCTAATGTAATTTATGAGATATGCAACGAGCCGAACGGCGGCGCATCGTGGAGCGGTAATATCAAGCCGTATGCGGAAAAGATAATACCCGTTATCCGCAAGAATGCGCCGAACTCGGTAATTATAGTAGGTACGCCAACATGGAGTCAGGAAATCGACAAGCCGCTTTCCGATCCGCTGAGCTACAAGAATGTAATGTATGCGTTCCACTTCTATGCGGCAACTCACGCAGGACTTCGTTCAAATGTAGAAAACTGCGTGGCGCAGGGACTGCCGGTATTCGTGTCGGAATTCGGTACTTGTGACGCATCGGGCGGAGGTGCGAACGACTTCAACGAAACACAGAAGTGGCTTAGCTATTTTGACAAGCAAGGCATAAGCTACTGTAACTGGAGTATCTGCAACAAGGATGAAACCTGCTCGGTACTGCGGCCGGGAACATCGGCAAACGGAAACTGGAGCGAGAGCGATCTTACCGAAAACGGCAAGTGGATGCGTAACTGGTTGAAGAAGCACTAATGTGCCCGTGGGGCACGGCAAATTCCGACCTTTTAAAATGTCGGCGGTATGCGTGACTTTGTGGAACGGTCGGGGTTAAACGATGGCTGAAACTCAATAAAACAAAGCACCCGTGGGACACGGCAAAATCTGACTTTTTGAAAGGTTTGTGGTTGGCTGGACTTGCGGGACGGTCGGGAATTGACGATAGCCCGGAATAATCAGTAATAAAAAATCCGTGTCAGGCGACACGGATTTTTTCTGTTATAGCTGTTTTAATATGTGCAAGACCGTTTGCAATAAGGCACTGACCCGGGTAATAGAGGGCGAGGCAGAAATTTGAGAACGGGAAATCTATTTTTGAGAAGTACGCCATCAGGAGCATTATATCGGATATAAGGAACAGCACGCTGCCGAGTGCAAGTATAAGGTTGAATCTGTTCTTTATGCGGATAAAGTTCATTATTGCTTTGCCTGTCATAATGCAGATTATAACAGCGTATGAAATGCCGATGATTTTCATAAGCGACGAGCCAAAGTCAAGAAGCGGCGAGAACATCATAAACAGCACTATGGGGATAAATATTATCATTGCAGGGATAAAGTCGGTGGGGTGTGGCTTTTGCATCAGCGAATATGCTATGAAGTAGCAGATATGGCCTAAGGCGAAAATCGCCGCTCCTGCGATGAAGTTTAAGTTTATCGCTATATCTGCGCTCATTGCGAAGAATACGCCGACGGTCAGTATTACTGACGGCAGTTTCTTATCGGGGAAGTATTTCAGGGCGTATATCAGGTTTACTGCGGCGGCAAGCATAAAGAAAACGCTTGCGGTTATTTTTATCGGGTAGAGATGAGTAATTATCAGAGCTGTATCGCAAGCAAGCGATAAGCCGAGAAAAATAATGTTGAGCGGTAAAACGATTTTTTTCATATATTTGTTTCCTCAGTCTGTATTCAGTTCGATATTGATTTTTCTTGTGTATCGGGATAGCGGATAATCTCCGTCGTGGGATTCTCCGAAAAAGTAAGCGGACATATTTCCTGCCTGCGTAACTCTTGTAACTCCTGCACAGAGCAACAGGTCGGTAAGCTCTGCTCTGTCAGCCTTGTCGCAGATAAGCCCTGCGGTCTGCAAAAAGCCTTTTGCATTTCTCAGTGTACGCATTATGTCCTTTCTCGGAAGTCTTTTTACAAGTACATTGCACATCATAGGCGACAGTTCAAGTTCAAAGTCGTCTTTTACGATAAGACTGCAATTTTTACCGTAAAATACGTCGGGAGAAATTTGCCGTATCCCGATTGCCTGTTCAAGACGGGCGGAGTAGCTTATGAGCGTATCTCTCGCCCGTGTACCTATTGAGGTGTTCCTGTGTTTTCCGACTGCCGCTTCAAGATATGGAAGGAACATTTCGCAAAATAGGGTAAGCTCGGTTTTATCATCGGTGTCGATAAACACAGTCTGGCAGGAACTGCAGAGCAGTTGCTTTGTAGAGGCTATATGCTCGGCAAGAGCCGAAAACTCATCTGTGTGGTTTGCGTAATCGGAAATGTAGCAGAAACCGAGTTTGTGACCCCATTCGATCAGCTTAACTCCCGGCGGAGCAAGTGAACGCACTGCTTTTACGGCTTCAGTACCGCCCCATACCACTATGCCGTCGGCAAAGCCTGCAAGCGTCTGGATGGTACGCACATCGCTTGACGGGGTATCAAAGACATATATGTAGCGTGACAGCAAAGGCTCATATTTGCAAAGCCGCTTTATTATGCGGATTGACAAGCCCTTATCGGCGGACGGAAGCTTCAGTATATTGATATTGCCTGCAAGAAGTCCTTCTGCAACGCTCATCACGGGTAAGCCGTCGGCGTTTCCTGCGGCTATGTGGAACAGAACGCCGAGAGGTTTTGTCTGAATTTCTATTTTCGGAGTGATGCCGTTCGGAGAACCGATAAAGCCGTCTGGATCTCCGAGTTCGGTTTTCAGCCTGTATTCAAGATTTTCACGGCTGAGGCAGGTGAGTATAAGCTGTTTATAGTAATTTACATTTTCAACGTCAAGCGCTGAGAGCATATCGTCAAAAGCACCGTTTTCTATATCCGTGCTGATTTTTTCGGCGGCAAGCATGACCTGCTTAGCAGAAAGCCGACAGTTTCCGAGAGTGTCGCATATCCTGTCTTCAAAACGGGATAACAGCTTGTCGCACATATCGTTTTCGTATATTTCGCCATCAAAGAAAATCATACGTTCACACCCTTTATTATCTCTTCTGCACCTGCCGCACAGGTCTTTATATCCTCCGGCGCAACTCTGCCGACAATTTCAAGAAACGGCGTTTTCAGTCCGCAGGAACATTCGCTTCCGTTATGGAGTATGCCGAGGTCATCTGTCATTACGGAAAGCACGGGGGTCGCTTTAACCATAGGAGTTATCAGGTTTACAAGTCCTGTCTTGCCGTTTTCAAGCGGTTTTAACGTATCGGCATCTCTGATTATAACTCTGCTGTAAGCGGGAACGTGGAAGTGATGCTCATTGCAGTCGCAGTATAAAATCGGATGCTCTACCGCTCCGAAAAATTCGATAATATCGTTTTCCTTTATGCCGAGTACCTTTTCGGCAAGGCTGTAAAAGGAATTCTTATCGGCTTGCTCAGAATAGAACTGTTTCCAGCCGCCGCCGAGCATTATGCGTGAGCCTTTCGGCATTTTAAGATAAATTTTACGCTCGTCCATTATTCTCAGCAGAAAATAAGTATAAGCGGGAAACCCCATGAATCTTGTCGGGAAACGCGAACGTGAATGCCTGACAATAAGATCTATAATCCTGTCAAAGTCGGGAGAATAGCCGCCTTTTTTATATGTCAGGATATAATTGCGGCTCAGTGCAGGAGTGAAGAATGTCGCACCGAAAGCCGTCTTTGTTACGGCGGTATTGTTTCCTCTGTGGTGCTTGTAACCCATAATGATATAGTGGCACGGAACGGGAGATAACAGATTTCTCAGCTTTGATACACGCATAACCATTTTAAGCCCGCAGAGAAGGCCGCCCGTGTCAAAGGCAATCGTGCTTTTCCTGCCGCTTGTGCCGGAGGAAGTCGCTTTTATAAGGGGAATACAGCCGGTATTCATCATCTGCTTTTTCTTGAACAGCAATGTTGGTATCACGGGAAGTTCTGACGCATCCGAGGGAGAGGTTATACCAAGCTCCTCGCATATTCTGCGGTAATCGCCGCAATGGGAAACGCAGTAGGAGAAATTTTCTTTTACGGCTTTGGTGAACAGTTCGTCGGAACTATCGGAATACGGGTCTTTTACCGAAAAGAGCAATCGTCTGTATTTCATCGGTCTTCCTCCGCTGTTTAAATATTTGATACAGTAAAATGATAACATAAATAGCACGGTGTGTCAATAAACGGTAAAGCAAATGAGGTTTACTTAATTGCCGTGTAATCTGTTACACTATCTTGCTGATAATTTCGTGTGAAAACGGCGTAAAATTATCGGAAATCTGTAGACAATGACGATTAATTGTGATACAATAATAATAAGACCCGTCGCAGAGGTTTTTGCTTTGCGAATACAAGTAAACGATTACTCAAAACGTAAGCGGTACATAACAAAAAAATGCGGCGGTATTATGACAGATTTATAAAGCAGAGAATAAACTGCACAGAAAGGAATTTTTGCTATGAAGAACATACCCGATGTAAAGCTCGGAATTGCGGCTGTAAGCCGTGACTGTTTCCCCATGAGCCTTTCAGCTTCAAGATGTGAGGCTGTTGTAAAGGCATGTAAGGAGATCGGTGTTGACGTATTTAAATGTCCCACCACTATCGAAAGCGAAACACATATGATGCAGGCTCTTGAGGAGCTTAAGGGCGCAGGCTGTAACGCACTTGTCGTATACCTCGGAAACTTCGGTCCCGAGTCGGCTGAAACGCTGCTTGCAAAGTACTTTGACGGTCCTGTAATGTTCGTTGCTGCGGCAGAGGAAACACAGGATAACTTAGTAGGCGGCAGAGGCGACGCTTACTGCGGCGTGCTGAATGCAAGCTATAACTTAGCACTCAGAAACATCAAGGCATACATACCCGAATACCCTGTAGGAACAGCTACAGAAGTTGCAGATATGATAAAGGAATTTATCCCCGTTGCAAGAGCCGTTATCGGTCTTAACAACTTAAAGGTTATCTCATTCGGTCCTCGTCCTCAGGACTTCCTTGCTTGTAACGCTCCTATAAAGCAGCTTTACAACCTCGGTGTTGAGATTGAAGAAAACTCGGAGCTTGACCTTTATGCCGCATTCAACGAGCATAAGAATGACGCAAGAATTCCCGAAGTTGTTGCAGATATGGAAAAGGAGCTTGGCGACGGCAACAAGATGCCCGGTATCCTGCCCAGACTTGCACAGCTTGAGATCACACTGCTTGACTGGATGGAAGCACACAAGGGAAGCAGAAAGTACGTTGTATTCGCCAACAAGTGCTGGCCTTCATTCCAGACACAGTTCGGCTGCGTTCCCTGCTATGTAAACTCAAGACTTACAGCAAGAGGAATCCCCGTAGCGTGCGAGGTTGATATTTACGGCGCAATCAGCGAATATATCGGCACCTGCATTTCAGAAGACGCAGTTACACTGCTCGACATCAACAACTCTGTTCCTGCAGATATGTATGTTGAATCCATCAAGGACAAGTACAACTACACGCTCAAGGATACATTCATGGGCTTCCACTGCGGTAACACAGCTTCATGCAAGCTGACAAGCAAGACTATGAAGTATCAGCTTATTATGCACAGAGGTCTTGAGCCTGATAAGGAGCCTGATATTACAAGAGGTACGCTTGAGGGCGACATCGTTCCCGGCGACATCACATTCTTCCGTTTACAGAGCACGGCTGACGCTAAGCTGAGAGCTTATGTTGCCGAGGGTGAAGTTCTCCCTGTTGCTACACGTTCATTCGGTGCTATCGGCGTATTCGCTATCCCTGAAATGGGCAGATTCTACCGCAATGTTCTTATCAAGAAGAACTATCCTCACCACGGTGCAGTTGCATTCGGTCACTACGGCAAGGCTATCTTCGATACACTGAAGTACCTCGGTGTTGAGGATCTTGAATTCAACCGTCCCGCAGGTATGCTGTATGACGGTGAGAATCCTTACGCTAAGTATTGATTTATCGGACGGCAATACGAAAGTAGATAAAGTTGATATAGTATAGTAAAATCCCTGAGAGCTGAGGCTCTCGGGGATTTTGTTTTGTAGAAAATGCGGTTCTATAATTAATAGGTTTTTTCAATAGAATTGGGGCACTGCTAAGATTGTGCAGTATCGTTCTTAATCGTATGTTTATAACGTTAATATCCGCCGGTAACGGAGGTAAAGTAAAGCTCGAACCGACAGAACGGCGAATTGTCAGCGGCGACCCGCCGCACGGCAAATTTGAAGCGGCTCACAGCCGCCGCACTTGCAAAAACGGGGGATTTGTGGTACAATAAAACTAATTATTGACTAAAGTTTCGCTGTACAGGGGAGTACGGCGGTTGAAAGGATAAAGCTGATGGCAAAGAAAAATTATGACGATAACAGTCTTAAACAGCTGAAAGGACCCGATCAGGTACGACTGCGTCCGGGTGTTATATTCGGCTCGGACGGGCTTGACGGCTGTTGTCACTCCGTGTTCGAGATACTTTCAAACTCGATAGACGAGGCAAGAGAGGGCTTCGGAAAGAAGATAATCGTTACACGCTTCCTTGATAAAAGCATTGAAGTGCAGGACTACGGCAGAGGTATACCGATAGACTTCAATAAAAACGAGGAAAAGTATAACTGGGAGCTCGCCTTCTGCACGCTGTACGCAGGCGGTAAATATGACAATAACAGCGGAGATAACTATTCATACTCGCTCGGCCTTAACGGTCTTGGTCTTTGCTCGACGCAGTTTGCGGCTGAGTATATGGAGGTCGAGAGCAACAACGGAACGTGGATATATGATCTGAGATTCGAAAAAGGCTATAACGTTGAAAAGGAAGAAAGAGGCTTCCGCCGTCACCAGTCGGACGGAACAACGGGTACAAGGATCAAATGGAAGCCCGACCTTGATGTATTTACAGACATTGACGTGCCGTTTGAATATTTTGACGATGTTCTGCGCAGACAGGCGGTAGTAAATGACGGGCTGACCTTTGTGCTGAGAAACGAAGTGCGTGACGAGGAAACAGGCGAAACACGCTTTGAAGAGCATATCTACTGCTATGAGAACGGCATCAGCGACTATCTGAAAGAAATCGTAGGCGATACCGCACTCACGACCGAGCAGGTATGGAGCGCACAGCGTACAGGTAAGGACAGAGAGGACAAGCCGGAATACAAGGTAAAGATGAAGGTCGCTTTTGTATTCTCAAACAAAGTACAGCTTATACAGCATTATCACAATTCAAGCTGGCTTGAGCACGGCGGAAGTCCCGACAAGGCTATGCAGGCGGCATTCACAAATCAGATAGACGGCTGGCTGAAAGCCAACAGCAAGTACAACAAGACCGAGGGCAAGATAAAATTTACCGATATTGCCGACTGCCTCGTGTTTATATCTTCTAACTTCTCAACGCAGACAAGCTATGAGAACCAGACGAAAAAGAGCATAACCAATAAATTTATACAGGAGGCTATGACCGACTGGCTGAAGCATCAGCTTGAAGTGTACTTCCTTGAAAATCCCGATGAAGCGGTCAAGATATGCGAGCAGGTGCTGATAAACAAACGTGCCCGTGAAAATGCCGCAAAGGCAAGAGATACAATAAAGAAACAGCTTTCGGGCAAGATAGACCTTGCAAACAGGATACCGAAGTTCGTTGACTGCAGGAGTAAGGATACGGCAAGACGTGAGCTTTATATAGTGGAGGGTGACTCGGCTTTAGGCGCTGTAAAGCAGGCGAGGGACGCAGACTATCAGGCGGTAATGCCTGTAAGAGGTAAGACGCTCAACTGCCTTAAGGCAAGCTATGACAAGATATTCAAGAGCGAGATTATCACGAACCTTATGAAGATACTCGGCTGCGGCGTTGAGGTAAAGGCTAAGGCGAACAAAGACCTTTCAACCTTTGATTTAAATAATCTCAGGTGGGAAAAGATAATAATCTGTACCGATGCGGACTATGACGGATACCAGATAAGAACGCTTATTCTTACTATGTTGTACAGACTTGTTCCGACCGTAATAGAAAAGGGCTTTGTGTATATCGCAGAGTCGCCGCTTTATGAGATAAACAGCAAGGATATGACCTACTTTGCCTATACAGAAGCGGAAAAGCAGAGGATACTTGCCGATATAGGCGAGCAGAAGTATAAGATACAGCGTTCAAAGGGTCTTGGTGAGAACGAACCGGAAATGATGTCTCTGACAACCATGAACCCCGAAACAAGACGGCTTATAAGAGTAATGCCGGAGGACGCACAGAAAACGCAGGAGATATTCGAGTTGTTGCTCGGTGATAACCTTGACGGAAGAAAGGACTATATCCGTGACTACGGCTATAAGTACCTTGACGATATAGATGTATCTTAAGCGGAGGATATATGGAAATTAACAGGATAGAGGTAATATCTGCCGTAGTGTCGGAGATGATAGCGACACTGCCCGAGGAAAGACGGCAGAAGGCATACATTCATCTTTTCGGCACGGCGCAGACGGCAGGGCTTATCGCACTGCGCAGAGGTGTTAACGCAGAGCTTGCGCAGATAAGCGGACTGCTCCACGACTACCGTAAATATCTGACGGGCGTTGACGAAAAGCACGCAGAAGAAGGTGCTGACGCTGTAATGCCGATACTGGCAAAGACGGGGCTTTTCAGCGTGTGCGAGATAGGCAATATCACAAGAGCGATAGCGAACCACAGCGACAAGGAAAATGTCGGTCTTCCGCTTGACGAGGTGCTGAAAGACGCAGATATTCTGCAACACGTTTTACAGAATACAACGCTACCCGTAAGAGATAAATATGAGAAACGCTTTGAAAAGCTGAAAAAAGAGTTTTCACTCTGAGCAGGGCATAAAGCTAAAAAGAGGTATAGATTTTGAGAAAAGGAAAGAACGAAAAGAGCGAGAAGAAGGTCGCTCCGAATAAAAACGCTTATATAGAGGGTGCAGGTATTGTCGAGAATCAGCCGATAACCGATACGCTGACCGAAAACTATATGCCGTATGCAATGAGCGTTATAGTTTCCCGTGCGCTCCCCGAAATTGACGGTTTCAAGCCGTCGCACAGAAAACTGCTGTATACGATGTACAAGATGGGTCTGCTTACGGGAGCAAGAACGAAGTCGGCGAACATTGTCGGACAGACGATGAAATTAAATCCGCACGGCGATATGGCAATATACGAAACGATGGTAAGACTTGCAAGGGGCAACGAGGCACTTCTGCACCCGTATGTTGACAGCAAGGGTAACTTCGGCAAGGCATATTCAAGAGATATGTCGTTTGCGGCATCACGATATACAGAGGCTAAGCTCGACCCTATCTGTGCTGAGATATTTGCGGATATTGACCGTGATATAGTGGACTTTGTGCCGAACTACGATAACTCAATGACAGAGCCTGTACTGCTCCCCACAAGATTCCCTGCGGTACTGGTAAACAATAACGTCGGTATCGCCGTATCTATGGCGAGCAATATCTGCTCCTTCAATCTGTCGGAGGTATGTGAAACAGCCGCCGCACTTATGAAAAACCCCGAACACGATATTGTATCCACGCTTAAAGGACCCGATTTCCCCGGCGGAGGCTTCATATTACAGGATGAGAACGAGCTTCGCCGTATATATGCTACCGGACGAGGAAGCGTAAAGGTACGCAGTAAGTATATCTATGACAAAGCGGCAAACTGTATCGAAGTGACCGAGATTCCGCCTACGACGACTATTGAAGCGATAATCGACAAGATAGTGGAGCAGGTAAAGCTGGGCAAGCTGAAGGAAATCTCCGATGTGCGTGACGAGTCGGACTTATCGGGTCTTAAGATAACTATTGATTTAAAGCGTGGGCAGGACAGCGAGGCAGTAATGAAAAAGCTGTTCAGGATAACTCCCTTACAGGACGTTTTCTCCTGCAACTTCAACATTCTTGTAGGCGGTATGCCGAAGGTCATGGGTGTTGCCGAGATACTTGAGCAGTGGACGGATTTCAGAATCACCTGCGTAAAGAGAAAGACAAAGTTCGAGCTTGCAAGAAAGAAAGAGAAACTTCATCTGCTGACAGGTCTTAAGAAGATACTGCTTGATATAGACAAGGCTATAAAGATAATCCGTGAAACAGAGGATGACGCAGAGGTCGTACCGAACCTTATGATAGGCTTCGGTATAGATGAAACACAGGCTGAATATGTTGCGGATATAAAGCTGAGAAATATCAACAAGGGCTATATCTTGAAGCGCATCGAGGAAATAGACAGCCTTAAGGAAGAAATAGCCGATATGGAGGATATTCTTTCTTCGGAGCGCAGAGTAAAGCAGATAATCATATCGGAGCTTGGCGATATAGCGAAGAAATACGGCAAGCCCAGAAAGACAATGTTCATCTACGGCACTGAGGACGAGGAGAACGAGGCGGAGGAGGAGATACCCGATTATCCCGTTAATCTGTTCTTCACCCGTGAGGGATATTTCAAGAAGATCACTCCGCAGTCGCTGAGAATGAGCGGTGAGCAGAAGCTCAAGGAAAACGACGAGATAATCGAAACCTATGACGGCAGTAACCGTGCGGAGCTGTTGTTCTTCACAGATAAATTCCAGGTGTACAAGGCGAGAGCCTGCGACTTTGAGGACGGAAAGGCAAGTGTGATGGGCGACTATCTGCCCGTAAAGCTGGAGCTTGACCCGGACGAGAGGATAATAAAGATGATAGCCGCAGAGGACTACAGCGGAACGCTTGTAATGTTCTTTGAAAACGGTAAATGCGCAAAAGTGCCTATGGCTTCGTTTGAAACAAAGACAAGGCGTAAAAAGCTGGCGAACGCATATAATGACGGCTCGCCGCTTGTATCTATGACGCTTATTGACGGCGACTGCGAGTTTATGCTAAGCTCGGACGCAGGCAAGGTCATGATTTTCAACACCGTGCTTATCCTGCCCAAAGCGGCAAGGGATACGCAGGGCGTGCAGGTAATGAGGCTTACCAGAGCAAAGCTCAGATCTGCGGTTAAATACAAGGACGGTATGATAAAGGACGCAGACAGCTTCAGGACAAAGACCGTGCCTGTTGCGGGAACGCTGTACGACGAGGACGTTGACCAGCTGAAATTTGTGTAAAACCGTAAGCGGCGGTCGGTGTAAAATATTCTTTAAACCTTGAAATTCACCCGCCACTGTGCTATACTTAAATTGCGTCTTTATAATGACGTGAGAGGTTATAATTCAGGCGGTCAGCCACAGTAAAAAGAGGTAGAAAAAATGCTCAGCGATATTGAAATTGCCCAGAACGCAAAAATGCTAAAAATAAAGGATATAGCAAAGGAACTCGGAATTGACGAGGAGGAGCTTATACCCTACGGTCACTACAAGGCGAAGATCTCACAGGAATGTATAGACCGTCTTGAAAGCAAAGATGACGGCAAGCTGATACTTGTTACGGCTATAAACCCCACTCCTGCAGGAGAGGGCAAGACAACTACTTCCGTAGGTCTTGCGGAGGGTATGTACAAGATAGGCAAAAAGGCTGTACTTGCACTGCGTGAGCCTTCACTGGGTCCCGTCTTTGGTATAAAGGGCGGTGCGGCAGGCGGAGGATATGCGCAGGTAGTGCCTATGGAGGATATAAATCTTCACTTCACGGGGGATATGCACGCAATCACTTCCGCAAACAATCTGCTTTGCGCACTTATAGATAACCACATTCAGCAGGGAAACGTGCTCGGAATAGACCCAAGACGCATACAGATAAAGCGTTGCCTTGATATGAACGACAGAGCGCTGAGAAACTGCATAATCGGTCTTGGCGGCAAGGTGAACGGCGTTCCGAGAGAGGATCACTTCCAGATAACCGTTGCAAGCGAGATAATGGCGATACTGTGTCTTGCGGACGATCTTGTTGATCTTAAGGCAAGGCTCGGAAGAATCCTTGTTGCGTATACTTATGACGGAAAGCCCGTATTTGCTTCTGACGTTGAGGCGGTAGGTGCAATGACAGCGCTCTTAAAGGACGCTATCAACCCCAACCTCGTGCAGACGCTCGAAAATACTCCCGCTATCATTCACGGCGGTCCGTTTGCTAACATTGCTCACGGCTGTAACAGCGTAAGGGCGACCAAGCTTGCGTTAAAGCTCGGCGACTATGCCATAACCGAGGCAGGCTTCGGCAGTGATCTCGGTGCGGAGAAGTTCTTTGACATAAAGTGCCGTTACGCTGGACTTAAGCCCTCGTGTACGGTCATAGTAGCTACTATCCGTGCGCTGAAATATAACGGCGGCGTTCCGAAAACCGAGCTTACCGCAGAGAATACAGAGGCTCTCAGGAAGGGCATCGTAAACCTCGGCGCACATATTGAGAATATGCGTAAATACGGCGTACCTGCAGTTGTTGCGATAAACCACTTCTATACCGATACAGAGGCTGAAATAGCTATTGTCCGTGAATACTGCGAGAAGATGGGCGCAAAGGTTGCATTCTCCGATGTATTCTTAAAGGGCGGAGAAGGCGGTATCGAGCTTGCAAACGCTGTTATAGATACAATAAACGAAAACGAGGGCAAGACGAATTTTGCTCCTATATATGACGAGAAGCTGTCCATAAAGGAAAAGCTGAATATAATCGTAAGGGAAATCTACCGTGCGGACGGCGTAAGCTATACAACGGGTGCGGAAAAGGCAATAAAGGAAATTGAAGCTATCGGCTTTGACAAGCTGCCTGTATGCGTTGCAAAGACGCAGTATTCCTTATCGGACGACCCGACAAAGCTCGGTTGCCCGAAGGACTTCACGATAACCGTCCGTGATGTAAAGCTGTCGGCAGGTGCAGGCTTTGTTGTCGCACTTACGGGCGATATTATGACAATGCCCGGACTGCCTAAGGTTCCTGCCGCAAACAAGATAGATGTAAGCGCAGACGGCGAGATAAGCGGTCTGTTCTGATGGAACGGTTTATTTCAACTTCGCCCGAAGAAACGGTTGAAATCGGCAAAAAGATAGCCTCTTATCTGAAAGCCGGCGACTGTGTGCTTTATACCGGTGAAATGGGCGCAGGAAAAACGCATTTAACAAAGGGCATAGCGGAATATTTCGGCAGTACGGACGATGTTACAAGCCCGACCTTCGCTCTTGTGAACGAATATGAGGGCGATGTGCCGATCTTCCACTTTGACCTTTTCAGAATAAACACACTCGACGATCTGTACGCTATCGGATTTTTCGACTACCTCGACCGAGGCGGAATAATGTGTATAGAGTGGAGCGAGAACATACCTGAGCTTGCCTCGTATCTTGACGGCAGGTGCGGTGTGAATATCACTAAAACAGGGGATAATTCAAGAGTAATTGAATATATTCCGCAGGAGGAACTATGCTGATACTCGGTATCGACACTGCCGCCGCTCCTTGCTGTGCCGCCGTGTATGATACGGAAAAGGGGCAGATACTCGGCAGTACGGTGATAAACAACAAGCTGACGCACAGCGTGACGCTTATGCCTGTTGTAAGGGATCTTGTCAGAAATGCGGAGCTTTCTATGGAGGATATAGGGCTTTTCGCAGTGGCGAACGGTCCGGGCTCTTTCACGGGACTTCGTATAGGCATATCGGCGGTAAAAGGGCTTGCCTTTGCATTGTCGAAGCCTTGTGCGGCAGTTTCAACGCTTGAGGCTATGGCGTATAATGTTACAGCTTATGACTGCGTTGTATGTGCCGCAATGGACGCAAGGTGCAATCAGGTGTATGTTGCACTGTTCCGCATTGAGGACGGCAAGGTCGAAAGACTGACCGAAGAAGAATGCCTTAAGACCGACGAAGCGGCAAGAATGCTGTCGGAATATGACGATGATATAATGCTTGTCGGTGACGGCGCATTTATAATGAAAAAAGCAACGGATAACGAGGGAATGGAAAATGTGAAGATTGCCCCCGATCCGTTAAGATACCAGACGGGCTACGGCGTATGCCTTGCGGCTGTAAATGCACCGCAGTTAACGCCCGAACAGCTTATGCCGATGTATCTTAAATTGCCGCAGGCTCAGCGTGAGCTTATGGCAAAGAATGCTGAGGCATATAAAGAAAGGAAAGAATAAAAATGCTGGCAATAGGTAGCGACCACGCAGGATATGAACTGAAGTGCGAGGTTAAGAAGTTCCTTGACGGGCTGGGAGTCGAATATATCGACTGCGGCTGTAACGGAGAGAGAGCGGATTACCCCGACATCGCAGAAAAGACCTGCGAGAAAATCAAAAGCGGAGAGTGCGACAAGGGCATTCTGATATGCGGTACGGGTATAGGCATCAGCATATCCGCAAACAAGATAAAGGGTATCCGTGCGGCTTTGTGCCAGGATTATTATACGGCAAAGTACACACGTCTGCACAATGACGCAAACGTTCTGTGCATGGGCGGCAGAGTTATAGGACCGGGTACGGCTGAAGAAATAGTAAGAGTATTCCTGTCAACCCAGTTCGAGGGCGGAAGACACGCAGCCCGTGTTGACAAGATGATGGCGCTTGAGAATAAGTAAGTGTTTAAACAGTCTGTCGAGAAACTTATATAACTTATTAAAATGGGGTTTGGGGCGTAGCCCCAATGCAGGTCGTCAGTCGTTGGTGTCGCTGCATCGTGCAGCGACTGTGTGCGACTGACTGCAAGCGTCCTTGCTTGGTGAGGGCGGCAGCCCCACACTCAGCCCCGGCACGGATGCCGGGCGTGTATGCCCAAAGGCTTTGCAGGACGCAAAGCCAACCAAGCATACACAGCCTTTCACCACGGGAAAGGGGTTTGGGGATAGGGATAGAGAATTCGCACTATCTTATAAAAAACAGACTTTTTCTACAAGCTGAAGGGGCGATCCGAAAATCGCCCCTTGACTTTACTTGTTTTTATATAATATGTAAATATGTATCGGCTCAGCCTCTGATATTATAATCTTCTGCAAGAAGCACAGACGCTCTTGCGAGCTTGTGCAGATAAACAAACGGTCCGATAATGATAAGGCTTCCCAGAACGTTCCAGAGCCAGTAATCCGAAGCACCGAAGGAATATGCTATACCACGTCTTGCAAGCTCGTTACCCATTCTTGAAGAAAGGTTATGGAACCATACGATAAAACCGATACCTAATGTAAGAGGCCCGATGATAAACGCCATAAGGCAGTAGTGCATTGTCTTTCTTCCGTCAAATCTGCTTGCGATAAGATTTATATCTTCTGAAATTCCGGAAAAGAAAACTAACGGATAAATTCCGAAAGTTATAATTGTTAACAGAATCAGCTTAATCAGACCTCTGTGTGTATTGAGCTGTCTTACCGGTCCGTAGCTTTGCTGATACTGCGGTGCAGGCTGCTGATACTGCGGTGCAGGCTGCTGATACTGCGGTGCAGGCTGCTGGTACTGCGGTGCAGGCTGCTGGTACTGCGGTGCAGGCTGCTGATCACCCTGCTGAAAGTTCTGTTCAACAGGCTGCTGATAATTGTTCTGTTCGTTCATATTTATACCTCCCTGAAAGTTTTCTTAATAATAGCACAATATTAGATGGATGTCAATAATTTAATTTAATAAAATTAATCTTTAAGGAAATTTGCGAAACGCCATAGGCAAAAATATCATTCTTATCCGAAACAGTTGACATAGTGAAAAACCGGTGCTATAATGCTATAATATGAGCTTTACGCAACAAGCATTACAGAAAATCCATATCACGAGGTGATATTATGCCGCCCAGGGCAAAATATACAAGAGAAGAAATAACCGAAATAGCACTCGGAATAGTTGCCGAGAGCGGTGTTGAATCGCTGAATGCGAGAAGTCTTGCAGAGGCTATGGGAACATCGACACGCCCTATCTTTACAGCATTCAGAAATATGGAGGAGCTCGAAAGCACCGTCCGCGAGTTTGCTATGAAGGTATTCGGACAGTTTGCGGAAAAAGAAACGCCTGATATGCCCGCATTCAAGCAGGTCGGCATACAGATGATAACTTTTGCAAAGGAAAAGCCGAAGCTGTTCAGACTTCTTTTTATGAAGGAACAGGATCATACTTTCAATTTCGAGGAAATGTTCTCGTCTATGCTCGGCGTTACGGCTGACAAGTGCATTGAGTATATAATGAACGATTACTCGCTTTCAAAAGAGGACGCTATGACTTTGTTCAGGCACGTCTGGATATTCACCTACGGTATAGGAGTGTTGCTTTCATCCAACATCTGTCTGTTCAGCGAAAATGAGATTTCGGATATGCTGAGCGTTCAGTTCAGAAGTATGCTGATTATGATAAAATCCTCACATGCGGCAAAGTAAAACCCGATATACATCCCGATCTGTTTTATGGCAGGTCGGGAATTTTTTTATCCCTTTTTCCAAACAGTTTTCAATTCATACATAAATAATGTGGCAAACGGTGTTTTAATATACTTGAAAAACGAACATTGCAATGTGTTTTTAAGCGCTTTTCAAAGCCCCTTTTCCAAGCCTTTTGCGTGGAAAAGGGCAGAAGAAAAGATGCGGTCAACAGTATATAATAAAGCTATAAAATTACAGATTTCGGGAGATGTCATGGATAAGAATAACAAATCGGAATCGCTTAACGGCGTGTATGGGACGATATGTGAAATTATCGGCTTTGAAAATACTGTTAAGCTGTACAATCAGATGAAGGGCAGTCAGATTAATTTCCCCACACGGCTTTATTCTAAGGAATATGTAGCACAGGAGGCAGAAAAAACCTATGACGGCTCATCTGATTCGCTTAATAAGATAGCCGCCGAGTACAACTATTCGGAGAGGACTATAAGAAAACTTCTGAAAAAGAAAAACGAGGAGGAATAACTATGGAACAGGGAAGTTCGAAGAAGAACAACATAATCGTATTGTGAGCTTAGCTTCAAGGACAATAAGGAGCTGTCATATAAGCAGACGGCATAAGTACGGCACTACGGGCGTATCTCTTGCAGCGATTGAATTCCTGCCATAAATAGTGTATAATTATATATACTATGATATACACAAACGGAGGAACGGCAATGGGAAAAACGTCAAACTGTCTTAAAATGCTGCAGATCTTAAGCTCTGGCAGAGTGTATAAAGGTCAGGAACTTGCGGAAATCCTTGAAACAAACGTCCGCAATATAGCCGAGTACCGCACAGAGCTTGAAATGGCTGGCTATTATATAGAGGGCATCCCCGGCAAATACGGCGGATACCGTCTGATAATGCAGAGCGTGATTCCTACGGTAAGGCTCAATGAAGCTGAACAGCGTGCGTTATCCTCCGGAGCGGAATATCTTAAGAGCCGCAACGATTTTCCTTACTCAAGCGATTATGAAAAAGCGATGGGAAAGGTTTTTGCATCGGTAAAGCACGAACAGCCGCAGGAAATATCTGTTGCCAACCGTTTTCCGCTTGCCGTTGACGAGCAGGAGCTTAGCAGACGGTACGATACGGTGGCGCAGTGCATCGCTCACAGAAAAGAGCTTGAGATGGATTATCTGTCGCTGTCAAACAAGGTGTCGCACCGCCGCTTCGATCCGTATAAGCTGTTTATGTATAACAATGCGTGGTTTGTGCTGGGGTATGATAAAAAGTCATACGAAATCCGTTATTTTAAGCTGAGCCGTATTCAGTCGATGGTTGTCACGGAAAATCGCTTCACAGTTCTTGCGACATACAAGGAAAGCGACTATCTTGATGATTTCGGTATGAAAAAGAATGGCGAATGGTATGAGATAGTTATACTGCTGCACGGCAGATATGCGATGCTCGCCCGTGAACGCATCTACGGCAGAAATCAGACGGTTACGCCGATAGACGAAGATACAACAGAGCTTCGTTGCACAATGCAGAATGAGGAGAATATCATGTGCTTTGTGATGGGGTTCGCAAGTCACTGTGAGGTCGTTTCACCGCAGTGGTTGAAAGACAGAGTGAAAGACGAGGCGAAAAAAATATTATCGCAAAGTACACGGTAATCATATTATGCAAAAAAATCACCCGATGCTAAAATGCATCGGGTGATTCAGTCTGTCGATAAACCTTTGTATTTTCTGAAAATGGGGTCGCAGGGGCGTAGCCCCCGACAGGGTCTAGGGGCGGTAG
>OHEK01000149.1_pt1 | contig 29149 bp, 23 predicted proteins | sample 1567301 | NCBI WGS metagenome assembly OHEK01 (sample SAMEA3879554, study PRJEB24766) | human gut metagenome | biome: human-associated habitat; feature: feces | place: USA | collected 1985/1987
TTGTTTCCTAAAGCGCAAAGCGGGCAATTAGAAATTCCACGCTTTTCAGCATTCTCGGTTTGACGTTTATAGGCGGCTCTCTTTGTAGATTCTTCAAAGATACGAATGTCAAGCAATTTTTTGTCCGTTTCTCCACCAAGCACATATTCATAGATATTGCGAGGGCTTCTTACACTTTCATCTGCCTGCAATTCCTTGACTCGTTCTGTAATATGGTCAATACTATAAGGAGTCGTATGATACGTTTCATACAACCGCCCCCATTCCAAACCACACATGTCTCGCTCTACCATAGTAAACGTGGCAGTAACCCAATCTATCACGGAACGGAAGTAGCTTTCGAGTTCCCCGATGGAACAGTCGTGGCGATGCAGACTCATATAAGCATCAATGTCCATTTGCTTGCTGTTACAAACCCATTCCAATGCTTTGGCAAGATAATCCTGTCTTTTGACATCACCTTTTATGTAATGACTCCACTTTTGAACTTCTGCATTCTGAGAATTGCTAAACACACGCTTAGCAGCATTCACAAACTCACCTGAATAGATTGCATTGAGTTTTTCTTGATCATTGAGTGGTACACCTACAATGTTGATGGTCTTAAACCATTCTTTGATTTCGCGTTCTTCACCTTTGCATTCATATATGAGTAATTTCGTCTGTAGGATTATTTGCTTTTCTTCTGCTGGCAGTCCGTTGAAATACTCATTGCGTCCAGCATATTCAATGGCAAATTTTCCTGTAACAAAGCGACCGATAGAAGTGATACGTTGTTGCCCATCAAGAACTTCAAATCGTCCATCGCTTGTACGGTTGAAATATAACAGCCCGATTGGGTATTTTTTCAGTAAAGACTCAATTACCGCCACATCACGTTTTCCGTCATTATAGATATAATGGCGTTGATATTCAGGCTGAATGGTAAGTCGTCCATCCAATCCGAACAGTCCTTTACCCTCCAATTCATTGTAGGTAAAACCTTTGCAGACATCTGCAACTGTCCATTCTGTATGTAATACTGGTATCATTATATTTTAGTTTTAAGTTGAAATCTTAGGGATAACTGATAGAGGTAACGAATGGGCGTTAAAAGCCAAAGAATACACTGTTTTTGATACTCCTAACTTCGCAGATTTAAATCGCCGAGGAGCTATTTGGAGCAATGGAACTTTGGTATCAACATATGCTCGGTTACTGATAAAGAAATTATGATTCAATATGTCGAATAAGTACTCTCGCATAAACTTGGGTATAAAACTCTCCGTCAACTACATAATAGGTCTCATTCTGTGGAACTTTATTGTGAAGCAGTACAGCACCGTCATTAAGTTTTGTTACTTTAGATTTTCTTCCTTGACGGTCAATTTGGATTTGTTCGGGATAAATCTTGGTAGCACTTCCAAACCATGTTTTTGTTATCCCTAAGATTTCAAAGTACTTCATGATTTATGGATTTTTCTAATTAGAACTCGTGCGTATGGTTTTTGAGGTATTCCGTTCTCTAAATAATAAAGTTGCCCATCTCGTAAACTTGGGTTTAATTTTTTTAATTCACGAGGATATGGACGTAAGCCAAGTTCCTTTCCTGAATCACCTTGCGTCTGCCCTAAGATTTCAAATTGCTCCGGACAATACTTGTCTAAGAAAGAGATAGGAACCCCCATTACACCGTCATAATCTGATGGTATAGCATCCGTAAAAGGTACCTCAATAGCATCATAATTGTCGTAATGGTCATATGCTGTTTTTCCTTTCAGTTCTTTGTGTCTTGAAAAGCGGAGATTGTCAGCCATAGACATTAGAGCAAGAGGTTGGTGGCGACGACCATGGTCAATATTTGTAAACCAGCGTACACCCTTTACCCTTATAAATTTTCGACCATTCTCGTCAATTCGCCATCCTGCTGCAGCCAATGGATATTCATTCGGAACTTCAAACTCTCGGTCTCCACTATGAATGGAATACCCCAACCACATTTTATTGTCTTTTATTAGTGGGAATGCCTCTTTGTAGGTTATCGCATTCATGTTTCCGATAATGATAAATTTCTTATTCGCATCTATAATCCATGCCAGGAATTCGCGGAACAAAGAAAATGGAGGATTGGTTATGATAAAATCAGCTTCATCTCGTAGTTTTGTCACTTCCTTGCTACGAAAATCTCCATCTCCCTCAAGATATTCCCATTGTAAATCTTCGATATTTACTCTACCATCATTTGTTATGTCTTTGTCAAGAATAAAGATTTTTCCTTTTGTCTGCGCTTTCTTGGGGTCAAATTGCGGAGCCTCCATTTCAAATAGAGAAGGTTCTGCAAGCAATTTCATCTTCTTGGCATCAGGCGCATAACTCGTCGAAATCAGTTTCTTTATACCCAACTCATCAAACTTAGCTGCAAAGAAACGTGTAAAGTTGCTCCATTCGGGGTCATCGCAAGGCAACAGGACAGTCTTACCTCGGAACACGTTTGGGTCGTATTCAAGATAGGCATTCATTTCAATCTCAATGTCATGAAACTGCGTATAGAACTCATCATTCTTAGCCGCCTTAGCTTCTTTTAGGTTGGTATTTGCCATATGTTTATTTTGTTACTTCAGTAGGTGTAAGAAGTGTACGCACATCTACGTTCAGGATTTTCGCTATCTGATATAATACGGGAATAGGAGGTTGCACCTTGTTTGTGGCGTATAGGTTTACCATGTTAAAGGTCTTTCCAAGTCTGTTTGCCAACTCGGTTTGGCTAATACCTTTGGCTTCCAATTCCTCTTTTATCCGATTCATGCACACATCATTCTTGTTTAACGACTGCAAAAATACAAAATTTTATTTGGTAAAACACTACATATTCGGCAGAAAGTAGTAACTTTGCCAAACATACGAGCGTTATTTGAAAAAGCAAATTTGAGAAATACGGAGAAGTCAGCAAGTTGGCAAATCGTAACCCTTTAGAGAATAAATTCAAAGTAAAGCACTCTATATCAATATGCTATCTGATGCAGAAATCTTTTGAGGTAGTAGATAACTGAAAATGTACTCTTCATCGTCTTTTACTTTTTGGGTTCAAAATTAGTCGGTGAAGAGTCCTTCTTTGGTACGCAAAACACGGAAGAACGGCGCAATCTTTTTCCGTAACCGGATTTCTTGCGTGAGTTGTTAGTAACTCGCTATATCACAATGCCTTGTTTCGCCATTCGTACCCATTTCGTCACCTGATTGGCATGGTTACGAACAAGTAACGTAGCTCTGTCTTGATTTGGCTTCGGCATGGATGTTTTTGGCATTCAGAATAATTTGCGTCTTAAAAGAAACCCTTGTAAATCAAATCTATTGCCATATTCTTCCGTGTTTCACTTATTTGTAGTAACTTTGTTATAGAATAAAAGAAAAAAGGAGTCAAGTCAACGACTTAACTCCTTCATTTTCACCAGTCGGGGTGACTGGATTCGAACCAGCGACCACACGCCCCCCAGACGCGTACTCTAACCGGGCTGAGCTACACCCCGAATTGCGGATGCAAAGGTACGGCTTTATTTTGAATCTGCAAATATATGGCCGACTTTTTCGCAAGAAATACAAAAATAATTCTTTGAAAGCTGCAGAAGGCAGCGTATGGCGGGGCTTTTACAACCCCATGCACTCGCGGAAGAAGTCGAACGTCTCAAAAATAGTATCTTTATCGGCCGTCTGGTTGAGGCTGATTTCACCTACATCTTTCAGTAGGGTGAAGTTGATGACGCCGGCCGTATTTTTTTTGTCATGCAGCATCAGCTCGTACAGGTGGTCGTAGTGTTTGCAGGTGAAGGGGAAGGGACCGTAGTTTTCCTTGATGAACTGGATGACCTGACGCATGCGGTCTTGGGGAAAACCTGCCTGAAGATGTGAGAGATATAGCTCACAAACCAGTCCCCACGCCACGGCATAGCCATGGAGCACGGGACGGCTTTCAGCCAAGGCCAGGCTTTCGAAGGCATGTCCGATGGTGTGACCCAAGTTGAGCGCTTTGCGGATACCATGCTCCTTGGGGTCTTGCTCTACAATGTCTTCCTTGACTTGTACAGAGCGGCCTACCATATTCTTCAATAGGACGTAGTCGGGTTGCTCGGTGTCGAAGGCCAGCAGTTCATCGAGATGTTGGGGCGTACTGATGAGGCCGTGTTTCAACATTTCGGCATAGCCGGAGAAGAAGTTGTGAGCGTCGAGGCTGCGCAGGAACTCTGTTTCGAGCAGTACGCAATTGGCGGGAGCGAACGCACCGATTTCGTTCTTCAGCCCGTTGAAGTTGATGCCCGTCTTTCCGCCTACCGAGGCATCGACCATGGCCAGCAGGGTAGTGGGAATGTTGATGTAGGCGATGCCGCGTTTGAAGGTGGCAGCCGCGAAACCTCCCAGGTCGGTCACCATGCCGCCTCCCAGATTGATGAGGAGTGAGTGGCGGGTAGCGCCTTGTTGGCTCAGCGCTTGCCATACCTGAGCCAGTGTCTCCAGGGTTTTGTTCACATCTTCGGCTCCGATGATAATTTCCTGCGCCTGCCGCATGGCGGGGATATCCTTGATTTGGGGTAGGCACAGGCGGTGGGTGTGTTCGTCGGTCAGGACGAAAAGCCTGTCGGGGGAACATTTTTCGATGGCTTGCGTCAGGCTGCTTTCCAGCTCTTTGCACAATATCACTTCTTGCTTGCTCATGTTGTATTTGCTTTTTTCTGCTGACAAAGATAGGACTTATCTTTGAAAGACGTATCTTTGCATTGATAATGTTGAACGAAAATTAGTAAACTTATGAATGCATTGCTTCCTGTATATTGTCGGCCTTTGGGCTATTTTATCATTGCTTTGGCGTTGTTTCTTCCCTTTCTGATGTTCCTGATGGGGCGGGTGACCGATGCCAATCTGTTGTTTTATAAAGAGTGTGCAAAGCTGTTGATGATGATGGGGGCGCTGATGATTATCTTTGCATTGAGCAAACATGAGTCGGAAGAGACGGTGAAGGTCCGCAACAAGGCTGTCCGTAATGCCATGTTCCTGACGGTACTGTATGTCTTTGGTATCATGCTTTATCGGGTGGCTCAGGGGGATGTCTTTACTGTGGATGGTTCGTCTTTTCTGATATTTCTGTTCATTAACGTCTTGTGCTTGGAATTTGGTATAAAGAAATCGTCAGTTAATCGACTATTTCGGGGAAATGGTCGATAAAATGCGAAAAAAACATCTGCTCTCATTAAACCTTTAGTGGAGATATGTGTCAAATGAAACATCACGTTTAATAGATGTTTTTTTAAGAATAGACACAAATGAGAAAGACTTTTTTGCTGGTAGTGTTGCTTTGGGCTGTAGCGCTGTCGGCAGTATCGCAGAGCAAGATTATTTTCGTTTCGGGACGGCTTGTCGAAGATGACACCAAGGCTCCCGCCGCACAGGCTACTATCCAGTTATTGTCTTTGCCGGACAGCGCTTATGTTACGGGTGCGGCCAGTTCGGAAGCAGGTAGTTTTGCATTGCCTAAGGTAAAGGCTGGCAAGTATGTCCTAAAAGTATCTTATATCGGTTATAAAACACTGTTTCTTCCCTTGCAACTCACTGCTTCTGCTCCCAATAAACGTTTAGGTACGTTGACGTTGGAATCAGATGCCATTATGCTGGCCGAGGCAGTCATTGTGGCTGAAGCGCCCCAAGTACAGATTGTGGAAGATACGGTAGCTTTCAATTCTTCGGCCTATCGTACTCCAGAGGGAGCTATGCTCGAGGAATTGGTAAAGAAGTTGCCTGGTGCGGAAGTGGATGACGATGGTAATGTGAAGATAAACGGTAAGGAAATCTCCAAGATCATGGTGGATGGCAAGGAGTTCTTTGGCGGGGATGTGAAAACGGGTTTGAAGAACTTGCCGGTGGATATGATTGACAAGTTGAAAACGTATGATAAGAAATCGGACTTGGCACGTATTACAGGTATTGATGATGGTGAGGAAGAAACGGTGCTCGACCTGACGGTCAAGAAAGGTATGAACAAAGGTATCTTTGGCAATATAGACTTGTCTGGAGGTACGGAAGACCGTTATATGGGACGTGCTATGGTGAATTATTTTTATGATAAGACGCAAGTTTCGCTCATTGCAGGTGCCAATAATGTAAACGACCAAGGTTTTTCGGCTGGTGGTGGCGGACCGCGCTGGCGTAGGAATAACGGTTTGACTTCGACCAAGGAACTGGGCTTGAACTTTGCCACAGAGACGGAAAAGATAGATATGGGCGGTAGTGTGCGTTACAATTACCGTGGCAATGATGTCTATAGTGACGGTTACACTGAAAACTTCCTGATTGGGGGAGAATCTTCTTCATTTAATAATTCCATTTCAAGCACATCGAGCGGAAATAAAGATTTTCATGCGGATTTCCGATTGGAATGGAAACCCGATACGCTGACCAACATTATATTTCGTCCGAATTTCAGTTGGGGGAAAAGTTATAGTACCGCCGATTCTAAATCGGGTACCTTTAATAGTGATCCTTATGCTGTAGTTACGAACCCGAATGAGTATCTTGACATCACCAAACTCTCTAAAATGAATTTGTCCGATGAGATTTTTGATGCGGACAGTGAAGAAGATCCGTTGGATTCTATTCGTGTCAATACTTCAAATAGCCTTTCGGGCAGTGACAGTAAGACCCTTTCGGCAGATGCAACTTTGCAAGTCAACCGTAAACTGAATTCTATGGGGCGTAATATCACGTTCCGTGGTACGATCGGTTATGACGATTCGGAGAGTAAGCAATATACAGCTTCTAATACCCGCTATTTTCAACAGAATGAAGATGGTACGGTAACTCCCGAAGATATCATTCGTCGTTATGTAACTACTCCGACTGATGGTTACAACTATAGCCTGGAGCTGACTTATAGCGAACCGCTTTGGAAGGCTACTTTCTTGCAGTTCCGTTATCGTTTCAACTACAGTTATAGTAAGAGTGACAAGAAAGCCTATGATTTAGGTGAAGATTGGAATTTTGGTGAGGCCCTGCCTGATGATTATGAAGATGGTTATGATATGAGCCTGAGTAAATTTGCCGAATACAAAACCTATACACATCGTTTCAGTCCCAGTTTGCGTTTCATTCGTCAGAAATATCAGTTGAGTGTTGGTGCGGATCTTGAGCCGCAAAAGACCTCGTTGTCCTATAAGAAGGATGCCATGGATACATTGGCTGTACGCAATGTCTTCAATGTAGCTCCGAACTTGGATTTCCGTTATCGTTTCTCGAAGGTAAGCCAGTTGCGTGTCACTTATCGTGGACGTAGTTCACAGCCGGGCATGGAGAACTTGTTGGATGTGACGGACGACTCCAATCCGCTGAACATTACCAAGGGTAATCCTTACTTGAAGCCTTCTTTCAATCATAGCCTTCGTATATTCTACAATACATATAATGTGGATCGCCAACAGGGAATATTCTCGCATGTCAACATGCAGATGACGCAGAATAGCATCAGCAGTTCGCGTACCTATAACTCTTCTACGGGTGGATGGGTGACGAAACCTGAGAATATAAATGGAAATTGGAGCGCATTCGGTATGTTCGGCATCAATTCGGCACTGAAAAACAAGAAATTCAATATTGGCTCTTTCAGTAATCTGTCCTATAACAACAACGTCGGTTATCTGACAACCGGTAACGGGGCTGAGGCTGTACAGCAGAAGAATACAACTACTAATCTGACTTTGAATGAACGGTTGAATGGCACATATCGTAATGACTGGCTGGAATTCGGATTGAATGGGACATTCTCTTACTCGATAGAAAAAGATAAGCTAACCCCTTCCAACAACCAGCAACCATATACTTATTCTTATGGAGCCAATACGACCGTAAGTATGCCATGGGGAATGAGTTTGTCTACCAATATTGCTAATCAGAGTCGTCGTGGCTATTCAGATTCCAGCATGAATCGCGATGAATTGATTTGGAATGCCCAGCTTTCACAGACTTTCCTGAAAGGTGATGCTACTGTCAGCTTTGAGATGTATGATATTCTACATCAGCAGAGCAATATCAGCCGTTCACTGACGGCAAGTGGACGTTCGGTATATAAATACAATGGAGTGAACAGCTATTGTATGTTGCATTTCATCTATCGCTTGAATATCTTTGGTGGAAAACAAGCTCGTGACAAACGGGGACAGATGAACTTTGGCCCTGGTGGACATCGTCCTCCCATGGGTGGGCCGGGACGCCGTCGTTTCTAATGAAATAAGTTTGCTTTTTCCCAATGTTTTTTCTACATTTGTTTTCCATATAAATGGTATGGAAAACAAATGTTTGATTGGAGTACTCTAGTTGGACTAATTGCTACAGCAACTTTTGATGTAGTGTATTTCGGTGTTGTGTTAGGGACAATTCTGGTGATTGTTCTTGACAACCGCAATCCTGTCAAAACTTTAGCTTGGATATTGGTTCTGATTTTTCTGCCCATTGTGGGGCTTGTTTTTTATTTTTTCTTCGGACGGAGTCAGCGGCATGTGCGTATAATAAACCGCAAAGGTTATAATAGCTTGCAGAAAAAACCGTTACTGGAGTATATGTCCCAGACTTCCAGTTCCTTGCCTTTGGCTTATAGCCGATTGATATCTTTATTCCGAAATACAAATCAATCTCTTCCTTTCGATGGCAATCGGATCGAAACTTTTACCTCAGGATATGCGATGTTGCAGGCTCTTTTGCGGGAACTTCAGAAGGCTGTTCATCACATCCATCTGGAGTTTTATATTTTTGAGGATGATGCCGTAGGACGCATGATACGGGATGTATTGATAGAGAAGGCACAGAGCGGTGTAGAAGTTAGGTTACTTTACGATGATGTAGGCTGTTGGCATGTTCCTAATCGTTTTTATGAAGAAATGCGTGAAGCGGGTGTCGATGTCCGTAGCTTCTTGAAAGTCCGTTTCCCTTTATTTACTAGTAAAGTTAATTACCGAAACCATAGAAAAGTTGTAGTCATAGACGGGCGTATTGGATTTATTGGGGGTATGAACCTGGCGGAACGCTATGTGAAAGGGGTTCCATGGGGCGTGTGGCGAGATACGCACTTGCTGGTAGAAGGTAAGGCTGTACATGGGTTGCAGACAACTTTCTTGCTTGACTGGTATTTTGTAGATTGTACTTTGATGACTGCTGCCCGATATTTTCCCAAATTACAGCCTTGCGGTACATCGTTGGTACAGATTGTAACGAGTGAACCGGTAGGGCCTTGGAATGAGATCATGCAAGGGTTGGTGATGGCTATCGGTTGTGCTAAAAAATATTTTTATATTCAAACGCCTTATTTCCTGCCGACGGATTCTATTCTTGTTGCGTTGCGTACAGCTGCTTTGGCTGGTGTGGACGTGCGGTTGATGCTTCCGCAGAAGGCTGATGCGCGTATTATTCATTTGGCATCTTGCTCCTATTTGAATGAAATTCTGGCAGCAGGTGTCAAAGTCTATTTTTACAAAAAAGGTTTTCTCCATTCCAAATTGATGGTGTCTGATGACGCATTGTCTACAGTGGGATCCACCAACATGGACTTCAGGAGCTTCGAACACAATTTTGAGGTAAATGCCTTTATTTATGATGTGGAGACAGCTTTGTTGATGCGTGAGATCTTTTTACAGGATCAACGCGATTGTGTACAATTACATTTGAAAACTTGGGCTAAACGTCCTTGGTATAGAAAAGCTTTGGAAAGTCTGGTTCGTTTATTGGCTCCATTGTTGTGACCAAGATTTTATTGAAAAAATGAGAAGTTTACACTCCCATAGACGCGTCGTTCGATGAAGTGGGGATGAGATTCAAAATCGTTTTTCTTTCCATGTTCCAACACGAAAAGCCCTTCATCTTTGAGCAACCCATGTTCGAATATCAGGTCGGGGATTGTTTCCAGCCCCTTCAACTCATATGGAGGATCCGCAAATATAAAGTCAAACTGGTTGTGACAACTTTGGATATATTTGAATACATCTCCTCTGATGGGAATACATTTGTCAGTTTTGACTTCATTCATGACTTTACAAATGAAGGCATGATGATCTCGGTCTTTTTCAATGCTGACTACTTGGTCGCATCCGCGTGATACCAGTTCCAGGCTGATGCTGCCAGTGCCGGCAAACAAATCAAGCGCATGTATATTATCTTCAAAATCCAGGTAGTTAGACAATACATTAAACAAATTTTCTTTGGCAAAATCTGTTGTGGGACGTGCCTTGAAAGAATGGGGTACGTCAAAACGGCGTCGTTTGTATATTCCGCTAATTACTCGCATTGGGTGATGGCTTGTAGGTCAAGGTTAGTGGCAGGGTTGGTTATAAAGACCTGTCGTATATATTTTCTTAATTCTCTCAGTAAAGGCTCTTTAGAGGCTAATAATCCAGTCAGATGAAGCTCGTCGCGTTCCTGGTCGAATCCCAGTTGTTTCCAGATGTAAAGTACGTAGTAGAGACGGTCCGATGCTGCTTTACATGAAAAAGAGTTAGCTAATAATAATCGGTTACGCTCAAAAGCATAAACGTCCGTCGCATTTTCCCGTAGGTTAACATACATTTTCTGGTTGTTTCCCAGCCTGCTTTTCGAAGAGAAATATTCAATAAATATACTGGCTTGGGAATAGAAATGTGCTTCGGGGTATTGGTCGCACAAGAAAGTATAAACGCTTTTGTCCATACCGAATACGACTACCGTATCATTTCTATGAAGGATGTTATATCGTATTATTTCGTTTTCTTGTGTGGAAAAATTATGATAGAAAATGGTTTCAGCTTGCTCATCCTCGAAATATTCCAATGGAATGAAAGTGAAGCGGTTATTGGCTATTAGAATATTGATGCGTCGATAGGGAAGGTTCAACCATTCCTTTTCTTTGAACACTTGTTTAAGGTTCGCTGTTAAGGACGATCCTTCGTTAAGGGAATATTCATAAATTGCATATCCGTTCTCTTCCAATGGGTTGAGTACAGAAAAAGAAAATCCATCCGTACTGAGACGGATGGATAATGTATATTGCTTTGATTTACTGAAATCAAGTTTCTCTATCATATATAGAATCAGGAAGATTATTCCCAGTTACCTGCGTTGTTGTTTGCAGTTTCCAAGCTACCAATCATCAGACCTGCGTATTTGCCCAATTTAGTCTGAAGGTCAATCTTGTTGGCGATTTCCTGAGGATCCAAACCATTCAAGTAAACAGTGTACGGAGTCTTAACTTCGAGCAGACAGAAAGGAGCACCCGATTTGGCTGTATCGTTCTTGATGGCCATTTCAAACTGTGCACCGTTTCCATAAGGTACATATCTCATAGAATCAGGATTGAAGCCTTTGGGGAAAATTGTATCCAATACGGCAGTCCACAAAGTATCACGCTCAAAGTTTTCCAATCCCCATTTTTTTACTTCAGCATAGTTACCAGTCTTTTTAGCTTTGTTGATGATGCTGACAGCCTTCTTTTCTGTCAGACCGTCTTCCATCTGCTTATCGGTCAGCTCACCTTTCTTATAAATAAAAGGCAGTTTGGCAGTCTTCACAAAGTGAATCAGCGTGTCAAAGCTGGGTGTATACTGCAAGTTGTTCAAGTTGCGGTATTCAGTCTGAGCTTTGCGGATGTCTATCAGACGGGCAATAACTGCTTGCTCTCTGATCTTCTCTGCTTTTTCGAAATTGATCGGCCCCATAATGCTGGCATAGCAGATATAGACCAATGCTAAGGCACACAAGCCTAAAACGATGTTAAATACTGTTTTCATGATAAATATGTTTTTTAGTTTATTATATTCGCACCGCAAAAATAAGAGAAATAAATTTAAAAACGATAGTTCCCGTTACTTTTTTCTCATACGAAAATGATAAATAACTATTTAGAAAGGCAAATTAAGGAAAATTTTCCTTACCAGCCAACTGTAGAGCAAGAAAATACGCTAAAAATGTTGTCGCAGTTTCTGTGTTCAAGAGAGAAGGATATTGCATTTCTGCTACGTGGTTATGCAGGTGCGGGAAAGACTTCTCTGATTGGAGCGCTGGTTAGGACCTTAGATAAGCTTGAGCAGAAGGTTATGCTTTTGGCACCTACTGGGCGGGCTGCCAAGGTTTTCTCTGCTTATGCGGGGCATCCGGCATTTACGATTCATAAGAAGATATACAGGCAACGAGCTTTTTCTGGCGAAGGTGGAAATTTTGATTTGAATGACAATCTGACAACGCATACTTTATATATCGTAGATGAAGCTTCAATGATTTCCAATGAAGGACTTTCGGGGACGATGTTTGGGACGGGACGCCTGCTTGATGATTTGGTACAGTTTGTCTATTCCGGGGAAGGATGTCGCTTGTTGTTGATGGGCGATACGGCACAGTTGCCTCCTGTGGGTGAAGAGCTCAGTCCGGCTTTGTTTGCAGAGGCATTGAGGGGCTATGGCTTGGAGATTGTTGAGGCTGATTTAACACAAGTAGTTCGTCAGGAACAACAATCGGGCATTTTGTGGAATGCTACCCGACTGCGTAGACTTATAGCGGAAGATGCTATGGATACATTACCGCCTGTACGGGCATCTTGTTTTCCTGATGTCAAAATACTTCCTGGTAATGAATTGATTGATGCTTTGTCTACCTGTTATGATCAGGATGGGATAGATGAGACGATTGTCATTTGTCGTTCTAATAAACGGGCAAATATTTATAATCAAGGTATACGATCACAAATTTTGTGGCGCGAGGAGGAATTGGAAGGAGGAGACCTTTTGATGGTAGCCAAGAATAATTATTATTGGACTGAGAAAGAAAAAGAATTGGATTTCATAGCCAATGGGGAGACGGCAGTCGTGCGTCGAGTGAGGCGTACGACAGATATGTACGGTTTCCGTTTTGCGGATGTTCTGTTGTCTTTTCCCGATTGGCAGGATATCGAATTGGAAACTCGATTGTTACTTGATACGTTACATAGCGATGCACCAGCCTTGTCACGTGAAGACAATGAACGGCTTTTTCAGAGTGTACTTGAAGACTATGTTGACGTACCTTTGAAGAAGGAGCGGATGAAGAAAATGAAGGCTGATCCTTATTATAACGCTTTGCAGGTGAAGTATGCTTATGCGGTGACTTGTCACAAAGCGCAGGGTGGTCAATGGAAAAATGTATTTTTGGACCAGGGATATATTACGGATGACCATCTGACACCAGACTATTTCCGTTGGCTTTATACGGCTTTTACCCGAGCTACGGGAATGATTTACTTGGTCAATTATCCGTCGGATCGTGTGGAGTAAGTTCGTGAGGAGGGAATGCTTGGCGTGTCATTTGCCGGCTAAGGAAAGTTTGTGCGAAACCTCGTACGCTTAAATAAGTCAGGAAGGCCAGCCAGAGGGCATGGTTTCCCCAGGTATGATACAAGGTATAATACAGAAGGAAGAAGCAGCCAGCTGCTATTGCCATGGATTGTAGCATTCCTCTTGTATTGGTAGCACCGATGTAGATTCCGTCCCAAATAAAGGCAGCCATGCCGGCTATCGGAATAACCAAGGCCCATCCCAGATAGTTTCCGGAAGCTTCTATCACTTCTGTTTCATCAGTTAACAGGGCTAAGAATGTATTGCCGCCTGTGGCGTAGGCGATGGTGAACAATAAAGCCATGATGCCTCCCCATACGAACAAGTGCTTCCGTGTACAAGTATATGCTGGGTAGTTTTGAGCTCCGATATGTTTGCCGATAAGGGCTTCGCCTGCGTATGCAAATCCGTCCATTATATAGGAATAGAGTGTAAACAATTGCATTAGCAAGGTGTTGACGGCTAGTATAATTTCTCCTTGTTCGGCTCCGGCTGAGGTAAAGAACAGGGTGACTGCAACTAGGCAGAGTGTACGTAAGAAGATGTCGCGATTTATTTGAAAGAAATGCCACATAGCTTGCCGTTTCCATAGTCCTTTCCTACTGAAATGTTTCCATAAACCGCCATAATGTCGTATCCATAGTCCTATTCCCATCAGGAAACCTGCATATTGGGCTATTAGGGTTCCAAGTGCTACTCCCTCCACCTTTAGCCCGCCTATATATACCAGGCAAAGGCTGGCAATGATGTTCACTACGTTTTGTGTGATGGCGATGATCATTGGAATGCGTGAGTTTTGCATCCCGATATACCATCCTGTGAGTCCATAGAGGCCCAGGGTAGCGGGAGCTCCCCAGATGCAGATGTGGAAATAGGTTGTAGCGAGTCTTTTAATTTCTTCAGTGGGATGGATAAAGAAGAAAGCCGCTTCTCTAATCGGAATCTGCAGGATGATGAGGGCAAGGGCGGCCATCATTCCAATGCCAACGGAACGGACTGCCATTTGAACAATCTCGTCCGCTAAATGTTTACCGTAAAGCTGAGCGGTCATACCGCTTGTCCCCATGCGCAAAAATGCGAAAACCCAATAGATGATGTTGAATAACATCCCACCTACTGCGATGGCGCCGATATAGGCAGCATTGCCTAGATGGCCGACAATGGTGACGTCTACCAGTCCCAGCAGGGGAACAGTAATGTTCGATACGATAGCCGGAAGGGCTATATTCAGTATTTGCTTGTCGGTCTCTTTCATTGCGTTTGCAAAGGTAGGCAGAAATGCTAAATAGAGAGAATTTTATTAATGATATTTGTCCAATATTTACTTGACTTTTAGAGGCGGATTGTCTAATTTTGTAGGCCTTCCAAAAAAAGGAAGAGAAACTGGATCTAAACTGACTATTTTTATGAAAATCTGGATGTTAATCATGTTCAGCATGTTTCCGCTTACAATGTTTTCTCAATCGGCGGACGTGCTATTGCGTAAAGTGGCTGATGCGCTTGCTTCGGGGCAAACGGGGTATGCTGTAAGTCTTTTCCGGCAGTCATGTCAGGCTGACGGGCATGAGGCGGAAATGTTTTATTGGACAGAGGTGGATAAGTCGGAGAATACGGCGCCACAGTTTGCTCGCGAGCTGGCTGAGCATTTTAAAGATGTTCGTAATTACACCAAGGCCTATTTGTTCTATAAAGAGTTATTACAGTATACTCCGGACAATGTGGATGTTCTTGTTTCATGTGCAGAGATGGAAGTACGTTGTGGAAAGGTGGCAGATGCAAAGGCTACTTATGAGCAAGTTGTGGCACTCGATTCGGATAATTTGCAGGCATGTAATTTTTTAGGCAGTTATTATTTCCTGAAATCTGAGGATGCGCGTAAAAAAATAGAGGCAGACTTCAAGAAGCTTTCTTCGCCTACCCGTATGCAATATGCCCGCTATCGCAACAATCTTTCATCACTTTTTGATTCGGGTTATTCTAAAGCCCGTGCTTATTTGCAACAAGTGTTGACGCTATTCCCCTCTTCCGAAGCGGGTAAAACTCTTGAGAAAATAAAGCTGGTTGAACAGGAAGTCAACAAATAATCTTTGTTGCTTCATCGTTTGACGGTATGGCTCGATTGGGTTAGAAACTGAGCACTACGCGGTCGCCCAGGCGCTTGGCCATGACGCTTTGTACTTCGCGCAACTCGCTGTATCGTTGCATGATGGCGTTGCATTGTGCCTCGTCCTGCACCACCTTGGGGTCCTGCAGGGCACGCATCATGTGTTTCAGTTCTTCGCCGACGATGGCATACTTGAAGTTGGTGGTGAGCAGCGGCACCAGTTCGTAGAGCCGTTCTTCGTCGGTTACAATCTTCTGATTCTTATAGTGGTATTTGCTCAGCTGGTAGCGGTCGCTGATGAGCTCCGTGCTCAGGCGGCTGATGACAGGGTCGGGATGTGTCAGGAAGTAGTGCTCGGCCCGGAAACCTTCGTCGTGCAGGTGGGCGGCGGCTTCGGTCATCATCTGGCGGTGGAGCGGATTGTGAAAGGCCAGGTCGTCCTGCTGGAGGTCGGCCACCACAAACTCGATGACCGTTACTGGTGTTTCCTTACCCTCTTCGTCGGTTACGTTGCACATGACGCGTTCGCCGTAACGAACCACCATCTGCAGGATGAGCCGTTCGTAGCGGTAGAATTCCTGTCCTTCCTTGCCCTCCTGGGGGATGAAGGAGATGTAGCTGTCCACTGTTTCCGCGATCCCCGTTGTCGGTATAGAAGAATCGTCGGGGAAGGGGGGGGCATAGGCCTCGGGCGGCAGCTCGTCTGCCGTAGGGGTGGGGATGTTGCCTGCCTGTATCTGTGTTTTGTCAGCCTGCTGTGCGGCAGCTGTACTGCGCCGGCGTTCGCGTTCGTGCTGTTCGGCCTTGCGTTCGGCTTCCTTCTCACGGCGCTTGGCTACTTCGGAGACGAGCAGGCGGTCTTCGACGTGCAGCAGCTGGGCACATTCCTTGATATACACGTCGCGCACAATGGCTTCGGGGATGACGGAGATGCTCTGCACGATGTTGCCTATCAGTTCGGCTCGGCGGATGGGGTCCTGGCCGGCGTCTTCCATCAGCAGGTTGGTCTTGAAGCGGATGAAGTCCGTCTCGTGCTCACGGATGAAGGCCTGGAACTCCGTGGAGTTGTGCTTGCGGGCATAGGAGTCGGGGTCGTCGCCGTCGGGCAGGAGGCATACCTTGATGTTCATCCCCTCTTCGAGCAGCATGTCGATGCCTCGGAGGGAGGCTTTGATGCCGGCCGCGTCGCCGTCGTAGAGTACCGTCAGGTTGTTGGTGAAGCGGTGTATCATCTTGATCTGCTGCGTGGTGAGCGCTGTGCCCGACGAGGCTACTACGTTCTCTACCCCGCTCTGATGCATGGAGATAACGTCCGTATAGCCCTCGACCAGGTAGCAGCGGTCCTGCTTGACGATGGCCTGCTTGGCCTGATACATGCCGTAGAGTTCGTTGCTCTTGTGGTAGATTTCCGATTCGGGCGAGTTGACGTACTTCACCTTCACGCCCTTGGTGGCAGAGGCCAGCACACGTCCGCCGAAGGCTACCACCTTGCCGCTCAGCGTGTGGACGGGGAAGATGACGCGCCCCCAGAAGCGGTCGCGCAGGCGGTGGTCGTCCGTCTCGTAGCAGAGGCCGGTCTTCACCAGATACTCCTGCTTGTACCCCTTGGCGAGGGCTTCGCGGGCCATGGTGTCGTGGCTCTCGGTGCAGTAGCCCAGCTGGAACTTCTCGATGATGTCGTCGCGGAAGCCGCGGTTGCGGAAATAGGCCATGCCGATGTTGCGCCCCTCGTCGGTCTGCCGCAGGGTGCGGCGGAAATAGTCGCAGGCCCACTGATTGACGACGAACAGGCTCTCGCGCTCGCTCTGCGCGGCCTTTTCTTCGCCCGTCAGTTCGCGTTCCTTGATTTCGATGCCGTATTTCTTGGCCAGGAAGCGCAGGGCGTCGGGGTAGCTGAGCTGTTCGTGCTCCATGATGAAGTGGACGGCGTTGCCGCCCTTGCCGCAGGCGAAGCACTTGCAGAGGCCCTTGGCGGGCGAGACGTAGAACGAGGGCGTCTTGTCGTCGTGGAAGGGGCAGAGACCCACGTAGTTGACGCCGCGCTTGCGCAGGGTCACGAAGTCCGACACGACGTCGTAAATCTGCGCCGCGTCCAGTATCCGGTCTATGGTGGCTTGGTCTATCATACGGAGTACAAATGTACGGGTTATTTCCGACATTCCCTTCCCGTCGGGACGGATAATTTCCCGGAGAGGGTAGAAACGGTGCTCTGGTTGATAAAAATGTTTTATACTGATTTCCCGTTCCGAAACTCCCCGAAGTCATGCGTCAAGACTCCCTAGAGTTATCGCTCATGACTCCCTAGAGTTGTCGGCCGTAACTCCTTAGAGTTTCAAGCCGAAACTCCCTAGAGTCTTCGAAGCAGAGTTTGGGGTTTCTGTAACGTGTTGATTATCAAACGCCCGTCGGAACGCCTCGTTTCAGCCCCGCCCGGCCTCCCTCGAGTGCGGAGGAAATTGGGCGGGTTGAAATTGTTTTACATGTTAGGGCGCTATTTCAGCTTCTCGCGCAGTCGCGTCAGGTACTGCTTCATGCCGTCGGCATCCTTCTTCTCGATGATTTCGAGCAGGTTCTTCAGCTCCGTGCGGATGTTGGCCACCTGGGCGGGCGTGCGGGGGTTGAAGAGGATTTCCTGCAGCAGGTAGTCGTCCTCGCTCATCAGGCCGCGGGCAATGGCCATGTGCTTCTTGAAGGTGGTGCCCGGCGCGTCCTGGTGCTTCATCACGGCGGCGAAGACGAAGGTCGACACGAAGGGGATGGACAGGGAGTAGGCCACCGTCTCGTCGTGCTCGTCGAACGTGTATTCGAAGATGTTCAGCTTCAGCGTCTGGTAGAGGTCCTTGAAGAAGATGCGGCCCAGGTGGTCGCCTTCGGTGATGATGATGGCGTTCTCCGTGCTCAGGTTGTTGAGGCTGGCAAACGTGGGGCCGAACATGGGGTGCGTGGACACGTAGCGGAAGCCGCTTTCCTTGTAGAAGGCCTTCAGTCCGGTCTTCACGGAGGCGATGTCGCTCAAGATACAGTCCTTGGGAAGCACGGGCAGCACCTGGCGGAAGGCTTCGAGGGTATATTTCACCGTGGCGGCGTTGATGACTAGCTCGGGTTCAAATTCCTTTATCTCGTCCAGCGTGGTGAAGCGGTAGGTGTTGTAGACGAAGCGCAGCTGGTGCGGGTTGACGTCGAACACGGCCGTCTCGTGCTGGAAACTCAGTACGTCATTGAAGAAGGAGCCCATCTTTCCGGCTCCGAGGATCAGGATTCTCATGATAAAATGAAGAATTAAGAATGAAGAATGAGGAATTGAGAACGAAGAATGAAGAAGGGGCGTCGGGGACAGGTATGCCTGTCGCATGCGCAGCCCTAATTCTTCATTCTTCGTTCTTCATTCTTCATTCTTCATTTGTTAATGATTTCCATTTGCTGTCTTACACTTTCTTCGTGTATGGCTTCGAACACTTTTTTGATAAAGTCGGCATCCATGCCGCACAAGGCGCCTTGCGAGCCACGCTTCTCCAGAATCTCGTTGTAGCGGCCCGTCTGAAGGATGGTCATGCCGTGCTCCTTCTTGTAGGTACCAATTTCGCGGGCCACGCGCATACGCTTGGCCAACACTTGGATCAGGTCGTCGTCACATTCGTCAATTTGCTTGCGCAGTTCGTTCAGGTTCTCAGTGCTCTGGTTGGTTTCGCGGATGACGAGCAGGTTCAGAATGTAGTCCAGAATGTCAGGCGTCACCTGCTGTGCAGCGTCGCTCCAGGCGCAGTCGGGGTTGCAGTGGCTCTCCACGATGAGGCCGTCGAAGCCCAGGTCCATGGCCTGCTGGCACAGCGGGGCTACCAGCTCACGCTTGCCGCCGATATGGCTCGGGTCGCACAGGATAGGCAGGTTGGGGATGCGGCGGCGCAGCTCGATGGGGATGTGCCATTGCGGCAGGTTACGGTAGATGCGCTTGTCGTAGGCCGAGAAGCCGCGGTGGATGGCTGCCAGCCGTTTCAGTCCGGCCTGGTTGATGCGCTCCAAGGCACCGATCCACAGCTCGAGGTCGGGGTTTACGGGGTTCTTCACCAGCACGGGGATGTCCACGCCCTTCAGCGCATCCGCTATCTCCTGCATGGCAAAGGGGTTGGCTGCCGTGCGTGCACCTATCCAGAGGATGTCGATGCCGGCTTTCAGAGCCTCGAACACGTGCTTGGCCGTGGCCACTTCGGTGGATACGTACATGCCCGTCTCCTGCTTCACTTCCTTGAGCCAGGGTAGTCCGTCCACACCCACGCCTTCGAAGCCTCCGGGCTTGGTGCGGGGTTTCCAGATGCCGGCGCGGAATATCTTGATACCGCGTGCGGCCAGTTGGCGTGCGGTTTCCATCACTTGTTCTTCAGTCTCGGCGCTGCAGGGGCCTGCAATCACCAGCGGGCGTTTTTCGTCCACGCCCGGAAGCGTAATTTTCTCTAATTCGAGTTCCATAACGATTGAATTTAGAATGATGAATGAAGAATTTGCTGTGTTGGCTTTCTCGTTCTTACGGATTCATCATTGTATGTTCTTATGTTTATTAATTGCTCTGTGGTTTACGAATGATGCGGTTGGGAATTTTTCGTTCCTCATTCTTCATTCTTCATTTTCCTGATTCTCTCCAGCGCCTCTTCTAGCTTCGCGTCCTTGCAGCAGAGCGAGATGCGGATGTAGCGTGCGCCGTTCGAACCGAAGATGAAGCCGGGGGTGATGAAGACGCGGGCCTCGTGGAGCACGCGTTCGGTCAGTTCCTCCACGTCCTTGCACGAGTCGGGAATGCGGCCCCAGAGGAACATGCCCACCTGCCGTTCGTCGTAGGTGCAGCCCAGTGTATGCATGATTTCTCCGGCCAGCCGGCGGCGGTTGCGGTAGTTGCGGTTGTTGCCTTCGTACCAGTCGGCGTCGGCCTCGAGGGCGGTGGCGGCGGCCAGCTGCATGGCGCGGAACATGCCGCTGTCGATGTTGCTCTTCACCTTCAGCACCCATTGCACGAACTGCGGGTTCGAGGCCAGCATACCGATACGCCAGCCCGGCATGTTGTGGCTCTTGCTCATGGAGTTGAACTCGATGCAGCACTCTTTGGCGCCCGGCACGCTAAGGATGGTCAGCGGATGGTCGTTCAGGATGAAGCTGTATGGGTTGTCATTCACGATGATGATGCCTTTCCGGCGGGCGAAGTCCACCAGACGCTCGTAGAGTTCAGGTGTGGCGGGCGCACCGGTCGGCATGTTGGGATAGTTGGTCCACATCAGTTTGACGCGGCTTGTGTCCAAAGCCTCCAGCTGCTCCCAGTCGGGCATCCAGCCGTCTTCTTCCTTCAGATTGTAGTTCACCACCTCGGCGCCCAGTATTTTGCTTAGGGAGGTGTAGGTGGGGTAGCCCGGATTGGGTACCAGTACCTGCTCGCCTGGGTTTACAAAGGCCAGCGTGACGTGCAGGATACCTTCCTTCGATCCGATGAGCGGCTGTATCTCGGTCTGCGGGTCGAGCTCTACACCATACCAGCGCTTGTACCACGCGGCGAAACTCTTGCGCAGTTCGGGGATACCCACGTAGGGCATATATCCGTGACCGTCGGGGTTCTGTGCCGCTTCGCATAAGGTCTCTATGGTTTTGGCCGAGGGAGGCATGTCGGGGCTGCCGATGCCCAGGCTGATGACATCCATGCCCTGTGCGTTCATCTGGGCTACTTCCTTCAGCTTGCGCGAGAAGTAGTATTCGCTGACCGAGGCCAAGCGGTCGGCCGGCTTGTAGTTTGTAGTTTTATTACAGTGTTGATTTTCCATCTTCGTATTCTCCTAATATCTTTAATTCTTTGGTCAGTGGGCTGATGGCGGCAAGCGCCTGTTTGTATCTCAAGAGTTGGTCGAACATGACGTCCACGTAGAACTGATATTCCCATTCACGTCCGATGATGGGCAGCGACTGTATCTTGGTCAGGTTGATGCGGTAGAACGAGAGGATGGACAGCACCTGCGAAAGGCTTCCCTCGGTGTGGGGCAGGGTGAATACCAGACTGGCCTTGTTGGGTTCGCGGTTGCGGTGGCGGTTCAGTTCGTCCACCTGCCATGGGTCTGCCACTACAAGGAAGCGGGTGAAGTTGTGCTTGTTTGTTTCGATTCCTTCCTGCAGCACCTTCATGCCGTAGAGTTCGGCTGCGGCTTTCGAGCAGATGGCGGCGTGCCCTTTCAGGTGTTCCTTTTTGATGATTTCGGCACTGAGGGCGGTATCTTCGCCTTCCACCACCTTGATATTCGGATGTTGGCTCAGGAATTCGCGGCATTGCATCAGGGCGATGGGGTGCGAGTTGACCTCGGTGATGTCGTCCCAGTCTTCTTCGGGCAGGCAGACGAAACTGTGCGAGATGCGCAGTTTGTGTTCGCCGATAATTTGCGTACCGCTCTGTCGCAGCAGTTCGTTGTTGTAGAGCAGGCTACCTGCAATGGTGTTCTCGATGGCCAGCATGCCGATGACCTGGCTGTCGTGGCGGATGGACTTGAACACGTCTTCAAATGTAGCGCAGCAGATCAGTTCGATGTCTTCTCCTTCAAAGTATCGGTGTGCTGCAATGTCGTGGAAGGAACCCAGTGTTCCTTGGATGGCTATTCGTTTCATATCGTTGTATTAACAAAAAATCCCGCTTCCAATCAATGGGAGCGGGATCCATATCTTTTATTTCAGTTCTCTATTCAGTTCTTAAGCGTCACTGTCACTTGACACATACAAACTCCCGCTCTACTTTGTGGCTAAAGTAAAAGTAAAAGAAGAAGTAATATGCGTAAGTAAACAGGTTCATATCTTGCTTTTGTTGTTATTTCGTCGGCAAATGTAATGCTTTTCTTTGAAATGCAAACAATATTCTATGTTTTTTTTGAAAAACGTATCAATTTTACTTTTTCAGTACCTGCACGTCCACTTGTACGGGGCGGTGGTCCGATGCGATGCTCTCCGGCAGGACGCTCTGTTGCAGCACCTTGAATTCGTATCCGTTTGCCGTATACCCGTAGATGTAGTCGATACAGCAGTCGGGACGGTCGGCTGGGAATGTATATGCAGTGGTGTCGTTCAGTGCGGTGAAGTGTCGGCCCAGTTCGAGCTGGGGGGACTCAGTGGGTTGGGAATTCATATCACCTGCCAGCAGGACGGGTTTGTGGTAGCCTTCCACCGCTTTCAGAATGTTCTGTACAGCTGTCAGCTGGTCTTCGGGCGTCAGCGACTGGTGGGTAGCGCAAAACACATAGTTCTTGAATTCGACCACGAGCATGGTCCGCTGTTCTTCGCGTCCGGGCATGGGAATCTTCTTGTAGCTCAGCGGCTGCTCCTTGGACAGCAGTCCGATGCCGTAGCTGCCTCCCTGGAAAGGAATGGCTGAGGCAAAAAAGCCGTGCATGCCGGTGAGCGTTTCCAGTTCTTTCAGGGCGTAGACGCCATCGTTACGTTGGGTTATACTGTCCAGTTCCTGAAGGGCTACTACGTCTGGTGCGGCCTGCTTGATAATGTTCGCAATACGGTTGTAGTCACGTACGTTGTCCAGCCCGATGCAGTTGTGCACGTTGTAGGACATGATGCGCAAGTTTGTTGGATTTTGTCCGCAGGAACATAGTCCACAACACAGGGCGAATGCATAAACCAATAACTGTTTTTTCATGATTGTTTCTGGATTTATAAGGTTGCTTCGTTGTCTGCAGGGTAGACTACACCCCATTCCTGCCGGAGCTGGTCGAGCAAGCGCATGATTGCAAGTGTTTCGGCATGGGGCATGGCTGGAGTTTCCAACAACCCTCTGCGCAAAGCGTCGATAGAAGCCTGTACCTCGTATTCGTAGCCGCTGATTTGGGGTGGGCAGTCGTAAATCTTCACCAATTGGTGATCTGTATCGTAGATAGCGGCCTGTTGCGGATTGTTGATATTGTCCACTACGATATATCCCTTTTCGCCCGAGATGATGCCCTGGCGGTCGTTAGCGCAGTTGGCTGTGACCTGCATCACGGCCATATTGCCGTCGGCATAGCGAAAAGAAATGCTTTCCTGGAGGTCTACACCGTTGGCGTTTTTCACGCAGTGTGACTGGATATCTTCGATGTCAGTACCGAATATCATGCGGGCGAAGTTGATGGGATATACGCCCAAGTCGAGCAGGGCGCCTCCACACAATTCGGGTTTGGCGATTCGTTCTTTATAAGCGATGGAGTAGCCCAGGCTGGCGGTCAACATGTGTGGACGGCCGATGACTCCGCTAAATACCAGTTCACGAATGGTGTTTGAGAAAGGCATGTAACGTGTCCAGATTGCTTCGGTGATAAATATGTTGTGTTCTTTGGCCAACCGTAACAGTTCTTCAGCCTGACGTGCATTGGCGGTAAAAGCTTTTTCGCACAATACGGCTTTCCCGTTCAGGATACACAGGCGGGCGTGTTCGTAGTGATGAGAGTGGGGAGTGGCAATGTAGACCAGATCTACCTGAGGGTCAGTAGCCAGTTCTTCATACGAGCCGTAAGCCTGTTTGAATCCCCATTCCTTGGCGAAAGCTTTGGCGCGGATTTGTTCGCGTGATGCAACTGCATAGCAGTTCACGTCTTTCATCTGTTGTAGGGTGGCAGCCATCTTGGCGGCGATATGGCCGGTACCCAGGATGGCTACGTTGTTTCGTTCTTTACTCATAGTGTTTGGTTTTGTTCTCTGATAGCGTATGAAGGGGTTAGAGTCCCAAAATATCGGTTTGTCTTCCTCCGGGCTGGTTGTTGTATTCACCGTTGAATGCTTCGCTTTCCTTCGGGTTTAGCTCCAGCTCCTTTTTCATATCTTCTGTGGCTCCTTCTTTGTCACCGTTCAGTAACTTGGCCCGACCACGTTCATGGTACGCTTTAGCGAAGTTGGGATTCAGTTCGATAGCTTCATCAAAGAGGGCGATCGCTTCTGTCATTTTTTTCTGTCCAATATACAGTTGCCCCAGGTACAGATACGCCTGTTCGTTGAACGGATTGTTTTCTGTCACTTTGCGGAAGTCGGCCTCGGCTTCTTCCAGTTGTCCGTTGGCTTCTTTTATGCGGCCGCGGAGCAATAAAGCGTTCTCTTCATCGGGGTCCTGGCCCAAGATGGCTTCGATATCTTCTGCGGCTTCTTTGTATTGTTGCATCTTTATCAGTGCTTCGGCACGCAGCAGACGTGATTCGGTGAAGTCGTCCTTCAGCAGGATCGCTTTTGTCAGATGGGCAATGCACATGATACCGTCCCCCTGTCCGTCTGTAGCTTTCCCCAGCAGATAGTGTGCCATTGCGTTGCCTTCTTCGATGGCAATGGCTTTTTGGGCAGCTTCAGCCATGGCCGGATAGTCTTCCTGTGCGAAGCATACGTTGGCCAGGTTCAGGAAGGTATTGGTGTGAGTCGGTTCGATTTGTGCCATGCGTTCCAGCAGACGGCGTGCTTCGGCCAGCTGGTTGGTCTGTATATAGACCTGTACCAGATACCCCATGGTCTCGAAATCTTCCTGCAGGGCCAACGCTTCCTGGAAGCATTTGATGGCATAGTCGGCACGTCCCATGCGTTGGGCACGCATACCGTCGTATTTGAATATATCGAAGTTCTTTTGTTTGTTCTTCTGTTGTTCCTCTTCCGGATCAGAAGGCTTTCCGGAGAAAAATGACTTGAAAAATCCCATAGCTGTTTCTGATTAATTGCGGGACAAAAGTAATGAATTATTTTCTGATTTGCAGCATTCCGTTATGGGTAAATATTTGTTTGTCGTCCATCATTTGACGTAAAGTCTCCGCCAGCAGGTCTTTCTCTACAAGAAGCTGGTCGGCTAAGGCGGCCGGTGTAAGGGAATGGCCGCTCAGGCAGTGTAAGACTCTACCAGACAGACTGTCAGCTTGTTTGTCTGTTGTGATTTTGTGCCTGAGTCTGAGGCAGGTGTCACATTGGCTGCAGTCGTGTTCGTTCTGTTCGCCGAAGTAGTGCAGTAGCATGCGGCTGCGGCAGGCCGTATCGTTGGTGACGTATTCGAGTATCGCTTTGATACGTTGCTCGTAGCGTGCTTTCCGTTCTTCGTAGACGGCAGGGGGGATGTTCAGCCGGTTGCTTTCCACACGTTCGCGTGTATAGATGATGTAAGGTGTCTTTTTGCGGGGGATGTAGCTGACAATACGTCGTCGGGAGAGTTCCTTCAGCATTTCGTAGACCTGCCGCTGTGTAAGACCGGTACGTATGGCCAGTGTCTCTTCACTGATGAAGGCATAGTCTGTAAACAGGCCGGTGTAAGAGCGTAGAGCCGCCTGGATGAGGCGGTCCATGTCCTCTCCCAGTTCGCGTAGCCTGTACAGTTCCTCACGCCCAACGCTGAAAAGCAGGCGCGAAGCGTTGTCCTGTTCGTCGGTATATTCCAGGTAGCCGGCTTGTGTCAGGATTTTCAGGGCACTGTCTACGGGGACAAGAAAGTATTTGAACTTGCGGCAGAAGTCCTCGATGTCGAACTCCCTTACACAGCCCAGCCCGTCGCCCATGGCCATTTCATAATAATATTGCAGGTGTTCGTAGACGTCGCGAATGTAGTCTTTTTCCGGAAAGTTGTCGGGGATGCGTTTGCGCAGCGTCGTGCTGTCCGATTGGGCGTAAAGGATGATGGCATAAGCCTTCTGTCCGTCGCGTCCCGCACGGCCCGCTTCCTGGAAGTAGGCTTCGATGGAGTCGGGCAGATCCAGGTGGACGACCAGCCGCACGTCGGGCTTGTCGATGCCCATGCCGAAGGCATTGGTGGCTACCATGACGCGGCTTTCACCCTTTTGCCACCGCTGTTGGCGGATGTCCTTCACGGCGTCGTCCAGTCCGGCGTGGTAGAAGTCGGCGGTGATGCCCTGTTGTTGCAGCCATTCGGTCACTTCCTTGGTACGCCGGCGGTTGCGCACGTAGAGGATGGCACTACCCTCCATGCGTTGCAGGATATGCAGCAATTCGCTGGCTTTGTTTTCCGTTTGTCGCACCACGTAGGCAAGGTTGGTCCGCTCGAAGCTCATGCGGAATACGTTTTCCTCGCGGAACTCCAGTCGCTGCTGGATATCCTTTACCACTTCCGGTGTGGCGGTGGCGGTCAGGGCCAGGATAGGTACGCCCGGCAGCAGGTGGCGCACTTCGGCTATCTTCAGGTAGGCCGGGCGGAAGTCGTATCCCCATTGCGAAATGCAGTGACTCTCGTCCACCGTAATCATGCTGATTTTCATTTTGGCCAGCTTAATGCGGAAGATTTCCGTGTCCAGCCGTTCGGGTGAGATGTAGAGGAACTTGTAATTGCCGAAGATGGCGTTCTCCAACGTTGTAATAATATCCTGACGGTTCATGCCCGAGTAGACAGCCAGAGCCTTGATACCCCGCCGCTTCAGGTTTTGCACCTGGTCTTTCATCAGGGCAATGAGTGGGGTGATGACCAGGCACATGCCTTCCTGTGCCAGGGCAGGCACCTGGAAGGTGACGGACTTTCCGCCGCCCGTCGGCATCAGGCCCAGCGTATCGCGTCCCTCGCCGATGCTGCGGATGATGTTCTCCTGTATGCCGCGGAAGGAGTCGTAGCCCCAGTATTGCTTTAAGATTGCCTGATAGTCCATGACTGCGAAAATCCGTGTCATCCGTGCCTGCTGAAGTCAATTCGGCTTGATGTCCTCTATCTGTAGCTGCACCTCGCCCCGCTTGTGGGTATTCTCCTCGATGGTGTAGCAGATGTCGAACGAGCGCTTCGTCTTGATGTAGCGCACGTGCGAACTCTGTCCGAAGGCGATGCCGTTCATCACGTTGTTCGACTTGTTGTCCACCAGTTCCAGCTTGATGTGCTCCTGGTCGCGGCCCACCACCTTGCTCGTGCCGTAGTCGTAGACGTTGTGGGTACAGAACACTGGCTTCGCGTTCTCCGGACCGAAGGGATTGAACTTCTTCAGGTCGCTGAAGAACTTGGGTGTGATGTCCTTGAAGTCTATTTCGGCGTCGATGTCGATCACGGCGCTGGTCTGCTCCGGCAGGATGTGTTGCGATACGAATTCCTCGAACCGTTCGGTAAAGGCGGGCACGTTCTCCACCTTCATCGACAGCCCTGCGGCGTAGGTGTGGCCGCCGAAATTTTCGAGCAGGTCGCGGCAGTATTCGATGGCCTTATACACGTCGAACCCCGACACGGAGCGGGCCGAGCCAGTGGCCATGTCGTTGGTGCGTGTCAGCACCACAGCGGGGCGGTAGTAGATTTCCGTCAGACGTGAGGCTACGATGCCGATGACGCCCTTGTGCCAGGCTTCGTTGTAGAGCACGATGGAGCGGCGGTCGGCCAGTCCCTCCAGCCTTTCCACAATGTGGTTGGCCTCTTCGGTCATGCTCTTGTCCAAGTCTTTGCGCGTCTCGTTGTACTGGTTGATCTGGCTGGCCTTCTCGCGGGCGGTGGAAAAGTCCTTCTCCGTCAGCAGGTCTACGGCTTCTTTGCCGTTCTGGATGCGTCCCGAGGCGTTGATGCGCGGACCTATCTTGAAGACGATGTCGCCGATGGTCAGTTCCTTGTCCGCCAGTCCGCAGACGTCGATGATGGCTTTCAGCCCGATGCTGGGGTTGCTGTTGAGCTGCTTCAGGCCGTGATAGGCCAGGATACGGTTCTCGCCCATGATGGGCACGATGTCCGAGGCGATGCTCACGGCCACCAGATCGAGCAGGGGGATGAGGTGGTGGAACTCGATGCCGTTGCTCAGCGTGAAGGCTTGCATGAACTTGAAGCCTACACCGCAGCCCGACAAGTGTTCGTAGGGATAGGTGTTGTCTTCGCGCTTGGCGTTCAGAATGGCCACGGCAGGTGGCAACACCTCGTCGGGCACGTGGTGGTCACAGATAATGAAGTCGATGCCTTTCTCCTGGGCATACGTAATCTCCTCTACGGCTTTGATGCCGCAGTCCAATACGATGATGAGTTTCACGCCTGTCTCCACGGCGTAGTCCACTCCTTTGTAGGATACCCCGTAACCTTCGTTGTAGCGGTCGGGGATGTAATAGTCGATGTTCGAATAGAACTGTTGGATAAACTTGTAGACCAGTGCCACAGCGGTGGTACCGTCTACGTCATAGTCTCCGTAAATCAGAATCCGTTCTTTCTTTCCCATAGCCTTGTTCAGGCGTGCCACGGCCACGTCCATGTCCTTCATCAGGAACGGGTCGTGCAGGTCGGGCAGTTGCGGGCGGAAGAATTTCCGTGCAGCAGCAGCTGTTGTGATGCCGCGTTCTATGAGCAGTTGGCCAAGTATGGGGCTAATGCCCAGCTCCTGCGCCAGTTGCCGGCTTGCTTCTGCCTGTTCGGGTGTTATGGGTTGATAATTCCATTTGTGAGTCATTTTATATATTATTTTTTCTTTTTCCAGTCTCGGGTGTCGGGGCGGGCGAAAAGTGCCTATTTCTCCAACAAGTCGTAAAGGTAGCAAAAACTCTTGAAAGAAGGATGAAAAGAACATAAAATCTTTCTTAACGGGTGGAAATAGAAGGACGGGAACGGTTGGAAGCGGCTAAAAGGCATGCGAGGAGACGGTAGGAGGCCGTGTGATAAGTCAACACGCTAACCGTCTGAAAATCAGGGGCGCGTCAGATGCGGTGGGTAGTTTGATAACTTTTTCAGGAAATGATAAATAATTTAAGTTTCGCAAGTACTGATTTCCCATGATAAGGTCATAAAAAAACGACATGG
>OHEK01000160.1_pt1 | contig 27521 bp, 27 predicted proteins | sample 1567301 | NCBI WGS metagenome assembly OHEK01 (sample SAMEA3879554, study PRJEB24766) | human gut metagenome | biome: human-associated habitat; feature: feces | place: USA | collected 1985/1987
TAGGGAGAGGGGCTGTCAAGTCCCTTGCCCTAGTCTCTTTGGTTCTTTCCCTCGTTAATATTGACAAGTGTACCCACTCGAATAGCGAACCCGAGAAGTGCTGTACGACAAAAAGAACTATCGTAGCTTGCTGTCATAGTCTAAGCTGAACGATATAACAGAAGTACATCAAATACAAGACTTTTTTCTACAATTAAACGCACAGGCTGTTCGCCTGTGCGTTATTTTTATGCTATATTTTCGTAAGATCCTCCGCTCTTACCGCCGCAGTGACCTGCCCGCCCTGACCGATGACGATATAGTCCTCTCTGTCACCCGAGCCTGCCTGCATAACCTCGTACACATTCGTGTACACGAACAACGCAAGCGAACCGCCGCTGTACGTCTTTGCGCCGTAATTCACCTTGACCTTATCGCCTACAGCGAATTTCTGCGTTATCTCATCACTTTCCGCCTTGTACAGATTCTCTGTATAAAGCCATCCAGTAGGCACCGAGCCGATGCCTATAAGCGTTTCCTTGCCGCTTGCCGACACCTGCTGAACGGTATAGACCGTATCATATACATAAGAATACGGCTCAACCCCGTTCGTGAACCTTGCGCCACGCTTCACCCTCACGCTGTCGCCCTTTTTAAACAGATTCACGGGCTTATCAGGCTTTTCCGGCTTTTCCGGCATATCACCGCAGTTTTCCCTGTACCACTTAGCCGTTATCGCAGGATAATCTACAAAGCATATATCCCCGTCAACGTCATTTCCGCCGATGCTGTCAATGCCCCACTGCCACATTTTCTGCCCGTAATCGTATCTGCTTGCATAGTCCGGGCTTTCGGTCCAGTGCGCAAGCCATATATCACGCTTCCCAACAATACGTTCCTTCTGATAGTAGCTTTCAAGCCACGCAGGATTTGCATACACTCCCGAGGGAAGCCCTGCCTTATTCAGCCTGTCGCAGAACTCAAGCGCCATATCGGTTCTTTCCTTGCTTGTGAGGTTGTCGATCTGACGCTGTTCCTCCATGTCGCAGAACACGGGATATGACGGCTTTTCATCGCCTATCGCCTTTATGCACGCATTTATCTGCCTGTAAAGCTCCTCACTGTCAGTCGCCGTAACATACCAGTAACAGCCGAAGTCTATTCCGAGCTTTCTGCACTGCTCGATATTGCGTCTGAAATAAGTGTCCTCGTCCGTGCGTATGCCGGCACGGATAATTACAAACTTCACGCCTGACGACACAGCCGCCGTAAAATCGAACTGCTCCTGCGCCCTGCTTATATCAATGCCCTTTATCCTCACTGTCATCCTCCCCGCTTTTGCTTTTTATCTGCCTTAGTACATTCTTTATTTTCTGCGGTACCGGCAGTCCAAGTGCCGATGCGTTTTCGACAATGCTGATTCCCTCGTTAGCGATATAGAAAAGCATTACCGCCGTCATAGCAACAGGCACACCGCCAAGCACATAGGTGTCTGCAATATGACCTACCGACAGGAACACAAGTATCAGCAGCTTTTTCGCTATCCCCTTGAAGCCTACCGCACTTGACAGCTTCTTCTCTGCTATCGCCGCAAGCACACCGCTCACATAGTCCAGGATCATAAAAGCGATAAGCGCACGGAACAAGCCGTTTACCTCGCCGTACATAAATCCCAGCACCGCTCCGACAGCACCTGCTATGCTGTCAATAATAATCTGTATCCTGCTCATATTTCCCCTCCTTTGCTTTGACTCTTTTACTTTTTGGTCATCCCTTGATTCAACCACCAGAAGCTCTGGGAATGAGGAGGTGTAGCTCCGCCGCCTGTTGCGGTTCTTCTTATAAGCTCGTCATCAGGCATACCCATTTTCTTAAACGTTGACGGCCTGATCTCCGGATGTATATCGTACAACAGTTCAAGATACGTTGTACCCCTTGTGTCACCGGGTATCTCCATCTGCTCCACCCAGTCAAAGAAGCCCTCCTTATCACCGTAAAGCTGATAAAGCGCCTCGATATATTCCTCGTCCGTATAGATTTTATCCCCGTACTTGCTGATAAAATCATAAGCGTCAACCGGCGAAAATTTCGTACTGTCGGTTTCCTCATTCTCCACAGCGTCTTTCAGCGAGCTGTTCAGTTTTATCTGATAATTGCGATCGCTGTCATACACCTTCTGAGCATAATCCCTGTCGTTTTCGTTCACCTTACGGTTATAATCCCTGTCATTTTCATATACCCTGCGGTTATAATCCCTGTCGTTCTCGTAATTATCCCGTTCAAACTGTGCCTGTAAATTACGCTGTGCCAGAGCGTCCTTACTTTTATTATATTCAAAATTCCTGTTTGTGTTATAATCGTCAACGCTGTCACGGTATCTTCCGTAGTCCGACTTCTCAAGCCCTATAAGCGTGTTAAGCCGCTTATACGCACTTTCCTCATCGTCCTTGTAGCGTTCATACGCCCTCTGTTCAAGTTCGGGTATCTTATCGCTGAGCTTTGACATATAGCTGTTATATGCCTGCTGACCTGCCGTAACCGCATAGCTGTTACCATATCCCCCTGTGAGCGATGCCGCATTTCCCATCGTGTCACGCATAGCCGTTCTGCCCGACTTTTCATAGCTGTTCTTATACTGCGAGAACAGCTTGTCCTTATCTGCGTCATAGCTGAAATTCTTCTTTTCCATAACCTTTGCAAGATTGTTTTTCAGTGCATCGCCGTATCCGCTCTTATATACCGGAGCGCTGTCCTTATCCTTGTTTTTCTGTTTGTCGCTCATATAACCTCCTCATAAATTTCAGTGCAATCGGCCTCATTCATCTTTGCCTCAAACTCATTCATCTTCTCATCAAACCTCGCAATATCCTCCGCCGTTATTTTGTCACGGCTGTAATGATTGCCGAGCTGCATAGCCGCCCAAGCCCTGTCAAAGCTGCCGCTTTTAACGCCGTTCACAGCAACCTCGACTATCCATCTGCCAAAATCCAACATTATACCTCACCTCCCGATACCGCCATAGCCTCAAGTGCCGCAACCCTTGCTTCAAGGCTTGCGATACGCTCTGTATCTTCTTCGACCGCAGGCAACCAGTCCGTAGCCTTGTTTCCTTTCTCAAGTTTTATATCACAAGCCTCGATCATGCCGTTTTTATCAAGCGCAAGTGCCACACATTCGAGCTTCGCTATATCGCTGTCGTCTATCGTCCAAGTTTTTTCGCAGTAGAGCCACTCATCCTTTTTGGTTTTGCTGTTGACGGTAAGCGGTAAAATGTGCAGCTTCGTATTATCAGCGGAACGGAATCTTGCCATTACATATCCGCTTGCATCAAGCTCGACATCGCTTCTGACCTTTATCCACGCCGACAGAGTGTAGCTTGTGCCAACCTTGAAATCCGTCAGAAACCATCTTTTGCTCACGCCGAAATATCTTGCGTTGCCCGTATAGCCTGACCTTGATATTACAAGGCTATTTCCTGATATCCCGCCGTTTTCGGTAATTGTGACATTTGCATTCCAGCCTTTTTTAAGATTTCCGGTGCTGTCATACAGCAGATTCCTCCCGCCGATCTCGACAGCATTCACCGCCGCAGTAATATCTGCCGCTGTTGCCGCTCCCACTTCACTTGCCGTATAAGCAGGCTTATTTTCAGCCTTTGCCCAGTCCGATATTTCGCTTGATTTCAGATACGCCGACAGATTCACCGAAATAACCCCGTCAGCCGTAACTGATACGTTATCGCCTATCATCACACCGCCGAGCGTGTCGGCTGAGGCAGGTGGCAAGGTATAACCTCCGCTGTCACCGCCGCACTTTATACTGCCCGCCACCCACAGATTCCCGCCATCGTCAAGCACCAGTGCATCGCTTTCGTAACTTCCTCTCGGAGAGCCATTTCCGACAACCAAAAGTGCGTTTTTGGTTTTGTTGCTGATGCCGAAAGCCGCACCGCCTCGATAATTGGATACAGCATACATACCGTGAGCAAAGGACGCTTCTGCTTTCGCTTTGCTGTTTATTCCTCCTGCGTGACTGTACCAACCGCTTGCCGTTGTGCCGCTGTTTTCTGCGTGGCTGTATCCGCCATCTGCGACAGTACCATTTCCTTCTGCGTGGCTACAATAACCGCTCGCTGTGGTGTTTTCTCCTTCAGCGTGTGAACTCTCACCTGAAGCAGTTGTTTCTTTTCCTTCAGCGTGTGCATATGAGTTGCTTGCAACTGTACTGTTTCCTTCGGCGTGTGTGCTTGGTGCCGTTGCCTTCGTGCCGTTTCCTTCAGCATGAGCGTAAAGCGAGCTTGCGATATTATTTTCATAGTCGTTGAATATCTCACAGCCGGCACCCGTAGCGGTGAGCTGTCCCACTTCGTCTGCAATCGTACTGTAAATAAGCTGTTTTTCCTCTTTGCCGTCCGACTTCTGTGCAATATTCTCATCTATGCCGTTAAAACAGAATTTTATCCTTTCGGTAAGGAGCGACAGATAATCCTCTACCGCATTTATCCGCCCTTTGTCCTCTGCCGATTTATCGGGAGCAAAGCTAATATTCAGATTATCCACTTATCTCACTTCCCTTTTCACCGTCAAGATATATGCCGTACAGCGTCGCATAAGCGTCACCGCTTACTTCTCCGCATATCTTTATTTTTATCTTTCTGCATCTGAGCGGTATTACAGGAGCGACAGCTATTTCTTCGCCATTCCCCTTTTCACTGCAAAGCTCATATACCTTCCTCCATTCTCCGCCGTCAGCGCTTATATATGCCGACAGCTCAAGCGTTTCGTTGTCCTGCTTTTTGTGATACAGCGACATTCTCAGCTTTTTGTATATTCTGAATATGCTTCCCCTGCCAAGCTCGCCGCTGACCGCAGAGAATCCGCTCCTGTCACTGTCCGTATAACCGCTGTCGTTTCCTACAAGCGTAACAAGCCTCATCTTTTTATTGCTGTCACGGGTAACGGCATACAGCCTGCCGTTTATCTCGTGCGCCGAGATTACATCCGCAAGCCGCCTTGTGTACCACGCCGAGTAACGCTTGTCATAATAATACACCGTTTTGTCAGCCGCACACATAACAACATATCTTCCGTTTGCCGTCATCACCGCCGTATCGGTAATATCATCACCGAGCTTTGCGTCGATCCTCACCGATGCAGAGCCGTTAAAGCTGAATATTCCCTCAGGCGCCTTATAATAAAGCAGTCCGTCCGATATGCACAGCGAGCCGTCACTGCCCTTCTGAACGCCTCTCAGCTTTACGGTGCTTAGCGTAAAGTTTGACGCTCTTGTACCGTAGACAACGTGGACGCAGTTTTCTTTAAAGAACAGTACGCTTCCTCCGTACACGCATACTCCGGTGAAATCCCCGTCAGAGCCTACCGTTGCCGCCCATGCGTCAGTTGAGATGCCGTCATAGCTTCCCCACTCCGTAGCACTTCCGAGCTTTGAACAGTATATTTCACGATTTGCGGACGAACACCCCCACAGCCTGTTGTTATGCTCTGTTATAAAATCCATCTTCGGTATCGGACAGCTTAAGACCGCATTCTTTATACTAGGCACTCTGAATTTGTCCATCTTCCGCTTTTCCGTATAAAAATAATAGGTATCGCTGTATGCACTCGTGTCGAAGTTTATCGACACACACCCGTCCATACTGTAGCTTTCCTTTCCCACCGAGCTTATCACTACAGACAGGTACTGTTTCTTTCCGCCGTATTCATAATCTATCCTGACCATATCGCCAACGCTGTAGCTTGACAGCGCTACGCTTTCCTCAGGCACATCAAGATACAACAGCTTATATATAGAAACCGTAGGCCGTGTCTGGTTCTGGTTATATTCGAACAGCGTGCCTGAAAGCGAGGGCTTCGCCGTATACTGCACGCTTGCAGGCGTATCAGCGGTATTTACAAGCACCTCGTCCGGCATTATCAGTATGTATGCGCCCAGTGACACAAGCTGTTTTTCCCCTGCGCTGAGTTTTACCGCCGTTTTCACTCCCGAAATATATATACCGTCCGCCTTTGTGTATACTATCTCTCCGTTTTTTATGATATACCCCGTTATACCGTCTGCCAATGCCTTGTACGAAAACGGCTTCACCGTTTTTAGTGCAGGAAAAGCGGTAAAATCCATACCGTACAGCTCCTGCCAGTATCCAAGCGGCGTTCCGTTTGAGCGATCGATACCGCCGAACTTTACGGCACTTTCCGTACCGCCCGTTATTTCTCTTACCGCCAAGTTCTTCCTCCTATCCCGTGATCTCGTTTCTCACGCACGAAATATGCCTGCTGTTCCAGAAACGGCAGCAGCTTTCATACAAAGCGTCAAACAGAGCGTTGTCATTTGCGTATCTCTCATACTCCGCATGGTAAAAATCTATAAGTGAGCAAAGATAAAGAATGTATATCTCATCGTGCGGAGCCTTTATGAAAAGCTCCGTTGTGCCGTCGCTCAGGATTTTTTCCGTATCGGTAAACCCGATCCCCTCATGCTCGTGCGTAACATACAGATCCTCATATATCCTGCTTTCAAGCTCATAAAGCCACTTTCTCTTGTCCTCTGCGGCAATCTCGTTCGGTCGCAGTGCGTCAACCGTTTCAATGACTTCCTTTACCGTCATCACTTACCCTCCTGCACTATCAGCGACTGCTTCCAGCCTTCATCACGGTAGTACTCCGCTCTCTTTCTCTGAAGCTCAGCTCTGTCCAGCTCCTTTTTTATGAACAACGGCACCATCACCGTTTCACCTCTGCGTATAAGATAATTGTTGCAGTTCACCGATACAAACACATCTGAGCTGTACTTGTCATTATCCTTGAACAGCCTTACCGCCACAAGCTCAGTTAAGTTTTCTTTCATATATTTCTCCTTTGCAATATTATTCCCCTTACCCTCCCGCACTGCCGTTGCTGTCACCATACCCTGCAGTGACCCTGTGCCGCTTATTCCGGTTTTTCTTTACCGGCTTTAATTTGCGCTCGTCTTTTCCGAATAAACAGGAGAACAGCTCTCTATTCTCACCATATACTCGTCAGTAAGTATCTCGGCTGTGCGTACTGCCTTCCAGCCCACGCTCGCTCTCTGGTTCAGAGGATCATCGCCGTAGCCCAGCTGCTTTACTATGTGCTGAAGACCGCCGCCGGCAACGTCCGTCACCGCATAAGCGTGCGCTCCTATAACCAGAGTAGAGAACACCGCAAGTGCCTTCTTCTCGTAATATGTCGAGGCTGTGACCTGACCGCCTGCTGTAACACTTGCCTTCTGATAGCTGTCGCCCGACTTTGTATAATATTCCTTTCCCTCAAGGAAATTTGCGTCCGAGGTCAGCTGATAGAACTGCGGACAGCTTTCATCGGCAAATATCTTCGCCTCCGTGCTTTTTACAAATCTTACATTGCCGAGCGAGCCTATCTCCCCCTTGAATATGCTTTCGGGATCGGCATACTTATGCACATCGACCCACTCCGCACTTCTCATAAGGTCATAGGCGGCATAAGGGTGTATTATTGCAACATAGCTCTCCCCGTCTATTCCGTCGGCATTCATGCTCTCAAGCTGTGCGGCGGCACGGAATACCGTATCCACCGATAAAACGCAGTCCTTGCTCAGTTCATCTCTTGACAGCACCTCTCCGCCGTCCTTACCGCAGGCATATATAACATTTGTTCCTGCGTTCACTATCTCTCTTGTTATCGTGTCAAGCGTTCTTCCCGACTGACTGCCGAGCAGCTTTGTTGACTGCACTACATTGTTGTCGATTGCGGTAAGCTCCAGCATATCCGACAGCTTGATATAGTCGCCGTACTGATTTACCGTTGCCGTCTTAGCTGTTACCGACAGCATATTTCCAGCAGGTGTAACGCCCTCAACAAGCGGCGTTGTCGCCTTTGCAAGCGAGCTGTACTTTCTCAGTTCTATCGTCTTGCCGTTATTCTTGGGTATCGGATATTTGTCAGCAAAGCGGTCATGCACCAACTTAGGCTCAGCCATATCTATCAGCGTGTTCTCATAGAACGTTTTCATCTCGGCGGACAGACTTGCCTGTCCTGTTGTCTGTACATCGAACAGATTTAATTTAACTTCTCTCATCTTCATATAGATTTCCTTTCCCGACGGATGATACCGTCATCTTTCTATTTTCTTATCGTTTTTCTTATCGTTTCTGCCGCAAAACTTTTCCCCGTGCGGCTATGGCTTTTTTAAATTCCCGCCTGCCCTCCCGTTGCAGTCTTCATATCTCACCCCCTTCTTCATCATTCATAAACGATCAAAGCACCACTCTTTCCCCTCTCTCCGTCCGTCTGATAAGTTCCTTCCGCTCATTTTTAGACAGGCTTTTCTCGCTTTTCGTAACCTCTCCCACAGGTGACAGCGCACCCTCCTTCATTCTGTCGCTTTTGCAGAATGCACCGCTTCTCATAAGCTCAGATGCCGCATATTCCATTGCGGCGGTAAAAAGCTCGTCCTTATGAACGATAAGATAAGCCTCCTCAAGTCCCACGCCCTTATAGCACAGTGAAAAGAATCTTCTGTCGCTCATTTCTTTCGCAAGGTCAAACTGAGGATACATCTGCTTTACCTCCTCGCTTTCCTTTTGCCACCGCTCAAGCCTGTACTCCATATCGTTTCTTCTGCACCGCTCGAAGTTCCTCTCGGATACCGCATTTTCTATTCCGTCATAGTCGCCTTTATCCGCTCCGCAAAACTGCGCCACAAGGCTCAATATCCGTTCTGCCCTTGCCGCCCTCTCACGCTTTGACTTAAGCACTGCCTGCCTGAAAAGCTCCGCCTTATCCTCGTTTCGCTCTCCTTCAGATTCATTCGGTTTATTGTTTTCGCTCAGGCTTTCATCACTCTTTTGTACCTTGACTTCTTCACTTGTTTCAGCGTTTTCTATACCGCCTTCTGTCGCCTGCACATTCTCTGTCGCTTCCATATTTACCTCTCACTTCTGTAGCAGGATACATATTCCGGATAGTTTTCCTCCAGCATATCAAACCCCTTGCATATCCCGTCAACCGCCGTGTTCAGCCCGTCGTCGTCCGTCACATAGCTTATGACCGCCTGACCGCTTCTCAGCGTAACGTCAATAATATCGGTATCACCCGTGTCCTCGCTGTCAAAAACATTCTGCGCTATCGTCTGCGCAAGCGTTGTCATTGCCGCACATACAAGCGTAGCCTCTGCCGACCCGCTGTTTTCGTTCGCACAGTGTCCCGTGATATAAATATCCCTGCCAAGACCCGACTTGTCTATTCTTACTCTTGTCATATCTTCACCTCGTTCATTCCTGCGTTATCCCTTATCACACGCTCAATTTCTTCTTTTCCCTCAAAGTCCATCATCGCAAGACAGCCCAGCGCCTGCACCGCCGTTTCCGGATTGAAAAATCCCAGTTGAAAAAGCTGCTTTGCAAGCTCATTCTGCGAAGCTTTGGAAAACGGCGATTTCTTCGATGCCGTACATACTATATCAAAGACAGGCTTCTTTGTCCCAAGCTGCACCCCGAAAAGTTCCCTGCTCTGCTCCTTTATGGCAGAGTTGTCAAAAGCGTCATATCCCCCGGTTATCCTGAAGCTCCTCGGCGTATCATAGAACTGCCTTATCAACTCTATTATCAGATAGCACACCTGCTGAAACGCAAAATACGTTCCCTTTATCATATCCCTCGACAGCTTGCTTCCTGCCTCCTGTAAAGCCGCAATGGCGCTTGCCGCCGTAACGCCGTTTGAAACCGACCCCTGAGAAAAATCCCTGTTTCCGCTCGTTTCCTTCAGTTCGTCAATCTTGAAGCTCAGTGCATTCATCACCGAGCTGTCAAGCGGCTCTGCCTTTATCTCCCTTATATCCTCATCGCCAAGATTTCCCGCAACGTGAACGAACCTGTTTTTTAAGTCGGCAAATTCGGCTTCGTTCACCGCACTGTTCTGTCGGATAAAATATCTCTTTCTGCTCATCATCACCGTATGCTCAAGAACGACCTGCGACAGCTTATCTATATACATCTGTGCGTCACGCATAACATCTATGTAGCCGAATCCGCACGGAGTTCCCTCCTGCACAAACAGCGTATCCATAACAAAGGGATAACGGCTGTGTTTATAGAATCCGTCGGCACAGCTTTCATCGTCCTCGCTCGAATATATCACCCTGTCGCCGCAGAATTTACAGTAGCAGAGCTGTTTTCTGCCGTTTATCGTTTTCTTGTAGTACCAGTCGACGACTTCGACCTTTGCACTGTCGTCCGTCTTATCCTCCGTTTTGTACTTTTCCACGTTTTCAGTACCGCCCGCAACGCTTTCGGGTTCTTCCCCCAAAAGTTCAGGGTACATCAGATCCAGCCGTTCACGGTCAACAAGCGTCACATAGAAAAGGTTTGCGCTCTCCTCAATATCCTTTATGCCCGGCTCCCAGAACAGATTCAGAATATCTGCGTTTCTTATCGCTATATCTCCCATACCGCCGTCAGCGTCAGGATCCCATACAACAGCCGTACACATACTGCCGTTCTTGAGCTTGTACCACCAGCCGTCGCTGTACAGCTTTTCGTAGCCACAGCGCTCAAGTATCGCAGGAAGTATAAGCGATAACTGCTTTGCGACCTTCTCGTCGCTTTTTTCTCTCGGAAGCACCGCAGGCTCAGGTATATTATCCATAGCGTCAGCGTGCTTATTTGCCAACGAGTTGAACAGCCACGCCGATGCCGGCATAGGCCTTGTATCGTCCTTGTCATAACCTATTTCGCCCCAGTGCCGTAATTTCCACCACTGCTCGTTTGACACGATTCTCTTGTCGAGTACCGCCTTCCCCTGCTTATATTTTGCGAGCGTCTGCCTTGCCTTACGCACCTGCTCCTTACCGATTTTCTTCATATTTCTCCTTTCATAATCACATCATATAGAACGATTCCGCTCTTTCGGGCTTTCTCTGTTCGAGAGGATCGTCGCCGACAGGGATTTTCCCACGCTTTACCGGTGCGGCGATAGGATGCTCCATAAGGACATACCTGCATTCGTCATATATGTGATCCTCCATCGTTGTGTCAATATCCTCCACGTTCTTTTCGTCATACATAAGCGCAGGAATAGTCCTGATAAACTCTCTGCAGGTGTTGAAGCAATAGAACATCGCCTCCCCATCACTGTTGAACGCCAGCCTGTTATGGTACTGCATCTTACCCGATATTCTTGCGTTATCCCCCGGCGACCAGATTATAAAGTTAGGCGACCGTGCCATAAGGTCGGCGACGCTTTCCCCACGGCTTTTATCAAATATTGAAGGATCTGCGACCCCATACACATTTCTCCCTCTTATATTAGGATCGTCACGCTCTATTTTTCTGATATTCTCGGCAATTACCGACGGCTCAAGCCTTATGCCCTCATTCGCCTTATCCGTACAGCCGTAGTATTCTCTTATCCTGTAGATGCACCCTTTAGTATCCACCGCATACCACCCTACCGAGAACGGCCTTGTATACCCGAAATCAAATCCCCTCACTATCTCCCAGTGGCGAGGTATCTCAAACGGTGCTATGACGTGCGTCCATCTTCTGTCGCAATAATGCTCCGGGTCATCTCTCCATTCGGTGAAAACCTGTCCCGTAAAGCTGTCCCAGTCCCCGTACAGAAGCGCCTTTCTCTCGGCGGTAGGAAGCATAGACAGGCTCGCAAGATATTCAGGGTCGTTTCGCAGCAGTTCCTTATTGTCAAACACACTCGCCGGGATGAACACTCTCGATTTTCTAATGATTATCTCCGCCCCGTCGGGCTTTTTCACCTTATGCTCCTCTATTATCGGTTTCATCGGCTCGCCTGCCGTTATAAACCTTTGCTTTACCCACGAATGACCCGGTCCGCCCGGATTCGCCGTGGCTCTGATATACACCCTCGTGCCTTTTCCGCCCGGCCTGTTTCTCGAAAACATATAACTGTATTCGTCAAAGGAAAACTGCGTCAGTTCATCGAACCCTACAAAGTCATAATGCTTGCCCTGATAGTTAAGCCTGTCTTTCTTATGCTGCATCGCCCCGAAATAGATTTTAGCCCCGGACGGAAAGCTCCAGCAGTGCTTGGTCTTGTTGTACCTCGCCGCAGGATATGCACCTTTATAAAGCGTCTGCGACCTGTCCTCAAGCTCCGTCAGCTGCGGATACGTTTTCCTGAAAATTATCCCCCTGTAGCAAGCCTTATCCGCCTGTCTGAGTGCCTCCGCCAGAAGTGCGTCAGACTTACCTCCGCCGGCGGCACCCCCGTACAAAGCCTCATACTCTCCCCTTTGCATAAACTCCGCCTGCCTTTCCTGCGGCGACCATACCACCCTCCTTCCGCCTTTTACATCGTTATCTTTCATCTCATCAACACCTCCCGTTTTTCTGTAAATCTATCGCCATCCCACCTGCCCGCCATCCCCACAACCCTCTCAAAACCCATCCCCCCTCATCAGAACTCACTCTCATTCTCCGTTCTCGCCTCAGGTATCACCACAACTCCTCCTTCGTTTTCCTCATCGTCAACCACGCCGCCGTCCCACTCGTAACCGCATCTGTTCTTCAGCCAGAAGATCTGCGCCGTTGTGCTTGGCATCACCTGTTTTTCAACCGTTTTGACAACACCCAGCTTACCGTCCTTTCCGACCTGCCTTGTGATTTCCGTCTGCGTGTATCCTATCGCACGCTTCAGCAATGCCTCCTCGACCTGCTTTTTTCTCTCCTCGTCACCGTCTTGTCCGTCACTTTGATATAATCTCCTTATTTCATCGTGCGTCAACTTCCAGTTCCTGAGCGTTGTGCGATGTATGCCGAGCAATTCCGCCGTCTGCACATCGCTGTACCCAAGCTCGATACAGTGACTGATTTTATCAAGAATTTCCTGTGTGATTTCTATGCCCCTTCTTCTTTCCGTGTATATCCCCCCTTCCTGACAGTTTTCGCCTTGATTATAACAGTTCGTCATAATCGTACCCGTCGTCGCTCCACTCTCCGCAATACTCCACATCGTACCCGCAGTTAGGACAGCTCCGCTCGGTTTCATATGCAGCCGTTCCCTGATATTCTCCACGGTACTGAAGCGTCCGTGTCAACTCATTGCTGTCATACGTTCCTCCGCATCTTAAGCATCTGTACATATATCCCCTCCGTTTTTCTGATTTTTTCTTCATTTTCGAAATCGTGTACGTTTTTTAGTACACAAAATACGCTATAATAGCCTTTATAGGAATTATCAAGCGTTTCAAAAATGATAACCGTGAAAGCAGTTGCAACTTTCCGTTGTCATAATGATAGCACACGCAAGGTTATTTGTCAACTGTTTGTAGCATAAATTCATCATTTTCGTTGAACTGCAACAATCTTTGACAACACTTTGTTTCTTTTATTGACAATTCAACACAATGTTGTTATAATTATCTCAGACAACAGAACGTCAATACGAAAGGATGAACCTTAAATGAGCACAAACTCCGGCACAGTTTCAGGCGCATTTTCCGAGAGGATAAAACAGCTTCGTAAAGCAAAAGGTGCGTCGCAGGCGCAGGTAGCCGAATATCTCGGCGTAACCAAGCAGGCGTACAGCCTTTACGAAACAGGAAAGCGTGAGCCGCCGTTCGCCACGTTATTGAAGATAGCCGAATATTTCGGTACAGACACAGACACACTTCTTATGAGCGGCGATACCGCAAGGGTATCCGACCCCCGCCTTAAATTCGCACTTTTCGGTGAAACCGAAATAGACGATGATGTACTCGACGATGTAAAACGTCTTGCTATGCTCCAGCTTGAGCTTCGCCGCAGCAAAGAAAAGGACGGAAAGAAGTAAACCGATGCAATGCTCTGAAGGGAGGGCAATGATAATTGGAACAGCTTATAAAAACCGCACAGGATAACGATATACTTATTGTAGATATGCGTATGAAGGGCAAGCAGGGCGCTATGAGCCAATGCACCGACGGTATGTGCATAATCGCCATAGACCCTCATAAAGTGAAAAGTATAGCCGACCGAAAAGAAAAAACCGTTCACGAGCTCGGGCACTGCATGACCGGCGCCTTCTATGACGCAAGCTGTCCTGTCATCCCCCGCGGCAGATGTGAACGCCGTGCTACAGCGTGGGCTGTGACCCACACGTTCACCAGAAGAACGCTTATAAAAGCGATCAGAAGCGGCCTTACAGAGCTTTGGCAATTAGCCGATTACTTCAACGTGACCGAGCATTTTATGAAAGATGCCCTGACCTACTACGAGCTTTACAACGGCGAATAAGCATAACAAAAAAGCTCCCTTATGCGATTTTTTCGCATAAGGGAGCTTTTCACTCCTAAAAACATATCTGCCGCCCTATTCCCCCCACAAACAAAAACGCCGACAATCATCTCATCGGCGTACTTTATCATAATCTTCCACGGCATCCGCACCGCCTCAGCCCCTATCGGCTTTCTGTCACAGCACCCTCCGCCTTACGAAACATATTCCTTCTTCACTATAAGGTCTGATGTTGTGGGATTCGGCACAGGATCGATAATATTATCAATATACGTTACCCCGTAAACAAGATAATCCATCGCCAGCACCTGCATATCGTCAAGCGTTGCTCCCGCACCCACTCTTGCAAGGCCGTCCTTGTCACGGATCTCGCCCTCGAATATCTTCGCCTTGCCTTTCTTTACATAGTCATAAAGAGTATCCGCTATAGTGAGCGTTTCCTTCTTGCATGCGGCAGAATAAGGTGTCAGCTTCACAAACGCTTCACTGAAGCCCCCGACATAAACCTCCGCCATAAAGTTATCGTTTATGCAGGTTCTCACCGTGTCCGTGATAAACGTAGCCCAGTTGAGATAATACCCTACAAGCCCGTATTTCGGAGCCGAATAAGCCATATCGTTTGTAAAGCCTATCGACTTCATTCCGATCGAATCGCAGTAGTACATACAGTAATCATTCGACTGATACGAGAATATAACATCACAGCCCTTGCCCTCAAGCGTATTTACCGCAGCTTCCGTCTGTGCTTTGGTTTCCGCATAGATTATTTCGACATCCGTTTCACGTTCCTTGTATATCTGCTGTATGCCGAGGATAAATGCGTTTAAAACGCCGTTTGAGCAATACATAAGATCGTCTGCGACTATTCCTATCTTGTGCGATGAAGAGTTCCACGCAGCTACCGTTCCGCAGACGAAAGCAGGCTGATACAGCTTCGGTCTGAACGTTGTGAGGTTTGTGAGCGATGCCGTGCCGCCGTAGCTGAGTATGTATACATCCTTATCCTTTTTCGCATAGCTGAGCGCCGAGTTTGCAAAAACGTGCGATGCCGATACTATAATACTGCAGCCCTCATTTTTGAGCGCTTTTACGGCATTTTCAAACTGCGACACCGCAACACCGTCAACATAACAGGTTTCAAGACCGAGCGCCGTTTCAATATCCTTACGGCTTTTCTCAAACATATATGTCATGTTGTCCCTTGAAATTTCTTCATTATATACATATCCGACCTTGGCGGATGTATCAAGCGAATAGTCAGGTGCCGATGAGCTTTCACCCGAGCTTGCGCCGTCGCCCGAGCAGGCACAGAGCGTCAGTACCGCCGACAAGGCAAGCGCCAGTATTTTTATATATCTTGATAGCTTTTTCAACTTAAATCTACCTCCGGAAAATCAGAAAAGACAGCAATAAAACCCGATTTTACAGCTATCTCATTATATCGGATATAATTATAACACATTTTCACAAAAAATTCACCCTCTTTTTCGAAAATTTGTTTTGATTTTTTGAAAATTTGTGATATACTTATATAGTCACAGCAGTACGTTATGCAATTTACACAAATATCCTACTGCACATTTTAAGGAAGGATCTAATAAAAATGAAGAAAAAAACAGCGGCGACAGCCGCAATACTCGCCTGTACAATGATGTTCTCCGGCTGCAGCGACAGCATTCTTACATCAGGTACTGACAGCGGCACAACAAGCGTTGAAAACATCTGGACGGCAAAAGACGACGACATAGTGGCATGGGCCGCCTCAGACTCACTTTCGGATGAAGAAAAGGAATATTATCAGATCAAATTCAAGGATTTCTATCCCGAATATTCCTTCACCATAGCAAATTACGGCCTTGACGAAACAAATTCCGCTTATGCCTCATACGCTCAGTCATACAGAAAGAATATAATAGATATGCTGACCAACGAAAAGCTGATACTCAGAAAAGCCAAGGAGCTGGGACTTGATCAGCTTACCGAAGAAGAAATGGCTGAGGTCGAAAAGGCCTATACAAAGAACCTCAGCGACTGGTACGCCTCATTTGAGAAAAAGGCACAGACCGCACTCGGCATAAGCACCGATGGCACCTCAGGCACAGATGACAGTGCCAACGATGAAAAGATTCTTGAAAAGGAAAAAGAGCTTTTCAATGAATATATCGCAGGCTTCGGTCTTACCGAGGATACATTCCTGATGTGGCAGACCAACACGGCAATACAGAAAAAAGTCAACAACTATGTTCTTAAAGATGTCACCGTATCAGACTCTGAGGTCGATGATTATATCACAAAGCTCAAGGCAGAGGCTAAGCAGGCATACGAAAAGAGCGCTTCAAGCTATGCCACCGACTCCGAATACAAAAAGGTATGGATACCCGAAGACGCACGCTATATCAAATATATAGCCGTAGGCATTGCATCATCGGATTATGCCGAGATAAACGCCGCAAGAAACGAGAGCGGCGCAGATGACGCAGAGATCGACAAGAAGCGTGACGAAAAGCTCGCAGAGATAAAGGAAAAGGCTGATGCCGCACTTAAAAAGGCTACCGCAGATGGCGCAGACTTTGACGCAGTGGTAAAGGAATACAGCAGTGCATATTCCGAATCTACCGCAGGCGAACAGATACTCGTGCTGAACTCAAAGGGACTTATTTCCGATGCACTTTACGATGCAGTTTTCGCCCTTGAAAAGCCGGGCGATATAAGCGGACTTATCCCCACCGACAGCGGATATTATATCGTAAAGTATGTAAGCGATGCAAAGGTTACCGACAGCGACTTAAGCGATTACAGGAAGACCGTAAAGGAAGAGCTTTTGACCTCACGTCAGAGCGAAAAGACCAACGCTATACTTGAGGAATGGCGCAGTGCCGTAAATTACGAATATGACTATGAAAAGCTGAACATCACCAAGGAAGAAGAAACATCGTCCGATGCTTCCGCTTCTTCGGCTGACAGTAAAGCCAATAATGAAACCTCCTCCGCAGCATCCTCCGGTACCACAACATCGGAATAATATGCAGATAATTGACCGCTCCGTAACAGGAGCGGTCAGCTTGTCAAAATCCGATTTATCATTAAATCGCAACGTATAATGTACCGCCAACATCGCCTGAAACACTTTCCGTACCGACAAGGCATTAATAATTTCGTGACCTTATCAATGCAACTGCACTAACATTGACTCTTCAAAAAAACGCCACTGACCTGAGATATATGTACTAACCTGCGGACGTGTAGCGTTAAGCGTCCCTGGATTGACAGAATGTACAATGTTCAGGTGGTTATTCGAGTTCCACTAACACCCCGACGGGGTGTGGGTATGGGTAAGGAAAGAGGGAGCAAGAGGGAGAAAACCTAAGGGACAGGGAGAGGGGCTGTCAAGTCCAGCGTAGCTTTAGCGGAGTGCACGAGCCTTGCGTAAGCGAGGCTCAGACTTGCGCCTAGTCTCTTTGGTTCTTTCCCTCGTTAATATTGACAAGTGCATCGATTTGAATAGCGAACCCGAGAAGTGCTGTCCGGCAAAAAGAACTATCGGTAGCTTGTTATCATAGTCAAGGCAGAACGGTATTGCAGAAGTACATCAGGCAAAAGACTTTTTCTACAAGCTGGCGGGTACAGATTATGACAATCCGCACCCGTTACCTATACCCTCTGCCCGAACTTAAGCAATATCCTTGAATACAGCTCCTTATTTATCTCATAATAATCGGTAGCCGTTGTCTTTCTGTCGTTTTCATAAAGCTCAAAACGCATAATTATCTCGCTGTAGTCCTCTGTGTAATAAAAAACGCACAGCCAGTAGCGGTTTTTCTCCGCATAATAATTCACAGGTTCAAGCGTCAGCACCGAGCTTATATCACCGTTTAAAAGCATATTCAGCTCATCGGGCTTTATATAGCAGAACTGCACCTTCTTTGTCATAGGCATACTTTTCGCTTTTCTTTTAAGCGGCGTGTCGGCGGTGTCCTTGCCGGCGGTTTTCTTTTTGAAGAAAAACATATATGCTCCCCCTTTTTATAAGCAATATAATTTGCATTCCGATGCTATTCTATCACACTTTAAACACTTTGTCCATATAACCGTGCATTTTTTCACTTGAAATAAAAATACAATTAAAGCAATTATCTGTCAAACTTCAAGGCTGTATCACAACTTTTTCACATATGAACAGTATACTTTAGCCATAGTCAAAAAACAATAAAGCCTACGGGCGTGAAAGGACGATAGATATGACAGACGGATTTGAACGCAACGATATGAATAACATGAACAACGAAAACGAGCAGGCACAGAACAGCTTCTCGACCGCCGATAATTCGCAGACAGATACATCTGCAAATGCAAACGGTTATAACGCAGGCTCTTCCTACACAAGCTCCTATGACGCACAGCAGAATGCGTACAACTCATATTACAACTACGCAAACGGCGCAAACAATACGGGCGCAAACAACATACACGTTGCCCCCGGTGTAAACAAGCCGCCTAAGAAAAACGGCAAGGGCGCACTGGTCGCAGGTATCATAGCGGCGGCTCTGGTAGTCGGCGGCGGTGCAGGATTTGCAGGAACGGTACTCGGCAACAATATAAATGCCACCATTCCCTTTGCAAGCTCGTCTGACGGTACATCTCAGGGCGAATCGGCCGACAGCGGCTCAGAAAGCACAATCGCTGCACCGTCAACAACGCTCAACACCTCAAACGCGGCAACAGCCGCTCCCCTTGACGAAAGCAAGATAAACGACAGCTCAAACAGCACTCTGCTGAATGCCGAAGAACTTTACGAAAAGGTAAAGAACACTGTTGTGCTGGTATATAATTATCAGCGCCAGACAGGCTATGCCGAGCCTGTAAAATACGGCAGCGGCAGTGGCGTTGTGTTTACTTCTGACGGCTATGTAATCACAAACGCACACGTTGTAGAGGGTGCGGATAAAATGACAGTAGTCGCTCCCGATTACAAGGATCCCGATAACACAAAGGAATATGAGGCTACAGTAGTCGGCAGTGATACCTATTCAGACCTTGCAGTGCTGAAGATCAGCCGTGACGATCCGTTTGAATATGCAACGCTCGGTGACTCGGACACTGTAAGAGTAGGTCAGGATATATGCGTACTCGGCAACCCCAAGCAGTTACTCAACTCTCTTACTAAGGGTATCGTATCCGGTCTTGGCAGAGCCTCCGCTTCAAACAGCGCATACGGCACAAGCACAATACAGATAGATGCGGCTATCAACAGCGGTAACAGCGGCGGCGGACTTTTCGATATGTACGGCAACGTTATCGGTATAATCGACTATAAGCTGGTATCCAACACATCAGCGTCTATAGATAACATCGGCTTCGCCATTACAATAAACGAGGCTAAGCCGGTAATAAACGACCTTATGACAAAGGGCTATGTTACGAACCGTCCCGGTCTTGGCATAAACGGCGAGGAAATAAGCGAATACAGCGCATATATGCAGGGACTTGAAAGCGGCGGCGTATATGTAACATATATCTCAAAGGATATGCCCGTAGCTAAGAGCGGCCTTAAGGTAGGCGATATAATCTCAAAGGTAAACGGCACAGCGGTCACCTCCGTAACAGATATACAGAATATCATTGCGGAACTTAACATAGGCGACACCGTTGAGCTTACGGTTTACAGAGCAGGCGCAACAGGCAGATACACTACAAAGACTATCAACGTCGAGCTTGCCGAGATTGAGCTTAGCTGATAAATAAGCATAAGAATAACGGCTGTGGTGAAGAAATTCATCACAGCCGTATTTTTATGTCCTCAGATTAAGCAGTACAGATGACATGAACATCTCGTCCTTTACCTCTGCACAATATGTACCGCCGTACTTTTCCGCAATGCTCTTTACCGATTCCACACCTATGCCGAAGCCCTTGTGCTTCGACGAAAACAGTACTCCGCTCAGGTCTTTTTTAAGCGTACCCGTAAAAGTATTGTCTATGCCGAGGCAAAGAGTATATTCGTCCGTCATTGCCCTTATTACTATTCTTCTGTTATCTCCCTTTTCCTCCTTGCAGGCATCTGTTGCGTTTTCGATAAGATTTCCGAACAGCACCGACAGATCCGTTTCGTCAACAGAGATATTTTCGGGGATTACCGCCTTTACATCATAATCAATATCCTCGTTTTTCGCCACCTGTGCAAAATACAGCATTACGGCATTCACCGTCTTGTTCTCGCAGAAGCTGATAAGCGTATCGTCGGGCAGGCTCTGCTGATAGCTGTTAAGATATTTTTCAAGCTCCCCGTATTGCTTATTTCTGACGTATTCCTGCATAAGCGAGATATGGTGACGCACATCATGCTTTGCTCGTCTTGCGTCCGCTATCTTCTCCTGCAGATTTTCGTACTGCAGGTTCTGCATTGCAAGGCGGTGGTTGTTGTCGCTGAGCCTTATGTTCTTCTCCTGCTCGTTTATCAGCATCGCTATAAAATAGTACACTATGCCGGCTCCCACGTTTATAAACAACAGGAACACAGCGTTGCCTGCGTCAAGCGCAGTTTCAAGGCTGGACTTGCCGTTGTTGTTATAGAGCATATAGTACCATATCAGATAGAAGGTCGCAGGTATCAGCCACAGATAACGCCACTCGATACCTGTAGGCTCTTTTTCGACTGCGGGAGTATACACCTTTTTTGTGTAGATGAAAAGCGGTATCCACACCACCGCCAGCACAACAAGCATTATAAGCGAGAACGACCAGCGGTACGACTGTACTGCAAGCTCAGGAAAGATTTTCCCTTCTATGCACTTTGATGCCGCCACGACAAAATTCGCCGTGTTTGAGATCATAAGCAAGGTGAACAGTGCCCTGCCGAAATTTATTTTAACCGCAATAAAATAGAAAACCACATACACCGCAGTGCTTACCGCACTTGCAAGCGCCGCCTTTCCTCCCGAAAAGAAGGCCGCCCACAGCCCAAGTCCCATCTGGATAAACGATATAACAACAATAATGCAGACCGTGATTTTCACAGAAAAGCGAAGCCTTGAACGGAAGGGATAAAGCGCAAGCGCCATAAACGGCAGGAAATTCAGAAGCGAATAAACGCATATCTCGATAATTCTGTATAAAGGGATCATAAACCGCTACCGTCCTTCCTCAGCTTTTCAAAGCAGTACGCCGTATATGCCGCAGAGATTTCCTTTGCTCTGCGTTTAGGCACGGCAAGCGTTGTTTTGTCCGTAAACGCTATAATATCATCCTTACAGGAAGCGACCCCTGCAAAATTGACCGTTATATTGTCTGAAAGACAGCAGAACCCGAACTTTCCGCCAAGAAGCCCGTTCACTTTGTCAAACCCTATCTGAGCCTCCCTGACAGCATTACCCTTAAGATGAAACCTGACTGTCTGACCGCAGTTTTTTACATAAAGAATATTGTCCTGCTTTATCTCCACGCCCTGCGGCAATGTGATAAGCCTGCTGCGGTACCGGTCAAGCTCCAGCCTTTCGAGCATAATATTTATCTGCTCCTCGCAGTATGGCTTGCGAAGATAATAGCTTGCGTCCACCTCATAGCCCTCGCAGGCGAATTCACCGCTGTGCGAAGCAAGCACGATACGCACGTCCTTGTCGCTTTGCCTTACGGCCCTTGCAATATCCATACCGTTTTTATCTCCGCCCGGTATATCAAGTATCACTATATCGAATTTATCCTTTTCCCATACGCCGATAAACTCATCGCCGCTTTTATAGCGGTATATCTCTATATCCTCTGCACTTTTGCGTATGCCGTCTGTCAGCTTTTCTGCTTCAGACGCATCATTGTCAACTATCGCAAGCCTCATAAAAACACATCCTCCCATATTTTGACCGATATTAATAATAGCATAAAATTGACAGATTTACAACAAAAATTCACAGGAAAATTCAGCCCTGCAAAATGCCGTATTATCTCCGGACAGCAAAACTCCCCGTGCATTTTACGCTTTTGCGTAACTGCACGGGGAGTTATTTATCTTTGAGCGTTTACCGTATCGGTCACTCTGCGCTTTACTTCATCGCTTATCCTTCTGCTGTCCCTTATCTTCTGTGCCGCCGCCAGCTTGACAGCAATGCTTATAGGGCTGTGTTCAAGGTATTTCACGATAAGCTGAGGATACCTTACGCAGTACACCGATATGCCCCACGCTACCGCCATATCCCGATAATATTCACCGCTCGGAAGCCTGTCGTATATTGCGAGAGTTTTTCTTACGGTCGGCTCATCGGAAAATTTCGAGAACATAAGAACTGTTCCGACACGGGAAACGAATTCTTCTTTCCTGTACATAAGTCCTTCGGCAAGACGGAGCAGATCATCCGCTTCACTCTTTTTCACCTTGATGCAGGAGCAGAAGCAATCGCACTCGGCCCAGTTGTCTATCATCTCGGCATAGCGTATAATATACGGTGCTTTCTCGCACAGCGGAGCGTCGGCAAAACCGACAGCCGCACCCTTTATGATTATTTCCTCAAAGCTGTCATACGGCAGTTCGAAAATCTCCTTATAATCCGCCCTATGCTCCTTTGCGATAGCCTTAAGATCAGGCATACGCACACCTATCACTCTGTATTTGCTCGTATGCACTATCTTCTCGTTGAAAACACGGAACTTTTCTTCCGAAAGGCTTTCAAGCTCGACAAGCAGTTTTTCACGCTCGATCATTTATACTTCTCCTCTGTTTCAAGCAAAAACTTCTTAATATCTATACCCTGCGTACCCATATAACAGCCTATGCCGCCGCTTGCAGGGACTATCCTGTGACACGGTATCAGTATCGGGAGCGGATTTCTTTTCAGTGCCGAACCGCACGCACGGACAGCCTTGCTCCCTGCCATTTCAGCCGCCTGCATATATGTTACACGCTCGCCGTAGGGTATCTTCTGCACGGCAGTGAGTATGCTCCTGAAAAACGGCGTACCGATACCGCTTATGTCATACGGCAGAGAGAATTCCTTCAGCCTTCCGTCAAAATACGCAAGAAACTGTTCCTTAGCCTTTTCGCATATCGGGTCGGGGCAGTCGGGTATATTCATATCGAAAACGATATTCGTTATATTCCTGCCGTCCGTTATCACCGTTACAGTGCGGTCTATAGGCATATCAAAGGTTATGTTGCTCATTTGCCCCTGTTTGCCTTTCCGCTGACCTCTTTTACTTCAAGGCGGTATACCCTCGTCCTTGATGCGCATGAGCTGTCGGGCTTATAGGTTTTCTCTCCGTACTGCTTAAGTATCAAGCCGAGTGCGGACAGCTTTTCGGACATATCGGCTATTTCCGTCATTACACCACAGCCTGCAACGCTTTCATAAAGACTTGTTATACTGCCTTCAACATAATCACGGCAGTTGTCAAGTTCAAAAGCGACTTTGTTGTTCTCTTCTAAAAGTCGGTTCTTTTTGCCCTCGGTGGCAGTGTGTATATAAAAGTACATTCTGCCGTCCTTTTCTTCATATCCGAAGTTGAACGGCAGTACATAAGGATACTCCTCTCCCGTAAAAGCAATGCGTATTACTTTTGAACGGGCGATAATATCCATTATCTCTTTTCTGTCGGTGATCTCACGGTCTTTTCTTCTCATTTGTAAACCTCCGCTTTTAATAAAACAATTATACGACAAGAAAAGAAGCGTGTCAACCGCTATATAAGAACAGGCTGAAGCTGTTTATTCTCCAGTGCCGCACCTATCGCCTGCGGTATCAGCGAAAAATCCGCAACCAATGAGCAAGGCTTCTTCAGCGGATCGTCCTGTCCGAGCGGAACGAAGTAATAGTTCCTGCAGTTCATAAGAAATCCGATATTCTTAAACGACCCTGCAAGCGCATCGTTTGTCGCACAGGCAATAAGCACGGGCCTTGCTCCTCTCAGGTGGCTTTTTACCGCCATAGTGACAGGCGTATCGGTTATACTTCTTGCGAGCTTTGCCATCGTATTTCCCGTACACGGAGCAACAAGCATTATATCCGTCAGCCTTTTAGGACCTATCGGCTCTGCGTCCGCAACAGACATTATGACACGCTTTCCGCAGATATTCTCCGCTCTTTTTATATGCTCCTGCGCAGTGCCGAAACGGGTATCGACAGTTCCTGCGCTCAGCGACATTATCGGAAGAATATCACAGCCTGCTTCACGCAATGCCTCCATTGCCGAAAACGCCTTAGAGAATGTGCAGAACGAACCCGTCATACAGAATCCGACCTTTACTCCGCAAAGTAAACTGTCAAGCTCACGGCTCACGGTTACCGCCCCTTTCTTTATCGCAGTTGCTTTTCTTGTCATTATAAGCTTCTAGTATTTCCTCCACGCAGTCGGCTATTATCTCTCCTGCGGTCACAGGCGCTGTCCGTGACGGCAGACCGCCTGCCTTTATTATCTTCGCTTTGCCGTCATAGTTTTTCATTGCCGTCTTATCAATGCCCCACTCAGACGCAAGCTCGATGTAAACAGCTTCGCTGTCAAATGCCGAAAGCTCGCTTTCACCTATCACGGCGCACGGCACTGTATTATATATCAGCGTTACCTCAGGCAACGTGTTGCACAGTGCGTCAAAGCCGACAGCGTGACAGCCCGACATTCTGGCTTTCGCACGTTTTTCACGGCTTCTTGCCACAACCGTAACCTCACACCCCATCGCCGTAAGATAAAGCGCAAGCTGTGATGCGATTCTGCCAAATCCCAGTATAAGCACCTTCTGACCCAGCATCTGTATAGGCGTTGCGTTTATCCCGACAGCGAGCGCACCCTCGGCTGACGGCACTGCATTTCTCAGCATCACCGCCTCATCGGCATAATGATCCTCGCAGAAAAACTCGTTTTTTGCACAGAAATTTTTCACCGCAGGAGTTATCATACCGCCGATAACTATGCCGTGCGGCTTTAGCAATGCCGTCAGCAGCGAAAGAGGTATCGGCTCATCACAAAGCGGAGCGTTTATGTTTATGCCGTCACGGCTTGCAGGGATACCCAGCACGGCGGCGTCGCACTTCCCGTCGGGAAGCATATCACGGTCGCTTTGCCCGTAGGTATACACCTCGTGCTTTCTGCTCAGCCTATCGGCTGTGTAACGTAAGCGGACATCTCCGCCGAGTATAATAAGTTTCATATTCGTTTACCACGCTTTCTTCGGAAATTTATATCTGTGCCGTATGTATGCTTTATGAATATCGTGTATAACCTTTTGAAAACACCGATAAATCACCTTAAAACGCATATTACGCTGTTATCCGCTACATTTTTGCTATCATATTGTATGATTTTGTTCTGTTTTTTGTGAAGAAAAGCGAAAAGACAATAAAAGCCCTTGTTTTTTCCAAATGTATATGGTATTATATGCAATAGAGGGAAACAAACCCCGCACACTTGTTGCCGACAGGCAGCAAATACAGAAAGGATCTAAGTGAAATGGCTACTAAGAAGACAAATACGACAGGAACTAAGACACCCGTAGCTGAAGCTGTAAAGACTGAAGCTGTAAAGGCTGCCGCTGAGGTAAAGGCAGATGCCGTAAAGGCTGTAAAGGCAGTTGAGAAGGTTGCTGAAAAGGCAGTTGAAAAGGTTGCTGAAAAGGCGCCTGCAAAGAAGCCCGCCGCAAAGAAGCCCGCTCCCGCCGCTAAGAAGCCTGCCGCTAAGAAGGCAGCTCCTGCTAAGAAGGAAGCTCCCGCTAAGAAGGAAGCTAAAAAGGCTGCTCCCGCAGAACCCGACAAGTTCGCTCTTGCAGATATGGTAAGAGAAAAGTTCGCAAAGAAGGACGTTTCAAAGGTAAACGAGAAGATCGCTATAGAGATCAAGGCTTATGGCGAGAAGGAATTCTACATTTATATTCTTATCGATGACGGTAAGGTAACAGTAGAGCCCTGGGGCTACATCGACAACGATGTACATATAGATATGCCCATCGCTGACGTTGTTGCTGTTGTAAACGGCAAGTACGATTTCGTTGCAAAGGCTATAAGCGGCGACTTCTACGCTATCGGTTGCTTTACAAAGCTGCTCAAGGCTTACGAAGCACTTATCAAGTAATTTCGGCAAAACAGAATATAAGCGTTGACGCTTAAAATAATAATTGCAGGCGTGATTTTCATTGCGTCTGCATATTATATTATATGTGTATATGAAGAAAAACGGTAGGGAATACATCAGAACAAGGACAGGTACCAATAATGGAAAAAGTTAAAAAGGCAGTAATACTCGCAGCAGGCTTCGGAACACGAGTTCTCCCCGCAAGCAAGGCTATTCCGAAGGAAATGCTGAATATTGTCGACAAGCCCGCTATACAGTATATCGTTGAGGAAGTCATAAACTCAGGCATAACCGAGATACTGATAGTTCTTTCCCGTGGCAAGCAGGAGGTTGAGGACCACTTCGACCGCAAGCCCGATCTTGAGGCTCAGCTCCTTGCAGGCGGAAAGACAGAATTCTACAAGGTAGTATGCGACATTGCCGAAATGGGTAAGAACATCACCTACGTCCGCCAGCAGATGCAGAACGGCACAGGCGGCGCTGTTATGTATGCAAGGCAGTTTGTCGGAAACGATCCCTTCGTAGTCATCTACGGTGATGATGTTATAATCGGTGACGATCCCTGCACGGCACAGTGCTGCAGAGCGTACGAGAAGTACGGCAAGGCTGTCGTAAGCATGAAAGAAGTTCCGTTTGAGCTTGTGCTGAAATACTGCACACTTGACGTAAAACCGCTTGAAGACAACCTCTACAGCATTTCGGATATGATTGAAAAGCCCAAGCCTGAGGAAGTAATCTCAAACTTTGCCATACTCGGCAGATGCGTCCTTCCTGCTAAGATATTCGATATTCTCGAAACCCTCCCGACAGGCGCAGGCGGCGAATATCAGCTTACAGACGCTATGAAACAGCTTGCAAAGAGCGAGGGTATGGTAGGCGTTGACTTCACCGGCACACGTTATGATATGGGCAACAAGCTCGGCATAATGAAGGCGTGTGTAGAGGTTGCACTGAAGCACCCCGAGATAGGCGAGGATTTCAGAGCGTATCTTAAGACGCTGGATATATGATGTTAATATAACGCAAAAGCGGAGCCGCCCGGCTCCGCTTTATCTATCTAAAACCAGATTATTAAAGCTGTACAGCGAAATATATCGCCAACACCACTGAAAACGCTTCCCGTACCGACAAGGAGTTAATATTTTCGTGACCTTATCATTGCAACTGCACTGACATTGACCTTTCAAAAAAACGCTACTAACCTGAGATATATGTACTAACCTGCGGACGTGTAGCG
>OHEK01000170.1_pt1 | contig 26865 bp, 22 predicted proteins | sample 1567301 | NCBI WGS metagenome assembly OHEK01 (sample SAMEA3879554, study PRJEB24766) | human gut metagenome | biome: human-associated habitat; feature: feces | place: USA | collected 1985/1987
TCCACCCCAATCCGATATCCACGCTGCTTGGAAGCAAAGTCATCTCTTGCGGTCATAAAGAGAATCGGGATATCTTCGTTAAGAGAGCGGACTGTTTTTGCCAGTTCAAAACCATCGATCCCCGGCATCATAATATCCGACACAATGAGATCAAATATCGTGCCATACATGGCATCAAAGGCGCTATTCACATCCAGACATCCGGTTGCCTGATAGCCACTGGCATTCAGAAAAGCGCAAACCGTGCGGTTTAAGTCCTTATCGTCTTCCACGACCAAAATCTGAAACATAACAAAACCTCCTGGACAGGAATACTTGTATAATACATCATACCAGGGAAATGTTAAAGTATTGTTTATGTTTTCGCAGAACAGGGAAAAAGCGGAGCGATGCCCCGCTTTTAACGTTTGTTTTATCGGCGAAGACGATCCTTTGCCTGCTCTACAGTTTCTCCTTCCCGGCGGAACAGCTTGTCTACCATCGTATCCTCCACTTTATAGTAGGCATCCACAGCTCCTTTTTCCACCGCCTTATACGCATCCACAGCCCCTTTTTCCACGGCCTTGTACACACCCACAACACTGTCCTCAATTGCTTGGTAAGCACCCTTTGCTATTTCACAGGCTGCGGCAAAATCCGTTTCATCCACAGCTGCAGGTATCATACCACTTTCCCAAAGGTCTCCCTGGGGCATATCTACAGATGTGGAATTATCGCCTAACAGACCTTCGTCTTTCATCCACTGAACCATATCCCGGATGGTCTCCTGATAGGGACGAGTGGTATAGCCCAGCTCACTGCGTGCCTTGGTGTAATCAAACACATTGTTTCTGGACAGATTATACACGGAGAAAGTTGTCATCAGCGGCTTCTTACCGGCCTTTTCTGCTTGCTTCTCCAAGCCTTTGGCAAGCTTGTGTGCCAAATTCAGCGGCAGGAAGAATTTGATTTTCTTGCTGGCACATTCGGCGTTAATCATTTCAAACATTTCCTTTAATGTGACAGGTTCATTGGCCAGAATGTAGCACTCCCCGATGCGGCCCTTATCGATGGCGGCAATGGTGCCGGCAGCCAGGTCGCGGACATCACAAAGATTAAAGCTGCCCTGTATTCCCATAGGCATCTCTCCCTTGATGATCTGCAGTACCGTACCGGTTATCTCGCCGATGGCATGATCGTTGGGCCCCAAAATGCCGGAGGGGTGTACCACACATGCCCTCAATCCCATAACCTTTACAGAATCCAGCACCATCTGGGTAGCAATAGCCTTAGACATAGAGTAAGCGCCAATCACCTTTTCGGGATCGCAGGGAGTGAATTTGTCTACCTCTGCAATGGGGGTGCCATGAGGCTGTTCGGGAATGGCACCGGTGGAGGAAACATAGACCATCTTTTCACACTCGGGGTGCGCCAGCACTTTGGTGATGATATTGCGGGTGCCGCCTACATTGACAGCCATCAGTTTTTCCGAAAAGGCGGGGTCCACAGTGACCATGCTGGCACAGTGGATAATCACAGAGGTGAAGCCATCGGGGACAGTGAAGAAGGGTTCCAGGGAAGCTTCATCGCACAGGTCTCCGATGATCACTTCTACTTCCTTGGGGATGTACTTTACAGACTTGTCATTGGGCAGAACCAGGGCACGAACCATGCAGCCCTTCTCCAGCAGCTGCAGGCAAATGTTGGAGCCCAGAAAGCCTGCGGCACCGGTCAGCAAATAGATACGATTATCCTTCATACTACGATTCACCCTTAACCTTTCATAATCTTGTCACTGAGCTGCATGATCTCGGATGCATACTTCTTCTTGCGGGAATTGAGAATTCTCTTATAGATGGGATAGGTGGTCAGCGCCATGACCATGCCTGCAACACCGATTGCAATGCCGGGAACCATGGTAGCAGTCAGACCGATTACCGTGCCGATTTCGGTCATCACCAGACTCATGCCTGTACCCATGACAATGGCACCGATGCTGCCATAGATATAGCCGAATACATTGGCAGGACGCTTGACCTTGGCATCCAACTCCTTCAGCGCATCCAGTTCGGTGTGCTGCTTCTCGGTGTACTGGGTGCGAATCTTCTGAACGATAAATTCCTGATCTTTCATATTACTTGCCCTCCTTGCCGGACAGCCGTGCCTTGGCGACCGCGACAGACTCGCCCTCTTTGGTGAACAGCGCCTCCACGCACTTGTCCACAACCTTGCCGAAACCCTCTACAGCTCCGGTTTCGATTTTCTTGTATCCGCCAACCACGCCGCCTTCGATCATCTTATAACCCTTGACGACACCTTCAGCGATTTTTTCGTTTGCTTCCATAAATTTAGACATATGGTTAATCTCCTTTTGTTTTTTGATTATGGCCATATTCTAGCGGGGCGTGTTTTCTGAAATGCTTACGATATGTTTGAGAAATATTAAAATCGCAAATGGAGATGAAAAGTCCTGTTTTTGGGGAAGGTGCAACAATTTGGCAAAGAGTACTTTTGGGGAGAATTCGATATTGTCATGCCGCAAGGATTACGCTGCCCAAGGTATGATGAAAACATAGGAAAGCAGTCCCGAAGCAGGGAAAACACCTTCTTTGGGACTGCCTTTTGTTCTTCTGCCATTATGTCCAAAATGCGTTTCGGCGGCTGACGAACGTATTTGTTTCCACGCTCATTCCTAACCCATGTGAGCACAGGCAGGGGAGAACTACATTTTGCAGAATTGTGTTTCACAGTTTTAAGCATTTGTTATGTTTTGTTGACCATATAAAGAATGTCCTTAGCCGCTTGTTGGAGCCACACGGACATTGCAATCTTTCTCTCCGGCTGCTGTGCATAGGCAAGAAGTGTCTTTCGTTTACAATTTCCGCCCATAAAGCCCCCAAGTGTATCCAGCGATAAGCTTCCGCCGGCATAGATCATCTGCGCCACATCCATATACGGATACAGGCACGCATCGGTCACGACTGCACCTTTAAAGCCCCATTCCTTTCGCAACAGGTCTGTCAGCAGTGCTTTGTTTCCACCAGCCCAGGTGTGGCCGATGTAGTTAAAGCTGCTCATAACACCAAGACAGTTCCCCTCACGGACGGCCATTTCAAAGGGAAGGAAATAAATTTCTCGCATAGCCTGTTCAGAACACCATGTAAAGAGCTGATCTCGCGCATTGGTTTCCCGCTCATTCATGGCAAAATGCTTGATATACGGCACAATTTTGTGACTCTGCAACTGCTTGACCACATTCGCAGCAATCTTGCCACTTAGAAGCGGATCTTCCGAATAATATTCAAAGTTACGGCTGTTGAACGCGGTGCGGTGGCAGTTCATGGAAGGCGCATACCATCCCTGATAGCCCATGGCATTACCCTCTATGCCCACCGAATTGCCCAATTCTTCGGCAAGCTTTGTATCAAAGCTTGCCGCCAGCACACTGGGGCAGGGCCATGTGATACCGGCTTTGTTGGTCCCAAGCATCAGGGCACTGAAAACCGTAGCGGACATGCTGGTGGAACCGTCCGGCGCTTTGGTTGCAGGAATGTGCAATCGTTCAATAGGGCGGGTCTGCCATGCACCGTTTCCACAAAGGTCACAAAGCTCTGGGAGGGTCAACTGACTGATGAAGATATCCCACTTGGGATCATCCTTGGCGGTATCCTTCATATCCTCCAGCAGAAGGCCTCCCGATCTGCCCATTGCCGGCTGAACCGTCAATCCCAACTGGCTGTCGGTGGGAATGTGGGTTTCCAGTGCTTCCAAAACAGCGGTATCTGCAATGAAATCCGCATCCTTTGGCCCGGTAAATGCCCGGTGGTTGGGATCAGAGCTGCGTTTTAGGGAGTCCGTATCCGCATCCGCAAAAAGGGTAGAAGTTCCGGGCAGGACAATCTCTTTGGCTAACGGCCATGTAATTTCATCGATGGAAGTGTGGCTGTCGGAGCGAATAGAAAGTATGTATTCACCTGCTTCCAAAACCCATGCGCCACGGTTCGCATCGAAGCTTGCCAAATTCCGTTGGGTAATCTGCAGCGTCAGTTCACACTGTTCTCCGGGCTGCAGCAGTTCGGTCTTACCAAAAGAAACCAAGGAAACGGTGCTCTTTTCAATTTTACCGGTGTATGGAGCGGTAACATAGCATTGTACTGCGCATCTGCCTGCCCACTTCCCGGTATTTCGTACAGCAACCGAAAGATTGCTGCCATTAAAGGACAGAATCTTCTGCTCAAAAGTAGTATAGCTCAGGCCAAAACCGAAGGGCCAAACCACTTCTTTTTCGTAATCATAGGCTGGGTCTACAGTGGAACGGGTTTCAAAATACCGATAACCCACATAAATACCCTCGCTGTAATGGAGAAAGTAACCCTTTTGCTCTGGTGCATTGCTATAGTGGAAACTCTGCTTGCTCCATGTGTCATCTTCTTGCATTTGGCAGAAATTATTGGATGCCGGGGCGCTCAGATTGCTGGCAGCCCAGGTATCCGGAAGATGTCCGCTGGGGCATACATCGCCGCAAAGAATATCACCCAGTGCAAGATTGCCGGAAACTCCCGGAAATCCCATCCATAGCACTGCTTTGGTCTGGGGATACTCCTTCAGCCACCCCATTTCCATCGTATTGGCAGTATTGAGTACCAGAATTACGTTGTCGAACACCCTACAGGTTTCATCCAGCAGCTTTCTTTCGCTCTCCAGCAGACGCAGATCGGCAGGATCAAAGTCGTATCCTTCTCCGCCGCCACGGCTGAGAACTACCAGCGCGACCTCGGAATAATCCCTGCCATGATCCAAAATTGTTCGGCCGTCGTCATACAGGCTTGTATCCTGCAGCGTTTTTACATCAATTTCAGGTTTCACAGGAGCGCCGGGTTTTGCGACAAACTCAGCACCGCCCTTCTGGGAGCTTCCCTGTTTTACCTTATAGCTTTTTCCCACAGAAGCGATACTTGCTTTACCACTTTTGAGATAGTTATAGCTGAGATTCAACAGATCCTGGTTCAGCTGGAAGCCGGTCTGACGAAGCGCGTCCTCCAATGTGATGCATTTACTTTCATCGTTGGCAGCGCTGCCGCCACCGTTATAATTCATCTGCACGCACCGCAGACCCACCAGATTCAATCTGCTTCCCTTGGGCAGAGGTAGCAAATTGTCCCGGTTTTGTAAAAGGACAATGCCGCTCTGGGAAATCCTTCTGGCTGCTTGAGCAGCTGCTTCATGGGCTTTCTTTTCCTCGTCCGTTTCCTTCTGACCCAAGAGGCGGTGCACCTTCAAAACAACAAAGCAGTAGTATCCAAGCGCACCCAGCAGAACACTTAGCAACAACGCTCCTAAAGTGCCCATTCCCAGAAGCCTCAGAAGTGCGAATACCGCCGCCACAAGAACCGGCAGCAGGATCAGCCGCTTTTTCATCGGTTCTTTTGCCTTCATTCTACCCATGTTTCATTCTCCTTTCTATCCTATGGCAGTAAACTCACAGCAAAGGGACACAACATTGCAGTCAGGATTCCTGCCACTGCGATGGACAGGCTGCTCATGGCTCCCTCGACCGCCCCGATTTCCAGGGCCTTTGAGGTTCCAATGGCATGAGAGGAAGTTCCGATTGCGATTCCCTTCGCAATCGGGTTTGTAATGCGCAAAAACCTGCACAGACTGACCGCAATCAAGTTTCCGGTAATGCCCGTCAGAACAATAACAGCCGTCGTCAGGGCAGTAATTCCGCCAAATTCCGCTGAAATATCCACACCGATGGCCGTGGTGACGGATTTGGGCAGTAGACTGACTGCGATCACAGAATCCAGTTGAAATACCCACGCCAGCAGCAGGATACTGCCGAGGCTTGTCACCACGCCGGATGCAATCCCCGTCAGAATCACAGGGATATTCTTTCTTAAAAGCGACCACTGTTCATACAGGGGAATCGCCAGACTGACTGTAGCGGGAAACAACAGATATGTCAGCACAGATGTACTTTCCTTGTAATCCGGGTAGGGTATTTTCATCATACGCAGGAACAGAATCATAAAGATACTGCCCAGCAGGATCGGATTGCACCAAGCCAGCTTTGTTCTTTTTTGCAGGAAGGATGCCAGTGCGAAAACGCCCAGCGTAGCGGCTGCACCCCAGACCGTTGAAGAATTCACAAAGTCAATCATGCTTCTTCCTCCCTGCAATCCACTGCGTTGTCCAACCGGAAACCGCAAAGGTCAGAATGGTCACGGGAATCAGCGCAATCAGGATTGGCAGCCAGAGCTTTTCCAGAACATTCCACAATTCCATGACGCCAACCGCGCCCGGAATGAAGAGCAGCGGGAACAGGCCTGTCAGGAAATTGGCGGTTTGCTTCACCTGATCCAGTTTTACAATACCTGTTTTCAAAGCCAACAGCAGAAGAATCATGCCATAGATGCTGGCCGGAAGGGGGAGGGGAAGCAGCCAGTGGAGTAGTTCCCCCAACAGGCAGAATACGACAATTCGCAAAAACTGAAAGACATATTTCATATAAAACACCTCAAGTGATTCCTGGCATTCTGCCCGGATTTCATCTGGTCATGGTGTCCATTTCTTCCACCGTAACCCCAGCATCATCGTAATAATCCAGACTTTCAGAAGCGATATTCCCTTCACTGTTCGTTTGATCTCTTAGGAAACGAGTGCTTTTTGAAGGCTTCGGTATTGCCTCACCGCCAGGATCACGCCGATCAAGGTAGCGAGTGTATCTGCGGCGATGTGTGCACAAATATTGCCGGTGACGCCAAACATGGCATTCATCACATAAATCATGGGAATAAAAAGAATACCCTGACGCAGAAGCGAGACAAGCATGGACATTTTCGCATTGCCGGAAGCCTGCAGAAAGTTTGAACTGATATAGTAAAGACCAAGAATCGGCCCGGTAATCACGCGCAGGCGGATCATCTGTGTACCCAGTTCCAACGCATTGGGATCCTTTAGGAACAGATGTATGATGGATTCACTTTGAAACAGACAAAACAGTGTGGTAACGAGACCGAACGTGAAAGTCAGGATTTCCAGCTTCATCACAGTTTCGCGCAGACGCGCAAGTTTTTTTGCTCCATAGTTATAAGCCATCAGCGGCTGTACACCCATACAGATTCCCATCTGGATCATGGAGATAATGGTAGTGGATTTTCCGGAGGCAGCCATCGCGGCTACTGCAACCGTGCCGTAGGACACCAGCAGATTGTTGGCCATGGTTGCGGATATGCTGGATAAAATGTTATTGGTTCCATTTGGCAGTCCCACAGCAATGATCTTGCGAAATTGTCCGGGAGCTGATGCAGCCAGCTTGAAAGAAAGGCTTAGATTCGAGCCTTTGAAACGGATATAGCGGATCAGATATCCCGCACCGGCAAGATTTCCGATCACCGTTGCGGCGGCAGCACCTGCAACATCCCATTTTAACACCAAGATAAAAAGTGGGTCAAGTACGATGTTTGTGATGGTGGAGATGAGGTTTCCAATCATGCCCTCTTTTACGGCACCTTCCGAACGCACCACATTGCCCATGCCGGTGGTAAAAATCATAACCGGTGCACCAAACGCCAAAATCGTCAGATAGGTTTTTGCATATCCCCAGAATTCCGAATTCGCGCCGAGAACGCTGAGAATAGGGCTTTGAAAAAGTAGAATGACAATTGTAAAGACTCCGCCAATCAGAACGCTTCCCCAGCAGCAGAGGCTGGAATACAGCCTGACATGTTCGGAATCCCCAGCGCCCAATGTTCGTGCAATCAGAGCACAACCGCCACCGCCGATCATGGAGCCAAAAGCCATCATCATGGTAAACACAGGGGAGGAAATGGACACAGCGGCAACCAAGGCGCTGTTGCCCAGTTGGCCGATGAAGAACATATCTGCCACGTTATACAGAATCATCACAAGGATGTTGATCATCGCAGGAATTGCCATGGTAAAGATAGCTCTCCAAACACTGGCCTCCTCAAAAACAGCCTTCCGCTTCTGATTCAATCGGATTCACCCTTTCTGTGTATCGTCGGTTTACTGAAAGCAAATGGTATTTAAATCCAGACTCCCGCTTCCCTCGAAGCGCAGATACAGTGCCTTTGTTCCTGCAACAGCCGGAAGCTCACAGCGAAATGTGTGCCAGTTTTCGGATGGATGAACCGGGATTCTGGCGATCGGTGCTTCTTTCGGATCTGTAAGCACGGCTACTGATCCTTCTGCACTGCCCTTAGCATTGATGGACAGGGTTGTCTGACTTCCGTCAAAGGCAAAATACTTGAAGCCTGCCACGCTGCCGTCACGCAGATTGGCAATATACTGATCCCCATTATCCTCCCGGTCTGTGCCGGTCTGTGTGAAAAATGGATAGTCGCTTTCCTTGTGGTGCGGAAGTTTATAGGGGAAGGTCCCTTTCCTTCCCCACAAATTGCAGGCAATGCGGGCTTCATAGCTTCCTATAGCGGGTAGGGGACCATCGTTTAGGCCACAGGAGGTGACTTCCACCTGGGGAATAGAACCATCGGTAAGAATTGCGATCTTTTCCGCACAGCCCTGACGGGCACACATCTGCTGATTGGTCTGGCGGTGGTAGAACACATACCACTGACCCGCGATTTCCACCAGACCGCCGTGGGTATTGCCGGTGAAATTCCGGGCGTTTTCTTCCGTTACGCCGGGCAGGCCGATATCTCCGATGCTGACGATGGTGCCACCGTACTTCCAGGAACCCATGGGAGAATCGGACACAGCATAGCACAGCTCGTGGCTGAGAATCGAGGAGTAAATCAGATAATACCGTCCGACGATTTTCCGGGGGCTGCTGGCCTCATAGAAGCCATGGCCTTCAAAGCCGGTACCCGCAGCAAACAGCTCACCGGGGACAGTCGCTTTCTGTTCTCCTTTCAGTGTCAGCATATCTTTTTCCAGTTCCACCACAGTGCCGCCGTCCAGCTTGCAGCCCATTTGGGTCATAACGGTTCTCATCATCCCCACATTGGGAGAAAAACCGGTGTACATATAGATTCTTCCGTCGTCATCCACCAGCATACCGGGATCAAAGTTATACGCATCGCCACTGGCCTTGCCATAGAGCGTGCCGTCTGGGTGCTTTACATGGCCATAGAACGTGTAAGGACCCTCCGGCCTGTCCGCCACCGCCACGCTGGTAACGGTGACCCGGTGAAGCTGATAGTAAAGATAGAACCTTCCGTCCGGTCCCTGACACACGTCAGGGGCATTCATATTCATAGCGCCATTGGGATTCAGGGGATCGGTCGCCTTGTCGAAAATATACCCTTCAAACCGCCATGCCCCAAGATCGTCCACTGGGGCGGAATAGCAGACATAATTGTTGACACAGAACGCATCTGCTCCAAAAGCATCATGGCTGCCGAAAACGTACAGCCTGTCCCCAAATACATGGGGCTCTCCATCGGGTACATATTCATAGCTCGGCAGATAGGGATTGAAAACCGGTTGTCTCATATTTGTCCCTCCTACGGCAGCGCCAGAATACGCTTCTGCGCCGCTTTTTTCATATAATCAATCTTTTTTAATTTGCTGTAATGCTGCGTTCAAGTTCTGAATCTGCTCTGGCTTGATGGCTGGGCCGGCCTGTTTCAGCAGGCTTTGCAGCGTCATGCCTGCCATCATACGCTCCAGGTTGGCGTTGCCGGAAGCAGCGGAGGCTACATCACCCCGGGAAGCTCTGGCAGCCTGCATCATCCGGCCGACGATTGCTCCGGCTTTGGGATGCTGCATCAGGGTACCCAGCGTGTCCTTGATGGAGAAGCAGGTGGGGTCAAACTTGTCCGCATCGAACCAGTTGATCACTTCTCCGCCCTCCATCCGATAGTCAGGGTTAGCCTTCTCCACCTTGCGAATGGCGATGGTGTCCATCAGCTCACCGGATTTGACCATGATGGTATGCTCACTGGTAATAGAAATCTGGAAGGTGTAGATCTTCGCACCCATCTTGGTGGCTACTTCGTTGCCGTCCACATAAAGGGTGACTTCACTCTGGTTGGAATAAACCTTGATCTCCGTCTTGTCCTCTGCGCGATCAGCATAGCGCCTGCCGCACAGGTGGACAAAGGGCTCCTTGCTCCAATGGGCTTTGTAGAGATAGAAGGCGTCCTTGCGAAGCTTTCGGTCGAAGGTCACCAGACCCTTCTGATTTTCACCGTGTTTGCCGCCCTCGTCACGCCCATCGGCAGCAAAGTCAAAGAGGTTCCACACATGGGTAGCCCACAGCCAGGGACGCTCCTCAATGCACCTCAGGATATGCTCATGGTAAACGCACTGATACGTTTCGGAATAGTCGCCCTTTTCCGGGTGGGCGGACTGGTACTGGGGATTGGCATCCGCGCCGTATTCGGAGAAGCCCATGACCCGGCCCGGGAACTTCCTGTGATACGCATCAAAGAAGCTGTCATTCTGCTCCAGTTCCCCAATATACCAGCCGAAGTACAGGTTATAGCTGCCGATGTCCGCAACGGGAATCAGCTCGCTTTCCTGCTCCAGCATGAACACATGGGCCATGGTGGTGGGGCGGGTCTTGTCCATCTCATGGCACAGGTCATTTAAGATGCGGTGATTCTCCATCAAATTCTCGGTGGCCGTGCCGGAGGCGGTGATCTCATTGCTCAGGCCCCAGCAGACGATGGAAGGGTGATTGTAACACTGGGTCACCAGCTCCCGCATCTGATCGATGGTGTTCTGCCGCCCGTTCGGCATATGCTGGGTGATGTAGGGGATTTCTGCCCAGGCGATGATGCCATACTCGTCGCAAAGGTCATAGAATTCCTGGGCGTGCTGATAGTGGGCGAGGCGTACCGTGTTGGCACCGATTTCCCGGATGATCTCCATATCCTCCCGGTGTTCCTGGATGGTCAAAGCATTTCCCAGACCCTTCCGGTCCTGATGGCGGCTGACACCCCGCAGGGGATAAACCCGACCATTGAGGAGGAAACCCTTCTGCGCATCAAATGCAATGGTGCGGCAGCCGAATTTGGCAGAAATCTCATCGCCGCTGTCCAGCACAGCCTGGGCGGTATAGAGATAGGGATCCTCCACGCCATCCCACAGATGGATATTGTTGATCACAAATTCCGCGACAGCATGGCCATTTTCAGAGGGAACGGTTCTTGTGTGTCCAGCCACAGAAATGTTCACTTTATCTGCATTCTGCCAGGTCTCCACGGTCACAACCGCAAGGTTCTTTTCCGGATCAACGGTAGGTGTCACTTTGATTCCCGGGGTTCCATCCTTGCACAGTTCAAAATGCTGTTCCGGCATCAGGATCAAATTCACATCCCGGTAGAGGCCGCCGTAGAAGGTGAAGTCCGCTTTCTGGGGATAGACCCGGTCATTGACGCTGTTGTCCACCGCCACGCACAGTAGGTTCCCTTCCTGCAAGGCATCGGTGATGTCCACCCGAAAGGTGGAATAGCCGCCTTCGTGATGGGCAAGGTGCTTCCCGTTGACATACACATCGGCAGTCATAGCAGCGCCCAGGAATTCCAGCACGGCGCGTCCTTCAAATTCGGGCTTGACAAAAGACTTGCAGTACATAGCGGTTCCCCGCCAATAGTCATTGCCGCCGTCCTGACCGTCCACAGCGTTCCAGGTGTGAGGCAAATCGACTGTTTCCCATTGGGGTATCCTGTTGGGAATTTCTGCAGTTTTTGCGAACTGCCAATTCGTATTCAGATTCAAGATACTTCTCATCAATATCGGCTCCTTTCTGTGGTTCGAAAGTGAATGAGTATTAAAAAATCTCCTGCAATCGAACATACACGATTTGTGTACCGTATTACAGGAGATTTTCTCATTTCCTATGTGCAGCCATCGTACACGGATGGTTTACTTTTTCATGGCTTGCCTTGCAATTTTCTTCTTTTCAGCAATTTCTGTCTGAATCTCAACCATGCGCTCCTTGTCCAGCTCATAGAACTTCATGGCGATAATATTTGCCAGCCAGCCAAGGATGGGCAGGCCGAATACGATGATTTCCACAACCCAGAGGACGGCCCATGTGGCATCGTCACCCAGCTGGGGCATGACGGTGGTGTAGCCGATGGCGGCAACAGCAATGGCTGCGATGGTGGCACCGAAGGAGGCGACGATTTTTTCGGTAAAGCTGTAAATCGCACCAACCATACCGGGCATGAAGTTACCGGAACGGTACAGCTCGTAGTCGATGACATCGGCGCGCATCATGCCCTCTGCAATATTCAGGCACATTGTGGTGGCGGCCTGACCCATCATCATTGCCATGTACAGGTACATAATCAGTCCACCTGCGCCAATCTTTGCCATGCCGGAAGGCCCGAGAATCAGGCACATCGCTGCCGCTGCCAGATTGATGCAGATACAAAGGGTGGACATCACCTTTGTTGCCTTCTTAACGCCCCACTTGGCAAGATAGACACCGCCAATGAACGCAAAGATAAAGCCAATGATGGTGGTGGTGTTGTTGATGGTATTGGCGGTCTGGTAGCTGCCGATCAGAATACCGTTGAGCAGGGTGGTAATAATCTGCTGCTTGTTGGTATTGATGGCAATCTTGTCGGTGATGCCGGTAATCATGTAGCAGCGAAGGGGCTTGTTGTGCTTTACCATGGCAAGCATATCCTTCACCTTGATGCTCTTCTGCTTGCCGCTCTCATCGGACATCAGCTTGCCCAAACGGTCGGGGGTATCCACCTTGCTCAGACCGATGATGGACAGGGTGGTGAAGATCAGTGCATATCCGCAGTACCAGAAGCAGGCTTCCCGGAGCATGGTGGCATCGATCTGGTTGTTATACCGGGGCAACACCACCAGATTGAGAATATTGGTAATACCCAGAGGTCCAATATACTGATAAATCATCTGGATAAACTGCATGAAAGGACGCTGCTTCGGGTCGTTGGTCAAAATGGCACCGATGGATGTACCGCCGCCCACAGACATGACGGTATAACCAAAAACAAACAGGAAGTAGAGTACAATGTACACCACAACACCGGCTGCACCGGTGAATTTGCCGGAGAGTACATTGAACATCAAAATTGCAGAGATTGCCTGAATCAGATAGCCGGTCAGCAGAAAAATGCGAATCTTTCCTGCCTTACCAACCTTCATCTTGTCGAAAATGGCGGCAACGATGGGGTCTGTTGCGCCGTCGAACCAGGTCTTGACCGTTTGCAGAATGCCGGTAAGCATAACCGCGACGCCGAAGCCGGTGTTGGCCACATAACCCGTCATCATCATCATGACGTAGAAGGTCATCTTACTGGCACTGGTAGCGGGAGCCAGGAACATTTCAAAGGGTTTCGCGGTGCGGTATCTGGGATCGTTGGATCCCTTCATGCCGCCAAAGATTTTTTTAAGGTTCACAGTTTTACCTCCTGGAATGAGATGATGGACTCAGCTGTATCTCAGCCCTGGGGCACTGCGGTGCCGTCCTCGTTCAGAATGTAGGGAGTGGCGGACAGACCCTTGTAGAACTGCTCATTGCCCTCGGCCAGCTCAGTCAGGGTCAGGATGTTGCCCTCGACGGTGCAGTAGGCAGTCAGATCCAGATTCATGCTGGTGATCTCGATGGTAACACTCTTCAGGTTCTGGGCAATGGTCATGTTGACGGTATTGCCCTGCAAATCGGCAACATAGTCAAAACGGGACAGAGTGGCGGCCTGGTTGGAACCGCCGTTGGACTCGTTCGCATTGGGGGTACCTCCGCAGGCAGCGAGGCTCAGCACGACACAGCAAGCAAGAACCACAGTCAGAATTCCTTTGTACAGCCTTTTCATAGTAAATCCTCCAATTGATCTGTTTTTTGCAGAAGAAGCAAGCCTGTTCCCCTGCATTTGTAGCTTTATTGTAATGAGATCATGGATGACAGGGTAGAGCTAAATTCCATAAAAATCGTCAGAATTACAGTGTTTATCTATCGGCCTGTAATTCTGACGCTTTTTCTGTAATTCTATTCTATTTATCAAAAATGGTATGTGCTAGCATAATCCCGAGCAGATTACAGCCTGATGTTCTGATCCCGGAATTCTCGTGGGGTCATTCCAACCACACTGCGAAAGGCCTTGCCGAAAACGGATCGGGAAGAGAACCCGACTTCTTCCCAGATATCTTCCACATTGAGATCAGTGTTATTCAAAAGCACCTTTGCCCGTTCAATTCGTGCGATCTTGATATAGTCACCTACGGAGCAGCCGGTTTCCTTTTTGAATAGGGCGGATAAATAGTATTTGGAGTATCCCAGGCGATTTGCCAGAATATCAATGCTCAGCGGTTCGGTGGAGTGGAGCTGAATGTAGTCGCAGCAGGATTGAACCGCCTTTGAGAAACTCGGATTGACCCGAAGCGCATGAACATGGGAAATAAAATCATGATACATGCTGTTTCTGAGTTCCGAAATGTGTTCCTGGTTATTTGACTGGTAGATTTTCCGAATGTATCTGTCACCGAGAGGGTATGCAACCGATGGGGACAAGCCTCCTTCAATGGCTGCCCGGGTGCAGACGGCGATGAACGTGGTACAACCGATTTTGATATCCAGCAAGGGATCTCCGGTGTATTCGCGCACCCGACTAACCCGTTTCTTCATCTGCAAAGATGCAGCGGCTGCCGAATCCTCGTCGCCTTCCCGTACCGCCTGAAGCAGTGCCTGCTCCGCCAGATAGATGTGCATCCTGTCTTTTATTTTTGATGTATTCTTCTTTTTCACAGAGTCAGGAAGGTGTGTCGTGACGGGTGGGGGCTGGTGGTTGATGCTTGTTTCTGAAATCAGTTCGTCGTTGATCAGTTTATGGAGCATGACGGTATATTGAGTATAGCTTTGGATGGGAACCACGCTCAGTAAGACCAGACATTCGTTCAGCCTGTCCATCCACAACTGTGTGGTATTCTTGTTCTTCAAATGGACATCTGTTTTGTCCACTGTCTCCTGGAGACGGCTGATCAAAAAGGGGCCTAAAATGTGATAGGACAATGTTTCTCCATCGCGTTCCTCTTTCACTGCGATCCAGCGGATATCCTTTTTGCCAGCCAGAATCAGGGGCGCGTTCCCGATGTTTCGCTGCAGATACTCAAAACACCCACTTTCCTTGATGAGCACATCCAGCATGTGCTCTGCACTGGATGTACTTCGAATCAGCACGCCTTCCGGGGTGTATACCCAGTAATCCATGTGATGGCTGCAATGAATCAATTCCAGCAGAAATTCAATTCTTTCCTGTTGTTCCATTGAAACACCCCCTATTTTGCTGTTATTGTATCACATTCCCTTGCAATTTGCAATATTTTGCTGTTTCAGATCTCGAATCCCATTCGTGAGGAGGAATAGAAATGCCAAAGATAAAAAAGGTTGTTGCCACCGTGTGGTACAACAAAGAAAACATGAGGAATCTTCGCAGGGTGTTCCCGGATGCGGAGTTTGTCTATGTGGATTTCTTTGACAAAGAGCGTCTTGCAGAGGAAGTAAAGAATGCGGATGCAGCCATCCTCATGGGTGATGTTGACCCCTGCCTGCTGGGAGAAAACCGCCTTCAATGGATCCACTGCGACCATGCCGGTTTGAACGGTTCGGCCCGCCCCGAAGTCTTTGCCAGGGGCATTCCTGTTACCGGTTCTGCCGGCCGCAGCGCGCCGGTTCTTGCGGAACATGCCATCTACTTTATGCTCATGAGCTGCTACCATACAAGGGAAATGCTGAAAGCACAAGCTGAATGCCGCTGGGGCGTAGATGGAATGAACAAGTGGTATGGCCTTTATGGCAGAACCGCGGGAATCATTGGAATGGGCCACAACGGAAAAGCATTGGCGGATCGTCTGCACGCCCTAGGCATGAACATCATCGCATACAGCAATTCTCCTCTGGAGGGTTATGACTACATCACCCGGAAGCTATCCGCAAAAAACGGCGACACCATACAGCCCTTGCTGGAGCAATCGGATTTTATTCTGCTGAATGTGCCGCTGAATGACAGCACCTATCATATGATCAACAAAGAATCCCTTGCCATGTGCAAAACAGGTGCTTTCCTGGTAAACATGGCCAGAGGCGGCATCGTCTGCACCGAGGATCTGATCGATGCTTTGAACAGCGGCAAACTGAGCGGTGCGGGACTGGATGTCTTTGAAGAACAGCCTCTCAGCCCGGACAGTCCTTTGTGGAATATGGAAAACGTGTACATCACGCCCCACTCCACACCACAGGTGCCTAACCGGGCAGCACGTAGCATCGAAATCATTCGGGAAAATGCTCGCCGGTTTGAAGCCGGAGAGCCTTTCCTGAACCTGATGAAGCCAAGTGATGCCATGAGCGGCGAAAAAGCCGAGGGCGGCTGGTCAAAACTGATGAACAGCAAAATCCCAAAGGAACAGATCAAGATCGAAATGCTGGAAAAAGTATTGGGAAAACGGGGTTGGACAGACCCCAGTGAATGGATGTGAAATGATGAAAGAAGAAAAACATTGGTGGCAGGGCTATCCCTGGCGGATGGTTCAGACCAATTTCCGGGAAATCGACATGGATGGCATCGATGCGGAACGCTATGCCCAGAGCCTCAAGGATTTCGGGGCTACCGTCGTGACCCTGAACGCTGGTGGAATTCTGGCAAGCTACGAAAGCAAGCTGCCCTACCACACGGTAAGCAAATACCTGACCGGCAGCAGCCTGAAGGAAATCATCGATGCTTGCCACGCCAGAGGAATCCGGGTGATTGCCAGAATGGATTTCTCCAAAATCCCTGATACGGTCTATGAGCAGCATCCTGATTGGGCATTCCGCACCGCGGACGGCGATATCGTCAACCAAAACGGCTTTGTCCAGACCTGCCAGAACAGCGTTTATCAGCAGGAAAAAGTCATGGAGATTCTGGATGAGCTTCTGACCACACATCCCTTTGACGGTGTCTACTGCAATATGTCAGGCTTTGTGGCAACTGGCTATGACGGCAGTATCTATGGGATGTGTACCTGCGACCGCTGCAAGGCAGGCTTCAAGGCAGCGTTCAATCTGGATGTGCCGGAGAAGCTGGATATGAAGAACCCGGTTGCCATGCGGTATATGGGATTTCAGGCAGGCTGTGGTAAGAAGCTCCGCGCTAAGATGACCGCCGCCATCAAAGCGATTTCTCCGGAAATCGCGGTGGACAAGGTGGATTACCTGCGCAGCGAATCCCATACGGACATTGATATTCCTATATGGGTGCACAGCGCATCCTCCAATGCCCGCCAAACTGCTTTTTCCGGGCAGGTCTGTGACAACGCCAGCGTGGATTATATGGGCTTCCGCTACCGGGAAAGCTCCGTATCTCCCGGTGTGTCCGCGCTGCGCCAGTGGCAGAATCTGGCAAACGCAGGTTCCACCAGTCTTTACGTCATCGGCAGACTGGACAACCACCGGGATCAGTCCACGTTTGAAGCACATAAAAAGGTATTCCGCTTCCATCAGGCCCATGAAGACCTGCTTACCGGTATGCGCAGCGCAGCAGAAGTTCTGCTGGTGATGAAATCCCAGCAGTCCCGCAGTGACCCGGAGAGCTTCGGCTGGATTCGCGCTCTCACAGCCAGCCATGTACCCTTTGATGAGGTGAAGGCTTCCGGTATAACGCAATCCGCGCTGGATGGCATAAAAGTGGTCATTCTGGCAGATGCAAAGGACCTGCAGCCGCCACAATGTGAACTGCTGGATGCTTTCGTGCAAAACGGCGGTACGCTGGTGGCTTCCGGTGACAGCGGCCTGCGGGGTGATGCTACTTCTTTGAAGAGTTTGGGGCTTGAGAAGGTGCTGGAACGGAAGAAAACAGTCAGCACGGTCTTTACCCTGAAGGCGGATGATGCTGGGGTTCTGAAGCGCAGCGCGCTTTCTCCCGTTATCGCTCCCGGTTCGGAGATTCGGGTCTGCGCATACGAGCCTGCAGTAAAGAAGTATCTTCGCACGGAGGAGGAACCCCTTTACGGTCCCCCGGAGGTGGCATATCCCACGGTAGAATCCGAGAATCCCGGACTAACGGTAAACACATATGGTGCGGGTAAGGCAGTTTACATTCCCTGGTTCTGCGGCAGCTTCTACCACAACGAGGGTTATCCAAACACCTTAAATGTGATGCAGGATGTTCTGTTTGAGATTTGCCAATTGCCTCAAATCGCCCCCGGGCTGCATCCCAGCGTCGAACTGGTGCTGAGCAGAAAGAATAACAAAACGGTTGTTTCCTTGATCAACGCCAGCGGCTATTTCGGCAACAGCTTCTTTGACCCCATCCCGATGACAGATATCGAACTGCACATCCCCGGCTGCTTCAAAAAAGCGGAAGCATTGAACGGCGGACGGGCAGTCGTTGAAAATGGGGTCATTCACCTGAATAAACTAAATGATTTTGAAATGATTGTATTGGAGGATAATTGATATGAAAATCGGATTTATCGGACTGGGCATCATGGGAAAGCCCATGGTACATAACATCATCAAGGCAGGCTACAAAGAGGTGCTGGTCTGGAACCGCAGCCAGAGTGCCATTGATACCTGTGTCGGCTACGGCGCTGTGTCTGCATCTTTGCAGGAAATCGGTGAAAGCTGTGATGTGATTATCACCATGCTGCCCAATTCCCCTCAGGTCAAAGAAATCATGCTGGGCGAAAACGGCGTTGCCTCCTATATGAAGTCCGGCGCGGTCTTCATCGACTGCTCATCCATCAATCCCGTAGCCTCTAAGGAGATTGCCGCTGTTCTTGCGCAGCGGGGCGTTGAAATGCTGGATGCCCCCGTTTCCGGCGGCGAGCCCAAGGCCATTGACGGCACTTTGAGCTTCATGGTGGGCGGCAAGCAGGAAGTGTTTGATGCCCATAGGGACTTACTGCTGACCATGGGTGCCTCTGCCGTACGATGCGGCGAAGTGGGCGCAGGCAACACCACCAAGCTTGCAAACCAGATTGTGGTTGCCTGCAACATCCGTGCTGTAGCCGAGGCTCTGACGCTGGCTCAGAAAGCCGGTGTGGATCCCGAGGCTGTGTTCCAGGCAATTCGTGGTGGTCTGGCCGGATCCACCGTCATGGATGCCAAGGCTCCCATGATGATTGCCGGCAACGACAAGCCCGGCTTCAAGATTGATCTTCACATCAAGGATCTGAACAATGTCCTGGATTGTGCCCACACTGTCGGTGCTCCCGTCCCCATGACCGCATCCGTCATGGAGATCATGCAGTGGCTCCATAACAATGGAAAGGGTCAGTGCGACCACAGCGCCATTGCCAAGTATTACGAGCATCTGACCGGCATTCAGCTGGGCAGATAAGATGGCACGTTACCCCTATTCCCCGGCATTGAAACCGCCGGGGAACTGGACAAGCATTGATTTCGCCGATCCCAGACTGACACCTGCAATCCAAATGTTGGTGCAGCGGATACAAACAGACATATCCGCTTACACCCCTTCAAAAAAAATCCTCCTTCAGAAACAGCAGGTAACCATCTGGGACGGCGAAACCATAGATTGCTTTGTATTGGAGCCGGAAGGCGGCTGCCCGAAACTGCCCACCATGCTCTATTGTCACGGGGGCGGTTTTTTCTTGCCCATCCAGCCCATGATGCTGGAGCTTGCTGCCCAGTATGCAGTGGAATTGGGCGTCCGGGTATACCTTCCGGAGTATCGTATTTTGCCGGAACATCCCAATCCCTATCCCTTCCGGGACTGCCTGAGTATTCTGGAGGAAATTCAGAAGCAGAATGTCCCTTATCTGCTCTACGGAGAAAGCGCGGGAGGAACCCTGGCGGCAGGGTTGGCGCTATGGACGAGGGATCAGGGCAGAAAGCCTGCCTGTGGTCAATGTCTCATTTACCCTGCGCTGGACAACCGGTGCAGCCGATACGCTTCCATGCGGCTTTACGCAGAAGCCGCATGGCCGCTGAAGAACAACCTGGCCATGTGGCGGGAGTATCTGAAAAATGGAAAGGATGGATTGGATGATTACATTGTTCCCATGACAGCACCGGATGTGTCGGCACTTCCTCCTGCCTATATTGAGCCTCAGCAAATTGATATTCTTCGGGAGGAAGCCATTGCCTACGCAAAACGGCTGGAGGAGGCGGGGAACCAGGTAACATGGAACGTCATCGAAGGCTCCTATCACGGCTTCGATGCGGACACCCGGAACCCCTTCGTACAGAAAATTGTACACAACCGTATTGCGCAAATGCGTGAAATGCTGAGATAAGAAAGGATGAACCATTTCATGACCATAGAGCAGCGTGTGGATGCGGCAAATGCCAAAGTTCTGGAAATCATGACCAAGGGCCGCCCTGTCTGGGTGGATGTGCGGCCTGCCATCGATGTGATTCCCGGGATGACCAAAACCACCATCTTTACCCCCGGCCCCGGCATTGAACCCAGCCGGGTGACACCACCCCAGCGAACCTCCATCTGCGGCGCAGCCATCCATGAGGGGCTGGCAAAAACCTTTGAGGAAGCCTGGGCCATGGTGGAGCGGGGTGAAATCCAGATTGTATCTTCCCAGACCATGAATGTGGGCAATGCCGCTTGTATGGTCACCTCCGCCAGTATGCCTGTGATCGTCGTGGAGGACAAGACCTTCGGCGGTCGTGGGTTTGCGCCTATTCACCCCGGCGGAAATCCCAAGTGCCTTCGCTGGGGACTTTATGATGAAGAAGTGGAGAATGACCTTCGCTGGTTCCGGGATGTGTATGGTCCGGCCTTGGGCGAGGCTGTCCGGGCTTCCGGCGGCATGGATGTGATTACCATTTTATCCAAAACAGCAGGCATGGGGGACGAAAATCACAACCGCCAGCCCGCTGCCTCCATGTGTCTGGCATTACAACTGATTCCGTTCCTGCTGGATGTGGAAAGCAATGAGAAAAACACCATTATCAAGCACTTTGCTGCCAACGACCGGTTCTTCCTCCATGTGATGATGGCGGGTGTGGAGAGCATTATGCAGTCCTGCAAGGATACCCCACTGTCCACCGTTATGGTGGGCATGGGCGGAAACGGCGTGGAATTCGGTATCCAGTTGGCAGGCACCGGCAACCGCTGGTACACCACTACGGCACCGAAGATCAAGGGTACTTTCCTGAAACCTACTTATAAAGAAGAAGACCTGATCGGCTATCTGGGTGACAGCTGCGTGACAGAGGTCTGGGGCCTTGGCGGTATGTCTGCCATCGCCGGCCCTGCCTATATGCGGCTCACCGGTTCCAATTACGCCGAAGCCAGAAGCCGCACGGAAAAGGCCAGGGCCGTTTCTCTGGGGGAGCATACCTTTGCCCCCGTTCCCTGGGAGGATATGGCAGGCTTCCCGGTGGGCGTGGATGCCCGGAAGGTGGTTGGCTATAACATTCTGCCCATTTCCCACGGCGGCAGCGCCCTGCGCGTAGGCGGTCAGGGTGGCGCCGGTGCCGCCGAACTGCCCCTGGGTTGTTTCAAGGAAAGCCTGCGGGGCATTTATGCGCAGGCAAAAGAAATCATGGCGAGGGAGGAAGCAAAATGAGTGTATTTGTCGAAATTGAAAAGGGCAAGTATATCGACTCTCTGGAAACCCTTTACGCCAGCTCCGTCCTGATGGATCAGGAGGGAATCACCGCAGGATTTGTGGGTGTGGGTACTGCCCCCTTTAAGGATACGGTCATTTCCTCCGGGCTGAATAGCCCTGATCTGGACAGTGCCACCGGCAACGACCTGGTCATTATTGCGGATTGCAGCAATAAGGCCGCCTTTGATACCGCCGTTGCTGCGGTACTTGCCAGCTTCGAGGTGGAAGCCTCTGTGCAGGCGGAGGAAAGCTTCGTGTCCACCAAAGCGGCGGTACAGAAGCACCCGGAGATCAATCTGTGTTCCGTTTCCGTCCCCGGCGAGTATGCCTATGGGGAGGTAAAAAAGGCACTGAATGCGGGGCTGCACTGCGTGGTGTTTTCCAATAATGTGCCCTTGGAGCAGGAGCGGGAAATGAAGCTGCTGGCACGGGAGAAGGGCCTTCTGTGCATGGGCCCCGACTGCGGTGTCGCCAATATCAACGGTGCGGCGCTGGTGCTGTCCTCCATCAACAACCGGGGCCCCTTCGGCATCGTGGGCGCTTCCGGCACAGGCATCCAGCACGTGGCGGCCATCCTGCACGAGGCAGGCAGCGGTGTCAGCCAGACCATCGGCACCGGCGGAAACGACTGCAAGGATGCGGTGGGCGGTATTATGATGCTCATGGGTATCGATGCCATGGAAGCCGATCCCGAAACCAGGTATCTTGCCCTGATCTCCCGTAAGCCCGGTGATACCGTGCTGCCCAAGCTGCTGGAACGGATCAAAACCTGCAAGAAGCCTGTTGTAGCCCTGTTCATGGGCTGTGACCGGGCGCAGGTGGAGGCCTCCGGTGCTATTTACGCATCCAGTCTGGATGACTGCGCGATTCAGTGCCTGAAGCTGATTGGAACCCACTATCCTCTGGCAACGGAGGACGAGCTGGTGACTTTGGCAGCTGAGGAAGTGAAAAAGTACGCCCCGGAGCAGAAATACCTGCGTGGTCTTTACACCGGCGGCACTTATATGGACGAAGCGGCGAATGCCATGATTCCCAGAATCGGCACCATCTGGTCAAACTGCCCCATTCAACCTGAATGGAAGCTGGAAGACAGCTATGTCAGCCGGGAGAATGCCTGTGTGGACTACGGCGAGGAGGAGTTCACCCTTGGTCGTCCCCATCCTGCTATTGATCCCAGTATCCGCAAGCCTGCCATTTTGCGGGAGGCTATGGACCCGGAGGTGGCGGTCATCCTGCTGGACTTCATTTTGACCCCGCCCGGTCACATGGACCCCACAGGCTTTGTCATCGATGATATCAAAATGGCGCAGCAAATGGCAGAAAGTGAAGGCAGGCATATCACCTTCATTGCATCTGTTCTGGGGACCACCGCTGACTTCCAGGACAAGAACAAGCAGGAGCGGCAGCTGCGGGACGCAGGCGTGATCGTCTGCCAGACCAACTACCGGGCTGCAGTGCTGGCCAGCGAGATCATCCGTCAGATAAAGGAGCAGGGTGAAGCATGAATTGTGAGAAGATTTTGAATTTGTTCCGCAGCGAACTGATTACCGTAAACGTTGGCCCCAAGCTGCTGGCGACCTCCCTGGAAATGCAGGGGTATAAGGCCTATCAGGTGGAGTGGAAGCCCATGGCCGGTGGCGACAAGGAAATGCAGGAGATTCTGGATCTGCTGGGAGGTGTGGACTGATGAAGGTGCTGGTATGCAATGCGGGAAGCACTTCCCTGAAATTCAAGCTCTATGAAATGCCTGCCTGTACCGTTCTTGCCACCGGCAAGGTGGAGCGGGTAGGCTCCTGTGACGATGCGATCTTTGGCTTCTGCAACACATCCACCGGGTACAAGGTGGACGCCCGGAAGCAAAATATCCCCGACTATGCTGTGGGCATCAAGAAATTCCTCTTTGAGCTGACAGAGAGTGAAGGCGCGGTTCTGTCCGATATCAAGGAGATTGAACGGGTGGGCTACAAGTCCGTTCTGAGCAAAGATCACTATGGCATCCACGAAATTGATGAAGGCGTGATGCAGGGTATGCGGGATTTCTTCCCCCTGGCCCCGGTTCACAACAGCGCTTACCTAAAAGCCATCGAAACCGTGCAGTCCGTTCTGCCGGATGCAAAGCATGTGGGTGTTTTTGAAACTGCCTTCCATCGGGATATTCCCCTGGAGCGGAAGATTTACGGTGTTCCCTATGAATGGTATGAAACCTACGGCATCCAGCGTCTGGGCTATCACGGAGCTTCCCACGGATATATTGCCGACTGTCTGAATGCGGAAAAGAAAGAATACAAGGCCATATCCTGCCATCTGGGTGGTAGTGCATCCATCTGCGGCATCCTGAATGGAAAGAGCGTGGATACCAGCTTCGGAATGTCACTGGAAACCGGCCTGATCCATGCCAACCGGGTAGGCGACATGGACCCTACCATGATCCACTTCCTGAAGCAGGTTGGTCTTTCGGAAGAAGAAATTCTGCAAGGGTGCCAGAAGAAAGGCGGGCTTCTGGGCATCTCCGGTGTCAGCAATGATCTGCGGTATGTCATCGAAGCTGCGGACAGCGGCAATGAACGCGCCAAGCTGGCGGTAGATGTATTCGTCACAGGCATCGTTCACTATATCGGCGCTTTCTTCATGGATTTGGGTGGACTTACCGATCTGGTTTTTACTGCCGGAATCGGGGAGCATTCTGACCGGATTCGCTCCATGGTATGTGAAAAGCTTGACGCCATTGGTGTCAAGCTGGATGAGCAGGCCAATAAAAGCAATGCCTGCGTCATATCTGCCCCGGATTCCACTGTTACCGTGCGGGTCATCCCCACCGACGAGGAACTGGGAATTGCCCGTCGCACCTATGAATTGTCATAAAAGCAGCAGCTTTCCGACCCTAACCGAAAGGCTGCATCTGTAGAAAGCTTTCACCGAATTTCTGCGAAAAGCTGGTATTCTTATGAATAATACAAGGCTATTTCTTATTCTGGGCATCTGTGCCGTGCTGACCGCAGTCGCTGTAATTCTGCTGAATTCCGGTCACGATAGTCACGGCGTCGAAAAGCCCCTAATCCAGCACACTACTGTCAGCAATCCCCCTAAATATGTAATTCCCGACCTGGCCTGTGATTGTCATCACCATATCTACAACCCGGAAGAATTCCCTTATATCTACAGCAGTCTCACCCAACCTGCCGCCACCGCCGAGGACTATACCAAGCTGCAACAATATCTGCATCTGACGCGCAGTGTGGTCGTCCAACCAGCAGCCTACGGAACGGACAACCGCTGTACTCTGGATGCAGTACAAAAACTCGGAACCGAAAATACCCGGGCAATCGTTGTTGTTGCTCCCGAAATATCCGCAGAGGAGCTCCAGGAAATGCACCAGGCCGGTGCCAGGGGTGTGCGGATCAATATTGCTTCCGGCGGTACCAGTGATTTTGCCGAGCTGTACGCACTTGCCGAGAAGATTGCGCCCATGGGATGGAGTATGCACTTCTGGATGTCTCCGGACTACATTGTAAACAACATTGACACCCTGAGGGATTTTCCATGCCAGATTTTGTTCGACCATCTAGGACATATCCCCACCAATGACACCGGTGAGCACGAAGCAGTGGCACTCATCTGTGAGCTTCTGCGGGATGGCAAGGCTTGGGTCAAGCTTTCGGGTATCTACTTGGACTCCACAGCAGATGGATACACCGACACCATCGCCATTGGACGCAGGTATGTGCAGGCCAATCCCGACCGCTGTCTCTGGGGAACAGACTGGCCCCACCCTACCAGCTACAACAAAAAACAGCCATATCCGGATGACGCTGCCATGCTGGATGCACTCATGAAAATGGCAGGGACCGAAGATATTTTCCACAGGATTCTTGTAGAGAATCCCGCTGAACTTTTTGGATTCGGCAGCTGATCAGCGTGATAGCAGTGTCTCCATCCGTGCCATGCTATCACGCGACTTCGCGGTCATGGTTCGGGTTATTCATACGGATGAAGACTGGGCATAGCACGGCGTACATACGAACTGGTATATTCATGAAATCAGCCATCAGTTTTTTCCGCTGATGGCTGAGTCTATAGTGGGAGGAAACCGTATGAATCTAACATTGCGGCAAGATGCCGAGAAAATCGCCCGCGGAGCCGTTGCCGCTGTCAGTCCGGAAGCCGCTGTTCGGCGCGTATTGGCTGGAAGGAGCTTCTCCGGGAAGCTGTATCTGGTTTCTGTGGGCAAGGCAGGCTGGAAAATGGCACAGGTGGCGATAGAATGTCTGGAACAGCCTGTTGAAAAGGGCATTGTTGTTACCAAATATTACCACGTGGAGCAGCCGCTCCCCGGGATTGACTGCTATGAGGCGGGACACCCCGTTCCGGACGAAAACTCCTTCCGTGCTGCCCAGGCTGTGCTGGATATGACGAAAGACCTGTCCCCGGAGGACACGGTGCTGTTCCTGCTGTCCGGTGGCGGCAGTGCCCTGTTTGAAAAGCCATTGGTAGACAGTGAGGAGTTGAAAAAGATCACGAACCAGCTTCTTGCCAGCGGGGCGGATATCGTTGAGATGAATACCATCCGAAAGCGGCTGTCTGCAGTCAAAGGCGGGCGGTTTGCCCAGTGGTGCGCCCCTGCCCATGTGGAAGCGATTGTCCTTTCTGACATTTTGGGAGATCCTCTGGATATGATCGCATCCGGCCCGGCAGCACCGGACGGTTCCACCTGCGCCGATGCGCTGACCATAGCAGAAAAGTATCACCTGATGCTCAGTGAAAAGGCTGTGAAGTTGCTGCATCAGGAAACACCCAAAGAACTGGATAACGTGACCACCCAAATCATCGGCAGTGTCCGGCAGCTGTGCAAGGCGGCAGGAGAGTTTGCGCAGGAACTGGGCTATGAACCAATCCTGCTGACTGATCATCTGGACTGCGAAGCAAAAGAAGCAGGAGCCTTTCTGGCAGATATTCTGAGAACCCACGCAAATGACGGCAGGAAGCTTGCCTACATCGCCGGAGGGGAAACAGTGGTTCACCTGACAGGCAGCGGCCTCGGCGGCAGAAATCAGGAACTGGCTCTGGCGGCTGCTGCCGGGATTGCGGGGATTCCCAATGTCTGCGTGATCAGCGTGGGAAGCGACGGAACCGACGGCCCCACGGACGCAGCCGGTGGATATTCCGATGGAGATACGGTACAGACTCTGGCAGAACATAACCTGACCGTTCCGGCGGTTCTTGCCGAAAATGATGCCTACCATGCCCTGAAAGCCGTGGATGGTCTGATTATCACAGGCCCCACCGGAACCAATGTGAACGATGTAGCCGTTGGACTAATCGGATAATGACTTGCGGTGTGTGGGCTGTGTA
>OHEK01000178.1_pt1 | contig 26027 bp, 28 predicted proteins | sample 1567301 | NCBI WGS metagenome assembly OHEK01 (sample SAMEA3879554, study PRJEB24766) | human gut metagenome | biome: human-associated habitat; feature: feces | place: USA | collected 1985/1987
CAATGCTTCTCTAAGCTAAAGTTGCACAATCACTTACACAGTTTACGTGTCACACGCCCGGATCAAAGTAACTGGTGACCATAGAAGTAGCTTCCGTGATACCTGCGATACCGTTTCCTTGTGCGAAAGCGGAAGCGGTGGCGGCAATCATGAGTGCCGCAGAGATGATGAACTTTTGTCTGATGTTCTTATTCATAAACTGTTCTTTTTTTTGTGCCGTCCAAAGGGTGGATAGTCCTTTTTCGGGTGGTTGATACTTGATTACTTTACTTTGGTTTAGTGGGTTGCCCGTTTGTTTCTACGGACTTGGGCTGTCCATCGCGGATTGGCTGTACCTTGTACTGCCGTTCTGCATGGGGTGATGTCGTTCTATTTTTTCATTTACTTTCTTTTTTTAGTCGTTATACATAGTTGCGGATGTCGAAGTCCTCAATGTTGTCGGGAACTACAAAATCCTTTTTCGGCTTTTTGAGCCGGACTTCAATCAGCCCGCTGATACGGATGCTCAGTTCCGTTGAGCCGGACATCAGCTTGTCGTACAGTTCCGTCCCTTCCATTTCAGAGAACACCTTTGCCGCCCTCTCACATTCTTTCTTTGTCGCCTCTGGGCTCTTGGCGGTCTTGACCGCATCGTCAATCTCATCGAAGCTGCTGCCCGAAGCCTGTGGCAAATCAGACTCATCTTCTTCCTGTTCATCCTCTCCGAACTTCAGTTCAGAAGGCTGGATACTTGTGAAGGTCTCATTAAGTTTTTCCTCCGGCACTTGTACCGGGCGTGAAGCGGTTTCCGCGTTTCCGTCGTCAAAAGTAGCGTCTTCCTCCGACAGCTCCATACCTTTTTCCGAAGTGGCAGCTTGTGACACCGGTATGGTAGTGTCTGTCCGGGTAACAATCATCTTGAAACGACTCTTTCCGATGATGTCCGTTGTTTCCTCGGTCGGTGTTTCCATTGTCGTTTCCAACTTCGTCGGCGTACCATCCAACGACTGCCACAACTTGGCAAGATTCCGGAAGAAGCGGACAAGTTTCGTTTCCATGATGCGGTCATACAGCAGCAGGAACAGGAACCAGAGGTTACAACCGATTGATACGGTCAGGAGAATAAGGGTCATGTTCATAGCTCTTCGGGGACAGTGTTCAACATCCGGTTCAGTTCATTGCGGTGGGTACGGAGAAACTCGCTTACCACGTTCTCCGTGAAGTCGGCGATTGTCACCTCTCCGTTACCCAGCCAGCGGACAAGTATAGCAATCTTGTCATGGGTGTCCTTACTGATATACACCTGTTTCCCTTCTCTTGCCTTAAAGCCTGACCTTTTCAGAAAGGCACGATAATCGTTCTTTCTTCTTTTCATATCTGTTTCTTTTATGGTTAGAATACTGAATCATAGTTTTTGGCGTATTCGCTCTTTATCGCCTCCTCACACTGCTTGAAGTGGTGCGCAAGCACATGGTCGATGTAGGCGGACAGCGACAGCTTGTCACGACCGATTACACGGGTGATGCGCATGATGCGGTCGTGGAACTCAGGGCGAACATACGCCATCTTCCCGGCACGTGCCTTTACTTCCGGCTCACGGATGAACAGCCGTCTGTAGTCCTGTGTACTGCATGTGCAGTTTACCGTAATGGAGGACTTGAATTCCACACTCGTCTGCACTTGGGCAAACATAACTCCGCAGTCCCGCTGCGCTTGGTTTCTCTGTTTCTTTTTCGTTTTCATACTTAAATTAAATCTTCACGTTGTTTCTTGTATAGTTCATTTATTCTCTCCTTATGCTGCTCCAGATGCTGGCGCAGCACGGTATCCACATATCCGCCTACCGAGATTTCCCGTCCGGCGATGTCGTTCACGATTTTGAGAATCTTGTTGTGGACATCGCGGCTGATATAGACGCATTGGCGGGTCTTTATCTCGTTTCGGCGGAGGAACATGCCGGAATAGTCGTCCTCCTGCCGTTTGCGGCGTCCGCTGTCTTTGGGCTGTTTCTCTTTCGCTGTTGTCGGTACAGGCGACTGTTCCGTTTCCGGGACGCTTTCTTCTGCGGGAGCAGGCGTGGGCGGCTCCTGCGCACGGTACAGGGTCCCGTCCTGTTGGCGTCTGCCGATGGAGGCTATCAACAGTTCCTCGTCAATGCCTTCGGTGTTCACTTTCCTGCTGCCCATACTCATTGCGGTTTGATGATGCCGGCTATTTCTTCCGAAAACTCACGGATACCGCTGCCTTTCAGCAGGGACATATCCATCGGGAAGATGGTCGAGCGGAATACGCTCTTGCGTCCTTCCGAGAGGTCACGCCGGAACTTCTTGCTGTCGGGCAGACGGGTGGACATGATCGACAAGCCCATTTCTGCAATCACATCTTCGTACAGATTGTACAGTTCGTTTTTCTCCCTGCCGTCCACCATCGTCCAGAATAGGTGCAGCCCTTTTGTTTTTGCCCGCCCCGTCGTCATGAGGTTGTTATGGAACATCGCAGCGAACTGCAAGGCACTCTCCACCACAAAGCGGTCGCCACTCATGGGTGTGAAGATGTAGTCCATCTGCGAGAGGGTCTTGACCACCCCGTTGCTTCGGAGCGTTCCTGGCATGTCGAAGAACACGATGTCGGGTCTTACATCCTCGCTGGCAAGCATCCGCTCTGCATCGTCAAGGGCATCCACGGAGTTACTCTTGATTACCGGATAGGCGTTCTTCTTGATTTTGCGGAAGTGGTCACACGCGAGAGCCTTGAAATACTCGCTCTCATCTATAAGGTTCATCTCGCGTTCACGCAACCCGCAGATACTGTGCTGCGGATCGTCACAGTCAATGACGGCGACATTGTAGCCGTGTACGTTGTGGAGGTAGCTGGCGACAAGTGCGGTGACGGTGGATTTGCCGATGCCTCCCTTTTGTGTTGCGAATGCAACAAAGATTTCTTTACTCATAATGATACTGGTTTTAATTGTTGATAATTTGATTTGTTGTTCCTATACGGAATTGCCTGTTTGTATTCTCACGTTTTCGCATCTATGCTTAACGGGCTCATCGCGTATGCGCTTCAACGGTGAAGCCCGTATTCGGATAACCGGTGATTGACGACATTGCGTCATGAAGTCATTGAATACTTGAATCACCGCATTGTTGTAAAACCGGGTATCCGACGATGCGGATATTCGGTTTGGCATATCTCCGCGTAAGCGGTTTGCCGGGTATTTGAAAGTCTCATTTTTCATATCTTCAAATCGTTCGTTTCTTGAATCATAGTGCAAATAAACAACGATATTTTGGAACTTGTATCACTTCTCCGGCAAGTGGCAGCATGTTGCGTCGATTGGCACCGATTGTCCGGGTCAAGCCTCTGTCCGATACTGCTTTAAGGGCGTAACTTTGCACCCGAACGGCAGGGTTCGCCGCAGGTGGCGCAGCCCGGAGTTTGAAAGGCATTCCCCAATCCGTCCCCCGACGGATTTTTATGTTCACCTGAACATAGCAAGGTATGTTTTCAGCCGCTCAAAACATTTTGAGCAGCCACGAAAACACCTTGCCCTTGCAGGGGGCGGGCTTACCCTCCGAAGTCGGGAAGCCTCTCAAACCTACGGTGTCTGAGCCATGAAGCGGCGGCTTATGCCGTCAAACCGCTAAATCCAAAATAATATGAGTGAAAAAAGAAGAAACAAAGGCGGGAGAAATCCCAAACTCGATCCGGCGGTGTTCAGATACACCGTCCGTTTCAGCGAAGAGGAACACAACCGTTTCCTCTCCATGTTCGAGAAGTCGGGCGTTTACGCCAAGTCGGTTTTCCTGAAGGCGCACTTCTTCGGGCAGCCTTTCAAGGTGCTGAAAGTGGATAAGACGCTGGTGGATTATTACACCAAGCTATCCGATTTTCATGCGCAGTTCCGCGCGATAGGCACGAACTACAACCAAGTTGTGAAAGAATTGCGTTGCCATTTTTCCGAGAAAAAGGCGATGGCGTTGCTCTACAAGCTGGAGCAACAGACCGTTGAACTCGTGAAACTGAGCCGCAAGATTGTGGAACTTTCTAAAGAACTGAAAGAGCAGCGAGAGCAGAGCCAAACTTGTTTGGACTCTGCCGAGTCGCGTTTGAAGAAGAGTGAAACTTAAATGCAGGAAAAATGGTCGCAAAAATCAGTTTAGGAAGTTCGTTGTACGGCGCACTTGCCTACAACGGGGAGAAAATTAACAAGGCGGAAGGACGGCTTTTGACAACCAACCGCATCTATAATGACGGTACGGGAACGGTGGACATCCACCGGGCTATGGAGGAATTCCTCGGCATGATGCCCGTGCGGTCAAAGGTGGAGAAACCGGTGGTGCATATCTCGCTCAATCCTCATCCCGACGACGTGCTGACCGACACGGAGCTTCAGGACATCGCACGGGAGTATCTGGAGAGGATGGGCTTCGGCAACCAGCCTTACCTTGTTTTCAAGCATGAGGACATCGACCGTCACCATCTGCATATCGTGACGGTACGGGTGGACGAGAACGGCAAAAGCATTGACACCCGTAACAACTTCTATCGGAGCAAGCAGATAACCCGCGAGCTGGAACGGAAGTACGGACTGCATGATGCGGAGCGGAGAAACCGCCGTCTTGATACGCCGATCCGGAAGGTGGACACCTCTACAGGTGACGTGAAGAAACAGGTGGGGAATGTGGTGAAAGAACTGAACCGCCGCTACCGCTTCCAGACAATGGGCGAATATCGTGCCCTTCTTTCCTTATATAATATAACGGTGGAGGAAGCACGGGGCAGCGTGCGTGGACGGGAATATAACGAGCTGGTCTATTCCGTTACGGACGATACAGGCAACAAGGTGGGCAATCCTTTCAAGTCCTCTTTGTTCGGAAAGTCCGTCGGCTATGATGCCGTGCAGAGTAAGTTTTCCCGTTCCAAAACGGAAATCAAGGACAAGAGATTTGCCGATACGATGAAACGCACCGCTCTTTCCGTGCTTCAAGGTACGTATGACAAGGACAGGTTTATCGCCACGCTCAAGGAGAAAGGCATTGACACCGTGCTGCGCTATACGGAGGAGGGGCGCATCTATGGAGCCACGTTCATAGACCACCGCACGGGCTGCGTGCTGAACGGCTCGCGCATGGGCAGGGAACTTTCCGCCAACGCCTTGCAGGAACACTTCACGCTGCCTTATGTCGGACAGCCGCCAATTCCGATTACCATCGCCACGGAGGAACGGGAGGATACACAGAATCTTTCCTCTTCAGAATACGAAAAGGGTATGGACGGCATGGGCTTGTTCACTTCCGAAGGTCCGGCGGTGGATGCCGAAGAGGAAGCTTTCATCCGGGCAATGCAGCGCAAAAAGAAAAAGAAGAAGCGCAAGGGCTTGGGTATGTAATCAGTCAAACAAAGTATCAATAATCAAAACTATTCAAAGTATGTCACAACAAGAAGACGATTTGAGGGCATTGGCGAAAATCATGGATTTTCTGCGTGCCGTGAGTATCATTTTAGTGGTCATGAACGTGTACTGGTTCTGCTATGAAGCCATACGGCTTTGGGGCGTGAACATCGGCGTGGTGGACAGAATCCTGATGAACTTCAACCGCACGGCGGGGTTGTTCCACTCCATCCTCTACACAAAACTGTTCGCCGTCCTTCTGCTTGCCTTGTCCTGCTTGGGGACAAAGGGTGTGAAAGGTGAGAAAATCACTTGGGGACGAATCTGGACAGCTCTTGCCGTCGGCTTTGTGCTGTTCTTCCTCAACTGGTGGATATTGGCTCTTCCGCTGCCGTTGGAGGCGGTCACGGCTCTGTATATCCTGACCATCGGCACGGGCTATGTCTGTCTGCTGATGGGTGGTCTGTGGATGAGCCGCCTGTTGAAACACAATCTTATGGATGATGTGTTCAACAACGAGAACGAGAGCTTCATACAGGAAACGCGGCTCATCGAAAGTGAGTATTCGGTCAATCTGCCGACTCGGTTCTACTACAAGAAGCGTTGGAACAACGGCTGGATCAATGTCGTGAATCCTTTTCGCGCTTCCATTGTGTTGGGTACACCGGGCAGCGGTAAATCCTATGCAGTGGTTAATAATTTCATCAAGCAGCAGATTGAAAAGGGCTTCTCCATGTATGTGTACGATTTCAAGTTCAGTGATCTATCGACTATCGCCTACAACCACCTGTTAAACCACCCGGAGGGCTATAAGGTGAAGCCGAAGTTCTATGTAATCAACTTCGATGACCCACGACGCTCACACCGCTGTAATCCCATTCATCCGGACTTCATGGAGGATATTACGGATGCCTACGAAAGTGCCTATACAATAATGCTCAACCTCAATAAAACGTGGGTGCAGAAGCAGGGAGATTTCTTCGTGGAATCGCCGATTATACTGTTTGCCAGTATCATCTGGTATCTCAAAATCTATCAAGGGGGCAAGTATTGCACGTTTCCCCATGCAATCGAGTTCCTGAACCGCCGTTACGAGGACATCTTCCCGATACTGACCTCTTACCCGGAACTGGAGAACTACCTTTCTCCCTTCATGGATGCGTGGCTCGGAGGGGCCGCAGAGCAGTTGATGGGACAGATTGCATCGGCGAAGATTCCGTTGTCGAGGATGATTTCCCCGCAACTCTATTGGGTAATGTCGGACAGCGAGTTTACGTTGGACATCAATAATCCTGAAGAGCCGAAAATCCTGTGCGTGGGTAACAATCCCGACCGCCAGAACATATATGGTGCGGCACTCGGTCTGTATAACTCCCGTATTGTGAAGCTCATCAACAAGAAAGGGATGCTCAAATCATCGGTCATTATAGACGAGCTGCCCACGATATACTTCAAGGGGCTGGACAACCTTATCGCCACCGCACGAAGCAACAAGGTTGCCGTGTGTCTGGGCTTTCAGGACTTCTCGCAGTTGGTACGCGACTATGGGGACAAGGAAGCGAAGGTGGTGATGAACACCGTCGGTAATATCTTCTCCGGTCAGGTAGTGGGAGAAACCGCCAAGACGTTATCCGAACGCTTTGGAAAAGTGTTGCAGAAACGGCAGTCCATTTCCATCAACCGGCAGGATGTTTCCACCTCCATCAACACGCAGATGGACTCTCTTATCCCGCCAAGTAAGATCTCCGGCTTGACGCAGGGTATGTTTGTCGGTTCGGTATCCGACAACTTCAACGAGCGAATCGAGCAGAAAATTTTTCACTGTGAGATTGTCGTGGATGCCGAGAAGGTGAAGCGCGAAGAGAAAGCCTACAAGAAGATACCTGTCATTACCGACTTCACGGACGAGGACGGCAACGACTGCATGAAGGAAACGGTACAGGCGAATTACAGGCGCATAAAGGAGGAAGTGAAACAGATTGTCGCCGATGAGTTGAAACGTATTGGCAATGATGAAAACCTGAAGCATCTGTTACAGCAGAAATAACCGAACCAACGGGCAAAAAGAAAACGGGCGGAGCAAGTTTTGATAGACCTGCTCCGCCCAATTTTAAGTTATGTGTTACTATTCGTTATTCGGATTCTTATTGTAGTAAGTTCTTTCCAGTCTGAGTAAGACGATACTTCTGATTAGGGTGGTTGGTCTGTTCCGGGTGCGTCTGTTCTACAAGTTTATCTTGCATGGCAGGATAAAGGTATGACTTCAGAAAATTATCACGTCCCTTTAATGATAGATGTTCCATAATTTCCTTTACAGACAGTGCTTGTCCTCCTATACATCTTATCAAAGATATAACCTGATCTGTAGGTTGTCCTGCAACTTGTCCTGTAGGTTGTCCTGTAGGTTGTCCTGTAGGTTGTCCTGCTACCTTGCGTCTGAAAACAACTTTTACTTCATCTTCTGTGATTTGAAACTCTGGTTCAGGCATATTCTTTTTGTTACATTCCTCTATCATGAGGTTTATGCCGCGTCCCCAGCTTTCCAACACCTTTCGCACATACAACGTATCTGCTATCAAGGGATTGTGTGGCTTTGAACCATGTTCAGACTTGATTTTATTCATGTCCCAACCAAATGGAAACGAACCGGGGTTTTCAATTTCCACGCGGTCATCATAAATGGCAATGGCAACAGAACCGCCGGCATCACGGTAACTCCTGTGACAAAGACTGTTTATGACTGACTCCCTTATAGCCTTATATGGAATTTCAAGATTTTCTTCTCTTTCTAATCTATCGGTTGTACCGGATAATAAAAGATGTTTGAATATGAAAGCCATTGCTGCGTCAAGCAGTTGGAATAGGTTTCCATGCACACGGATATTATCCAAAAACACGGTCTTGTCAGTTCCCTTAAAACGTGCAAGTCGTAACAGATTCTGTGGGTAATTGGGCAATTTCTTCTTGGCGAATAGAACAGCGGCAGCATTCTTCAGTATTCCATCTTCGGAGAGGCCCAACCTTTCAAGTATGACTGGTATGTCTTCTCCGGTTGTCTCCGGCAAACGCCCGCACTGTATGCCCAATCGCATCGTTTTACTGATTTCTTCTTCATCCAGATCTGTAAGTTTCAAGCCGGGATTCGGATAAGTTTCCCAGCCATGACGAATTTCCTCACGTCTTATGAGTAGTTCATTGTACTTGGTCTGTGGCATAGTCGTGGTAACGCTTTCCACTCGCATATATGGTCGCCCTTTATATGAAAACGGACGTTCCATCCTTGCGCCTTCCACGTGCAGGGCTATGACTTTTTTTTCGCTGTCCGGTAGAGGTACATAGGAAGATTGCACCGATACCACTGGCTCCAAACGGTTGATAGCATCTGCTATATCTCGCTTGGTTCTGTCGCTTACTTCCTGACCGATGATTTTGCCTTTGTCAGTCACGCCGAACAACACCGTGCCACCTTCTCCGTTAAGGAAAGCGCAAAGTGTTTCCATACCACGCTCCAACTGACCGGTGGTCTCCTTGAACTCCACCTGTCCGTTTTCCTTTTCGGCTATCAGTCCTGCAACAATATCGAGATTATCTATACTCATATTCAAATCAATAACTTCTTGCAAAGATAGCGTTTTTGCCTGACATTCGGGACGATAATACTCAGAAAGTGTAGAGTTTTATAAATTAGAGAGTCAGAGGACAGAGTTTTACCATCCTCTGATTCGTATATCTCATTATTTATCTTCTCATACGCTCCAGCTCCTCGTCACGGAGCATCTTCTCGTTGAGTTTCTCCTGCATCCTGTCAAGGAAGTAAGTACGGCTTTCGTTCTTCCGGCGTTTGATGTCGATGTAGAAGCGGTAACAGTCCTTTGCTTCAACACCGAATATCTTGTAAAGAAGCGGTGCGAGTTGTTTGAGCGGCATATCGCCGTTGTTGATACAGCCCATCTCGTTGATACCGTAAATCAGTTCTACAAGATCGATGGCGTTGCCCGTCCATTGCAGAGGTGAGGCGGGATTGTCATTTGTTTTGGCGGTGGATGTGTGGATTAGTGGTGGCACTTGGGGAGTGGAAAGATACTTCTGCATCCTCCTGACGAAAGAGAGAGCCTTGCATATATAGTTGGCAATTTCTTTCTTTTCTTCAGAAAGATTGCGCACGGGATGATGCTGCAACTCTGTTTCGATATAAGCCAATGCTATGATGGTACGATTTATATCTATATTACCATTGCACAACTCTATCACTTGAGTGGCGAAAGCCGTGTATGCCGTTTCCATATTGCAGTCACCGGCTTCGTTTATCAGGTGAAAGAACTCGGTTTCCGCCAATAAGAAATAATTCATGTCATTTCAATTTTGAGTTTTACATTCTGTTTTTGGTATGCGCACATAATAGTATTGGCAAAAGCATGGCCAAAAGACAGCAAAGCGCAGCGCAAAAATTGAAATGCGCTGTATATCAATAAAATAAAACTCAAAAATAATTTTATGGATAAAAACAGGGCGACTCTAAAATGTTCAATTCCAGAACATTATTTCATCATATGAAGCATAAAATGTTCACTGATTGAACAATTTGGTTACCTCAAGCCTTCCGTAAGTGTGTAGATGTTGCGAGAAATCCCATTAGGATAGTCTTCGTGAGATGTAAGCGTCCAATGTGTTTGGGGCAAAGCTGACTTAAAGAAATGTCGTCCGGTTCCGGAAATAAAAGGGACGGTATAAAGGATAATTTCATCTACCACACGCATACGGAGCAGCCCATTTATATAGTCCGCATTATCGGGCATCGTTTCTGCAAGGTAGCAAATGTTTGTTCTGTCTTTCCGCCACTCATCTAACATGGAAATAGAATAGTCCGGTGTGATGTGGTAAAGTGCGTTTTTCCTTATTTCGTTGATTCCGCAATGGTCAAGGCAAAAATCCTTGTCGGCTTTGCTATATAACTCGGAAGCATGACATCCGTCCATCGTAAGGACGGCAAGAATCTGAACTTTACCCATAATCTTTTCCTTTCATTGGGCAAGGGGTAAAAAAGTAGCGTGCAATCCACACTACTTCTAATGGAGGCTCTGGAATGCCTTAACAGGAATAGGTGAATGCACGCTATGCGTAGGCATAGCATAAGCAATCACGCAGTAGTTCCTGTTAATGTAAATTTTCCAGATTTCCATTAGAAACGCCTTGCGGTCTTATGTTATATATCGGCGGCGAATGGCACTCCAATCGCCGTTTATCCTCAAATGTTTTGCAAATATAGCCAAATTCAGTGGATTATCGGCTATGGTTGTTGAAATTTATACTTTAATCCATACTCTTCTAACTTGTTATACAGCGTTGTACGCCCAATTCCGAGTAATTCGGCAGCAATCTTACGGTTTCCGTTAGCCTGCTTCAGCGCACGTAAAATACGTTCCTTATCTTCCGCATCGTTACGCAGAGCAAAGCTGACGAGTGAGGTCGGTTTCGTCACGGCAAGTTCCAGATGATCTTTTGTTACGACTCCGGTCTGCGCCTCTAACACGGCAGCCATAACCTTCTGGCGAAGTTCACGGACATTGCCCCGCCATATATGGGTTTTCAATGTCTTCTTGGCCTCGGCATCGAAGCCGGTTACCTCACATTCCAGTTCATTGTTCGCAATCTCACGGAAGAATTCCGCCAATGGGATAATATCATCCTGACAATCACGTAAGGGCGGAACGATTATCTCAAAGTCATGCAAGCGTTGCAGCAAGTCCTGTCTAAAACGCTTTTCATCCACAGCCTTCTCCAAATCCTCGTTGGTAGCTGCGATGATACGGACATTGAAACTTTTGTCTGCCTTACCACCCACGGGGCGATATTTTCGTTCTTGTAGAGCGCGAAGCAGCATTTGCTGTGTTCCAGGCGCAAGGTTGCCCACTTCGTCCAAGAACAACGTGCCACCCTCAGCCTCATAGAAATAGCCTTTCTGGGTACATTCAGCACCAGTAAAAGCCCCTTTTACGTGGCCAAAGAAAGCAGAGGGTGCAAGTTCTGCGGAAATAGCCCCGCAGTCCACCGACACAAACGGTTTCCCTGCCCGTTTGCTCTTTTCGTGAAGATGACGTGCAATATGCTCTTTTCCCGTACCATTCTCTCCTAATATCAGCACGCTCAAATTGGTAGGGGCAACCCTTTTTATCTTTTTCATGATGGCTTGAAATGCCACCCCGTCACGAGGAAACACGGGCATACGGTTTTGCCCAATGCGCCGTTCCTTCTGTATGTCGTGAAGCAATGGGATTAGTCGCTCCTTTATGAGTTGTTTGGGTATATAGTCTAACGAGCCGAGTTTCATGCTTTCCACCGCTGTATGTACTTCGTCATAGTCGGTCATGATGATAAACGGTTGCATCATTCCTTCTTTGCGCATCCACCTCAACAGGTCTATGCCGTCGCCATTAGGCAGACGCAGGTCGGAAACAACGATGTCATCTTCCGTGGCTTGTTGCAGGAGCTTCTTTGCTTCTGATAAACGATAGACCTGTTGGGTACTAAATCCTTCCTTTGCCAGCAGATTGCAGACAAACTCGCAATAGACGACATTATCCTCTACCACGATTATTTTCGTGTTATCCATTGCCATATTTTCTTCTTTCTTCTTTTGCCAGCCGGATAATCTCTGCTCCTTTATCCAATACTGCGGTTATGGTTGGGTTTAACGCTTCATTATCTGGAGCAGTATTTGCATGAAGCAGATTATAAAGTTCTCTTAACGGACGATCAGCACGGAGTATTTCCCACGAACTACGTAGATGGTGTATCAGGGCTTTCATTTCCTGAAAGTCTTTATGTTCTCCAACTTCTCTAACCGCCAGCATCTCCTTTTCTGTCTCTGTTATCAGTTTCTCCAGCATGATGCGTTCATTACCATATGACAACAAGGTGGACAAATCCGGTTTCTCATTTTGTATTTCCGTCGTTGCACAGTTGTCTGATACCTCCATCAATTCCGATGTGGAGAACGGTTTGAATAGGCATCCGGTGAATCCCTGTTCTAAAAGTTCCTCCTTATAGCAACTACCCGAAGCTGTTGTTACAACAACCGGGATACTCTTTGAATTACCTACATTCGATGTGCGTAACAACTCAAGTAGTTCATAGCCGTCTATCTCCGGCATATTCAGATCTGTCAAGAGCAGATGGTATTTCTTATTACGTATCATTTCCATCAAATCCGATACATCGGTACAGGTATCGCAGTGTATTCCCTCTTGGGCATACATCTCTTTCAACATAAGAAGTTGTAACTCATCGTTATCAATGGCAATCACATCACGGTACGCTTTATTGTTGCGGACATGACTTTGATGTGGTTTTTCCGGCAATTCCTCGTCAGATCGTGTGGGTATCTCTACTGTGAAGCGACTACCTTGACCTTTCTCGCTTTCCAAACGGATTGTACCTCCAAGCATTGCCACTATGCGTTGCACGATGGACAATCCCAACCCGAAGCCGTCTTTTGTGGCAGCGTTTGACAGTCTTTCAAATGCGTTGAACACCCGTTTTTGCTCTTCTTCAGTCATACCAGTACCCGTATCTTCGACAATGATTTTCAACATACCGTTATCATAGTCTGTTGTCAAAGATATTTTACCCTTTTCCGTAAACTTGACGGCGTTTGACAGAAGGTTATTGCCGATTTGCAGGATACAATCCTTGTCTGTCAGTATAACTGCGTCCGCATGGTTCGTTATGGTAAGGGATATTCCTTTGTTCATGGCAATGGGCATAAACTCTGTTTCAAGAACATGTGTGATTGCAGAAATCCTACAAGGAGAAATCTTAACTTCTTCCTTGCCATTATCTAAACGAAAGAAACTCAGCAAAGTACAGAGCATATCACGCATACGGTCGGAAGATTGGCGAATGCTCTGAATGTACGTTCTGGTTTTACCTGTATCGTTCTCCTTTTCTATCATTCCGGCATAACCGATTATCGCTGTTAAAGGCGAACGTAGTTCATGTATGATAGTATGCACAGCTTTCTTTCTGGAAGCGATTAGTCCTGCGTTTTGTCGAATGGACAGGTCCTGTCGTTCTATTAGTTTTTGGGTTTCCTTCTCATAATGTTTGATGCGATTCGCATTTCTATGTATGATAAGATAGGATATGATTAACAGCAGGAGAACGAATCCTGTCAAACAGACTATGTGAATATATGACTGTTCTCGCATGGCTATTATCTCGCCTTCACGTTTTTGTAAGTCGGCTTGCACTTTTTCATCCATCTGGTAGACAAATAGGTGTAGCTGATGGTTGAGTTCTGCATTTCGGGCAGCAAGACTGTCTGCATATTCAGACAAGCGCTTTCTATGTGCTTGGTGCTCAGCTATTACATTCCGATTGAAAGAACGTAGCATTGCAGTAGTTTCTGTCGTCTTAGTTTTTTCTTTTTTGCCGAAGATTCCGAGAAATCCTTTCCGTTTGGGCTTCTGCGGTTGTTCCTGTACGCTTTTCTGAACAATTACAGGTACTTGACGAGCTATCTTCTCATTTAAGGATTGTTGTTCGTCAAGAATTTGCACTATCAAACGCATCTGTTGCTCTTTATCTTCCAACAAATAGCGTAAACTATCTATTCGTTCTGATGGATATGCTACTTTGAAGCGTTGCAATATACTGTCCATCGACATACGTTGTGAATGGTAATTCTCCAAATCATAGTCATCCCATTCCAATATAGTTTCTCCGAGCAGGGAGAATTCTATCATCTGAACATATGCGTCATGTAACTGAAGGCGGAACTTATCTATATGTCTGTTTTCTTCTTCGAGAGATTCTAATTTTCGCCATTCATAAAAGCTGGTATATGCAATGCCGCCAATGAGCATTGCAATGAGAATGTAGCCGAAGGTTATCGTTTTGCGGAATAGCCTTATTTGCATTATTATATTTAGTGTTATACATTGAAGAGTGCAAAGATATGCTATTTTTCTGATTTATCGATCATTTCGAATCAAAAGGCAGCCACATTTACTGCATAATTCTGTAAATTCAATAATTTAGAGAAAATGGTTACTATGATATTATCTTACAGAACTAATCAAACTTGCCATCTTAATCAAAACTTCAGCTGTATTTCTGGAATACGCTGGTCTTAACCAATCTGTACACACCTCATCTTCCCATGGCTTACGTTTTTCGATCCATTGGTCGATATATTTTGGAAGTTCTGACACTGAGAGTTTGGCCCTGTCATACAATTTATTATAGTCTGTATCATTGTCTTCACAATCTTCATAGTAATATTCTTCGATTGCTTGTTTACAACAATCAATAAGCATTTGACGAGCAGGGAGAAGGAATGTGCCAGTGTCAGTCCACTCGTCGCCTGTATCCGTCAAAATAGAATATTCTTTCCCATATAAATCTAAATGACATTGACTTAGAGACAGAACACCAGCAGTCCTTATTGGTCCAGCGATAGATCCTCCCCAAAATTCTAAATCCACACAGTCGGCATAAAAACCCGAAAAGATTTGTTCAAGTTTAATCCATGATTCAAATTCTTGTAAAAGCATTTTGCGTTGTTGTTCAGTTTCACAGATGCCATTTAATTTAGAAAACTCATTAAAGTGCTCAAAAATAAGTCTTGTCCATTCGACACTATTATTCACAATCATACCTATCGTTGAGCCATCCGTATCCAACGACCATAATTTTCTGGCATCTTCAATTATACTGTCAGCCATAGCATATGTTGAAAGACCATCAACATTATGATTTTTCTTGTAATATACGCAAAGACTATCTCGAAAATTATCCATCCAAAGAATGTCATCTTCGATGTTTGATGAGGGGAAACTGTCACTTCGTGTATATCGATAGACAACATCCATTAGTCTAACAAGTTCTGGATTTGCATAAAAAACAGTATCATCTGTCCAAAACTCTAAACCATCTGGGTCACTGGATTTAACTATGTTTGCAACAGATATTTGTTCGGATTTGTTCTGCGAACAAGAAACACTTATTATAATACAAATAAGACAAATCAACTTTTTCATTGAACTACGGAAATTTTCAATTATTTGCTTCTGAAATGTTGAATACAAGATATTATGTCTTTGATGCCAAAGTATGAGGCAAGAGAGCCATAGAGGAAATACATCCCGGCTAAGGTGGTGATGGCCGCTCCATTTTCAGGAAGGGTAACAATAACTCCCACCGCAATATATATGATGCCCAATAATGTGCAGATCATCCCAATAACTAAAGAGGCAATTTGAAATACTTTATAAAATCGTGGAAGCGGTGGTAGCATTTCACTATATGTTGAAGTTTGCCTTGCTTCATAGTATGCTGAATAATCAAGCTTATATGTATCTTCGGCTATATTCATACAAGCCTCTGATGTAAAATCGTTTTTGAGATTATTTAGAGCTTTTATCAATGTTAAAGACCTCGATATTGCACCAAAAGCAAAGAATCCGAATACAATCAAAGCAAACCAATCGCTATTGCTGGTTTTAATCATAGCAAAGATAATTACAGCGATTGTTACAATAAAGTAGATCGAAGTAATGGCTTCGATGGTGGCTTGGAGTGATAGACGTTTTTTGAAGGACGCTATATTTTCGGTATACACATCTTCTAAGACCGGTGCGATTTCCGAAGCACGATTATAGGTTATGATGTTAGGCATTGTTCGGTTGATAAGCCATGACAATCCCCAAATTGCAACAAGTGCAATAAAAAAGGAATTATTGTTGACAAAATTGATGTCTATGAATTCAAGAATAGGATATATTAGAATCCAAAGAACAAAGTATAAACTCGTTTTCATGATTATTCTTGGTTATATGTTGTAAAACCTATTGGACGACGTTTTTTCTTTATCTCCATTTGTTCTGCATTGATTTGTTGAAAATTGCAGCGCACCTGTTCTTTTGCATCAAAGAAGGAATCGAGAACAGCCTTGACAAAAGGTTCGTTATCGGGACAAGCTGGATGTAACATAATGTCTCGGCGGCTATGAAAACCTACCACTCCCTCCTCATCTGGTGCGGTTAGCACAACCGTCGGGCCAAAATTAAAATTGGTTACGTTGACAGCCTCACGGATTTTTGGCATATCTGGATCGTCAGCCTTGATACCAGCCCACATTGGATCCCATACGCGAGCATACATTCCTCCAAATTCCATGTGAAAATTTTCACCTTGATACGATACAGTAAGTGTACCATCATCATTTTTCGTAGGCTGACAACCAAGATTACTTAGAGTTTTGAACATCAATTCGGCGGTGTCAGGTTGTTGCTGGGTATTTGTTGAATCTTCGCTGCTTTGTCCTGCCTCTACTGAATCGGAATATTGTGATCCAATATTATTCCAATGTTCTTCTCTACGTTTCTCGACCATTGATTTGATAATACTGCCAATAATTCCCATAACAATAAAGATTAATATTGTTTCCATATTGATTTATCTTGCTTCGGCAAGTTGCCATTGTCCATCGAAGTTTATAATATAGTAGCTCTTGCCATTGTACTTGGCGCAAGGACGGTCGCTTATGGAGAACTCCACATGTTGATTGGTAAGATAGAAGTTGTGGAATCGCTCGCTTCCGCCACGATTGGTCAGTCGGATTGGGCCTTGGTAATTAGCCTGCCATGTCTTGGTGCCGGCATTAGTATTCTTCACTTGTATTCCGTAGTGTGTAATCTTTATCGGATTATAGATTGCATGATAACTGCCACCGTCGATAATGTAACGGCAGATGTAGTCGCCGTATGGTTCTCTTGCCTGAGTCGAGATTGCTCCAATTATGAGCATAAGGATAAAAAATACTTTTTTCATGTTAGTGAGTTTTATTTGTTACACTATGGAATACCAACAACGAATAAAGGTAAATGCGGCGAAAAAGTTTATTTTCTGCCGCATTTGCTATCAAACTTGTTTAGATTAAGATTTTGACGTCAATTGACCCTGATAATGAGCTTTTTGTTGGAATTATCTATCTCGATTCTGCCAAGACGACCTAACACTGATTGGCCAAGCAAAAGCGGAGCCTTTTGATTGCGGACGACAGATGCCCGGACGTTGTCGAGTTTCAATCCTCCGAACTCAATCTGTCGCAGGTTGATTATAGTGCCTTCGGATATATTGCCATTGGCATTATAGAAGTTACCTGTGCCGACCACATCGCTGCATTTTAGGCAACCGTTCTTTATCATAATGATGGCTTCAACTATTGACAACGATTTGTCTTTCTTCACCATCGGCTGTATGGTCTAGGCAAATAATGCTACAGCTATTGTGACCCTTGTTATCAGTTTCATATTTGAGGAATTAAATGCGGTTGTAGTATCGGTCTACTTCTTCTTGTAGATTGGTCGCCGGAAAGTGCATAAGTTGCTGTACTTTATCCATCGCAACACGAGTATCGGTGTCGGTGAAATCTCTTGGAAGTATGTTCTTGATTGCTTCACCAACTTCTTGCGTAATATGATTTATCCAGTCGATAGTAAGTAGACCATCTGATTTGCGCTGAAATTCAAAGCACATATCGCAGGCATACATAACACACTCCGTTATTATGTGATGCTTATATAATTGAACAGTGCACTGATTTGAACGGTTCATTAAGTTGTTGACAAGGTCTTGGCGAAAGAAATCGCGAAGGCGAGGCTTGGGTGGTGCGAACATAGCAGTATTTTATAATCTTTATCAGTATTCTTCAAGATATATGTCTACGAAATCAGACATGCCGGAGCAGTCCATATCAACCGATGCGACAGGCATACCAAATACAGTCATTGAGGAGCTAATAGCCTTAAGATGCCCTTGCAGGTAAGAGCCGTAAACGGCTATGGAATTTATCTCGCCACTGATGCCGGGATAGAATAGCCACAGGTTTATCAGTTGGTCTTTTTTACCGACTTCGATTGCGTGTACACCAGCTCTTGCGTCATAGCAGTATGAGCGAATTGAATATGCTGCATACATCGGGTGGTTCTTGAAACCGGTCATAATGTTATTTATGCGATGTAGGCTCTCTGAGTTTAATGAATTGTAAAACATATCTATTCTTGTTTGTTTTAGTTCTTTGATTTGAGATACTGGATGTTGGCCAAAGGTAAATCAATTATTTATTGGCGACATTGAATAGTATTAAGTCGAAATGACTGCCTTTGAATGGTGAAAGGTCATGGGTGTTAAACACTTTGTCGGGATAGAGTTCGATGATGGTTCGCGTCACACGAGGATATATCTCGCGGATTTCTTCATCGGAGAAGCTATCAGCTTCAAGCAGTAGACAGAAGCAATCCATATAGATGAGCAAGTCTCCGAAAATTAGACGACCGCACCGGGCGAGATGATCCATTACAACAGCCATCAGTCCGGCAATATGAACATCAAACAGAGACCTCTCTGTTCCTGCTGCTTCCATAGCGACAACCTGTTTTTGACAGTCAGCGATAAATTCTTCGAGGATTTCACCGTTGACAGCCGTTACAAAACTGATGCCACCGGTGAGAAGGTCTTGTGGGCAATATTTGTTAGTATACACACAATTGTTTTCGACAGGTACCTGTACGATAAGTTCTTTCCTTTTTCCGTTGATGTTACAGGTGAAGTTGAATCTACGATTTTCCATTTATTTATTTTTATGCGTTCTGTATTTGTTGTGCAATTACCCACATACCATCTTCTACGAGATACTGAGTACCCCAATCGTATTCCTTAATGATTGTTGCTACAGCCATTGCTGCACAATATAGGGATTGTACATCCCCTGATAGTAACCACTTATTTTTAGCGAGTTTACAAAGTTTGTTTATCATACTTTGATTGAGGTGGCTGTCACGTACATCATCAAGTTCTTGACGAGATGCGATTTCAATTACCTCCTTCTGTATGTAACTCTTATAGTTTATCATTTGGGGAAGTACCACGGCTAAGTTAGTCATAACAGACTTGGCGACAAGTTTGAATTCTTGTTTTGTTATCATACTTATTCGTTTTTTGATTTACACATAATAATACCGTGAATTAAAAATGGTAAACGCAAAAAGTCCACCCCGGACTGAGGTGGACTCTATAATCATTGTAAATTGCCTTATTTATGGATTTCTACGACCGGATTTTGTGATGGTCGGAATATTCGTAAAGTTTTATATTTTTGAGTGCTGAAATATACTCCCCATTGCGTCATGGGTATGTTTTTATCCAACATTTTACCAATACAATAGCTTAAAGAACCATATTTACGACCGGAATGTCGCTCCTTGCATTCATAGTTTTTCTTATCGCTTTCACAAGCACTGATTATCGTGATATTTCCACCTCCAGAGGTATAATTCCCAGGTATTCTAATACTACGTAAATAGATCTCAGCAGACTTATTAGCTTGAAACTCGTCATCAGTTCCTCTCGTTGTTTTTAACCATTCAACTTCACTTTCGGAATCAGGTTCGTCTGTTTGCTCTCCTCTGTCTGCACCGCCACTATAACAAGTGTCAAAAACGACAATAACATTTCCGTTCTTCCCGACCTTCCTTTTTAGGCTATTAAGATGTGGGAAAAGTTCATCATCTATAAAATGATTTTCTCCACGATAGCCTTTCCCTGCAATCTTATATCTCGGAGAAAAACAAGCATCATAGCACACGAATGATTGGTCAAGTTCCTTTTGTTCATCGTTATTCATGTCTGCGACAAGTTGACCATGTCCGGAAAAATGGAGATAAACTACATCTCCATCTACGGTTGAAGCAACAAGCTTTGACAATGCATTTTTGATATTGTTTTTTGTTGCTTTCGAATCGATAAGATGGGAAACGGTGAATCCTTTGACTTTTAGTTTTTCCTCAAGTAAGAGAACATCGTTATTTCCGTGTATTTCAGACCAACCCGTAGCTGCGAAATTGTAGTTCCCAATACCGACAAGTAAAGCCGTGTTCTTGGCAAATGTACATACACTGCCCAAAACTAATCCAATCAAAAATATGCCTAATCGTCTGATCATTTCAACAGATTAAGAATTGATTTCCACTTGCCGACACTCTCTGCATAATCAGCGTTATCATTAAATCTTGATACCAATTGTTCAAGAACTTCCTTTGCATTACTTCTGTCATGTAGACGCAAATATGCCATAGCAAGCGCATAGCCGTTATCTGCAACTTCGTCTGTCGTAGATGCCGATTTGTAGATAGAAATGAGTTCTGGCAACTTAGTCTTTAACTCAATATTGCTCATCGACTTTATGTCAATCGGTTCTCCACCAGCTCGTACCAAATCCGGATTGATTTCAGCACAAGCATATATTGCATTGTCAACCGAATACTGAGCGTTTTTTTGAATGTTGAATACTAGTGTAAAAGCAATAACGACAACGGCTGCAATAGATGCCACTTGCCACATCCAAGGTTTAAATTGAAGATGTTTTGACTTGACTATCTGCGCATTATCCGCAACAGAAGCAATAACTGGACGTTCATTATCGTGTTTCCCAATTATTTCTTTCAATTTTTCTTTAGAAAGATTCTTCATTGCCAACCCAAAGTCAAGATTATTTTGATGAGCTTCTCGACAGATGCCATCAATGGTAAACAGATAAATCTTGAAGTCAGAAGCAAATTCTTTGTCTGATTCTAACCGGGTATCAAACTCTATCCGCTCTTTTTCTGAAAGCTGGTTGTTGATATACTTATCGTATAGGTCATTTTTTTCCATTGCGATTCCTTTTTTTAGGTGTAACATCAAATCCGGCCCGGTTTAAAGCATCGGTTATGCGCTTAATGAGATCATTCATGCACTGGCTTTTCCTTGCTTTGGCCGTAGTTGCATTTTTGTATCCTATTTCATCAGCTATTTCGTCCATAGACATATCTTCATAATAGAACAGACGAATTATTGAACCACATGGCTCTGGTGTATGAGTAAGTTCGTCGCCTAGCAAAGAAAGTGCTTGCTCATTTTTATACAGAGGAGTTTCTTCATTTTCGTCCGGCAGAGTTTTCAGTAGTTCCTGAACCTTACGGGCCGTTTTAGAAGCAGAATCCTCATCGTCATCATTAAATCCTTCATCGGTAGAATCGGTCTTGCCTATTTTTCGCCATGCCTTACTGGCCATATTCATTCCTATGGTCATAATATAACTGCTCCACGAAGTATCTTCTTTGATACGTCCAAGCATCAAATTCTCCTGAACGGCGATAAACGTATCTTGATAAAGGTTTTCAGCATCATAGAGCGATAGACCGGAATACTTCGCCGTCAAGCGGCGAAGAAACTCCGGGCGCAAACGAGTGTACCACTCGCGTACAATATCTTCGTAATTTTGTGCCATTGTCCTGTATTTCAGACTGCAAAGTTAGCAAAAATAAATGAAAGACGATAAGCAATCGCCACAATCACTTGCTATTATATCCGAAAAAATCAATCTACACCGCATTACGCTAAAGTTTTTCAAACTTTGGATATTATTTCATTGATAAGTGAGTTGAAACTAACGCCATGAGTCCGAATCGTAGTTTGAGGAACAACACATTTGAAGTCACCTCCGATATGAACGAGGCGGTCAGTACATCCATTTGCAATATCTGCAACCTCTCTGTTCAGATTACCTATATTTGGAATGACCTTAATCAATGGCAGTGCTTCTTCTAACGACGGGTAGATATGCTCATCTTCATCTGAGAGTTTCAAATGAGACATGTCCACGCAGCACAACGCATAATTGTTAGCTTCTTTAACAGATAGTTTCATTTGCGACGGTGACATCATCACGGATTGGTCTGCACCCCAGCGAGACTTCACTTCAATGTAGTATACAGGATTACCATTCTTGCATATGCTTAAATCTGAACCGTATTGTTCAACTTCCACAGTTATATCGTCAGTAGAGATGGAATTCGACAAATGTTGTTGAATCATACGCTCAACATATTTCCCCAATTCAAATTTGAAATTAAAGTCTGCTTCTTGATTTCTTTGAGAAACCATAGCAGCACGTCCTTTCTTAAGAATTTCGTCAAGGTCAATCTCATCCGCAAGTTCTGCAAGTTGCTCCAACTTATCAGGATCGTTTATTTTCATCAACTTGAAAACGCTTTCTTTGCAGTCTTCGCGAACGTGATTAAGAAACAACTCGGCTTTTTGAGCTGCAATATGAGGAAACCAGTACGCCCAACGTTCATCCTTGTCAATATTGTTGATGATGTCAAGAACTGCTGAATTTTGGAAGCCATTTTCTTCCAATTCTTTCTCGATCTCTTCCGCGACATCTTTGGTCGAAAGCTCAACAAAGTCATAGAACGACTCAAAATGAATGTCTACCAATCTGTCGTTAAGGTCTTTGCCAATTACATCCTGATATAGAACAGAGAGTTCATTTGGAATATCTATTCCTTTTTCGAGTTCACGGACTACACATGGGTTCGCGTTTCGATTCGGGAATGCCCCATATTTTACACATAATCCGTCATGATTGTTTCGATTAAAATATTCAGCCCAATTTGAGAGCACAGAATGTATCGACACAATATAGTCCATATTGGCCGTTATCCATTCAGTATCGTTTTGAGATATTTCAAGGAGCATACACTCGACCAAATGTTTGAATGGCAGTTCTGCAATATCTCGTTCACTGCTGTCAAGAGGCACTAAGACACGCACTTCATTAGTTATACCCAAATGCTCGGCGATAACATCAACCGCATTCCTACGAATTGACGAAGCTGTTTCAGATGAAAACACAGAACTGACTTTGAGCAGAGTTTCTACTATGGTTGACTCGTAGGTGTGTCCTCTATCCAGCCAATCCTGTCGTAAACTTCTCAGACGGCTTGAGATAGCGTCACGCAAGTCATTGCGGGTAAACGATGTCATACTTACTAATCCAATGAATGTATCATCTGCAAACGTTTCTACTTTATCCGGAATTAAAGTCTTAACTATATATCCAAGCCATTCGGGTATATTGGAAGCATCATAAAGATCTGTCCTTTTTTTCTTCAGCCCGTCTCTGTTTGGGATAAGAGCATATGTGTCAAACATAGAGACAGTACCTTTATGAGAAAGATAGATATCAAATGCACGAAGGATGTTCTTAGATATATCACCGGATTCGCCAAGCTGTTTTGCAATTCCCTCCACTCCAATCATAGAAGGATGTACCTTATCCCATGAAGCCACAACTTTGCTCCAATAGATAATTTCATCTCGCGATACCATTTGGTTAGCATGGGCGGCCGCATCATATAAAGCAGTGAAGAATTTTCCATCTACACCTTCATTTTCAATATCTGAGAGGATTTCCTGTGAGAAGAATCGGACGTTTGATTTATTGATACAAAGCCTATTGCCTTCTAAATCAATAATAGGAAGAGCCTGATAGAAATCACTCCACGTTTGTTTGAAATTTTGAAAGAACTCTTTTGTAATATCTTCTTTGTGATGCTCGCAATCAAATGATAGACCTGCAACATTTACCCAGCCTGATATCGCTTCGGCATGTTCACGGTAATATTTGTGAACCATTTCTGTAAGCGAATCAAGGACTCTGACATTCTGTTCATATTTTACGCGCACATTTGCGTTAGATACAGGTAAATGTAATCCATCTCGTTCCTCTACCGGAATGAATTTCTTAGAATGGAATACTGCATCCACACCAAAATTCTCTGTTCCGAGCAGAGGGAAGAATACGAACAATTTTGCGATACCACTTAGGCTTTGGGCTTTGAATGGCGTTTCAAGTGGAAGTATTGCCATATCTTCGCCATCCTCTGACTCCAAATAATAGATTTTGCGTTCTTCTCGTATTCCATTGTGCATGATAGAGACGAGCATAACTTTTAATCCTTCTTCATCCGGAAGTGGATTCTTCTCAAACTGATAGATCTCGTCAGTCAACGTGTTTTCTATAATTACATCTGAAATAGGTTTGTTGACTGTCATGACATAAGGGATCACATCAATTGAAGAAGCAATGGCAGCCGCAGCTTTTTCTGAAGCGTCTTCCATTGATGAAAGATCATAGTGCAACTCTGTCCATTGACGACATGAGTATGTCTTTGGAGCATCTGCAAAGTCATTTACAGCAAGCAGTTGATGGGCGACTTTATCAACAAATTCTGTAATATTGTCATAAGTTCTATCAATGATAAATCGATTGATTTCTGCATAGGTGCTCGGTGTATATTTACCCATATCCAACGAACCAGAAACGTACAACTTACGACCGAAGACATGAGTAGTAAGAAAACCGGTGCCGTATTGACCGACAGTGTCATCATTTTCTTTGCCGCGCGAAGACACCTGCATGACCAACGAGGTGAGCGAATCGTGGTCAAAAGGCTGGCCTTGATGTGCGAAAATAAACTCCGACGATGTCAGATTTATTTTGATATGAGCTGTCTTATTCCCATCAGTATCAGTCCGTGCCAAGTCGCGAGCATTTTGAAATAATTCCCAAATAGCCCGTTCACCACTTCGTGGGTCAAGTTTGTCCAAACCTTGATCTATTTTCGTGCAACTTTGTTTGCAGAAAGCGCGTTTCTGCTCCAGCTCCATTTGTTTGCGAATTTCGTTATTATCCATTTTTGTATTTTATTTATGCCGAGTGAGTTCTCTGTGCACTCTAATATACCAAGGTCTATCAAAAGGTAAACAAGAAAGCATAAGAGTTGATGTTCTTTTTACATCAACTCTTATAATTATTCTTACTCAGATTTTTCAATTACAACGTTCTGTTTACGCAATCTGCGATTATTGCTCATACCTGTTTTCACATCTTCAATCCAATCGTCAGAGACACCAATCCGATGCTCTTTCATTGATTGAGCAATGTAATATGATAACGAACCATACCACGTATTCGTATCCACATCACGAACCTCTCGATTTACTTGATAAGAGCGACAAGCCTCTATAAAAGTAATCGGAGATTGCCCCTTTGCTGTTGATACTGTGAAATAGTCATTGGTCTCTTGAGTTCTGTCGGGAGTATAGTCTTTTCCGGAACGGGTAAACCCTTCTCGTGTTCCGCGAATATGGTCATCATCCCCCCTTGATGCAGTCCCACTATGACAGGCATCAAGAATGACATATAGTTGTCCATTTGTACCTATTTTATGACGAATGTCATTGAAATAGACTTCCAACTCGTCATCAAGAAGATGATTTTTACCATCATACACTCCCTCTGAATAGAGCATCTGTGCATCTACAGGTATAAGGGCTTCATCCCATCCATCCTTTTCGTCTCCGTTCAAATCCTCAAAAGGTTGCCCATGCATGGAGAAATGGATATACACAACATCTCCTTTTTTGCTGTCTTTAACCAGCTTTTTTAGAGCTTTGGTTATCCCTGTATGAGTTGCCTGACCATCAACAAGGCTCGTCACGTCAAAGCCATGTTCTTTGAACAGTGGTGTAAGAAGAGCTACGTCATTTGCACCACTGATATTTGCCCACTTATTAGGGTCTTCATTAGTGTTCCCATAGTCAGAAATACCAATAAGTAGAGCTCTTTTTGTTTCCGCATGCATAGTATGACTTCCTATAAAACAAGCCATCAATGCGATGATAGAAGTTTTAATTAAGTTTTTCATAAATATATTCTTTTGTATAAGATTTTAATATCTCAGTTAAACTAAATCCTTCGACA
>OHEK01000184.1_pt1 | contig 25503 bp, 18 predicted proteins | sample 1567301 | NCBI WGS metagenome assembly OHEK01 (sample SAMEA3879554, study PRJEB24766) | human gut metagenome | biome: human-associated habitat; feature: feces | place: USA | collected 1985/1987
CCTTCCACTAAAATAAAAGGATTTGAAGCCGTATTTCACTCTTTTTTGGCTACCTTATCAGCATGCTTTGGAAAAAGTGATGTGGTACATATTCATAACATTGGTCCCGCACTGTTTGCCCCATTGCTCAGATTGTCTGGTAAGAAAGTGGTACTTACCTACCACAGTCCCAATTATGAACATACCAAATGGGGAAGAATGGCCAAAAAAATATTGAAATTCAGTGAAAGTATTGCATTGAATTGCTCACAGGCAATTATTTTTGTGAATAAATTCCAAATGCAAAAATATCCGGAAAAGGTACAAAAGAAGTCTGTTTATATTCCTAACGGAATACCCAATGTACAACCCACCTCGAAATGCAATTATATTAGCAGCATGGGATTAACACCTGGAAAATATGTAATCAGCGTGGGACGTATTACTCCTGAAAAGGGGTTCGATGTATTGATTCAAGCATTCGAGAAACTGAATACCGACTATAAGTTGGTGATAGTTGGCGGTGTGGAGGCAGAATCGGATTACGAAGAAAACCTTAAGAAGTTGATAAAGTCCAATCGGGTAGTCTTTACAGGGTATATCTTTGGCGAGAAACTTAACGAAGTGTATAGTCATGCCGGAATGTATGTGCTTTCTTCGTATAACGAAGGATTCCCGTTGGTATTATTGGAAGCTATGAGTTATCAATTAGATGTACTGGTGAGTGATATTCCAGCCACTCACTTAATAGATTTGAAAGAATCTGATTACTTCAAACCAGGTGATGTGCATGATTTGGCCTGCCACCTGCAACAAAAATTAGCGACACCCCAAAAACGTACATACAACTTGTCGGCTTTCGATTGGAACAAAATAGCGGAAAAAGTGGCAGAAGTATACAGAGGCTGTGTGTCACCTCGGTAATATGAAAATAGCACTATTGGAACAACAGTTTAGTGTTATTTCCCCATTTTTCTCTTGCATATCAAATACATTTGACGTAATTTTGTCACATATAAAAAAATCAGATGCTGCCACGAACCTCTTCCCCATGTGACCGGCAATAGCGTAGCGTACTTTAGACCCACCAGACAACAACGTTTTAGAATCAAAAATTAGCATGAAATTTAAACAAGGACTTATGGTCTGTTGCTTGTTGTGCTGTGCCCTCAAGGTACAAGCCCAATACTCCATGGGCAACACCGGGCTACTGAATATCCCCACAGCAGACATGCAGGAAGCCGGCACCTTTATGGGAGGTGGTAATTATCTGCCGGACGGCATGACACCGTTCAACTTCAATACCGGAAATTATTTCGTGAATATGACCTTCCTCTCGTTTGTGGAATTAAGTTATCGATGCACACTATTGAAAACCAGACGATATGACGGGAAAAGAGGCTATTTCCAGCAAGACCGGTCGATGACTGCACGTATACGACCATTGAAAGAAGGGAAATACCGGCCAAGTCTAGTAATAGGTGTAGACGACCCCTTCAAAAATACCGGAACAAACTATTTTGCCACTGTCTACGGCGCTCTTACCAAAGGCTTCTCCATTGCCCAAGGTGACCGTCTTGCTGTGACAGCAGGCTCTACATCCCACTGAATGATCACAGCATAAAAGACGGTCCTTTCGGAGGTATCAGCTACTCCCCTGCTTTCTGCCGGGAAATGACTGTCATGGCCGAATATGATTCGGAAGGTTTCAATGTGGGAGCTGCCGCCAGATTATGGAGGCATCTCTCCATCCATGTGTTTACCAGAGAATTCAACAGCATATCGGGAGGGATACGGTATGAATGCAGGCTGTTGCACTAAGAGAGAGATGAAGGATTAAGGATTAGGGATTAAAGAGTAGGATGAAAAACAAGAGAAAAAGCGGTTTGAAGTGGATACTGGCAGTATGGTTCTGTGGTATTTCTGCAATGGCAGATGCCCAAGTGACAGAGGGCCTGAAAGCTATCGGAATGGAAAATATCCGATGTGCACAGACACCGGGAATGACCACTGTAAGTTTTGAGAACAACGTATATAGAAGTACCTACACCGGAGTGGGCAAAGCCATAGATGCCTGCTTGGGAAGCAAGACAAAGGGCGATTTGCAATTGGTGGTACTGGAAAACCGGATTCCCAGGCTTTGCATCAATCTGCCGGATACATTGACGGAAGCATACAGAAACGGAGAAATCAACCTGACACAAGTATATCAGCAAATGGGGATTACAGTAGATACGGATCCTGCCATGAAGGCATTGAAAAATGCCGGTCAGGAAGAAGTGCCGTCTGCCTGGAAGGTGGATTTGGTGATATACCCCGATTTGTTTTTGGAGAACAATACGTTTGACGAACTGTATACATATGCCATCAACCTGAATCCGGCAGTGGAAATGGCTCTATGGAAAGGTGGGAAAATGACCGCACAAGTGATACTGCCCGTAGCCACCAATCTGAGTGGAGAGATGAAACGGATAAGACCGGGAATCATAGCTCTATCGCAGGATGTACGCTTCAGGCACAACATCTTCGGGAAAATGACGGTGGGTAACTTTACCAACAACAGATATGGTGCACAACTGGAAATAAAATACCGTACAAACAACGGACGCTGGGAACTGGGCGGAACGGCAGGTTCCACCGGTTTCTCTGCCATCACCTGGGAAGACGGCTGGTATATAGGCAGAAAACAGCGTATCAATGCCTCGCTGAATGCTTCGTACTACGAACCACGCCTCAACTTGCAGTTCGACTTAAAAGCAGGAAGATATATTTACGGTGATTATGGAGTGAGAGGAGACTGTACGCGGCACTTCGGAGAGTATGCCATCGGCTTGTATGCCCTTTGTACAGACGGAGAGATAAACGGAGGATTTCATTTTGCCATCCCCCTGCCGGGGAAAAAATGGAGTAAAAAAGGATTCTTCAGAGTAAAACCGGCTGACTACTTTGCATGGGCATACGGCATGGTGGCAGATGGAGAGTACATAGAAAAACAACTGGGAAAAAGTTACAGAACACGCCCTAACGAAAACCGGAGCAGCAACTTCTACCAGCCGGACTATATACGCTATTTCCTTATAAAGGAACTGCAAAAAGAAAAATCGAAATAAGTATAATTTAAACAGATTAGTTTTATCAAATGACGAAAATTATGAAAAAGAAAAGTTTATTTTTAGGAGGTGCATTGATGTTTGCAATGACCTTCAGCACAACAGTCCTTACATCTTGCCACGATGACGACAAGAAGTATGAAGAAGTGGAAGACCCGCTGAGAAGTCAAACTGCCTACTACATTGCAGGTACCATTACCGATGCCAACGGTCCATTGGCAGGAGCCACCGTAAAAAGCGGCGAATACTCTGCCACAACCAATGCAAAAGGCGTATACTCACTAACTGTGAACAAAACCGGCATCTACACGCTCACCGTAACAGCTGAAGGACATGATGACTACGAGGCCACAGCAGAAATTACAGACGGAACAGCCAACCACAGCCTGATGGTGGTAAATGTAAAAATGTCAACAACCATAGAATTCGGCGAGATGCAGAAGGCTGACGGAAGCACCATTGAGGCTCCGAAAATAGAAAATCCGGAAAAGGAGAATGCCGCCACCATCAACATACCTACCGGAGGTACGGAAGAAAACACCAAGATTGCAGCCGTCGTGTTTGAAGAGGCACGTGAGGCTAATCCGGCAACTTCCACACAACCGGAAGCATCAAAGGCTTCTGTAAATAACGTAGCCATCAAGACAGAGCCGGCTGACGCTGTTGCCAAGGAAGATATCATCATTGCCATTCCCAATCCGTCGACTGATGCCAACCTGGGCTATTTTGATCCGGAAAACATGGAAGTGGAATCCAGCGAGGCACCTGCAACCAGAGCCGCTGCTAAAACCGTAGGATTCAACAATAACAATTACATCATTACCATTCCGCAAGGCGAGAAGATAGCCGGCAAATATTCACCTAGAGTGAAATTTACCAAACAAGCTGCCGCCAGTGTAGCAGACGGCTACAACGAAGTGAATGGAAAAGCCGAGATAATCAAGATTGAGAACAGAGATTACGATGCGCTGGAAAACATCACCCTGACCCTTAAAATCAAGAACGGATGGGACTATACCGTTTCTCCGGCTGAAGCGCTGAAAGCTGCAGGAGCATCCGATGCACTGGCCACATACATCAACAACTACATTGAAACTGAAGAGGGAGGTACGAACGGTTCTTATGAAATTGAACAAAAGCTGACTGCAAGTGTCAGTGGCAACCATGTACTGCTGTATGGCAGCGAGCGCATGGTACGCGTGAAAACATATACCTTTAAAGTAGTGGTAGGCAACCAGAGCAAAGACGTAAAAGTAGAGCTGAAAAGCTACACGGGACATCAGGAAGAATATTCAAACAATCCGGTCAGCCAGCACTCTGGCGGCACCACAGGCGGTCAAGGATAATTTTCTCCGCAGTCTGAAACCAATAAAAACTATTCATTTATGACCATAGCCGTTGATTTTGACGGTACCATTGTAGAACACCGCTATCCCCAGATAGGAGAAGAAATTCCCTTTGCCACCGCTACGCTGAAGATGCTGATAAACGAGCGTCACCGGCTGATTTTATGGTCGGTACGTGAAGGGAAGCTCCTGGAGGAAGCTGTGGAATGGTGCAGGGAACGGGGTGTGGAATTCTATGCCGTCAACCGGGACTATCCGGAAGAAGACATCGCACACACCGGTTTTTCACGCAAAGTAAAAGCCGATCTCTTTATCGATGACCGCAACCTAGGTGGACTGCCTGACTGGGGAAGCATCTACCGCATGATACATGACGGAGTGACCTACGAAGAACTGTTCCGCGAAAACAGTGAACCGGTCCGGCAGAAAAAGAAGGGCTTTTGGGCACGTTTGAAAAAATAATATCCGAATGAGATTTTTGACTTATGTCAATTCATAACCCGCAAAAACCTTCTAATTTTGTACTCGAAATAGAGAAAGATTAGTTTTTATAAGAGTAAAGAGATTAGTTTTTAGGGTGCACTAAAAAAATAGGCAATATCCACAACGGTTATTGCCTATTTTTATATATAGCCGGAAGCCAAGTACATCAATACAGACTTCCCAGGCCGACTTCCGTAAAGAGTTTCGCCAACTTTTCCACCACCGGTTTCATATAACGTTCTCCTTTCTCGGCAGAAGCTTTTTTGGGGTTCCCCGCTGTCGACTGTAGCCTTATCCCAATGGCGGGGAGCCCAGCCAACCTTTTCATTCAAGGAAGGAATGGCAAACGGTTGGGACTCTCCGTCACCGGCCTCAGCCAGATTCACCAGCTCGGGATGGTAATGCATCATGACGGAAGTCTCAGACTCGCCGGCATGGTCGTCGACAACAGCCTCAAAGTAGTCTTTGGGAGGGACGATGCTGAACCAGTCGGCAGCGATAATCAGAAAATCGGGATACACAAACGCCAGGTCACGAATCATTCCCTTGAAGTTGTTGCCGCCATGACCGCTGAGAATAATCAGCTTACGCATGCCTTGTGCATAGAGGGAAGCAACTATGTCTTCCAGAATGGCCTGCTGGGTGGAATAGCGGGTATGGATGCAGAACGGAAGTTCGCGCTGCCCCGGATTGTGTGCACCGAAAGGTACGGGAGGCATCACCATACAGCGTACACCGGAATTCTGCAAAGCCAGTGCAGCCGCATCTACGGCAATATCATGCGGCAGAATACAATCAGTGAGATAAGGCAGATGCAGATTATGGGGCTCCGTAGCTCCCCAAGGTAGGATGACAACGTCATACTTCACTCCTTTCACCTTTCCATAGCAGGAAACAGTAAGGTCAATTTCTCTTTTTTCCATGATAGTTTATTTTGGGGGTAAATCTTTACCGCAAAAATAAACATTATTCCGTCACATTGAACCTATTGCCGGCGATATTCTTTAGGTGACATACCGGTGTGATGCTTGAAATACTTGCCAAAGAACGACTGGTTGGCAAAGTGCAGCTCGTCTGCAATTTCCTGAATGCTCAGCTCGGAAGACTTCAACAAGGCTTTGGCTTCCAAAACGACGAGACTGTCAATCCATTCGCCCGCCGTCTTTCCGCTGATTTCCTTCACTACGGTGGAAAGGTGCTTGGCAGTGAGGAACATCTTATCAGCATAGTAGGACACACTGCGCTCTTCCTTATAGGACTCGGAAATAGCACGGATAAAGCGCTCGAACAAGTCTTCCTTCCTGCTTTTGGGAATGCGTTCCTGGATGACATGTCCTTGATAGATATTATATATCTCATAAAAAAGGGCCAACAGCAACCCCTGAGTGATTTCCTTACGGAAAGGATTGTCTTTCAACTTCACCTTGCTCCAAAGAAAAGAGTGATACTCCTGAAACGATTGGGATTCCTCCGGAGTGATGTGAACGAAGGGCCGCTCCTTAATCATGAAAAACATAGGGAAAAGCTGTTGCATGGTAGGTATCACCATATCCATAAAATCCCTTGAGACGGCAATGAAAAGACCGGAAAAATCATCGGAACGCTCGCGTTGCAGAACAATCTGGTCGGGAAGAATAATACCCAACATACCTTCCCGCATTTCACATTGCTGCAGGTTGAGTTCCAGTTTGCACCACCCTTTCAAGCAGACAGTCAGGCAAGCAGCATTCAAACGGGTGGGATAAGAGCTCAAAGGCATGTCCTTGATGTCATTAAAAATAGCAAAATCATTGCCGATGAAATCAATCATCGGCAAATGATGTATCTGGGAAATGTCTACATTCCGTATTCTCTTAGTATCCATGGTTTTTGTGCTTTGGCGACAAATGTAGGACTATTTTGCGGAATTTAGCTCTAAAAATTCTTAAATGGAAACTTTTAGTTCATTATCTTGAAACCGATAAAGAAGGTTCTCGGCTGCGTCGGTCCGTAGAAATAACCCGCATCGCGGAATTCCCCTTTATCCAGGTCTTTCTGGAAACTGTTGAAGATGTTCTGTACACCCGTGTTCAACTGGAGTTTGATATGGTCGTGAAGCACAAAGGTGTAGTTCAGCTTCACATTCAGGTCCAGGAATTGGGGAGTATGCTCCATGCGGTCTGAAGTGATATTACAGAAGGCACCCTCGGGAGCATCTTCCGGTGCGTAGTGCGGAACAATCATCTTTCCCGTATAGGTACCGGAAAGAGAGAAATCAAAATTCTTTACCGGTGCGGAGGAGAAAGTGAAGTACCCGTAATAATCAGGTGTACGGGGCATGCGCTTGGTGGTAAGGTCTTCTCCGTCCACCTTCGTCCAGGCTTCCTCATGGGTATAGCGGCTGCGCTGTGCCGTAAATCCGAGCTGGAACTGCGCCTCCTTGCCATGGGCAATCCTCGCATCCAGATTGGCACCATATACACGTGCACCGTTTCCGTTGCGGCGCTCCTTAATAACATCCCCTACTTCGTTCTTGCCGATATCTTCGAGCACAAAGACATGGCGCAGGTCTGTATAGAAACCTTCCACCAGAATGTTTGCCTGCCAGTGCCCCAAATGGGCAGTCCAGTCTACCGAACCGCTGTAACTGTTGGAACGCTCTTCACGCAGATTGTCGGACAGTTTGATTTGGACACCCTTACCGCCTACTGCCGTTACGTGCAAGTCCTCATCGTATGCCTGCGGAGCACGGAAACCGGTAGAATAAGTCAAGCGTGCCTGAAAATCATCTGTCGGCTTGTAGAGCAGGTTGACGCGAGGACTGAAAATAAGCTTGTCAATCAGGTTGTGCTTGTCCAGACGGGCGCCGACCAACATGGTCAGTACATTCATTTTCCACTCATTCTGCACGAAAGCACTGGCAATGCGGACATCCTGCTCCATGTCACGATGATAGCCGGTCATAATGTCATGCAGGGAGTTGTTCTGATATTCCAGTCCGCCGGTGAAGGTAGCGGGAGCAAAGAAGCAGTTGTCCATATTGCCCACGTACATGCCGCCGGCAACCCAGGTCAGGTCTTTCGTCTTGCCGTAGGCATTCATGTTCTTTTGGGCACCATAGTAGCTGTTGCGGTCGGTGTGCTGGATGGAGGTGTAAGCCGAAATCTTATGCTTGTACTCTTTCCAGAACAAATCATAGCTCACGCCTCCGCTATTGATGATATGCTTGGTCTGCTCGGTGATGTCCGTCTCATGCGGCTGCAAATCAAATTTATTACCTCCACGACGAAGTTCGTTAGTGGTATGGTATTCCAGATTGATGCGGCTGAAATGCGTAGGACGGTAATAGGCGCGGAAACCGAAGGTATTCATGTTCAGCTTGCCCAGCTCGGAAAAGCCATCGCCATCGCGGTCGTAGGGGTTACGGTTGCGGTAACTCTCATAAAAGGCAATGCCGTAAGAGTTATCTTTGGCAACCAGCGACACATTGCCACCCATATATTGCTCCCAGGACTTGCCGTCCATATTGGAGAACATGCTCGATACCTGGAAGGAATTGTTGATGGGGTCTTTGGTTATAATATTGATAGTTCCTCCCACAGCATTGGCGCCAAACAGGGCAGAGCCTCCGCCACGCACCACTTCTACCCGTTCAATCATGTTCACGGGGATTTGCTCCAATCCGTACACACCGCTCAATGCACTGATGATGGGACGGCTGTTTATCAATATCTGCGAATACGGACCTTCCAAGCCATTGATGCGCACCTGGGGGAAGCCGCAGTTCTGGCAGTTGTTCTCCACGCGCAGGCCCGACTGGTAGTTCAGTGTCTTGGCAAGGTCGGTGGAGTTGACCATCTCGAACAATTTGGTACTCATCACATTTACAACTACCGGAGCTGCCTTGCGGCTTACCTCGTTGCGGTTGGCAGATACCACCACTTCATCGGTCATGAAACTCTCCTCTTCCATCGGGAAATGTATGACGGCAGTAAAGTCCTTGCTCACCGTCACTTCCTTCTCTTGGGTCTTATAGCCCACGGCAGACACACGGAGCTTGTATTTTCCCGCCGGAAGCTTGCGGAACTCAAATTGTCCTTCTTCATTAGAAACCGTTCCCTGACCGCTGCCGATAATCAAAACCGTAGCATACGGTATATTTTCCTCCGTACCTTTCACTATCACATGGCCGGAAATCATATTGCCTTCCTTTATAGGATTTACGGCAAAAGCTACGCTGGCACTTACCACTGCAAGTACCAACGCCAAAATGTATTGTTTCATCAAATTAGCGCTCTAAATAAAAAAATAATTCAAGTCTGAAAAAAGATAATAATCCGCAATGCCGCACTTCTTTCACTGAAATACCGGACATTCGAGACTAAAACACCTGGTATCTACATGCAAAAAATCCAGGCGTTTTTAAACCTAATGACTATGAAAAAAGAGCGGGAGGAGCGCGAAGGGAAAGAGTACGTATAACTTCCCCCTTTACAGTAGGCGTTGCCGGTTTGGCTCTGAGCATGGCCAGCAAAGGACGCATCGGGTGCTGAACCTCATACACATCCACTCCGGAAGAGTAGAATGCCGACAAATGCCCGATGACCAGAAGGGAAGTCTGGGAGTGAGAGTGTGTGCCATGAAAAGGGTGCGAGTGCGTTATCATCACCCCATTCACATAATGGACGTGAGTGAACGCGGTGATGCTTGCCTGGTACATGATAAACAGTACCAGCAAGCTCAATGCGCCTATAATTTTTTTCTTCTGCTTCACGTCCAAAAACTTACATTATAGATTCTGAGCCGCAAAGATAGTGAATTATTCTTTAACTTTGCCAAACAAGAACTCATAATCACGCATGGAAGCCGGAGCCACCCATTCTTCGGGAATAAACTTCCACTGATTCAGCGCACGCGGTTCAATCACCTTCTTTCGCTCGATGTACTGCATCAGATAATAGCGTAAGTCCTTATCCGTAGAGTGGATGATGCGCTCCTTCAATTCATCCTGCGAGATGCCGGAACCCTTTGTCAGCAATTCGCCGCCACCGTTTCCGCGATAAGAATTCACCGCTACCTTATACATTTTATCCATATCGAACGGGGTACCGTCTGCCATGCTGAGAATGGTTACCTTCTCCCCATCCGGCTTGGTCACATCCACCGTGTAGATAATACCCGCCGCAGAATCGAAGTTGAAACTGAAATTTTTGAATGAGGCCCTATCCGTAGCACCTTCGCGACGTTTCTCACGGAAGAGCAGGATATGGTCGTCCGGAGACTTCATCCGATTGGTCCACAAATCATACGACATCTCCAAGGCATCGCGTATCTCCTTTCCCGTCAAACGCATGGTGTAAAGCATATTTTCGTACTTATACAGATTGAACATATCGTTCACAAAAATGTCTCCTTTACGGATTTCCGTATCATAGGACAAAGGAGCCGCAAAAGAAATATCCGCTCCGCTGATTGCCAACTGCAACTCATGGATAAGGTCTATAAAAGCGGAAGAACCGAAATAGGCAGGACGTGTGGAGATGGTCTCGGTAAAGGAACCTATCTTCTTGGAAACAAAATTCTGCACAGCTTCATTTTCGGGGGCAAAGCGTTGCATGAACTCTTCGCTGATGCCGTAGTCTTTCGTATCGGACAGTATGCCGTCTATCTTCTTGCCAACAACCTTGCCGTCACGCAATTTCAAGGTTATATCCACATTACTCACAACGGCACCGTTGCTGGCAGGGTCCATCACCAGTACCGAGTCACCGGCTATGTTGCACACCCTCTTGCATTCGCGCGCATGGTCGTGCCCCATTAGGACAATATCGAATCCCGGCACGTTGCACGCCACTTCTACGGAAGCGTTTTCGCGATACTTGCCTCCCATCAGCTGGGCATCCTGGCCGGCATGGAACATACCGATAACCAAATCAGGCTTTTCCTGCTCACGGATAATCTTCATCCATTTGCGGGCAGTCTCCTCCATATCGTCGAAACGCAACCCTTTCCACAGATTCTCTGAAAGCCATACAGGAATGGCAGGAGTTATCATACCGAGAACCACAATTTTCACTCCGTCACGTTCCAGCACCTCATAGGGTTTGAAATGGGTTTCTCCGGTAGCAGTATCCACAATATTGGCACCCAATATCGGAAAACGGCAGTCACCTGCCCAACGGTCGAAAACGGTACGGCCGGTCTCTACGTCATGGTTACCCATATTGCCGGCATTATACCCCATGAAATTCATCATCTCCGCTGCCAGATGAGGGGCAACGGTATCTATGTAATTATAATAATAGGCTGTGGGCTGTCCCTGCAGAATGTCACCATTGTCCAAGAGAATCAGATTTTTGCCATAAGCCTCACGTTCTTTTTGCACCAAAGCATGCACACGTGCCAGACTGCCGGTTGCCTCCCGGCGGCGTATAAAGTCGTAGGGATAGTAATTTCCGTGTATATCACTGGTCTGTACGACTTTCAGTTTCACCTCTCTTTCCTGCGCAGGCAGTATGCTTGTCAGGACAAAAATCCAGATAAAAAAACAACTAAATCTTTTCATTATATTTCCTTATTTCTTGTCGGTTCTTATAAGTTCATAGGATGGGTAAACATAAACCGCGCTCCATCCGTATAGGCAGGATCTATCCAAATCTCGCCGCCCCACTTCTCAACGGTCAGCTTACAGATGGACAAGCCCAAGCCGGTTCCCTGCACATATTCGTTCAGCTTCTCGAAACGTTCGAACACCCGTTTCTGTTTGTCCAATGGAATGCCGCAACCGGTGTCAGTCACCGAGAATACTGCAACATTCCTCGCCGTATCCAGCTCCAGCTTCAAGGTTATCGTACCTTCTTTTGTAAACTTGTCTGCATTGGAAAGCAGATTTATCACAACCTGCTGTAAACGCTGCACATCCGTCCGCATCTCCACTACCTCACGTTCACACTCAAATAAGAATTGATTGGTCGACCTGCGTGCCTGGGCCACGGAAGCTACTACCTGCTGGCATATCTGCACTACATTGCAGCTCTCCAAAGAAAGGATGACGCGGTCGGCCTCCAAACGGGACACATCCAATATGTCATTAATCAACCGAAGCAGCAAATCAGAGTTGGTCCTAATAATCTCGAAATAGCCACGCTGTTCTTCTTCCGAGGCTCCTCCGGCAGACAGCACGTCCGAGAAGCCCACAATCGCATTCAATGGCGTACGGATTTCGTGGCTCATATTGGCAAGGAAAGCACTCTTCAGACGGCTGGATTCTTCGGCACGGTCTTTTGCTTCGCGCAAGGCACCCTCGGATACCTCCAGTTCATCCTTCAACTTCTTTGTATGATAATAAAAGTAAAGGGAAACGAACAAACCGCCCAACAGCACCAACAGAACAGCACCGACAGACCAGATATGATACTTGTACTGTTCGTAGAAAGAAGGGGTTACGTTCAGCATCTTTACCGGCTGCGGAAGGCCGGCGATATTCAGTTTCTTTTCCTTCACGAGCTTGCCGTCCAGTATGGTCTCATTCGGAATGACTTCCATATGAGTATTCCCATCCTGCGGGTCAGTCAGCAGACGATAAGATTGCCTTGCCATCTCCTTGCCCAAAGCACGGTAGGCAGGAACGATGCCTGCCACAGCCCAGTATCCCAAACCGGCAGAACTCAAAGAGAATGTGGGCAAGGCTGGAGCAGCTTCCATCATGGCATAAGTAGCATTACGCATAAAATAGCCATCATTCATATCCACGCGCCACGTCCCCATTAATACTGCCGTATGTTCCGGCAGTTCATGCAACCTATCACAAATAGTATATATTGTATTGACACGTCCGTCAAGCAGTATCAGATCCAATTCGGGAAATTTCTTCATTTCCTTCACTACATAAGCTTGCATAGCAACACCACCATAACTGTTGTCTGATATAAAAGCGATATTCTCGGTGTCAGGATACATCTGCTTTACCATGTTGATATTCGCCTCCACATCATACTCATAAACGAAGCCGGCCTTGATAGGTGAATCCGGAAAATCCGTGAAAAAATCTACGGATTCAGGCATCCAAGTCTTCAAATCGATGGTATCTCCCGGCAACAATATGGCGTTCCGGCTGGATAGCGCACTCACTACCGGAGTATTGCCGCGTACTGAGTCTTCCAAAGAAAGGTAGGCAGCCCAAGCTTCCTGCCCAATAAGAACAATCAATGCCGGACTTTTATCATTCTGGTATTTGGATAATAGCCCTGCCATTCTCTTTTCCCAAAAAGGAGCTTCGGAAAAACTTTTGCAATTCATGTTTTCCAATGCAACGGTATTCGTCCCTCCTAAACGTTGGAATTCCTCCATAAAGTCAGAGATATTGCTGGAAGTCCGACCGGCATCCGGATTATAGGAACTGATAATCAATACCGGATGCTCTCCCGTAATCGAGAAAGCAGGCAAAAGGCAGCAGAAAAGCGCTACCACGCATGGTAATATTGTACGATATATGTGTTTCAATTGATTGATTCGTTTAATTGCTCCATAGCTTTGACAAATATAGATAAAAGTTGGAACCTAAAGAAAAAACAACAATTGTTTTTTGTACTTTTGGCACCTATTATAAAATGAGATACAAAATGATACAAGATTTTCATCAAATGATATCTGCCGCTCTCGGCATATCAGAAAGACAAATAAGCCAGACCCTCGGCCTGCTGGAAGATGGAGCGACAATTCCTTTCATCAGCCGCTACCGAAAGGAAGTGACGGGAGGACTGGACGAAGTGCAGATTGAATCCATAAAGACCCACTACGAAAAGCTGAGCGAAACAGCCAAACGTAAAGAAACCATCCTCAACACCATACAGGAACAAGGCAAACTGACCGCCGAACTTCAGAAGCGTATCGAGGAGACCTGGGACAACACCCTACTGGAGGATATCTACCTTCCCTACAAACCCAAACGGAAAACACGTGCCGAAGCAGCCCGCCAAAAAGGACTGGAACCCCTCGCCACCCTGCTGATGCTGCAACGTGAGCCCCATCCGGAGGAACGCGCCGCCGGTTATGTGAAAGGAGACGTGAAGAACGTGGAAGATGCACTGAAAGGTGCCCGTGACATCATAGCCGAGCATGTTAGCGAAGACGAACGTGCCCGAAACAGCGTGCGCAACGCATTTGCCCGCCAAGGCACACTGACCGCCAAGGTGGTGAAAGGCAAAGAAGAGGAAGCGACCAAATACCGCGACTACTTCGATTGCTCCGAATCGTTGAAGCGATGCAGCTCCCACCGCCTGCTCGCCATCCGGCGTGCCGAAGCGGAAGGCCTGCTGAAAGTCAGCATCAGCCCAGACGATGAGGAGTGCGTGGAACGGCTGGAACGCCAATTCGTGCGGAGCAACAACCCCTGCGGACAGCAAGTGGCGGAAGCCGTGCAGGATTCCTACAAACGCCTATTGAAGCCATCCATAGAGACGGAATTCGCCACGCAAAGTAAGGAACGTGCTGATGAGGAAGCCATCAAGGTATTTGCCGAAAACCTCCGTCAGTTGTTGCTGGCTTCACCACTGGGGCAAAAGCGTGTGATGGGTATAGACCCCGGATTTCGTACGGGTTGTAAAGTTGTGTGCCTCGATGCACAAGGAAATCTGCTCCACAATGAGAACATCTACCCCCACCCTCCGGTCAGCAAGCAGAAAGAGGCATTTGCCAAGCTGCAAATGATGATAGAGTCTTATAAGATAGATGCCGTAGCCATAGGTAACGGAACTGCCAGCCGCGAGACGGAGGAGTTCTTGAAACATCAGCGCTTCAACCGCGACATACAGATATTCATCGTCAGCGAGCAGGGAGCTTCCATCTATTCGGCCTCTAAAATTGCACGGGACGAGTTTCCCGACTACGACGTCACCGTACGCGGTGCTGTGTCCATAGGCAGACGACTGATGGACCCGCTGGCAGAGTTGGTAAAGATTGACCCGAAATCTATTGGTGTGGGGCAATACCAGCATGATGTGGACCAAACCAAGCTGAAAAAATCACTGGACCAGACCGTAGAAAACTGTGTAAACTTGGTAGGTGTCAACCTGAACACCGCAAGCAGCCATCTACTGACCTACATCTCGGGATTGGGTCCGCAACTGGCACAGAACATTGTGAACTATCGTACCGAAAACGGTGCCTTCACCTCGCGCAAGGAACTGATGAAAGTACCTCGTATGGGTGCCAAGGCGTTTGAGCAATGTGCCGGCTTCCTACGCATTCCGCAGGCAAAGAATCCGCTGGACAATACTGCCGTACACCCGGAAAGCTATTGCATCGTAGAACAAATGGCAAAGGACTTGGGTTGCAGCGTAGCCGAGCTGATAGCCAGCCGGGAGCTGCGCCTGAAGATTAATCCGGAACGCTATCTCTCCCCCACCGTGGGCATGCCGACACTGAAAGACATCCTGCAAGAGCTGGACAAGCCCGGACGTGACCCACGCGGACCGATAAAAATATTTGAATTTGATAAGAACGTGCGCACCATCAACGACCTACGCGAAGGCATGGAATTGCCCGGCATCGTAGGAAACATCACCAACTTCGGCGCATTTGTCGATATAGGCATCAAGGAAAACGGACTGGTACACCTCTCCCAACTCGCCGACAGATTCATATCAGACCCTAATGAAGTAGTGTCCATTCATCAACATATACGCGTAAAGGTACTCAGCATAGATATGGACCGGAAACGCATACAGCTGACAATGAAAGGAGTGGAACAGAATTAGGGATTAATGATTAGGGATTAGTGGTTAATGGTTTCCGTATTAATCATTAATCATTAATCCCTAATCACTAATCCCTTATAATAGTGTCTTAAGATAATTACTGTACCAAGCACTAAAAGTAGTGAACACAGAATAGAGCCTTCGAACCCGAAAGTTCCTCCATTTATCAGATTTTCTTCCGGAAAGTGAAGAATCAGCAGATTCTCATTGCTAAATTCATTTCCACTGACTTTATATCCCAAAACAGAACCTTGAATCCAGTTCCAGAACCAATGCAAGGCAATGGGGAAACAGAGGTTGCGCGTGTATATATAGGAAGCTCCCAAGAAACAACCCGCCAGCATGATATTCAAAAACGGGACGAAGGCAAAGCTGGGATTGAAAAGATGCATCAACGAAAATAACACCGCAGAGATAAGCAATGCCACAAACTTATTGACGCCTCCATCCAGCATACGCCCTAAAATGAAACCGCGTCCAATAACTTCTTCCGTAACTGCCACTAAAAAATAAAGCAAAAGACTCGACAACAACGAAATGGGAGAAAACAAGCTCCCTGCCACTTCCACAGCCCCCAACAATAAAGACAAGCCAAAACCAACCGCATACAAGAACACGACAAACAAAGCTCCGTTCAGCAGGCTTCTGCCCCATCCCTTCAAAGACAAGCCCAAGCCCGAAAAAGGAAGCTTCCTGAAGCCCAGCACCATACAAGCGGCAATAAGCCCACTGGCCAACATCAAGACTTCATTCAACATCATTAAATAGACGCTCATCCCACCAGCTTGTGTCTTCAACTCAGGGAAAGCAATCGCAAAAGGTATGGCAAACAAAAACAGAAAAATCATAAAAAGTACAGTAAACAGTACTATATCAACGAATGCCAGCCAAACACGTTTTGTTTTACTCATAGCAACACACTCTTCCTTCACCGTTTCTTCCGTCTCCATTTGTATCTCATTTTGATTAATATCCGACAAAAATAATAATAAAAAGAAAAAACTTCACGTATTCCTGCCGGTTTCTTCTTATATTTGAAAAATCAATCTGGAATCGACAAACATGAAACTTAGAAAAATACTTTTAGCCGTTGCCGGACTGGCGTTAATGCTGAATGCCTCGGCACAAAAATCCCAAAGATACTACGTGGCCAAACCCGGCACCCTGGTGGAACTGACGACAGAAGCGGAAGCCAATGAAATCACCCAACTGACCCTGCAGGGCAAGCTGAATGCCGTAGATTTCAGGCATCTACGGGATGAATTCAAAAACCTGCAACTGCTGGACATTTCCAATGCCTCCATCAGCATGTATGCAGGCAAGAACGGGACTTATCCAAACCGTTTTTATGTATATCCTGCCAATTGCATTCCGGCATATGCCTTCTGCAAGCAAATGGACAACAGTACATTTGTAGGTAAGGAGACGCTGACCAGGATTATCCTTTCCGACAAGACCAAGAACATCGAAGATGCTGCCTTTAAGGGATGCAAAAATCTCAAGATATGCCAGATACGGAAGAAAACGGCTCCCAATCTGTTGTCCGAAGCATTGGCCGATAGCGTTACAGCCATATTTGTTCCATTGGGATGCAGTGACTCCTACCGTACCAAAAAGAAATGGGAGACCTTTGCATTCATTGAAGGAGAACCACTGACAGTAAATGTGCAGATTGGTAAAATGGGCAGCCTTGCCAGCGAACTGTTAAGAGCCGGATTTCAGCCCAAAGACGTTAACTTTCTGACCGTTGAAGGAAAAATGGACGAAGCCGACTTCACATTGATACGCGACTATATGCCCAATCTGGTTTCCATCGACATGACCAACAGTAATGCCACTGCAATTCCCGACTATACTTTCACCCAAAAGAAGTATCTGCTGAACGTACGGCTCCCGCAAGAGCTTAGAAGCATCGGACAGCGTGCATTCAGTGGCTGCGGTCGTTTGTGCGGCACGCTGGTGCTTCCTGCTAGTGTAACCGCCATTGAGTACGGAGCATTTATGGGATGCGACAACCTGCGCTATGTGCTTGCCACGGGGAATAAGATTACCACGCTGGGCGACAACCTTTTCGGCGAAAGCCAAGGCAAAATTATATATAAGGAGAAACAATAACCCAGACTATTCCCCGCCTTAATAAGAACAAAGAGACTCTTTTAATAGCAAAAGAAGGTGTGTTAGAATGATAGCTAAAAATCATTCTAACACACCTTCTTCTTTTTTTCAATATCGCACAAGCCTTTATTAAACAAAAAAGATATGAAAGAAGAATCGTTCCATCATGGCAGAAATATTGTTCCACCGTGGTGAAAAAATCGTTCCACCATGGTGGAACGATTTTTTCCTCATGATGGAACGATTTAAAATATGCTTATTTAGTCCTTAGCTTCCGTTATCACTTTGTTGCGTACATACGTGCACGCAACTCCTTAATGTGGTCTGAAGTGATGTATTCGTCATACTCCATCATCTTGTCGATAATACCGTTCGGAGTCAATTCGATGATACGGTTGGCAACCGTCTGAATGAACTCGTGGTCGTGGGATGAGAAAAGGATATTGCCTTTATAGGTCTTTAGATTATTGTTGAATGCCTGGATAGACTCCAAGTCGAGGTGATTGGTAGGTGTATCCAGAATCAAGCAATTGGCATTGCGCAGCTGCATACGTGCAATCATGCAACGCATCTTCTCACCTCCCGACAATACGCTTGCTTTCTTCAGCACCTCCTCGCCGGAGAACAGCATACGTCCCAGGAAGCTCTTCATATAGACTTCATTGCCTTCACCGAACTGGCTCAACCAGTCCACCAGATTCAGGTCTGTATTAAAGAATGCAGTATTGTCCAGCGGCAGGTAAGCGGTGGTGATAGTCACACCCCAGTTGAAAGTACCTGCATCCGGTTTCATATTCTCGTTGATAATCTCGAACAGGGCGGTCATGGCACGCGGGTCGTGCGAAAGGAATACAATCTTGTCTCCCTTCTCTACGTTGAAGTTGACGTCGCGGAACAGCACCGTACCATCTTCCAGCGTTTTCGTCAAACCGGAAACTTCCAGAATCTGATTACCCGGTTCGCGTTCGGGCGTAAAGATGATGCCCGGATACTTACGTGATGACGGCTTGATTTCTTCCACATTCAGTTTCTCCAACATCTTCTTGCGGCTGGTAGTCTGCTTGCTCTTTGCCACATTGGCACTGAATCGGCGGATAAACTCTTCCAGCTCTTTCTTCTTCTCCTCGGCCTTTGCCTTCTGGTTCTGCTGCTGACGGAGCGCCAGCTGGCTGGACTCGTACCAGAAGCTATAGTTACCGGCAAAGAGGTTAATCTTTCCGTAGTCGATGTCCACCGTATGCGTACAAACGGAGTCGAGGAAGTGACGGTCGTGGCTTACCACCAGCACCGTATGCTCAAAGTTGGAGAGGTACTCTTCCAGCCAAGTCACGGTCTCCATATCCAAGTCATTGGTAGGCTCGTCCAGCAGCAAGTTATCAGGATTTCCATAGAGAGCTTGCGCCAGCATGACACGCACCTTTTCCTTGTTGTTCAACTCACCCATCAACAGATAATGCTTGTCCTCCTTGATACCCAAACCACTCAACAAGGCGGCAGCATCGCTTTCGGCATTCCAGCCGTCCAGCTCGGCAAATTTCTCTTCCAATTCGGAAACCTTCAGTCCATCCTCGTCTGTGAAATCCTCTTTGGCATACAGCACTTCACGCTGCTTCATGATGTCCCACAACACCGTGTGGCCCATCATCACCGTGTCCATTACCGTAAAAGCATCCCACTTAAAGTGGTCCTGGCTCAAAACGGAAAGACGCTCTCCCGGAGCCAGCATGATGGAACCCGTCGTAGGGTCCAGCTCCCCGGAAATCGTTTTCAGGAAAGTAGATTTTCCGGCACCGTTGGCACCGATGATACCGTAACAGTTACCACTTGTAAACTTCAGGTTTACGTCATTGAACAACACTCTTTTACCAAACTGTACTGAGACATTAGAGACTGTAATCATCTTTATATTTACGATTTATTTATTTACAATTTACAATTTACTATTTAATACCTATTAGTCTGCGAATTGCGAGTGCAAAGATAGTTATTTTTCCATGAATAGACACAGAGAAGCGCTGTCAATCTGACATAAAAGTATTACCTTTGCAGCGTTTTCGGCAAAAACATCCGTTTTGGCAAAGTTTTTGCTGGAGCACTGATATCGTATTAACTTAAACCCTTAACAGCAATGAAAGCAAAATCATTTTACAAGAATAATAAGCATAACAATATGAATCCGAAAGAAAAAGAAAACAACCAGGAAGAGGAGCTGAAAACTCAAGCTACTCCTAACGAATGTGACGAAGAAACCGTAGGACAAGAAGTTTCACAAGAAAACGAAGCTCCCCTGACAGAAGAAGAAAAGCTCGCCCAGGAACTGGAAAAGGCCAATGAACAGATTGAAGAGCAGAAAGACAAATATCTGCGCTTGTCTGCCGAGTTTGACAATTACCGCAAACGTACCATGAAGGAGAAGGCAGAACTCATCCTGAACGGTGGTGAAAAGAGTATCAGCAGTATCCTACCCATTGTGGATGACTTTGAACGCGCCCTCAAAAACATGGAGACAGCTACCGATGTAGCTGCCGTAAAAGAAGGCGTTGAACTTATCTACAACAAATTCATGTCTGTATTGGGACAAAACGGCGTTAAGGTAATAGAGACAAAGGAACAACCGCTCGATACAGACTATCACGAAGCCATCGCCGTGATTCCGGCACCCAATGAAGCACTGAAAGGCAAAATTCTGGACTGTGTACAAACCGGTTACATCCTAAACGACAAAGTGATCCGTCATGCCAAAGTGGTAGTCGGAGAATAACATAAAACTGTATGGAAAAAAGAGATTACTACGAAGTATTGGAAGTCGAAAAGACAGCAACGGTAGAAGAAATAAAGAAAGCCTATCGCAAGAAAGCCATCCAATATCATCCGGACAAGAATCCGGGCGACAAAACAGCCGAAGAGAAATTCAAGGAAGCGGCAGAAGCATACGACGTACTAAGCAATCCGGACAAGCGTGCCCGCTACGATCAGTTTGGTCATGCCGGACTGGGTGGTGCCGCCGGTAATGGTGGTCCGTTCGGCGGCTTCAGTGGAGGCATGTCCATGGACGACATCTTCTCCATGTTCGGTGACATCTTTGGCGGACACAGTGGAGGTTTCGGCGGTTTTGGAGGTTTCGGCGGAGGCGGTGGAGCACAACAACGCCGTTACCGTGGTTCGGACCTGCGTGTCAAGGTGAAACTGAACCTCAAGGAAATCTCTACCGGCGTGGAAAAGAAATTCAAACTGAAGAAATACGTACCTTGTACCCACTGCCATGGCACTGGAGCCGAAGGTGACGGTGGTTCAGAGACCTGCCCGACTTGTAACGGCAGCGGCACGGTAATCCGTAACCAGCAAACCATACTCGGCACCATGCAAACAAGAACCACTTGTCCGACTTGTGGCGGTGAAGGCAAAATCATCAAAAACAAGTGTAAGGAATGTGCCGGTGAAGGTATTGTATACGGTGAAGAAGTAGTAACCGTAAAAATCCCGAAAGGTGTCGCAGAAGGTATGCAACTCTCTATGGGGGGAAAAGGAAATGCAGGCAAGCACAACGGTGTGCCGGGTGACCTGCTGATTCTTGTAGAGGAAGAGCAAGACCCGAACCTGATACGCGACGAAAATGACTTGATTTACAACCTGCTCCTCAGCTTCCCGACAGCAGCCTTGGGTGGTGCGGTAGAAATTCCCACGATTGATGGAAAGGTGAAAGTAAAAATTGACTCAGGTACACAACCGGGAAAAGTACTCCGCCTACGCGGCAAAGGTTTACCCAGCGTGAACGGGTACGGCACGGGAGATTTGCTGGTAAATGTCAGCGTATATGTACCCGAAACGCTGAGCAAGGATGAGAAGAAAGCATTGGAGGAAATGGAAGAATCTGATAACTTCAAGCCAAACACTTCGATTAAGGAGAAAATATTCAAGAAGTTCAAGAGCCTGTTTGACTAATAACATGGTACATAAAGAAGCCTCCCGATATACAATAAAATATCGGGAGGCTTCTTTGTTTTATCAAAAAAATATTAAAGTTCCAACATCCGCTTCATAAAAGCCTTTATTCCCTCCACATCGGAAGTCTGAGGAGCCCACGAAGCCAAATCCTCTGAGGGTAGAGGCTGATATGGGCCTTTTTTAATTTCAAAAATAACAGTGCCTGACTCCAACGCAATAATACTATGCCATGTATTAGAAGGAATCTCCAGACCATATTTACCTTCCGAAGGATTGAGGCATACCTTATCTGTTACATTACCGGCATCATCATAAAAAAATGCCAGCAGACTTCCACGCAAAACCAGATAAGTTTCTTCCTTATCTGTATGACGGTGAGGAGGAAGATAAGTTCCCGGTTCCAAAGCATTCAGCAACCGATGAATAGGAGCATCCATAGACGCATGAAAATTATAATTCATACGTAAACGAGAATTCTCCTTAGCTTGTGAGGTAACGGTATCCAGCAGTTCTTCTGTAATCAGCTTCATCATAACTTCAGCAATTGGGCAAACTTGGCAGGAAGTTCTGCTTTGCCCGCCTCAATAGACAAACTTTTTCCTTCATTATCTACTAATATAGCAGCCTTCTGCAAGGAAGCCAATGAGGCAACTTCCGACACATTACCGGCAACAAACAAACATCCGGAAAAAAGAGGAGTAATCACCTTCCGGGTATGCCCTTTCCATTTTACAAACACAGCCTGCATCGGGCAATATGTAGTATATCCCGCAGCATTCAAACGCTGCATCAACTTATGTTCAGACTTGGGTGCTGTGTACAATGCATGCCAGCACATCATATCATTATCCGTCATCATATTGTTTGCTTTTTCCATCCCTTTAATAAATCTTTTACAAATAATATCCATCCCACACTGCCGACACCTGCCAAGAACATGAAGCCGATCAAAATCATCAATTTATTGGGCTTTGCAGGCTTCAAAGGTACCGTAGCCGGCTGAACAACCGTATATACCGGTGTAATCTCCTGTACCTTAGCTCTTGCCATCTGCAATTGTTGAGACACTTGTGTATATACTTGATAGGCTAAATTCATTTCATTCTGTAAACGCTCTTGCTCTGCGCGATAACTCAGCAATATTATATTCTGGTTTGCATCTACAAAATTTGCGTATTTCTTCTGGGCAGACTCATAACTGGCCTTTGCTTCTCCATAAAGTTTTTCGGTAAATGCCAAATCATGACGAGCCTTATTAGTCCGATAATCTGTGATGTAGTTCTGCAGGCAATGCATCACGGTATCCGTCAGCGAAGCAGATATCAAAGGATCCTGCATAGTAACAGACAAGGTTGTCACACCTGTCTTTTTGTCTACGGAAACAGAGATACGTTTACTTAAAGCATCTGCAATGGCAGACTCATCTTTAGTAAGACGAAAAGGATCCAGCTTTGCATCCCCCTCTTCCGGTTCATCCTTAAACAAAGACAATGTCCATCCCAACACCTTAAAAGGAGCGGAGAAAATTGCACTCCACCAAGGAGAACGCTGTTCTTCTTTCAAATAAGCATATAAAGTCGTGTCTACTTTTGCTTTCTGATCCTTGACTTTAACATCGAACAGTTCAATCAGAAAAGGAGTAGAACTTACAATATCAGGATAAAGTTCGGGTGACAAAGCATCCTCACCAGAAGAAGTGCCCAAATTGATACCCGCCATGGCTGCAAGGGCTCCCATACTTCCACCACCAGATTTGCCACCACTCTCCGGAGCCAATGTCACACTTGTAGAGTACTCCTTAGGAATACTAAATGCAACAACCAGTCCTACAAGAGCAGCGATACCACACGCCTTAAAAACCAATTTGCGACTAGCCCATACTTTCTGGGCCAGTTCTATCAAATCTATTTCTTGTTCCTCAGGTTGTGGAGAGGTTATGTTTTGTATTCTTTCTTCGCTCATAATTCAAATTACTTAAAGAGATTAACCATAGTCGCAATCATCGCTGCAATAGAAGCTGTCGTACTTCCCATTCCCAGAATTTCAGCAGTAGTCATCTTCTTTTTCTGTTCTTTACTTGGAACAATTATTTCACAACCAGGTTCAATGGCTTTCTTGTTTCCTGCTCTTAAACGAGAAACTGTACCATTCATGTATATTACATAGACCTTGCGTTTCTTGGCGTCATTACCAAAGCCACCAGCCTGGTTGATGTAATATTTCAAGCTTTCACCCTTTTTATATAAAACTGTATTCGGATACATTACAGCACCGTTGATTTTCACTGTACTTACGTACTCCGGAACAAATAATACATCTCCCTCGCGAAGCACCATATCAGCATCTGAACCAGGATTTTTCAAGGCCTCTCCCAGATTTATACCTACAGAATAGGTATCGGACAAATCCAATCTTTTTACAGATATGGAATCTCCGCCTCCCGCTTGCGCCATACGCAGAGCATCTTCCTTACAGCGGAATTCTTCTTCGGTCATCCTACGTATAAGACGCGCTCCTTTTATATAAGCATCGGGAGTTACTCCACCAGCCTTAGCTATCAAGTCACTCAAACGTTCATTCTTTTTCGATAGTGCATAATTACCGCTAAAAAGGACTTCTCCGCCCACCATAACATTCTGTTGTTTAAAATAGGACGGACTCTTACGAACATAAATTTCATCAAAAGGCTCAAGATGGAAATCCTGGCTTCCTTCTCCCACCAATAAGCCATCTTTCAAATCAAAAGAGAAATTCTGGCCTACTGTAGTACTGAAAGATGTACTCTTCGGATCTTTCATGCGCCGTGCAACTTCAACCTTTGTTGTAGCCGCCGCCTCCAACAAGCCACCAGCCTGCAACACCAAATCCTCTACTGTCATTTTATCAGAATAAAGATATGTACCCGGATTGGCAACTTCACCATGAATGGTAAGTGTAGCTTCTTCCTTCAAGTCATGAATACTTGGAATATATAAAATGTCATTCTTCTGCAAAGGAATATCTGCAGCCGTCCCGTTCAGCAAACCTTTCACATCTACTTGTATAACCTCATGCGACAAGTCTTCAAGTTCACGATCGATTATAGCACGGTTTAAGAATGCATCTCCGCGAAGTCCTTCCGCTTTCTTAATCAGCTGCTTCACTGTATTCATCGTACCGTCCAACTGATACAAACCTTCACGATATACAGCACCGCGGATTTCCACACGATTCTCAAAACGCTGTAAAACGGAATCAACCGTTATCTTATCACCGTCATCTACGCGGAATACGGAATAATCCATCTCATCCACATTATAAATTTGATGCTCACGTCCACTTTTACGGATTATACGTAATGCTTTCTTATAAGCATCACCCGTAAAACCACCTGAATACTTCAATAATGTACCTACGGTTTCAGTGGGTTTCATTTCATAAAACATCGGACGTTTTACCTTACCTAATATCTGTACCAGTGACTGGTAAGGATCCACAAGAATTACATCACCATCCTGCAGACGGATGTCATCCTTCATTTTTCCTTTCATAAGTAAATCATAAACATCCAAATCCGCTATTGTATTTCCATTGCGAATCACTTTAATACTGCGCAAACTACCAATCGGGTTCACACCACCTGCACGATATAAAGCATGAAATACGGAAGCAAATGATGAGAGGGTATAAGTTCCGGGCACCACAACTTCACCCATAACGTTTACTTGAATAGAACGTATTTCTCCTAATGTCAGTTTAACTTGGGTAGACGGAACATTTCCGGTTACTCCAGAATATATTCTGGCAAAT
>OHEK01000185.1_pt1 | contig 25380 bp, 14 predicted proteins | sample 1567301 | NCBI WGS metagenome assembly OHEK01 (sample SAMEA3879554, study PRJEB24766) | human gut metagenome | biome: human-associated habitat; feature: feces | place: USA | collected 1985/1987
ACGAGGAATGCGGAGTGGTCGGCGTGGTGGGCTTTACCTCCCGCTCCAGTTCGGTTTTCGGGTCAGAGGCTACCGCATAGACGTACGCCCCGTCGTCCAGATACGGAACGCTCACCAGGAAGGGGGCGGTCTTTTTGTAGCCGGAGGCGGCGGTTTTCTGCACCACCAGATACAGGCCGAAATCAAGGTCAGTGAATGTCGCCGCACCATTCTTGTCGATGGTGACCGGCTTCGTTGTAACAGGGGTGAGCTTATCCACCTGCTTTGCCAGCTTCTGCGCCAGATCCGGGGACTGGATATCCTCAAACTCCGTGACAACGCTCTGCACCGCAGTCACCGGCTTGAAGCTGTAGTTGCCGTCGTTCTCATGGACATAGCCCACCTTGTACAGGTTGACGGTGCCGCCGGAGACCGGCTTTCCCTTATATCGCATGGTGACGGTGATGCTGCAATGCCCATTCTGGCTTTCATCCGACACCGGGTGGGCGGAGACCCCCAGGGGCAGGCAGATTAGAAGACTCAGCGCCAGCACTGCGGAAATCAAATGCTTTTTCATAGTCTTTCCTCCTCGTTTTCGGTAGTACAAGCGTTTTTCCAGTTCCATTGTAATCTGTGCTGCCGCTCAGACGCTTTCACATTTTGCCCTGTCACTTTTTTCGCTTTGACAGCAGGAATACAAGGAGCAGCATCAGCAATATGGCAAACACCAGCACGGGAAGCAGTATGGAGATCTTCCCAAGCGGCTCAGTCCGGGTCTCATCCGTAGCAACACGGGCAGGTTCCTTATCCGTGCTGTTCTCAACCCGGTGCCCCCGAACAAGGAGACGGTGGGTGTTGACGCCATAGGGCGTGCAGGTGACTAAGGTGCAGTAATCTTCCCCTTCCACAATCTCCAATTCATCCATCTCCCCGGGAAGAACCGTATGGATCTGATCCACCTCGTAGGTCAATGTATCATCCAGAACCCGCAGGCTGAAACGGTCTCCAACTGTCAGCTTATCCAGATCAGAAAACAGCTTCGCCGATGGCAGACCCCGGTGACCGGAAATCGCACAGTGCGTGCTTTCGCCGCCCACAGGAAGGGAGGATCCCTCAATATGACCAACTCCAATCTGCAGTGCGTCGGCGTCCGTACCATGGTAAATCGGCAGCTCGCAGTGGATACCCGGAATTTCAATATATCCGATGATTCCGTTTTCGGATACGTTCAGCAGCCCGAGGTATTCCTCCCGCTCCTGCCTGGTCATATCATAGCGATACGCTTTGCCAATCAGCGTTCGGTTGTAGGCGCGGGCCTGCTCCCGGAGCTGGTCAAAGGTTTCGTTGTCAATTTGCGTCACCTGCTCCACGTAGGCGGCAATGGCCCGGGATTGGTGAAGCGAGTTCCAATAATTGCTTACAGTGGGGTACAGCAGTAAGGACAATCCCGCAAAAAGCATCAGAACCAGAAACAGGGTTGTCATGGAATTGCCGCGATTTTTCTTCATACTGGATTCTCCTTACCGCTGCGGGCCGGGGAGACGCAGCCTCCCCGGCTTTCGCATCATGTTTGAGATTATATCTTTCTCCGCTTTCTTGTAACCGACAGTACTGCCGCAGTCAGGACCAGCACGGATCCCGCAATGTAGAAAACGGTGGTGCCAATGCCGCCGGTCAGGGGAAGCTGCGCGCCCGCGACATTCTCCACAACAGTGGAAACAATGCCCGTAGTCACATCGCCATTTCTTTCCGTTGCAGTTGCATCTGGTCCGTTTTGAACACGGATCTTCAGTGCGGTCAACGAAGGATTGTTTTCGCTTTTATCCAGCGTCGCAGTAATGGTAATGCCGATATCGTTTCCCAGCAGATTGTAGCCGGCGGGGGCCTTCGTTTCACACAGATAGTAGCCGCCCGCATCCAGACCGGCAATGACGAATTTGCCATCGTTGCCGGAGGTCAGCTTCGTCCCCTCGGACGTAGCGACCCACTCCACAAGCTTCCCATTCGAAACCCTGGCAGCCTTGGTCTTGTCACTGCTTAGCAGTACGAATTCAGCGTTAGCCAGCGTCGTGGTGCCATCCTTGCCGTCCACCTTGGTCACATCCAGCTCATAGGTAAACACCAGGACTTCATCCGTCTTGGTATTGCCGGTGGTGCCTTTGACAGTGGCATTGGGGTCATTGGCATATTCCAGATACACTTCGTTCTTGTTGCCGGCACCGCCAATAACGGCTGTGCTGAGCAGCTCAGCGGTGTATTCCACAACGATTTGGCTATCCTTTGTCAGTCCGGGTATTGCTTTCAGGTTATTACAGGCAACCGTCAGCTGGTGATCAGTATAGGTGATGGTAAAATTGGAGCCGATACTGGTGTCGCCAACTTGCACAGTCACGCCGGAAAGAACCTTGGTAGGGTCAGTCTCATCGAAGTTTCCATTCAGCTGTAATCCTGCGGACAGGGTATCGTGGAACACATATTTGTAGGCTTCGTAATCCTCATAGTTCGTGGGCAGGGTTCCTTCCAGCCTGAAAGGCACATCGGAACCAATTCCCCAGTCAGCGGACTCGCCCCAGCTGCCGTCAGTATCCTGTACGCTCTTGTCCACAGAAGGAACACTGTACTTGCTCTCAATGGTGATGTCCTGATTGGTCATCTGAAGCAGAGCGGTGTTTCTGGCGTCATCCTGTCCGGGCGTGCTGGTGTCCACCAGCAGATAGTAACCGGCGGGCAATTCAACACTTGTTGCGTTATCCGCAATAGTGGCAGTGACAGTAGTCAGATGCTGTGCGGCCACATTGGCAAATGCTTTCGCCACATCACTCTTATCGGGATAGGCAGACAAAACCTCGGCGACATCCAGAGCTGTTGTGCAGGATGCAAAGATATTTGCGTGATCTGTCCCAACGTTGAAGCGGGAATCCCCTTTCAGCGCGGTGAGCAGCGCATCTCCGCTGACGCCATCTCCCCACTTCACGTCGCCCAGAGGAACAGAGTTTTCTGCCTGCGTACCGGAAAAAATCCGGTACGCAGCATAGCTGTGCGACGTTTGGTTTGTAACCGTTGCCGCGGACGCGGCAGCAGCCAGGGAAAATACCATGAGCAGAGCCAACAGAAGGCTGGCAAGTTTTTTCACATTCTTCATGGCTGGTTTCTTCCTTTCTTTTTTGCTGCGCGCCCATTCCTGCCTGCCAGTAGGAAGATCACAGCGCACTGAATCAGGAGCATGGCTCCCACGGTATACAACATGTCGATTCCAATACCACCGGTTTTGGGCAGGTCGATTTCCCTCCGGTTCACCACAGTAACCTCATAAACACCCTGAACTTCATATTTCTGTTCCAGAAGCTGGCCGGATAGATCGGAGAGCTCATACCCAACAGGGGGCTTCACTTCCAGAAGGTAGTACTTTTCCCGCAGAAGTTCACTGAACGTCAGTTTACCCTCTTCGGCGGTTGTGTCTACCGCTTTCAGATACCAGGTTTTGTTGTCCCGCTGCAGCGTCTGCTCAATGCTCAGCTTCTGATATTCTTCCGGAATCTCAGGAATCCCGTCCTTTTCCACCGGGCTGTACAGAGCGAACACCGCACCGCTCAACGGCTCCTCCGAGGTGTTCACCTTGGTCACAGAAACGGCCCAGTTCTGGCTGGTATTGTCGCAGGTGATGACCTGCGTTTGGGCCGGATCGTAGGTAAAGGTATAGGAAGCTCCAGTGGATCCCTGGAAGCGGGAGAATGCGTAGGCATCGGGGCAGGGTAGCTCTGTGACCGTATACTGCTGGCCCTTTGTCCATGTCTTATTCGCTGTCCATTTCCAACCTTCTACCGCCAGTGGGACTGGCGTGGATTGGGACTGGCCCGCCGGCACCTTCACAGTGTACTTCTGGTAAGAAACTTCCTGTTTGTCCAATTCTTCTGTCAGCGCTAGCTCTGTGTCATAGTCCCCCGTCAGCGCGGCACCCGGATAGACCAGGAAGGAGAACGCTGTATCTTTTTCCACCGTTATTTCCTTGCCTGTGTGATCCACAATCCGCTTTTTCAGTTCCGGAACGCTGGGTGTCTTAACACCGACCTTCAAGGGCGCGGCCTCCAGATCAAAACTCTCACCCTTCAGCCGGTAGTGATAGCCGAAGCTGTTCCAGGCGGCGGTGCCGGGGTCAGCATCACCCTCGATCTCACAGGTAAAGGCCAGAGAAACCGTGCTCCCCTCCGGGATCATCGTCCCCGCTTCATCGGAAATCTTCAGCCGTACAGAGCGCGTCGAATCAGCGGAAGCAGAATCCCATGCGCTGGTGCCATTCCAATCCGACGCATCATATTCCGTCTTATCGGAGAATTCGATGGTGTATTGGCTGGGATCCAGTGTGATCACAGTACCGTCCTTCGCCGTTACCGTAACGGTGAAGTTTGATTCCTCTGCCAGACTGACCTTGAATTCGCTGAACCGGGGGTCGCTTTCCAGGAAGGAGGAATGGTCGTTCGTCTGGGGCAGGTTGCTGATCAGGATCAGCTCATTCATTGCCTTATTCGTGGTGTTTTCCACTGACAGGGTATAGTAGAACTGCTTCCCTGCGTTTTCCAGTACGATGTAGTTGGGATCGTCCGTGGAGGCGGCGGTGTTTGCCGGGTTTCCCGCTTCGGTTATGCGGATACTGGAGCTGGTCATATAGCCGTAAGTAGTCGTAACCGGGGCACTGTTTCGCACGGAGGGTAGCGCGTTATCCGCGAAGGGTGTGGTCAGTGTGGTCATGTTGCCCTTGTTGGTACCGCCGTCCCAGGTCTGGGTCAGCGGGGTAATATAGGCCGTGTTGACAAATTGCCTGTTCTCCACCTCGCTGTCGATTCTTTTGGTGGAGAGTTTCAGGACGCCCTTACCGCCCTCCGGAATTGCCATCTCCTTGGGGAAGTGAATGGACATCACCAGGTTCCCCGCCTCGTCATGCTTGAAGGAAAGCTGAATGGACAGCCATGTTCCGTAATAATCGTTTCCACTATACTTCAAGTGAACTGGGATGGTAACGGAAAGCCCGTCAATTCTTACAAACGTTGTCCAGTGGTCGCTGCCGTATGCCGGGTCGGAAACGCGGAGCATCCCATCGCTGTTGCCTGGGCTGATTTCAAACAAGTAACCATAGTATGGCCACCATCTGACCCTCCCGTCTGGGGCGTAGACCCGGTAATCCACCTTCCCGCTGAAGCCGTAGGGCATTTGCATCACATCTGTCAGCACATAATCCGTAATGGCCAGGGTCCCGTCGTTTTCCGCCGTAATGGCCCAATTCAGGGTGTCCGTAGACAGGGCAGATACCGGGTTTCGCGTTTCAACACCGTTCACATCGGTTTTGCTGCTCAGAGCTTTGGTGATGCCGGGCTTGATACCGCCGCGCACGACTGTGACCTGAGAGGTCAGCCACTTGGTATCCGTGGTACCGCCGGTGAGACCAGCGTTTTGAGCCTGACCGTTGTCCCACAGTTCGCAGCCGCCGTCGTTGGGGGCATATTTGTCGCTGTTCGCCACCACAGTCCGACTGTCGGTATCAATCTCTACGCCGCCGCCATTATAGTCGTAGTAGGGCATGGAGATGGTGTTCAGAGCCTGAATATCCGTGTCCGCCGCCTGATTGGTCTGGCAGATATAGGCAAATTGGATGGCCTCCCCAGGAGCCAGGTAGCACATTTTCCGGTCCTCGTCATATCGGCAGTCGTATCTGCCAAAATGGAAAGTGACATACTGGGTGCCTTCTACCGTGCGGGTGGACGTGCTGATGGTTGCAGTTTGATGACTTGCCTTTGTTGTTCCATCCGCCCGGTATACCGTCGCAGAGACGTCCCCTGTACGACTGTCACACCACCAGAGGGTAAAGCCCCGGGGCAGCCGGTCCTGCATATCCGTCAGGTAGAGATTCGTCTCTCCGCCGTTATACAGGGACACATAGTATTTCACGAAGCGAGGCTGCGCATCGTCGTTATTATAGTATTGACGGCAGCCGGAAGTCCAACTCTCCGTGTAATGGGTTTTTGTGTTACTAAAATCATCATAACACCAATATCCGGTACTATAGACACCTTTCTGTATCCGCACCCTGGCGGGAATGGCCAGTTCATGGGTCACGGAGGACTCCATATTGAGTGCGTGGAAGGTGTTGACCAGGGTCGTGGTGCTGTACCGGGCAGCGTAATTCTGCCAGGAAAGTTTCTCCGGGAAGTCTAGGGTTACATAGATATACGCTTTGCCCCGGAAGGTGATGGAGAAATCTTCCCCCCACTTCAAAAGCTGCTGGTCGGACCCCTGCGTCGTGTCAATATTCCAGCTGTTCTCATTGACCACTTTGTAGTTTTCCGATTCCTTCTGGTAGGAAATATGCACATTCTCCCGGCTCCACCGGAAGTCCTCTGTGCTCATGGGCAGCGCGTCGTACAGACTGGCGCCGCTGACGGTCAGTTCCACGGGCTTTCCGTCATCTCCCATGTAGCTTTCCAGCATCAGCCGGTAGGTGACCTTCTCTCCCTCATGGATCTGGGAATACACCCGGCCCTCGCCGATGTCTCCCACATTATCCACGATCTCCTTGTCGGAGCCGATGAGTGTACCCCGCCAGCCCACGACGTCATACAGCCGGTGGGTGGCATGGTCATTCAGCCAGGATTCATTGCCCAGAGAATAGCTGACCGCGCCCGGCACAGCCAGACTGGGGCACACATAGGCCTGATAGCTGACTGTATCGGTACGGCTTCCGGTGTAATCGGTAAAGTACCATTTCATCAGGGTGTCGAAGCCGGAAGCGGTTTTCGTCACTGTCACCGTGTTTGCCAGTTGGGTATCGGAGGTCCAGACGTGGGAGTAGGTTCCGGGTTCTGTCATCAGGTAATATTCTCTATCCTCCAGCGTAACGGTCTCGCACTTTGTCCTCCAATCCGCATTTTGGTTCTTCTCCCTGGGCACCAGCAGCGCCTGGCTGCCGGTCATGTGATCCGTCAGGGGCAGCAGATCATAGCTGCCGCTTCCACTGTGCTGTACCAAAAGGGAATAGGTCACCGCGTCCCCCTGCCCAAGGGGGGTTCCCGGCTCCACATCCTGCCCGTTCCAGGCCATTCCCTTGTACAGGAAAAACTCTCTGTTGAGGTCAAGACTATCGCCACCTGATTTAAGCTTCTCCAGGTTCCCCTGACTGGTTATCTCATAGGCAAAAGCATGATTGTATGAAGATCGCCCGCTGCTATTGGGGTGGTAATTTTTCTCATCCAGGTTCAGCCTCATAAAGGTATCCTTTGCGGTACAGGAGATCTCCTTCACGATTGTCTGTCCCCCTGACAGGGGCAGCGCTTTGCCATCTTCCCCCTGCCGGTTCCAGCACAGCTTGTAGCGCGTATCAGCCGTCACCAGGAAGCCAAGCTTATCCAGTGCGGCCTGAATAGAGGCCCCGTCAATAGTGCAGGTCTGAGGTTCTCCTTCCTCAGGCGTCAGCAGCAGCTTTCCGTCGCCGCCCCATTTCAGGGTAATGGTGGTTTCGCCTTCGGCATCAGGGTCCTTACTTGCGCGTCCGTTATAGGGGATATCCCCGCCGGTGTTGCGCAGGCTGGTGCTGCCGGTGGTTACGCCGTCAATACCTGTGACAGTCTGGGAGGAGTGGGGCGCACAGAGGGATGCCCGGCTGATGGTAACCGTCAGCTGGCGCTCCGGATCCTCTCTGAACAGTGCCGCCAGCTGCTCCCCCGTAAGCCAAAAGTCAGAGGGCAGTTCGTCCTCAATCAGGGACAGCCTCCCATAGGGCAGAACGCTGGGGTTCGAGGCGGTGATCCGCCAGAGACAGTCCTGATCACCGAAATAACCATAAGAAACGCTGCCGACTCGTTCCTTATGGAAATCCAGCATTCCTTCGCTGACGGCGACATCCACTTGACACTTAGCAGACTGTATCTGATCCGCTGAGTACCGGTAATGCATCGTGGCGGTAACTTGATTTGTCACCGTGTAGGTTTTCCCCGGTTCCGGATCCGGGATCTGGACATATCCATCGGAAATGGCGAAGATACAGGATAGGTTCTCTATCTCTGTGCTCAGGTTGCTATTCGCTTTGGTCCAGCTCGCCACCAGATTTCCGTCTTTATCGATCTCCAGAGACGCACCCATGGGTGAGTATAAAAGCTGCAGGAAGCGGTCGCCATTCAGATAGAAAGAACCGTATTGGACCGTGTAGCTTTTCTCCTGAATAGCCTGTACCAGCTGCGGAGACAGTTTTGCCCCCTCCGGCAGGGTAAGCACATCCCGGAAGTTTACGCTGGTGATGAAGTCTTTGCCTATGCCCTCCAGGGTCTGCCCCTGCCGGGACATCCGGATCGTGTAGGACAGCCCGCTGATATAAGCACCGCCTTCACCGTCGCCTCTCGTCACAGCGGAGCCGGCTTTGGTAAGCTCCTTTGTCACTGTGAAGGAATCGGGCTTGGTGCCCCAGTTGATTCTGTGATAGCTGCCGTTTGGCGGGAGCAGCGCGGCGCCCTGGGCCTGAACCTCCTCCGCGCTGAGAATGCCACCCCAGATGTCCGCGTTTCCTCCAGCGGTGGTGGGAGAAGGATAGGCGGCGGAGAAATTGACTGCCAGAGTATCACCCTCTCGGGGCCGCTCAATATCGATCACATAGCAGTTGGTCAGGGGATTGTCCGTCACCGTCATCTTGTAGGCATTTCTGCTATCCACCGCTCTGAGCGTGTAGGTCCCCGGACTGTAGTTCAGGCTGGCCCCTGCACTGTCAAACTTATAAAGGATCCGAACAATGGTGCCCTCCGGAATCTTGCCACTGTCTGGGTTGGAGATGGTGATGCTGGTGATGGCAGACTCGCCGGTATAATACCGGAAGGTTTCTTCCTCAGCCGTGTCATGACTGCTTCTGGAGGTGGAGATCTTCAGATTCAGATTTTTCTTCTCCAGTTCCAGAACCTCATCCGTGATATTGTCCGAATGCTTAATGGCGGTTTTCGCAAACATCTGTATGCCAAAAGCGGCCTGTGAAAACACCGCAAGGACTTCATTCTGGGTACCCTTGCCGTTAATACGCTCCAGGGCGGCAGCGTCTGCAAAGGCGTAGTCCCGCAGTTCCGTAATTGCCTCCGGAGCGGCGAAGGTAATAGCCTTCAGTGTCTTCGCTTTGGCAAAGGCATAGCTGTCCACCCCGGTGACAGAGACAGGGGAACCATCTTCCCCGGGCACAGTGGCCGGTATTGTACACGCCGCCAGCTCCGGCGGCCAATAGGCCAGAGAAGCACTGCCATCCTGAATGCGGTAGAGTACCCCCTGGGGATCCACATAATAGTTCCCCGCGGCAAGGCTGCTCAGGGGCAGTCCCAGAGAATCCGCCCGAACGTTGGGCAGGGTAAGATAGTTTGGCCGTTCAAACCGGATCTCCTTTGGCTCCATTTTTCCCAGAGCGGCAAAGGTTTCTTCGCCGATGCTGCGCACATCCTTGCCAATCACTAGGGTAAAATTGCCCACCATCTCGGTGTCGGAATCGCTCAGGGAGGTATTCGCCCCGTTCCACACCAGGGTGTCCAGATTATCACACCCGGAAAAGGGATTGCTGCCAATTGTCTGAACGCCCTCCGGGATCGTCACGGTTGTCAAGCTGTCGCAGCCGTCAAATGCAGAGTTGCCGATGCTGGTCACGCCCTCCGGGATCGTCACGGTTGTCAAGCTGTCGCAGAAAGAAAAGGCGGAGTCACCAATGCTGGTCACACTCTCCGGAATCGTAACCGATGTCAGAGCTCTACATCCATAGAACGTATCTCTTTGTATGCTAGTCACGCCCTCCGGGATCGTCACGGTTGTCAAGCTTTCGCAGTAATAAAAGGCGGAGCTACCAATGCTGGTCACACTCTCCGGAATCGTCACGGTTGTCAAGCTGCCGCAGAAAGAAAAGGCGGAGTCACCAATGCTTGTCACACTCTTCGGAATCGTAACCGATGTCAGTGATCTGCAGCCGTCAAATGCAGAGCTGCCGATGCTGGTCACGCTATCCGGGATCGTCACGGTTGTCGGGCTGTCGCAGTCCTCAAATGCAGAGCTGCCGATGCTGGTCACACCCTCTTCCACCACAATATCTGTGATGTCTCCCCTCAGATTTTCCCAGGGCACGGGACTGGAATAACCGTAATTGTACATTGCCCCGCTTCCATAGATTGTCAGTGTGCCGTCTTCAAAGCGCCAATAAACACCGTCGCCGCAGGTTCCTCCTGCGGGCATCGGTTCTCCGCAGGTGCAAACATACTGTCCGCTTCCGTTTTTGGTGTAAGCATGGTTGCCATATGTCAGAAGGACCGGGATCGTTCCGGAGCTGTTGTCTCTATACCAACTTACTCCAAGATAATAGGTCTCCCCGGCGTTCAGCGTGTATGTAATCTTAAATTGCCCGCTCCTCTTGCCACTGCTAGATGTAAGCTGGTTACCTTGAGCATCATATAGATAGCCATCGGTATACCCTGTACCAGTGGACTGGAAAATATACTCATGGGTAACCATTGGCTCAAAGGGAATCTTCACGGTTTCCCCCGCCGCCACGTCTACGTCCAGGGTCTGATCCAGAGTAATGACATATTGGGCCGTTTCCCCACAGCCGCAAACATACCGCCCGTTGTTATCCTTGACGAAAACATGGCTGCCGTATGTCAGAAGAACAGGGATCATTCCAGATTTACTGGCATCATCCCATTTGACTCTGAAATAATAGGTTTCCCCGGCGGTCAAAATAGCGCTGATTCTGAATTGGCTGTCGCGTCCGCCACCACTGGTGATACTGTCGCCTGAAGAATCATAGATGTATCCAGAGACACCTCTCGCCGCTCCAATGGACTGGAAAATATACTCATGGGTAATCTCCGGTACAAAGGGGATCGTCACGGTTTCCCCCTCCGCTGCCTCCACGATCAGGTTCTGGTCCAGGGTGATGTCCAGTTTTCCCTCGTTCGCAGCTGCTGTCTCTCCGCAGATGCAAATATACTGCCCACTAACGTCCTTGGCAAAAACATGGCCGCCGTACGTCAGAAGAATAGGGATCGTTCCGGTGCGGTCGGAGTAATGCCATTTTACCTCAAAATAATAGGTCTCCCCGGCATTCAGTGTGTATGTAATCTTAAATGGTTCACCATAGCCGCCATTATATACAAGCTGATTGCCATTCGCATCAAAGATGTAGCCATCGGTATCCCCTGTGCCAGCGGACTGGAAGATATACTCATGGGTGACTGCCGGTACAAAGGGAATCCTTACTGTTTGTCCCGCCACTACATCCACATTCAGCGTTTCATCCAAGGTGATAGTCGGAGCCGGCTCTCCACAGGTGCAAACATACTGTCCACTTTCATCCTTAGTGTAAGAATGGACGCCATATGTCAGCAGAACCGGGATCGTTCCAGTGCTGCTGGGGTATAACCATTTCACCCCAAGATAATAGGTCTCCCCGGCGTTCAGCGTGTATGCAATCTTAAATTGTCTACTTCCGCCGCTGTCGTCATCATATGCAAGCCTCTTGTCATTGGCATCAAAGATGCAGCCATAGGTATCCCCTGTACCGGTGGATCGGAAGATATACTCATGGGTACACTGCGGCACAAAGGGAATTCTTACGGTTTCTCCGGCTGCCACGTCCACGTTCAGCGTCTGCCCCAGGGTGATGGTCAGGTCGCCAGCCCCATCTGCCGGCACCGCACCGTCGTCTCCCTCAAGGGAAACCAGCGCCGCGTCATTTACCTGGGTGGTCAGGTTGCTCGGATTCTCCGGCAGCGCGGCAAAGCCCAAAAGCCTGTCGCTGCTCATCGCGCAGGAAACCGTCCGCACACTGTTTTCGCTGTCCCCCACAATGACCCGCAGGCTGCCGCCGCTCACCGAAGCCACCAGCCCCGCCTGATCGGCGCTGCCGTCGGCGTCCGTGTCAAGGAAGACAATATCGCCCTTCTGCGGAGAATTCCCTTCCATGCTGCGGTACAGGCCCCACGTTTCTCCGGCAAGCGTCCCCACCCAGTCGGCGCAGTCGGATGCATAAGGCACCGACTGGCGGGAAATCCCGGCATAGTACAGGCAGAAGGAAACAAACATGGCGCTCCAGTCGCCATAGGGATCGCCGTACCAGTCGCCGTAACGGGTATAGCCCTTCCGCGCGCCATCCCCGGTGACGGTATAGTTGCGTTCGCTTTCGGTATAGCCAAGCTGGCTCTCGGCAATGGCGATAACATCCTCCGCCCAGACGCCGGTCAGCGCCACACCGGAGACACTGTTCTCCCAAACCGTCTCGCTCTCCACATCCGCTTCCGGGTCAGAGAAGCAGCTCAGGGAATGGGTGTGCTCCTCCTGATCACAGACCAGCACCTCTTCATAGCACGCCTCTGTATGGACATGGATTTCACAGGTCAGTACATCCCGGGTCTCATAGCAGGACTCCCCGTGGGTATGACCGCCTTCACCTGCTTTCTTGCCGCAGGTGTAGGTTTCCTGCGTCTGATAGCAGCCGTCGGAATGCACATGATCCTCACTCTCATCGGTGCAGGTCTGAATCTTATCGACCTTGACACAGCTTTCATCATGGATGTGTCCGGGAGTCTCCTCCAGCCCGCATATCAGCACCCGCTGCTGCTGATAGCATTCCGCCGTATGGACATGGGGCTCCCCCGTTGTCTCCTCATGACCACAGATCAGACGCTTTTCGTAGCACTCCTGAGAATGCTGGTGCTCCTCATGGCCGCAATAGGCCGTCTGCTCAATGGCTTTAACAGGCAGGATCATCCCCCCATAGGAGGTGATGAGCATCACCGTACAGGCCAGGGCGCTTACCACCCTCTGCCAGATCCTATATGGATGATTCTGCTTTGTTTGCATCCGGTTGTTGTTCTGCATACACAGTCCCCTTCCTTTATTTTACAGTGCAGACCGGTGCGGCGGTCTGATATGAAACTTAACTTTCCTGCTTTCTTCCGGCCTGTGCAGCCGGAAAGCACTTCCCCCAGGCGCCTGATAGGGCAGTTCGACATTGCTTCCGTCCGAGAGTATCCTCACCTTATCAGTTTGCAATCCAGAAAAATATAGTACATAGAATCGTTTCCAATATTACACAAATAATTATAGCACGCCGATCCAGAGAAATCAATTGATTCCGGTGAAACTTTCACAATTTTTATCAGGCGTAGTCTTTTTCTTTCTTGTTTCGCAAATCAGATTCCAAATAAACGCAGAAACTATGGCTCCAGCTTTCCCCCGCTCCCGCATTAAGCGGCTTTGGTATGCACACAACATAATCTGCATTATGTGATTTTTTCCGGTCTTTCTCAAGAACAATCATCTGGTATGCCCAATTTAGAGCGCACAAAGTCAACCCTCTCTGCCAGTTTCAAAACAAACAGGGCACAGAGGGCTATTTGTGCTGCCATGTTCCGGGATGTGCACCTACGGTGCAGAATTAAAACCGGAATTACGCGACAGCTATGTATAGATCTTGACAATCTTGGCGAGCAGCGCTATATTTAAAATAAATATTGCACCATATGTTACCACATAATGCAGATTATGTGGCGCTTTCTATATGACAAGCCTCAGCCGTTCGATTTTGCGGCGGTGTTCGGCGCCGGTGGTCATGATATAGATTCTTGTGGTGTTGATGCTGCTGTGCCCCAGAATGTCGGCAAGCTTGGCAATGTCCTTTTCGATGCCATAGAAAGTGCGGGCAAAGAGCTTGCGCAGATTGTGGGGGAAAACCTTAGACGGCGCTACGTCCGCGGATTTGCATAATTGCTTCATCTGCCGCCAAATACTGCTGCGGTCCAGCGGTTTGCCGTTTCTCCCCCAAAGAATCGGCCCAGCCGTGATGTGATTCTGTCTGGCGTAGTTCAACAAAAGCGTTTTCAGCTTGCCCGGAACAAGAATTGTCCGGGTTTTGCTCTTACAGCTTACTGTAATCCTGCCATGCTGCACTGCTTCCACCGTAAAATAGCGCAGTTCTGAAACCCGGATGCCGGTGCCACAAATGGTTTGCAGTACAATGCTGAGCTGTGTGTTCTTCCCGGACGCCTCCAAAAGCCGCATATATTCCGCTTTGCTCAGCTCCTTTTCCTCCGCACAGTAAGTCTGCCGCTGAACCCGAAGATTTTTTACCTTGCAGTCGCCCCAGCCCAGAAAAGACAGCAGACTGTTGACAGATGCCAGCATGGAGTTGACGGAGCAGACAGCGTAACCCGCTCCCACCAAAGCTTTTTTATAGTCCATCACCAATTCCTTTGTTACAGGTTTTTCCCCAGCAAAGCGAAAAAAGCACAGACATCCCGGAGATACTTTTCCGTGGTGTATGTGCTTTTTTCTTCCAGAATCAGGTTGTCCCGAAAGGCAAGGATGCTTTCTTCCGATAATTTTTGGCCTGCCATTTGTGTTTCCTCCCAATTGCTGCAATTGATATTGACAGTCATATTGTATCCAATTCTGCCACATTCTTGCAAAGGTGTGAGAACACGAAGAGCAGGCCAAAAATTATGGGAACGACATAGCGTCCCTGCGGTGAAAAGTGTCTGCTTTTTATCGTAGGTTATGCCTATAGGCTAAAATATACCATAGACGTCAAAATGACCTGAGAAATTCAAACTTCTCAGGTCATTATGCTCGTGGTTCTCCTCTACCCACTCACACATGGGCCAGCAATCCGGCGCACAGGGGCTTCTTTATATTGTTCGGCTGTTCTGTGGCCATAGGAAAACCTCCCTTTGGGTCAATACTGCCCGTATTGTACCACAAAGGGAGGCGTTCGTCGAGGGGGTTCTTTTACGTGATATCGAGGTCAACCGTGACCTGATAGTAGTCGCAGGCGTGGGCGGTGTAGTTTTTGACGTTTTCCTTGGAGATCATGTTCATTTGCAGGAAGGAGCAGAAGACGTAGGCGTTGTCGTCCAGAATCATCTGCTGAAGCGTCACCGCCATCTCGCCCCGCTTGGCGGGGTCGAATTCCCGGGACAGCTGCTCGATCAGCGCCGTGACCTCCGGATTGTCATAAGCGCCAAAATTGTAGCTCATGCCGGGAACGCAGGAGGTGGTGAAGAAATACTGGGGGTCGCCGGAGGGGGCTGTCACCAGCGCGGAGGCGTAAATATCCCAGCTGCCCATGTCCGCCAGAAACTCCCGGCGGTTTGCAGTGCAGTTGATGTCCACGTCAATGCCGATCTCTTTGAGGGACGCCTGGGCGGACTCGGCCAGCAGGGGCAGCTCCTGACGGGAGGGGTAGGTCAGCCAGCGGACGGTCAGCTTCACGCCGTCCTTTTCCCGGATGCCGTCGCCGTCGGAATCCACCCAGCCCGCTTCCTCCAGAACCGCCTTCGCACCCTCGGGGTCGTAGGCTTCCGCCGTGACGTTCTCGCCGCCAAAGGTGGAGAAGCCATCGGGGAACGCACCGTTGGCCGCGACGCCGTGGCCGTCCAGAAGGGTCTTCACGAAGCCCTCCTTGTTGATGCCCATGGCGATTGCCCTGCGGACGGCGGCGTCCCGGATGATGGGGCTGGTCATGTTCATGGAGCCGAAGAAGGCGCGGGAGGTCTGGATGGCGGAGAACTGATAACCGCCGTTTTCAAAATTGGGGTAGGCCTCATAGGCCATGCCGTAGGCGGCGTCGATGTCCCCGGCCTGCAAGGCGGCGGAGAGGGTGTCGCCGTTACTAAGGGTGCGGATGGTCAGCTCGTCCAGTTTGGGCGTGCTGTTCCAATACTGGGTGTTGGGGGTCAGGGTCAGATGGTCGTCCGTGACCAGCTCCTTTACAACGTAGGGGCCGGTGCCAACGACAATGCCGTTTTCAAAATCCGACGCGTCCACATCGATGATGCAGCCGTAGGGGTCGCCCAGATAGTTCATCAGGGCGGGATTGGGTTCGCTGGTGGTGACGGTCAATACCTGACCGTCGGCGGCCACGTCCACGATCTTCGTGTCGCTGGGGGCGCGGTCGTGATTTTCCAGCAGGTGGTTCAGGCACTGCTTTACGGCTTCGCCGTCCATGTCCCGGCCGGAGGAGAATTTCACGCCGCTGCGGAGAGTGATCGTCCAGGTGCAGCCGCCGTCGTTTGTCCAGTCGGTGGCCAACCAGGGTTCCAGCTCCATGGCGTCGGTGTAATGCACCAGGGTTTCCCCGATGCCGTAGCGAATGCACGCCCAGCCGTTGTAGGTGCGGTGGGGGTCAACGGTTTCTTCCCAGTTTTCGGAGTTGAAGGTGGTGTCGCCGATGACCATGGTTTTTTTGGCTGCCGTACCGCCCTCGGGAGCTTTGCCGCCGCAGCCGGTCAGCAGAGCAGCTGCCAGACAGGCGGTCAGCAGGAGAGAAATGATCTTTCTCATGATGGATTCCTTTCGTATTCGGTTATTTATGTCCTGCCGGACGTCACGGCATAACATCATGATAATACGCTGTCGATCAAGCGCTTGGTATAATCGTTTTTGGGATTCCGGATGACCTCATCCGGGGTGCCTTCCTCCACGATCTTGCCACGGTACATCACCAGCACCCGGTCGCAGAACTGCTGCACCAGAGAAATGTCGTGGGAGATAAAGAGAATGGAGAGGTCATGTCCCCGCTGGGTTCTCAGGGTATTCAGCAGCTCCAGAATTTCCTTCTGCACCGTCACATCCAGCGCGGAGGTGATCTCGTCGCAGATCAGGAGCCGGGGTTCGATGGCCAACGCCCGGGCAATGGCCGCCCGCTGGCACTGTCCGCCGCTGACCTGATGGGGATAGCGGTCGGCATATTCCGGGGGCAGGCCGCAGTCTTTCAGAAGGGCTTCCACTTTTTCTCGGGTTTCCTTTTGGGAAAGCCCGGCATTTCGCAGACTTTCGCCGATACCGTCGCCCAAAGTGCGGCGGGGGTCAAAGGAGTCCGCCGGGGTCTGGAAAACCATCTGCATGGTTTTGTAAACCGCCCGCAGCGGCTTGCCTTTCAGGTGAGTGATGTCCTCGCCGTCCAGAAAAACGGAGCCGGAGGTCACGTCCACCAGACGGGCGATCATGTTGACGGCGGTGGTTTTGCCGCTGCCGCTTTCCCCGATGATGGCGAGACACTCGCCGGGAAACAGGTCAAAGCGGATATTTTTCACGGCGGTAAAATCCGCCTGCCCCTGCCGGGAGAAGGTCTTGGTCAGGCCGCTGACTTTCAGAATCGGTTCCATGTCTTCACCTCCGAAGCCGGGGTACGGCCGCAAGAAGCGCCTTGGTATAGTCTGCCTGGGGATTTTTCAGGATATCCCCGGTTTTTCCGTATTCCACGGTCTTTCCGTCCTTCAGCACCAGCACGTTGTCGGCCATGGCGCCGATGACGCCCAGATTGTGGGCGACCAGGACGATGGCGGTGCCGAAGGTGTCCCGCACCATCCGCATTTCCTCCACCACCTGCTTCTGCAGGGTCACGTCCAGCGCGGAGGTCGGCTCATCTGCAAGCAGAACGCCGGGGCTTAACAGCATGGCGGCGGCAATGCCCACCCGCTGCTGCATTCCGCCGGAAAGCTCGAAGGGGTAGCTTGTGAGAATCCGTTTTCCATCCTCGAAGCCCAGCTTGGCCAGCATTTCCAGCGCGCGTTCTTCAAACAGTGCCTTGGAAATTTTGCCATGCTCCCGCATGGCCTCATACAGCTGCGCCCCCACCGTGCGGATGGGGCAGAAAGCGCTGCCCGCGCTCTGGAAGATATAGCCCAGCTCCGGGCCGCAGAGCTTGCGTAATTCCTTTTGGGGAAGCGCGGTGAGGTCACGTCCCTTGTACCGGATGCTCCCCCCGGTGACGCGGCCTTCACTGCCAAGCAGACCCATAGCCGCTTTGATCAGGGTGGATTTGCCGCTGCCGCTTTCCCCCACAATGCCTAAGATCTCGCCGGAGGACAGGGAAAAACTCACATCCTCCACGGCAGGCTGCCCCAGATAGGCGATGTCCACATGCTCGTATTTCAGTAAAGTTTCCATGGTTACCTCCGGCTCTTGGGGTCTGCGTAGTCCCGGATGGTGTCGCCCAGAAGGTTGAAGATCATCACCGAAAGGAAAATGGCAATGCCGGGGCTGAAGGTGATCCACGGGGAGGTGGTCATGAGACTTCTGGTGTCGCTCATCATGCTGCCCCATTCGGGGATCGGCGGCTTCGCGCCCAGCCCCAGAAAACTCAGCGCAGCCAGCTCCATCATCATAGTCCCGATGTCCAGCATGGCCGTGACCAGAACGGGGCCGATGATGTTGGGCAGGATGTGCTTGAGGATGATCTTTCCCGTGCCGCTGCCGGACAGCCGGACGGCCTTCATCCACTGGGTTTCTTTTTGCGCCAATGTCTGGCTTCGGGCGATCCGGGCGTATTTCGGCCACGAGATCGCCGCCAGTGCGATAATGGCGTTTTGCAACCCGCCGCCCAGCACCCCCGCCACCGCGAGGGCGAACACAAGACCGGGGAACGCCAGAAATACGTCGGAAACGCGCATCAGCACCGTATCGGTCAGGCCGCCGACCCAGCCGCAGGTCACGCCCACCGCCGTGCCAAGGGTCGTGATGATGGCCACCAGCAGAAGCGTGGAAAAAATACTCGCCCGGCTTCCGGCAATGACCCGGGACAGCATATCCCGTCCGTACCGGTCTGTCCCCAGAGGATGGGCTTTGGTAGGCGCCTGCTTGGCGATGTCCAGATTCTGGAGATACGGGTCATGGGGCGTCAGGTACTCCGAAAAGAAGGAGCAAACAATCAGGGCGATTGCCAGGACGGAAAAAAGAATCAGGCGGGCTTTCACCGTGTTTCGCCTGACTGTGCCTATGGAGGTTTTTACGGTCTTCATCCCGCCTGCACCCCCAGTCGGATTCTCGGGTCGAGGACGTGGTAGAGAATGTCCGTGACCAGATTCACCATCACGTAAATGATCGCCATCCAGACCACATAAGCCTGAATGAGGGGGTAGTCCCGCATGGTGATGGCGTCCACCGCCAGCTTCCCCACGCCGTCCCACATGAAGATGCTTTCAATAATGGCCGTGCCGCCGAGCAGACTGCCGATGGACAGCGCCAGCAGGGTCAGAATGGTGAGCATGGCGGATTTCAGCACGCTTTTCCACAGGATCACCCTCCTGCGCACGCCTCTTGCCGCCGCGCCGAGAACGTAGTCCTTGTTCAGTTCCTCCAGCACCGCGGCTCTGACCTGCCGCATATACTTGGCGGACATGGCAATGGCCAGCGTCAGGGTGGGGAGAATGGCGCCCTGCACCGTCGTCCCGCCGGAAATGACGGGCAGAAGCCTCCACCGGATGGAAAACAGCTGCATCAGCAGCAGCGCCACAAAAAAGTTCGGCAAACTGTTGCCGATGAAGCTGAAAAACCGCAGAACATAGTCTGTAAATTTATCGTGCTTCACCGCCGCCCAGATGCCCAGCGGAATGGAAATAATTACGGTCGCCCCGATGGAGAGCGCCGTCAGCAGCAGCGTCGCCGGGAGCTTGGACACAAACGTCCCGAAGACATCCTTCCCGGAAACGTAGCTGACGCCCATATCGCCGGTGAGCAGCCCCTTCAGCCAGGAGCCGTATTGTACGAGGAATGGCTGGTCAAGCCCCAGCTCCGCCCGTTTGGCGTCGATGATCTCCTGCGCCACCGCGCCCTTGTCGCCGTACAGCTCGATAATGGCGTCGCTGCCTGCGGCGCGCATCATGGCAAAGGACAGGAAGGTAATGCCCAGCAGCACCGGGATCAGCTGCAAAAAGCGCTTGCCTATATATTTGTTCAAAATGGATATCCCCTTTAGGAAGCCGGTGCTTCCTCAGCTTTCCAGCAGTCCCGCTTTCCGCCCCTCGATGAGGAACATGGGCGTGGAGGCGTTGTTGATGCGCTCCTCCTTCGTCCAGACCCGCTGCCAGATGTTCTCGTCGGCGCTCGCCTGAATGCCAAAGCGGCTCAGGACACGCAGATCCCACTGGGGACGGTGCTGCCGGGACAGGGGGGTCTTCCGGGCAATGGCCTCCATGGCGTCCACATCCGTTCCGGCGTTCTCGTCCCGCACGTCGGAGACGGCCAGATTCTCCCGGTCCCGCTTGTGACCCAGCTCTGCTTCCTCGTCCCACAGGTACCGGTACCAGTTGGCGTCGAAGTTCAGCAGCAACCCGCCGGGAGCCAGGACCCGTGTCCAGTGGCTGTAGGCCTTCTCCGGGTCGTGGAGATTCCATGTCACGTTCCGGGTGACCAGCACGTCAAAGCTGTAATCCGCGAACATCAGTTCTTCGGCGTTCATCTGGTGGAAGTTGATCTTGTCCGCGAGAGCGCCCGCGTTGCGCCGGGCTTCCTCCAGCATGGAGGCGGTATAATCCACGGCGGTCACCTGATAGCCCATTCTCGCCAGAATGATGGCGAAAAAGCCCGGGCCGGTGCCCACGTCCAGCACCCGGATGGAGCCGGGCTTCCGTCCCGGAAAACGGGCGGCGATCCGTTCCTGAATGGTGCGTCCCCAGACGCGCTTCTGATCCGTCGCCAGTTCCTCCTGATTTACACCGGAGTAGCCGGGGGCGCGGTGCGTCCAGTAGTGGATATTTTCTTCCTCATAAGTAGCAAACCGGTTCATATGAAATCCTCCTGCCCCCGTCCGACTGCGAAAGCAGCGAGGGGGAATTTTGGGAACGTGTGTTTGTATAGCCATATACTAGCACGGGAAAGGGGACAGCGGAAGCCCCCCGGGGGGTTGTAAATCGATAAAAAATTACGGAAAATAGTGAAATCACGCCGCGGAACCGAAAAGCCCCGCGGCGTTTGAAATCATTTCTGCGCAAACACGCCGAACATGGGCGCGTGGATAAGGTCAGCCGCCCCCAGCACCCGCCGGCCTACCGTCAAGTCCGTCCGGCAGTGGGAAAACCCGACCTTTTTCAGCACGGCTTCATCCCACGCGGGCCGCTTCTGTCCCACGTCCAGCGCCAAAGTGATGGCGTTGTTTTCCTCCACCAGCGCTTCCGTCATGCCCACATGGCCGTAGGGGCTGTCCGGCGCTACGGAGCAGTTCTGGGTGCTTTCGCTGCGCACGTTGGCCGCGTAGTCCGCGTCAAAGTTCAGCAGCAGTCCGCCCGGCTTCAGCACCCGGTACCACTGGGCATAGGCTTTCTCCGGCTGCGGCAGCGTCCAGGTCAGATTCCGGCTGAGGACAACGTCGAAGGTACCCTCCGGAAAATCCGGCTCCTGGGCGTCCATATGCCGGAAGGCGATGTCCAGTCCAAGGCTTGCCGCCATGGCGGCGGCTTCCTCCAGCATGGCGGGGGTCAGGTCGATGCCCGTCACCTTATGTCCCAGCTTCGCCATGAGAATGGCAAAAAATCCGGTGCCGGTGCCCACGTCCAGAATGTTCAGCGGCGACCTTTCAGGCAGCTGCGCTTCCAGTTCTTCCTGCCAGCGCCGCCCCATGATGCTCCCCAATTCGTTTTTCCGCACGGCTCCAAAGTCATGAGACCGTATCGTCCAGTAGCGTACAACCCTATCTTCAATGGCGCAGTTTTCCATGCTGTTCTCTCCCAAGTCGGTTTTCCGATATTGTATCCCCCTTTCGACGATTTGAGAAGCCCCCCGGGGGGATACCGGGCGTTCGTTTTTCTCCCCGGCAGTGCAGTTCCGGCGGTGATTTTGAAATTTATCATTTATTCCAAAAAATAAGGGTTGATTTTTTCTCCGTTTGTGTGTATCATATAAAAATTCAACAGGAGCGGTCTGCGGCGCGCTTTGTCTTCCTGCGGCTGAACCTCTCCATACCAACTATATTGAAAGGAGCGTTGTCCCTTGCTGACTCCATTTTACGAAAAGCTGCACATTACGGATACCGTCTCCGTGATTATCGTTTCCATCGCGCTCATGCTGATCTGCGGCTTCGCGGCCACCCGCGTCACCAAGCGGCTGCGGCTGCCCAATGTCACGGCGTACATAGTTGCGGGCATCCTCATCGGCCCCTACTGCCTGAATCTGGTGCCGGGAAACGTGATCGACGGCATGGATTTCATCGCCGATATCGCGCTGGCCTTTATCGCCTTCAGCACCGGCGAATTTTTCAAATTCGACACGCTGAAAAAAAGCGGCGCAAAGGTCATGGTCATCACGGTGTTTGAGGCGATCCTTGCCTCGGTGCTGGTGTTTATCATCACCTTCTTCGTGCTGGGACTGGAGCTGAATTTCTCCATCGTCCTTGCCGCCCTGGCTTCGGCTACCGCACCGGCCTCCACCGTTATGACCATCCGCCAGACCCACGCCAAGGGCGACTTCGTGGACACCCTGTTGCAGGTGGTGGCGCTGGACGACGTGGTGGGGTTGGTTGCCTACAGCATCGCCATTTCCGTGGCGCTGGCTTCGGCCACCGGCGCGTTCCATGCCGGCGCTATCTTCAAGCCTCTGGCCATCAACGCGCTGGTGCTTCTGCTGGGCGGGGGCTTCGGCTTCTTCCTGAAGCTGCTGCTCCACAAGCGCTCCACGGATAACCGGCTCATCGTCTCCATCGCCCTGCTGTTCGCCTTCTGCGGCATCTGCGCCATGCTGGACGTTTCCCCGCTGCTGGGGTGCATGTCCATGGGCATGGTCTACATAAACCTCACCGACGACAAGCGGCTGTTCCAGCAGCTCAACTATTTCAGCCCCCCCATTCTGCTGCTGTTCTTCGTGCGTTCCGGTCTGAACTTTGACTTGGATGCCCTGGTGGACAACTCCGAGAGCATCGGCACAACGCCGTTGGTGGTGGTCGGTATCCTCTATTTTCTGGTGCGTATCGTGGGCAAGTATGCAGGTGCGTTCCTGGGCTGCCTTGTGACGAAGAAGGACAAAAAGGTTCGCAATTTTCTGGGGCTTGCCCTGATTCCCCAGGCGGGCGTGGCCATCGGTCTGGCGGCCACCGGCGCCCGGACGCTGGGCGGCGAGGTGGGCAACGCCCTGGAGACCATCATTCTGGCATCCAGCGTGCTTTACGAACTGATCGGCCCCGCCTGCGCCAAGCTGTCGCTGTACCTGTCCGGCTCCTACTCCAACAAGCTGGAAGACCTTGCGCCCATTCCGGCTACGGAGCCGGGGCAGCCGCCAAAGTCTGAGGTGGAGCTGCTGATTGCCCGGATTCAGGCCATTCAGCAGGAGCTGCCCAAGCACAACAACCCCTATTACGAGGACGAACAGGCATTCACCGAAGCCGCGGCGGAGCATTCCGCCCAGATGGAGGCGTTCTTCGGGACGCCGGGGAAAGCCAACACCGCCATGCCGGGGAGGAAACGGAAATGAAGGAACTACTGTCCATAGAGGATCCCATTGCGGGTCTGCTTGGTGCCTGGAGCGCGGGACTGAATCTCGGCTCGGCACTCCTGCGCATCGCGCTGATCGTGGCGCTGGCGGCCTCCATCGGCTGCGAGCGCTCCAGCAAGCGGCACAGCGCCGGTCTGCGCACCTTCGTGCTTGCGGCCTTCTCCGCCACTGTGTCCATGCTGCTGGATCAATACGTATACGTGCTTCTGGGCTGCAAGCTGCCGCTGCTGTCGGCGGCGACGCTGCTGGCCGTCACCTCCGTCAGCGCCAATTCCATTCTCTATTCCTCCCGGGGGCAGATCAAGGGACTGACCACCTCGGCGGGACTGGTGAGCTGCTGCATTCTGGGCTTCGCCACCGGCGCGGGGCTGTATGCCCTGACGCTGATCGTGTACGTTTTCCTGCTCTGTATCCTCGCGGGCTTCCCTGCCTTTGAAGCGTACCTGAAAAACCGCTCCAACCACTTTGAAGTCCACATGGAGCTGAAAAGCAGCTCCTATCTGCGGGATTTCGTCACGGTGAGCCGCCGTCTGGGCCTGCGCATCGACGACATCGAAGCCAATCAGGCTTACGCCGGTTCCGGGCTGAGTGTGTATTCCGTTTCGTTGACCATCTGCTCGCAGGAACTCAAGAAATACAAGACCCACGTGGAGATCATCGAGGCGCTGTCCTCCCTGGATTACATCTACCACATTGAAGAAATGCACTGAGTCAAACACGGTGCAGCCCCGTTTCTGGGACTGCACCGTGTCTTTTATTGCTCTCCCGTCTCCCGGCACAGCGCGATGAAGCGCTGCATACTTTCGGAGAGGTATTTCCGCTTGTGGTAGACAATATTCAGAGTTCGCCGCAGCGGCTCTTTCAGCGTAAGCGGCACCACATTGCCGCTGGCAACGTCCTGCTGGATCAGGAGTTTCGGCAGCACAGCCACCCCAAGCCCTTCCACAACGGCCTTGATCAGCGCCTGCGTGCTGACGCTCTCCCAAGCGGGCTGCACCGAGAGCCGGTGCAGCGCCAGATACCCGTCCAGCGCCTTTCTTCCGGCACTTCCTGGCTCCCGCATCAGAAAGGGAAACTGCGCCAGCTCCTGAATGGTCACTTTCCCCCGCCCCGCGAGCGGGGAGTCCGGCGGCACGATGGCTTGCAGCTCGTCCCGGGAAAAGGGGACGGCTACCAGCTCTTCGTGCTCCGGCTGGGTCTCGATCAGCCCCAGATCGATGCGGTTGTCCAGAACCAGCTGCTCCACCTGACTGGCGCGGCATACCTGCACGTCTACGTGCAGCGCCGGGAATTCCGCCTGATACTGCCGCACCAGCTCCGGCAGAAGATAGGTGCCGATGGTGACCGTCGCCCCGATGCGGACGGTGCCGATGGCGTCCCAGTTGCGCATCCGGGTTTCCAGCTCATCCATCAGCGACACCACATGGACGGCGTAGCCGTAAAATTCCCGGCCGCACTCCGTGGGGGATATCCGGCGCCCCACCCGCTCGAACAGCGTCACGCCGTAGTAATCCTCCAATTCCCGCAGCGCCAGACTTACCGAGGGCTGGGACAGATGCAGCGCCTGGGCAGCCCTGGTCACGCTGTTCTGACGGTAGACCTCCACCAGAATCTTCATATGCCGCAGCGTCATAGCCGTCCCCCATTCATATCATTTTTTATATGTATTTCATATCATAATTCTATTTTACAAATAAGTCAAGTGCTGGTAAACTGGGGGCATGAGGAGGTAGAAGTATGACTGACAAAAAGAAAATTCTGGCGAAATTGTTTTTCTCCACGCTGTATTTAAGCGCGTTTACCTTCGGCGGCGGCTACGTCATCGTCACGCTGATGAAGCAGAAATTTGTGGATGAGCTGCACTGGATTCAGGAGGATGAGATGCTGGATCTCATTGCCATTGCTCAGTCCGCCCCCGGAGCCATCGCCGTCAACGGGGCGATCGTGGTGGGCTTCAAGCTGGCGGGGGTCCTGGGCGCCGTCACCGCCATTATCGCAACCATCATCCCGCCGTTTCTCGTTATTACGGTGATCTCCTATTTTTACGAGCTGTTCCGGGACAACTATATTGTCAGCAGCGTCCTTTCCGGTATGCAGGCCGGTGTGGGCGCGGTCATCGCGTCCGTGGTGCTGGACATGGGCGGCGGC
>OHEK01000205.1_pt1 | contig 23859 bp, 18 predicted proteins | sample 1567301 | NCBI WGS metagenome assembly OHEK01 (sample SAMEA3879554, study PRJEB24766) | human gut metagenome | biome: human-associated habitat; feature: feces | place: USA | collected 1985/1987
CTGTCATGTAAGTCTGTGGCTGTGGTGATCACCGGTACGGCACCCAATGCTCCCGCCAGACGGACCGCCAGTTCGTTGGCTCCACCCACATGTCCGGACAACAAGGGAATCACATACTTCCCCATCTCGTCTGCCACCAGTACCGGACTGTCGTGCAGTTTATCCATGATCCAGGGGGCAATGGCACGGACCGCGATCCCACAGGCACCGATGAATATAAGTGCATGGCGGGCCGCCATCTGCTCTCCCGCCCACGCTGACAGGCTGTTCCTGACGCAGATCGTGTCTGCATCGCTGTCATCCACAGCCGGTACCGTCTTTTTTTCCAGTCGGGAGCATTTGGTATAGAGCGTGACCGCAGTTTCCCCATCCATGCTCTCCCGGATCCGCTCCGCCAGCTGTTGTCCTGTTTCCGTAAAGCTGATCACACTAATCTTCACGCCACCCCTCCTGCGTTTCCTCTGCCCGTATGGCACAGCATTTTGCCTGACGGAATTCTGTGGTAAAATCCGCCGCATACAGCCTCGACTTCTGATAATTTCCATGGGTGATAACATCCCCCACCAGTACCAGTGCTGTCTTTTTGATGCCATGTTCTTCCGCTACCTGTGCCAGTGTCTCCACCGTACAGATATAAGCCTCTTCCTCCGGCCAGGTTGCCTTGTAGACAAGGGCTGCGGGGGTGTCCTTCGCATAACCGCCTGAGATCAGTCTGTGGCTCAGTTCCCGCAGCATTCCCGTGCTTAAATAGATCGCCATGGAAGCATGATGGGCTGCCAGACTTTCGATGCTCTCCTTCTGCGGCACTCCGGTCCGCCCTTCCATACGGGTGATGATCAGGGTCTGGGAAACACCGGGCAGGGTATATTCCAGATTTAACGATGCCGCCGCACCAAAGCAGGCACTGACTCCCGGACAGCTCTCATAAGGGATTCCCAGCTCGTCCAGTGCATCCATCTGCTCCCGCACCGCACCATAGATGCTGGGTTCTCCGGTGTGCAGACGCACCAGCATTTTCCCCTGCGCCTGTGCCTCCTGCATGAGCTTAAGCACTTCTTCTAAGGTCAGGTGCGCACTGTTATGGATCTCACAGTCTGCTCTGGCATATTCTAACAGCTCCGGGTTCACCAGCGATCCCGCATAGATGATGACATCCGCCTGTTGCAGCATGTGCATGCCCCGCACCGTGATCAGATCTGCTGCTCCGCTTCCTGCGCCAACAAAGTAAACCATTCCTCCGCCTCCTTACTTTTCGCCAATGCACCGAAATCATTGGCATACATGATACATTCGATCGCAAGCTTTCCCTGCGCCCGCTTCTCAAGATAAAATAAAATACGCTCCATGGCATAATCCATGACTTCCTGTCTCCTGCCGCACTCATCCAGGATCCGCACGGCTTCCTCTGTGGTGACACAGGACAGGAGCTTTGCAGCATCCACTGCCGCCACACCACATTTTACGGCAAAAGCGGTCAACAGCTCCATCCGGCAGTCACCCTCTCTGGAATGGGTATTCATAATACCGCCCGCCACTTTAATGAGTTTTCCGATATGTCCTGCAAGAAGCAGACGTTTGAAGCCCTCTTCCACCGCCATATCGATCGTCAGACCGATAAAGTTACTGCATTTTACACTTTTATCCAGATCATAGTGATAGGTATTTTTCAAAAAATCCAGTCCATAATTGCCCGGAGAGATCACCACGTCTTCTCTTCCCAATGCCCGCTGCTGCCTAAGTTCCACGCGGATCGTATCTAAAATGGCCTGGGTACTCATGGGTTCCACGACACCGCTGGTACCAAGGATCGAAATGCCGCCCACGATGCCAAGTCTCGGATTAAATGTCCGCTCTGCCAGATGTTCGCCCTCCGGCACAGAGATCTCCACTGCCAGGCTTCCACAATAATCCAGTACCTGACACACCTGTAATACTTCCCGTTCGATCATCTCTCTGGGGACGTGATTAATAGCGGCATTTCCCACGGGCTGATCCAGTCCCGGTTTCGTCACACGACCAACGCCGAAGCCGCCGTCTATTACGATCTGTGCCTGCTCAGGCGCCCGCCCGGTTCCTGCCTTAGCGCCTAGGTCTTTTCCGGCTTCTCCTGCTTCCCTGCCTTCTTCCTTCGGAAACGAGACCTTCGCGCAGATCAGTGCCCCGGTGGTAATGTCGGGATCATCCCCGCCGTCCTTTTCCACGGCGCAGCTGACCTCCCGCTCCTTACGACAGATCCTAAGGATCTGTGCCGTATAGGGGATGCCTTTGGGTGTCTCTATGGTGATCTTAGTTTTCTCCCTGCCGGTCAACAGCATATAAGCAGCCGCCTTCGCCGCTGCTGCCGCACAGCTTCCTGTGGTAAATCCATACCGCATGCCTCTACCTTTCCTTCCTCAGCTCATACAACAATGCATTACAGATGGCGGCTGCCACATTGCTGCCGCCCTTTCTTCCGCGGTTGATAATATAGGGCACCTCCGTCTGAAGGATCAGTTCCTTGGCGGCTTCCACATTCACGAAGCCCACGGGAACCCCGATGACGAATGCCGGACGCCAGTTGCTCTCCTGCATCATCTCGTAAATCTGTATCAGTGCCGTAGGTGCATTTCCCACAGCGAAGATCACCGGCTTTTCCCGTTTTGCTGCCAGTTCCATGCTGATCGCTGCCCGGGTGGTCCTGCGTTCCTTCGCCATTGCTGCCACCTCTGCGTCTGCCATGTAGCAATGGGCTTCGCCTCCAAAAGAAGCCAGCACCTTTTTGTTGATCCCTGCCAGTGCCATATTCGTATCCGTCACAATGTCCGCACCGTTTTTTATCAGGTTTTTGGCGATCTCCACTGCATTTTCCGAATAGGTCATCGTCTCCGCATAATCGAAATCCGCACTGGTATGGATCACCCGTCTGGTGATCATATCCTGCTCCGCAGGCAACGTGATTCCCCTCTCTGCCAGTTCCGCCGCAATGATCTCAAAGCTTCGCATCTCGATCTCTTCCGGCAATACATATTCGATGTTCTTGTGCTCCCACTTTCCCATAGGTTTATTCTCCCGTAATCTATTTCACAATCTTTTTTCACCTGGCCACCATCCTGCAGTGTTTTACGACAGGCACTGTTCAAGCTCGTCTAAGAGCATTCCATTCTCTTCCTGCTTCTTCACCGCGATCCGGTAATAGCCCTCTCCCAGTCCCCGGAAATTCTCACAGTTGCGGATCAGGATGCCTTTTGCAAGCAATCTGTCATAGATGGGCTGTGTGGTGTAGAGCAGCAGAAAATCCGCTTCTCCGGACACTACCCGGATGCCCAGTGCCTCCAGCCCTTCCCTAAGATACGCACGCTTTGTTTTCACATATTCCACGGTATCCTGCAGATATTGCTCCGCCTGCTCCGCACAGACGATGCCTGCTCTCTGGGCGAACACCGACAGATTCCATTCCGGCAGCTGTCTGCGGATTATCTCCCGAAGCCCCTCATTACTGCACACCAGATATCCCAGACGCACCCCCGGCATGGCAAAGCTTTTCGTAAACGCCCGTACCAGCAACAGATTCTCATACTGGTCTATCTTTCCGAGCAGGGACCTGGGCTGCTCTGTATCAGTCTCACAGAACTCTATAAAACATTCATCCAGTACTACGATGATTCCCTGCTGTCTGCAGTGCTCCAAAAGTTCCAGCAGATATTCCCTGCCCAGCAGCTGCCCTGTGGGATTGTTAGGATTTGCAAGAAACAGCAAATCTGTGTCTGCCGTCAGCGCCTGTAACAATTCCTTCCCCGGGCAAAATGCGGTCTCCTCCGACAGATATGCATATTTTATATGGCTGTCTGCCGCCTTTGCCGCATACTCATATCCGTAAAAGGACGGCACCGGGATCACAATATTTTTCGGCTTAAGTGCATGTACGATCGCCAGAAAAAGTTCTGATGCCCCGTTGCCAAACAGCAGATACTCCTTTGGAATTTCCCTGCCGCTTTGCACCGACAGCATATGACTTACTGTCTCTGTCAGTTCGCCTGCTGCGGCATCGGGATATTCCCCCACATGATCGATAGCCGCTAAAAGTGAAAGTCTTGCCTTCGCCGGCATTCCCAAGGGATTGCCGTTTACCGAAAAATCCAGCCGTACCGGTCTGCTGTATATGTCACCACCATGTATGTTCTGCTGCATCTGTTGTTTCCTCATTTCTTTTCTTGAACCTGTTTTCTTTTTGATGTCTTCCTCACTCATATTCTTCCCTTCAATTTTTCCGGAAGGGCTAAGGAACAGATTGGCAGGCAATGCTTGTATGGCGAGCTGTTTGATGGGCGCTGTGTTCCATCCGGAGAAATCACAACTCTGTTCCCACTTCAGGGTATCTCTTTTGATTGCTTCTTCCCATTCCTTTCTGTCGATATCCAAGGAAATGCCCCAGAGTGCGAATAGCTTGTTCTTTTCTTCTTTCTTGTAAATCCGGCGCAGGGCAGCGTTGGCTTCCATGCTTTGCGGGTCCCAAGATGCCCAAAAATGTATCAACAGATATTTGTCCTTAAAGCTAGTACGGCTGATTTGTGTGCCTTTGGCATTGGGCAGGTTGACGTAAGGGATGGTTTTCCCGACGGATACCTTCTCTTCTTCTTGGATAAGGTCAAGCAGTTCGTCCACATATGGGCGGTCTTTCAGGCCTCCGGTCATGTGTTCTGTCATTTCTTTGATTAAGGAGAAGTCCGGTTGCGGTTTTTGCACGAAATATTTCTCCAGCAGATAGATACTTACCAGTGAAGAAGGATGGCTGTTGATGAAGGCTTCTGCTTTTTCTTCCAATGCTTTCTCCGAGGGAGTACTCAAACCTTTCAACTCTTTCTGAAAGGCGGTCAGTTCTTCATTGGGAACATTCCCCATGATTTCCAGTGAAGTAAGTTCGGCGGCAGAACCTTTTATCTTTATGTTGTCTCCTTTGTCCAGGTAAAGCGGATATTCTGTACCGTCACTGAATTGCAACCATGTAGAGGCAAGTGTGTCGGTGGTGAGGGTTGCAGAGAACTTGTCATCCTTGACAAGCAGAGTGTCCATACGGTTATAGAACTTGTCCGTACCATATATATAAAGGGTATCATTCCCCAGCCCTTTGATTTCACCATTTAGGTAGACTGAATTTGTATTTTTGCTGCCGCAGGCAGACAATATAATAAGCAGAAGGTATGCAAGATAGATTTTCTTCATTCCGGTTCTTTTTCTGATACTTCGTCGCGAAAATACTTCTTTTTGGTGTGAATAAAAAGAAATGCCCGACATATTTCTATGCCGGGCACGTTCTTTTCAATCTAACCTTTATTATTTGATGATATTCATAAAGTCAGTGTTAGTGAAGTATTTGGCGAATTCCAGGTCAGAAGCAGCCTTCTTTGCCAAAGCCGGTTCTTTTGCAATGGCATTCTTCAGACTGCTGGTTACCATAGATGTATTGTTGGTTCTTGCGCCAAGTACAGCCATCAGGTAGTCAGTATAAGCGTCTGGTCTTTCGATAGCAGCCAGTGTGTTCTTAGCCTTGTTGTAGTCCTTAGCCAGGATTTGTGCCAAAGCAGCGCTGTTAGTCTTAGTGTCGCCAAATGAGCTGACAGCCTTGTCGTACTGTCCTTGAGCAACATACAGATTACCCAATTCCTCGTTCAGTTCCTTAGAACCGGAAGCCTTGCTCAGATAGCTTTCTGCTGCTGTTCTGTCGCCCTTGGTCAAGGCAATCAGACCGAGATTCATGTTTGCTTCAGGAGCATCCTTGATGGAGAGAGCTTTCTTGAAGTAGCTTTCAGCCTTGTCAAGATCACCAGCCTGATAAGCCAGTTTACCTAAGTTGTTGTAAGCACGGAAATCGTTCGGGTAGATTTGAGTAGCTTTTGTGAAGATGGCTTCTTGCTTGGCAGCATCTTTAGTCAAGGTGGTGGCATACAGTAATTCTTCGATGTTCAGCTGCTTGGCATCGCTGTCGGCGAGGTTTGCGATTTCTTCGTCAGACTTACCGATGATTTCGTAGTTCAAAGTCAGGCGTGAACGACGCAGTTGCGGCAGGATTTCGTCAGCCAAAGTTTTATAAACAGAAGAGATGTTCTTGATTTCTTGTTCTCTTTGTTCAGGATCCTGATACATGGAAAGAACGCGAAGAATCAATTCTTTATCTTGGATGTTTGATTTGGATACCAGTTCCTGGAAGCCTTCCCAGTCCTGAGCCGTATACTTGGTGTCTACTGCTGCATCGATTTTTGCTTTCTTCAAATCTCTGTTGATGATTTTAGCCGTGTTGTCCTGGCGGTTCTCAGCCAGTGTAGTATTCAAGCCTACACCACCATCGGGAGAAGCGTATGCGGAGATTTCGATGTTGCTGATTTTCTTGTTTTCAGCTTCGTCTATGTTTTTCACTTCTTTGCCGAATTCTTTGGCAGTCTTCAATTCGCTGGCGCGTACGTTGGCTTGTTGAATCAAGAACATGATGTTGGCGTCATGCTTTTCTTTGATGATACGTTGGAAAGCGTCGTCACCATTGGCGGGGTTAGCGCTGCCCAATGTTTGTTCCAGCATCTCAGAAGTGGAGATTACACCATCAGCTACTTTTACAGCAGGGATAGTGACAGTCTTTTTGCCTACTGTAGCCTTGAATTCCAGATACAGTTCGGATTTGGCCATTTCCGGTACATAGTCGAAAGATGTCTTCATAGTGTAGCTGCCGCCCATCTTGTAAGAGATAGTCTGGTCGTTACCTTCTACTTTTTCGCCCTGGAACACAGCCGACTGGCCTTTAGCTTCGCCGCCATTCCATTTCAGCACAGGGGTCACTTCTACCACAGCCTTCTTGTTGAAGTACTTTTCGGGGAATTTTCCGTTGATTGTAGCGGGAACTTTACCACCCACAGCTTCCAGAACTTGAGGAGTTACGGTGAAATAATCTGATGACAATTCACCCATCTTTTTGCTGCACGATGTCATTAATGCAACAACCATTGCCATTAAAAACGGCAGATACAATTTCTTAGTCATTTTAGGTATAAATTAATTGTTTGTAATTGAAATTTGTCTATTCCATTTTAGTGTGCTGTTTGGGCATGGACACAACAACGCAAAGATATTAAATCCTATTACAGTTTGTTAACTCGCGCAGCAATTTTATCATAATTTAATGAATTTCCCGCTCTTTGCGGTACTTTATATTGCGGGGATGATGTTCTATGATTTCACTGCGCAATCTGTGCCGGTCAATATGTGTGTAAATTTCTGTTGTAGCGATAGATTCGTGACCCAGCATACTTTGTATGGCGCGCAGGTTGGCGCCTCCTTCAAGCAGGTGGGTGGCAAAGGAATGGCGGAAGGTGTGCGGACTGATGTTTTTGGTGATGCCGGCCTTCTTCGCCAGTTCCTTGATGAGATGGAATACCATGATGCGCGAGATATTTTTGCCCCAGCGTGCCAGGAATACATAGTCCTCGAAGTCCTTCTTGATTTTCCAGCCTTCATTGCGGTCCACGAACCAGTTCCTTATCTCCTTGATGGCACGGGACGATATGGGTACAAGGCGCTGTTTGCTGCCCTTACCTTCTACCTTGATGAAGCCTTCGTCGAAATACAAGTCGGAGATTTTCAGGTTGCACAGTTCCGATACCCGTAGGCCGCAACTGTATAGAGTCTCGAGGATGGCCCGGTTGCGTTGCCCCTCGTTTGTGCCTAGGTCAATGGCGGAGATGATGCGGTCTATCTCTTCCACTGTCAGTACTTCTGGAAGCTTGAATCCGATTTTGGGTCCCTCCAACAGTTCGCTGGGGTCTCCCTCCAGGTAGTCGGCCATGACGAGGAAATGGAAGAATGACTTGATGCCCGACAAGATGCGTGCCTGCGAGCGGGGATGGATGCCGATGTCGTGCAGTCCGGAGGCAAAATGCTGCAAGTCATCCAGGGTAGTGTCAAGGATAGCGATACCCTCTCCTTCCAGAAAGTGCAGCAGCTTCTGTAAGTCTGTTTGGTAAGCATCCACTGTATTGGGTGAGAGTGCTTTTTCCAGTTTCAGATACTGGTGGTACTTTCTGATTATCAGCGTTTGTTTCTCCTTATTCGTGGATTTTTCTTCTGATTTCATTTCTTTTTTCTACCTTTGCTTCGCGAAAATAGGCTGCATTTCAGCAAATTGCAAATAAATTTGCATCTGCTTTCGGTTTGCACTATCTTTGCACCGCAAAGGTATAAAAAATTGTGTTATGAGGATACAGATTATTAACGGCCCCAATATAAATCTCTTGGGCAAACGTGAACCTTCCATTTACGGTAGCGTTACTTTTGAAGACTACCTTGCCGAACTCCGTAAGAAATATGCGGATGTACAGATTGACTATTTCCAGTCCAACATTGAGGGAGAGCTGATAGACAAGATTCAGCAGGTAGGTTTTGATGTGGACGGCATCATTTTGAATGCGGGTGCTTACACTCATACGTCCATCGCTCTGCAAGATGCTATCCGTTCGGTCACTTCTCCGGTGATTGAGGTGCATATCTCTAATGTACATGCCCGCGAGGCTTTTCGTCATGTGTCCATGATTTCCTGCGCTTGCAAGGGTGTCATTCTCGGTTTCGGGCTGAACTCCTACCGTCTGGCCATGGAGGCATTAAAAGATTATTAAATAAAATAGGTATATAGATTATGTTATTGAAGCAAACGAAGATTGTCGCAACGATTTCTGACCAGCGCTGTGATGTTGATTTTATAAAGCAGTTGTTCGATGCAGGTATGAATGTTGTACGTATGAATACTGCACATCTTGGCCGTGAAGGTGCCGAGAAGTTGATTAACAATGTGCGTTCGGTTTCCAACCGCATCGCTATCCTGATGGATACGAAAGGACCGGAGGTCCGCACGACGGTTCTGGCTGAGCCCATTCCTTTCAAGGCGGGCGACCGCGTGAAGGTGGTAGGCAACCCGGAGCAGGAGACTACCCGTGAATGTATCTCGGTATCTTATCCCCATTTCGTCAAAGACTTGAATGTGGACGGCCATATCCTTATTGATGACGGTGACTTGGAGTTGGTTGTTGTAGAGAAGACCCCCGACTACCTGCTCTGCGAAGTACAGAATGAGGCTACTCTGGGCAGCCGCAAGAGCGTCAACGTTCCCGGCGTCCGCATCAATCTGCCTTCTCTGACTGAGAAGGACCGCACCAATATCCTTTATGCCATTGAGAAGAACATAGACTTCATTGCCCACTCCTTTGTGCGCAATAAGCAGGATATACTCGACATCAAGGCGATTCTTGACGCTCATAACAGCGATATCCGTATTGTTGCTAAGATTGAGAACCAGGAAGGCGTTGATAATATCGATGAAATCCTGGAAGTAGCCGACGGTGTGATGATAGCTCGCGGTGACCTCGGTATTGAAGTTCCGCAGGAACGTATTCCGGGCATCCAGCGTGTGCTCATCCGCAAGTGTATTCTTGCCAAGAAGCCGGTGATTGTTGCCACACAGATGCTTCATACCATGATTTCCAATCCGCGTCCCACCCGTGCGGAGGTAACGGACATTGCCAATGCCATCTATTATCGTACGGATGCCTTGATGTTGAGCGGTGAAACCGCCTATGGAAAGTATCCGGTAGAAGCGGTGAAGACGATGACCAAGATTGCCGCCCAAGCGGAGAAAGACAAGCTGTCTGACAACGATATCCGTATTCCGCTGGACGAGAACAGCAACGACGTGACTGCGTTCCTGGCCAAACAAGCGGTAAAGGCTACCACCAAACTGAAAATCCGTGCAATCATCACCGACAGTTACAGCGGCCGTACTGCCCGTAACCTTGCCGCTTTCCGTGGCAAATATCCGGTATTGGCCATCTGCTACAAGGAAAAGACCATGCGGCACCTTGCCCTTTCCTACGGTGTGGAAGCTATCTATATGCCCGAACTTGCCAACGGGCAGGAGTATTACTTTGCAGCCTTGCGCCGCTTGTTGAAGGAAGGCCGTTTATGTCCTACGGACATGGTGGGCTACCTGAGTAGCGGTAAGGAAGGCACACAGACCTCTTTCCTTGAAATCAATGTCGTAGAAGATGCCTTGAAGCATGCTGAAGATAGTGTGCTGCCTAACAGTAACAGATACTTGTAGGATAAGGGATTAAGGATAAGGGGTTAGGGATTAGCGGTTAATGATTAATTAATAATTGTGCGCAGAACTAACCCCTAACCCCTAATCCCTTATCCCTAACCTATAATCCATTAACAAAGTGACGATTGACGAATACATTTTGCAGCACATTGATGATGAGGGCGATTATCTGAAAGCGCTCTATCGCGACACGCATGTCAAGTTGCTATATCCCCGCATGGCTTCCGGACATTTGCAGGGGCGTATGCTCAAGATGTTTGTCCGGATGATTCGTCCCCGGCAGGTGCTGGAGATAGGGACTTATAGCGGATATTCCGCACTTTGCATAGCAGAAGGACTGCCAGAGGGCGGGATGCTGCATACGTTTGAAATCAACGACGAGCAGGAGGACTTCACCCGTCCGTGGCTGGAGAATTCCGATTACGCGGATAAAATCAGGTTCTACATCGGTGATGCTTTGGAGCTGGTACCGCAACTGGACCTCACTTTCGACCTTGCCTTTATTGACGGAGATAAGCGTAAATACATAGAGTATTATGAAATGGTGCTCGCCCGCCTTTCCGGCGGTGGATATATCATTGCCGACAATACCTTGTGGGATGGCCATGTGCTGGAAGAACAACCCCATCGCACAGACCTGCAAACAATCAGTATCAAAGCCTTCAATGATTTGGTGGCGCGGGATGCGCGTGTGGAGAAAGTCATTCTTCCCCTGCGTGACGGATTGACGATTATCCGTAAGAAGTAACTGTTTTTTTATCTTTTTCTCAGCAGCCGCTTGCTGAGGTATCTCACCGGATGCCATACGGACAAGAAGCCTACAGTGATGACCGTTAAGAATACCAGAATAATATCCGTGGCATGTACACTTACCGGATAAGCGTCCACTACAAAACTTCCATTGCCTCCCCCCAATGAAATCAACCCGAAACGTTGCTGCAGAAAGCACAGCAACAATCCTAAAACGATGCCGGAGAGGGCGCCGAATACAGAAATCATCCTGCCTTCGAACAAGAAGATGCGCGCTATAAGCCGGTCATCGGCACCCAGGTTGCGCAGTGTCTCCACGTCCTCCCGTTTGTCCAGTATCAGCATGGACAGCGAACCGATGACATTGAAGCATGCGATACCCAGAATGAAGGTGAGGAAGAGATAAGAGATGAGTTTCTCTATTTCCATGATGCGGAAAACATCGGCCTGCTGCTCGTAGCGGTTCTGTACAATGAACCGGTCGCCGAGAATGCCTGCTATTTTCTTTTGTACGGAGCCGATGTTGGAACCGGGTTTCAGTTTCATCTCGATGGCAGAGACTTCCGTGTCATAATTAAACAGACGGCGGGCAAAGTCGAGTGACGTCAGTATGTAGCGTGAATCGTATTTTTGCTGGTTGACGGCAAAGATGGCGCCGGGCGAGAAGAGATACTCCCGGTTGAAAGCCGCAGTGGGGTTGGCTATGTTTACCCGTACGTTCCGTTTGGGGGCATAGACCTGCAACGGGTCCACGAACTGAATGCCGGTGCCCAACTCGGATATAAGTTCCACACCCAGAAAACCATAGTCCACCATCGAGTCGCTCAGTAGGAACTTTCCCGTCCCATAGAGCAAGCTGTCGATGGATGTAAGCTGTTCGAAATTGTCCTCCACTCCCTTGATGACGGCCATTGCCTGGCGGTCCTTGTACTGCACCATGGCATTCTCTTCCAGTGTTTCCGTCCACACGTCAATCTCGGACAGGGCGTGTACTTGCCGGATGCACGCTTCGTGCGGGTCGAAAACCTTACCTTCGCGGACGGTGATTTTCAGTTCCGGGTCGAAGGCTGTGAAAAAGCCTGCCACCATGTCCTGAAAACCGTTGAACACGGACAAGGTGCATACCAACGCCAACGTAGCCAATGCCACTCCACACACCGAAATACCGGAGATGATATTAATGGCATTGTGTTTCTTCTTGGAGAAGAGGTAGCGGCGGGCTATAAAGAAGGGAAGGGACATTATTTCAACAGTTCATCAATTCGTTCCAGATAGTCCAGTGAGTCGTCTACGAAGAACTTCAGTTCGGGGATAATGCGTAGTTGGTGGCGTACGCGGGTACCCAGTTCAAAGCGTATGGATTTCATGTTTCCGTTGATGTTCTTGACTATTTCTTCGCTTTTCTCCGAGGGGAATATACTGAGATAAGCGCGCGCCACGCTCATGTCGGGGCTGATGCGTACGGCACTGACGGAAATCAGTATGCCGGGCATGGACTTGGTTTGCAACAAGAAGATATCACTCAGTTCCTTCTGCAGGAGACGGGCTATTTTATTTTGTCTGGTAGTTTCCATACTGTTCATTTTTTTATGCTGGGGTGCAGCCTGTTTTCACGTTAGCAAAGTTACTGAAATATATCGTTCTGCCGACTGTTTATAGCTTTTTTTTCATTCTTTTCCCTATTGTAGGGTTCATTCTTTTCCGTTCTGTCGATGAGATATGCCTTTTCGTAGATTCTATTTGTTGTTCTTGTTATGCTTCCCTAACTTTGATGTCAGTTCGGAGAACTGCTGATGATGAGTGAAGAAGGAAGAGAACCATTCCGTTATAGAAGAGACTCTCTCTAAATAGCGTTTTTTCATGTATTATTGACTTGAACCGTTTTTACCCGGGAGGGTAGAAACGGTTTTTTTGCGCATCTGACCGGGCTTTCTTGTCTCTTGCATAGGCTTCCGTTGTGTGCTACATAGGCTTCTGTTGTGTTTTGCACGGTGGTTTGTCTTGAGAAGCCTTTGGGTTTATCATGTGCGCACGGCTGTGGTACGCCTTTTCCACAGTCGTGAAGAAGACGTGCCACAGCTGTGAAGAATATGCTTCACAGCCGTGGTTTTTCATCAATATATAGGGGTTGACAGAACAGACATAAGGGAATGACAGAACAAACATGAGGGGATAACGGAACGGACATAAGCACTCGACGCATTCCGTATCAGGGTATGAATAGCGGAATGCGTCGAGTGCTTGTGGGGGAATGATATGATATTTTTTTATGCCTTTACATACTTCCTTTTGGCTATCAGCACTGCCACGATGATACCTATCACCAGCAGTGCCAGTGCTCCGTAGGCGATGCCTTCCGTCACGTGTAGGCTGGTGGGGTCAAAGCGCATTTCGATGGTGTGCTGTCCGGCAGGAACATACATTGTGCGCAGGATATAGTCGGCGCGTGCCAGTTCGGCAGGCTGTCCGTCGATGGTTACGTGCCAGCCGTCCGGATAATAGATTTCGGAGAATACGGCAATACCGTCTTGGGCATTGTTCGTTTCGTACGTCAGGCGGTTAGGTGCGTAACTTGTCAGGCGGATGCTGGAGAGGCTGTCTTTATAACTTTCCGTGGTACCTTTCAGTACATCCTTGAAGCGGGCATCCACTACGGCTGTCTCTGTGGGTATGATGCTGTCCAGGGCGTCAATCTCTTCGTTGGCGTTGTTCACATACTGCACCTTGTTTACAAACCATGCATTGCCGTAGGCGTGCGGGTTGAGGATGGGAACGGTTTGTCTTTGCTGTCCTGCAGGGAAGATGAAGTATTTGGTGTTCAGCATGTTCAGTACGCGGAACTTATTGGCATCCACGCTGTCCATCTCACCTCCGGCGGTAGCAATGGCCTTGTAGGCCGCCTGCATTTCGGGAGAGATGTGATGCTCTATCATTTCCTGGTAGCGGCGCAGCTTGGCCGGGTGATAACCGCCGACGCTTTTGTGCCAGTAGGAGGTGTTGTTGTCATCGAAGGTGCTGGTGGCAAAGTTCAATACACGATAGTCCAAGCTGGTATCTTGCAGTATCAGCTCGTCTGTATTCGTCTTGGTGAAGGTTTCCGTACGGATGGAGTGGGGCACGAACTGGGCATCATTCAGATAGCGCTTGTTGACCCCCCACATATCTGCCAGGCAGAGTATGGTGATACCTGCAATGGTCAGCGAGCTGCGCAGCTTGCCGCTTGCATAGAGCCAGAGCAGGCTGCAGCCGATGCCTATGATGATGAAGCTACGCAGGGCGTCGCTGCTGACGAGTTCGGCACGCATCTCTCCCAAGTTGGCAAGGATGCCGGAGAGTTCGTTGGCGGGTATCATCTGCTGGTTGACGGCATTCTGCAGCATCTGTGCCTCTTGGGCGGGCACGTAGCCGGAGCCGATGCTGCCCGGGGCAATGGCAAGCAGCAGGGCGATGCCTGCAGTGAGCAGCAGGCTGATGCCGAGGGGCTTCTTTTCCTGTTTTAAGATTTCCGGCTCTTCGAGCAGGCGTTTCAGGGCAAAGATAGCCAGCAAAGGTATCGTGAACTCTGCTATGACAAGGATGGAGGACACGGCGCGGAACTTGTTGTACAACGGGACGTAATCGATGAAGAAATCCGTCAGCGGCATGAAGTTCTTGCCCCAGGACAAGACGATGGAGAAGAAGGTGGCTCCTATCAATGCCCACTTCAACGGTCCTTTCACGATGAAGCATCCCAGTACGAACAGAAACAAGACGAATGCTCCGACGTAGACGGGACCCGACGTCATGGGCTGGGTACCGAAATATTGTGTCAGTGAGCCGTACAGACTGCTGTACATCGGGTTTGCCTTGCTCATGGCAGTTTCACTCTGGCTGAGGGCGGCAGATGCTCCGCCTTTGAAGTTGGGCACCAGCAGAGTCAGTGTTTCGTCGATGCCGTAGCTCCACTGGGTGATGTAGTCGCGGTCCAGCCCGCTACTGGTCTGCTTGGCAGCGTCGCCGGTCTGCACCAGTTCGCTTTTGCCGCGCATGGTTTCTTTGCTGTAGGCATAGGTGTGATAGAGGTTGGATACGTTGGCGGCTATGCCGACGAGGGCTGCCACAATCAGTACGGCACTTGCCTTGAAGAACTGGGGCAATGTCTTGGTACGCCATGCTTTCTCGAAGTAGGCTCCCACAAAGAAAAGGATGACGAAGAAGAAGTAATAGGACATCTGCACGTGGTTCGAGGTGATTTGCAGGGCCACGAACAAGGCGGTGAGGATGCCTCCCCACAGCAGTTTCCCACGATAGGCGAGCACAATGCCTGCTATGGTGGGCGGCACGTAGGCAAGGGTGATGAACTTCCAGATGTGTCCGGCAGATATCAGGATGAAGAAATAGGACGAGAATGCCCACATGATACCGCCCAGTCCGGCCAGCCAGACCGGTATGCCGAAGACGCGCAGCAGGATGTAGAAGCCGAGCATCAGCATGAATGTGAGGCACACATAGTCGGGCAGGAAGAGTTGGTAGGCTTTCTGTACCCACTGCAGTGACTTGGTGGAGTCATACGAAGGGGCTATCTGATACATGGGCATACCGCCGAACAGCGAGTTTGTCCAACGGCTGCGTTCGCCCGTCTGTTCGTAATACTCCTTGACTTCTTGTCCTGCCCCTGCTCCTGCAGCCGTGTCGTGCTGAAAGAGAATACGGTTTTCTATATCCGCCGGGAAGAAGTAGGCGAAGGAAAGGAGGACGAATGCCAAGATGGCAATAAGGTCGGGAAGAAGCTTCTTCATGAGTTATAAGTTATGAGTTATCAATTAATCAATTGTGGGGCAAAGATAGTGCAAACCGAATACAGAACTTTCATGCTTGCGTGAAAAAGTTTTGTTGAGGTGCAGCCTATCTTCGCTTTTGTGGCAAAGATACATAAATGCAGATTGTTATTGTCACGTTATCGGCAGAATGTTGTACCTTTGCCTTTCCAAAAAAAGATTAAAGTGCTTTAATGGTAATATGCAAGCTTAAATTATTATAGATATGACAATAGGGATAATCAGTGCAATGGACAGCGAACACCGCCGGTTGGTGGAGCGCTTGCAGGATAAGAATACGTCGGGCGATGGTAGTTTCCGCTATGTGGAAGGTACATTGGGCGGTAACCATGTAATCTTGACGCAATGTGGTATCGGTAAGGTGAGTGCAGCGGTAGGAGCTTCGGAACTGATACGGCGCTTTTCTCCGAACTGCATCGTCAGCACCGGTGTGGCGGCAAGCCAACGTCTGGTGTATCACGACGTCTGGTGCGGCGACGGTAACGAGTACGGACAAGTGCAAGGTTTTCCCGCCTCTTACGAGGGATGTTCCTCTCTGTTGAAACATGCCTTGTCGCTGAACGAAGCCGGAATGGAAAGCCGCATCCACAGCGGACTTGTTTGTACCGGCGACCAGTTCATCACCAACCGTACGGAGCTGGATACCATCAAGCAACGTTTCCCCGACGGTCTTGCCGTTGATATGGAGTCTGCTGCCATTGCGCAGACTTGCTATCTGTACAATGTTCCTTTTCTCAGCTTCCGCATCATCAGCGACACACCCGGAGTAGAGGACCATGCTTCGCAGTATGCCGATTTCTGGGGAACCATGGCAGAGCGTTCGTTCCTCACGATATGGACCTTCCTCTCCACCCTTCCCAGCAATTTATAACTCATAACTTATAACTCATAACTCATGAAGAAGATTCCTAGTTTTACAATCGACCACATCCGCTTGTTGCGCGGCATTTACATATCCCGCCAGGATGAAGTGAACGGAGAAACAGTCACTACTTTCGACATCCGTATGAAAGAGCCCAATCGCGAGCCTGCTTTGGGACAAGGTGCTCTGCATACTATCGAACATCTTGCCGCCACCTACCTGCGCAATGACCCGCAGTGGCAGGACAAAATTATCTATTGGGGTCCCATGGGCTGCCTCACCGGCAATTATCTGCTGATGAAAGGCGACTTGAAACCACAGGACATACTGGCACTGATGCAGGATACCTTCCGTTTTGTTGCCGAGTATGAAGGTGAAGTTCCCGGTGCCGCTCCGCAAGATTGCGGCAACTACCTGCTCCACGACCTGCCAATGGCTAAGTGGGAGTCTGCCAAATACCTGCATGAGGTATTGGAACAGATGAAAGAGGAGAATATGAAGTATCCGGAAAAAGAAGAAAAATAAGGGGGTTAGCGATTAGGGATTAAGGATGGGTTTATGCCTATATTAAAGTCTATGCGGCCCCAAATAATCCCTAATCGCTAACCCCTTATCTCTTATCCTTTATTATTACACAATCTCAATCCCCTGCTCCTTGCAAAGTTGCAATCCCAGATCTTTCAGCTTGAATTTCTGTATCTTGCCACTTCCCGTCATGGGGAATTCTTTGATGAAGAAGATATACTTGGGTATCTTGTAGCGGGATATTTTGCCGATGCAGAAGTCTCGTACATCCGATTCGTGCATATCCACTCCTTCGTGCAGGATGATGAAAGCGCCTACGGCTTCACCGTACTTCTTAGAGGGAATACCGGCTACCTGCACGTCTTTTACGCCTTCCAGTTGATAGAGGAACTCTTCTATCTCGCGGGGATAGATATTCTCACCACCGCGGATAATCATGTCCTTGATGCGTCCTGTGATGCGGTAATTGCCGTCCTCGTCCTTCACTCCAAGGTCTCCCGAGTGCAGGAAACCGTTCTCGTCAATGACTTCGGCCGTGGCTTCCGGGTTTTTGTAGTAACCCTTCATGGTGTTGTATCCGCGGTTGCACATTTCACCTTGTACGCCTACGGGACACTCTTCTCCGGTTTCGGGGTCGATAACCTTTACTTCCGTATGTTCAAAGTCGTGTCCTACGGTATTGCAACGTACGTCGAACGGGTCGTCTATCCGGGTGGCGGTCATTCCGGGAGCAGCTTCGGTCAGCCCGTAAACGCTGGTTACCTTCATGTACATTTTCTCTTCCACCTGCTTCATCAGCTCTACCGGGCAGAGGGAACCTGCCATGATACCCGTACGGAGGCTGGACATGTCGAACATGTCGAACATCGGATGGTTCAGTTCGGCAATGAACATGGTGGGTACGCCGTAAAGTGCCGTGCAGCGCTCCTTGTGGATAGAGGCGAGCACTACCAGTGGGTTGAAGCGTTCCACCATTACTTCCGTACAGCCGTGTGTCAGGCAGTTCATGGTGGCAAGTACCACGCCAAAGCAGTGGAACAATGGTACGCAGACGCAGAGCTTGTCATCGGCGGTAAACTTCATGTGCTCACCGGTAAGGAAACCGTTGTTGGCAATGTTGTAGTGGGTAAGCATGACGCCTTTCGGGAATCCCGTAGTGCCGGAGGTGTATTGCATGTTCACTACATCGTGGCAAGTGACCTGACTTTTGAGCTCATTCAGGCGACTGTCTTCTATATTGTCGCCCAAGAGAAGTATTTCGGCCGTGTTGTACATGCCCCGGTGCTTCTCCTGCCCCACGTAGATGACGTTTTTCATATAAGGGAAACGTTCGCTTTTCAAGTGTCCGCGTTGGCAAGTCTTCAGTTCCGGAAGCATGGTATAGGTCATCTGCACAAAGTCACTGTCCTTTTCGCCATTGACGATGCAGAGGGTATGCATGTCGGAGTTCTGGCAGAGATATTCCAGCTCGGACTGTTTGTAGTTGGTGTTTACCGTTACGTAGACGGCACCTATCTTGGCGCAAGCGTATAATAGAGTCAGCCAGTCGGGTACGTTAGCTGCCCAGATACCTACGTGTGTTCCTCGTTCCACGCCGATGGCGATAAGCCCTTTGGCCATGTCGTCCACCCGGCGGTTGAACTGGCTCCAGGTGAAACGCAGGTTGCGGTCGGAGTAAACGATATATTCTTTGTCTGGTGTTGTTTCGGCCCAATGTTCCAACCATTGGCCGAGGGTGCGTTCGTATAACATGATGTGGAAGTTGAAAGTGGAAAGGTGAAAATAGAAAGTATTTATCATTTTCCATTTTCACCTTTCAATTTTCCATTAATTTAAATTGGTGTATAAACTACTGCAAGTATCTTGGCTGCCTGCCCTTCATAGGCGTGTACGTGGTGCGGAACGATGGAATCGTAATAGATGCTGTCACCTTCTTCGAGCAGGTAGGTGTTTTTGCCGTAACTGATTTCCATGGTCCCTTCCATCACCATGATGAATTCTTCGCCTTCGTGTGAGGAGAGTACAAAGTCACTGTCGTCCGTAGCGGCCACATCAATGATAAACGGCTCCATATGGCGGTCGGCTTTGGATTTGGAGAGTGAATGATACTCCATATGCTTGCGGCTGTGGATGGCATTGTTGGAGAAACTGATACTGTTCTGCGACTCGTCCTTACGGCAGACCACGGGACCGTTCTCATCCTGGTCGTCAAGAAAAGTTCCCAAACGTACACCCAGCACACGAGCTATCTTGATGAGGGGAGCCAGTGACGGGAGGTCGATGTTGTTTTCTATACGTTCAATCTGTTCGATAGCAAGTCCCGAACGCTGTGCCAGTTCTTCCATACTGATGGATTGGCTTTCACGGAGTGATTTTATTTTTTCTCCTACGATTTTGCTGGTATCCATAATGATAGTATTTTCTGTCTAAAGGTTATAATTTATAGCTGTTAAACCGCAAAAATAAGAGAAACTTTTACTTGATGCAACATTCTGAGGGAAAATATTGCTGAAATATCTCCGGTGGTCGGCTTATTTGTATAATATTCTTCTGTTCTGTTTCTCTTTCTTCCCCAAAGTTCTGTTTATAGCCGCTTCAAGTCTTGTTCCGATACGTGCTTTCCTTTGTACGCTTTGCCTGCTGCATTGAAACGATAGCTTAGGTTCAGGGAGAAGCTGCGCGAGTCCGGGTTTGCCTTTTTCGTATAGGTCAGCCGGGGACCGAACAGCATGAAGGAGCCATACCGGGAATTCCACAGGTCATTGGCTTGCAGTCCGAGCGTCAGCCTTTTGTTGAAGAATGTTTTGCGGATGCCAGCGTCTATGCCCCAATAGGAACGTTGCAGCATGGCGCCGAAGTTGCCTTCGCTCTGGTAGTCGGCATCAAGGGAGAGAATCCACTCGTCCGGAAGCTGGAGACTGTTTTGCAGAAAGAGGTAAATGCTGCCGCGGTTCATATTCTTGCTACTGCCTTGATTGGTGACTTTGAAGAACGGTTGGGCGAAGTAGATGCCGAGCTCCGGTTTCCAGATGCCGACGGTGGGTGACAGATGGGCAGAGGCGGTGAGATACTGCATCCGTTTGAAATTTCCGGTAGTGAAGATGACAACATCCGGATTGTCCTCGTATTCTTTGGTCATGAAGGCAATGGCATTGCGGCGGTATTGGTAGTTAAGTCCGAATTGTACCCACTTGTAAAGGGCCGTGAACTGCAGGTCGTGGTTGGTTTCGGGGGTGAGCAGTGGGTTTCCGCCTTCGTAGATGAAACGGTTGTTATAACTCAGTGTGCTACGTAGCTGGAAGAAGCTGGGGCGGTTGCTTTTGGCTGTATAGCTGAGATTGGCTTGGGCTTTGCCGAGAGGAAAGTCTACCGATAGGTTGGGGCACCAGTCATTGTAAGTACGACTTTGACCGGACACGTACTTTTCCTGCTCCCAATAGTCGGAGACGGCATGCTCGAAGCGCAGTCCTGCAAGAAGGCTGATTTTTCCTAATGTCAGTGAGTATTCGGCAAAGACGGCGGACTTGCTTTCGTCGATTCGACTGTCTGTATCGGGAAGTATGTGCTGCCGGTTCAGGAAATTGTCATTTCGCCGGATGAAGGTGTAATCGGCACCGGTCTTCAGTTCACCTTTCCAAAGGGGATGGGTCAGAATCAACTTGGCGGCATAAAGGCGGTTGTCGGCGTGGTTGAAAGAGCTGATGTCGCGATTGCCTTCGGTCTGGCTTTCTTCTTTAGCCTCCTGGTGATTATAACTTTTTCCGTATACCAGGTCGGTGTTGAAGTTTATGTGGAGTTGCTTTATGCTGCCCTGATAGTAGGCATTCAGCTGGTGCCGGTTGGTTTGCTGCAAGTTTTGGGAGGAATGTATGGTATGATCGGCCAATTCTTCATTTGCCCGGACGGTATATGCCGAATGGTCACTGCTGTGATAATCGGGGGTACGATGAAACTCATAGGAGGCACCGAGGCTGTGTTGGGGGGTGAAGTCGTAACTGGCGCTTGCTTTTCCTCCGGCAAGTAGTCCCTTATTATATAAGTGAACCCGGTTATTTACATCCCATTGTATTTCGGACGGTATCTGGTAGCGAACCTCCTGGTGGCGTTTTCTGTTTTCATAATTGGTGTACAGCATGCCCAGCAGGGACAGTCCTTTCTTCTGATAATTCAGATTGACTTGTCCGTAATGGCTGTTGCGTCTCCGTTGGGTGATTCCTGCACGGAAATTACCGCCAAAACTGTCTCTTTTGTTACGTACGGTGCGTATGCGTACAACGGCTTTAACGGTAGCATCGTACTCTGCACCCGGGTTGGTGATGAGCTCCACTTTTTCAATATCGGCGGCAGAGAGGCGTTGCAGCTCGGAGTTGTCTTGTAGAAGGCGGTTGTCTATATAGATGACCGGTGTCCCTTTGCCAAAAACGGTATACCCCTCATCAGAGGAGCGTAGTCCGGGGATATGTTTCAATACGTCGTTGGCATCATTCAAGGATGCGAGCAGGGTTTGCCGTACGCTTGTCTCCAACTTTCCGCCCTTTAGTCGGAAAACGGGGCGGGCGGCGGTGATGACGGTTTCCGCAAGTAGCACGGCATCGGTTTGCAATATCCAGTTGTGGGTACTCCCGGTGGGGCAAGGCTGGCAAAGGGCTTTGTAACCGATGGAAGAAACTTGTAGTAGATAGTTTCCGGGAGCGGGAGGGAGAAGTTCAAAACTACCGTCGCTTCGGCTACACGTTCCTTGTATGAAGGTGGAATCTTCGGAAAGGAGGGCGATGTTGGCAAACTTTATCGGTTGCTTTTCCTCTGTGAGAATTTTACCTCGGATGGAGGGTGTTGCCGGGCTGGTTTGTGCTTTTGTTGTCGTGACGCTCATTAGGAGCAGGGCAAGAATACATATTATCTGTTTCATGTTCCGGTTGTTGTTTGATTTCGGGACACGAAGGTATCCGCTTTCTGCCGGGATGGAAGAAACAAAAAGCGGATAGTTGTCTGACATTTGCCTGACAATAGACTGACAATACTTTCTTTTGTCCTTTTAAAGGGGGAAGATGATTACTTTTCTGTATCCATCTCTCCGGTGAACGAGATGGACTGTTTGTTCATGGGTTGCACATGGATACTGGTAGAACCATCGGGAAAGATGGTGAGGCGGTACTCATAATTGTCTTCATCACTACGGGTCTTGAAGTCTATTTGGATTTTGCCTTTTTTGAGTGCTCTGGTTGTGTATCCGGTGATGGATGCATTGAAATTCAGGCTCTTGCCTCCTCCATACGGAGCATTGTAGGCCACTCCAAAGTAAGGCAGGTAAGAGAAAACGGAGTCGTTTCTGATTTCCAGTGTGTAGTTGGTGGTCAAGTTACGGCTACCGCCTCTCATCGGTTGCATCCGATCTACGTTGATTTTGTATTGTTTAGCAGCAATAGCTTCTTTTACAGCACGTTCAGTGCGCTCTTTCTTTTCGTTACGGTTTTGGGCGGTTGTCGGCATTGCGACAGTCAGGCAGATTAGCCCTAATAGGATAAGTTTGTTAGTCTTCATGATTCTATAATGTTTAGGTTTTTATTTCCAGTCCGTAGGCGCGGCCACGATCTGTTGTTATTCTGAGGTTGCTGTTATCCTCGACAATGGGCTTCAGACGCCGTATCAATGTGTAAAGCGTTTCGTCTGCATTGTCTTTTCCCGGCCATAGCGATTGGCAGATGTCGGATTTGAAAAGTAGGTGTGAGGAAGAAAGGTAGAACATCTCCATCAGTGTGTACTGCATGGGGGTGAGTTTTAGCTTTTCCTGCTGTTCGTTATAGAAGCAGGCTTCCTGGAGGGAAAGCGAAAGGTTGCCGAAGGTAATGAAGTTTTCTTGTTGCTGCCCGTTACTGGCATTAGTCTTTGTGCGCCGACGGAAATAGAAAAAGGTGAATCCTCCCCACAGCAGGGCGGCCAATAGCAATGTTGCCGGAATTGTCTGCTTGGATAAGCTGAACAGCATGGTAGCTGAGCAACGGGCATATCCCCGGAAGGAAAGTGTCAGTCCAGATGCATCGGCTGTGGTGGAGAGCCATACCAATGTGTCGCTGGCAAGACATCCGGCAGGAATCTCATTGAATACGGTGGCGGGAGAGTTCTTTTTCAGTATATGCAGCGAAAGGGTAGAGACATCTTTCAATCCGGTGATGGACAATGCTTCGGTAAAGGCTCTGTGGGAACCGTTTACAGAAACGGGGGCACCTATCACTTCTTGTAGTTTGGCATAAGTCTGGATTGTGTCCGCATTCAACCATAATCCCTTGTTCTGCAATACTGTGCGTTGCAGTGCCTGGTTCAGGTCAGAGACCACACGTTGTTCTGCCTGCGAATAGCTGCGATAACCGAAGCCGAATGATAGCAGTATCAATAGAAAAGTGATTGCTATCGAAAGATTTGCTGCTGATACTTTTCTTTTCATGGATACAAAATTAGGTATAAATCGGATTATAAACAAAAAAGGAAGTTTCCTTTTGGAAAACTTCCTTTTTTGATGGTTTTGCCGCAAGTAGATTACTTACGCAAGCCGAGTTCTTTGACGATAGCACGATATCTGGTGATGTCGCGGTCCTTCAGATAAGTCAGCAACGCACGGCGTTTACCTACCAACATAGTCAAAGCTCTTTCTGTACTATAATCCTTTCTGTTGAGCTTAAGGTGCTCAGTCAGACGAGCAATACGGTAGGAAAACAAAGCTATCTGAGCCTCAGCTGAGCCAGTATCAGTGTTAGACTTTCCGTACTTGCCGAAGATTTCTTGCTTTTTAGCAGCGT
>OHEK01000214.1_pt1 | contig 23214 bp, 21 predicted proteins | sample 1567301 | NCBI WGS metagenome assembly OHEK01 (sample SAMEA3879554, study PRJEB24766) | human gut metagenome | biome: human-associated habitat; feature: feces | place: USA | collected 1985/1987
CCGTAGCCGAGCGACAGCTCCACGTCTTTGCCCTGCTGTTCCTCGAAAGGCATACAATAACCGCTATCGGATTGCAGGATCATTTCTTCTGTATATTTCATGCTGTTTACCTATTGATTCATATCCCTATCTTCTCATCCCTCCGCCATGCGTCTGTTCCTCTGCCGGAAGTTCGGGCGTCCGGGTGCGCTGCACGTTTTCTGTCTCCGGCGTTCGGAAGACACCCGCATTGTTGCCGATGAGCATCATGCCGAGGAATGCGCCGGCAATCTTGCCGCCGCAACCAGCCCGGCAATACTCAGCCCCGACACGTTGCCGCTGCCGAGGTTACGGAAAAAGTTGCCGAACATATCAAGGCCTCCGCCACCGGAGGCTTGGCGCAAAAAGTTCGACACACCGTTCAGCTTGTTGTCGATGCCGGTTACCGCACCGCTGACCGAACTGACGGCTTCCCCGGCCTTGCCCGTCAGTTCACGCACACCGTCAGCCGTCTCCGCGAGGGTATTCGTTGCCGGTTCGCCGATGACCGCATCGCTCACGATACGCACCACGCTTTTGTCGGTGGTCAGCTTCTCCCAGCCCACATAACCGACCGCACCGCCGATGGTCGCCGTCTTGACGGCCTGACCCGCACCACGCAAGGTTTGCGAGGGGTGCAAAGCCGCATTGCCCATTTTCTTGCCGGTAGCCGCCGTAGCCGTCCCGACACCTTTCATGGCCTTGCCGCCATATTTCAATATTGAATCCCAAACTCCCATACGTTATCTGTTTTTAAGGTCTTACATTTTTTCCTATCTGCCGCCAGCGTCGCTTGGCAGCTTCCACGATGTCCCGCTTGTCGGCCGTCGGACGTGCCCCTTCGTTGATTTCACGCCAGATGTCGCCCATCGTCGTGTACTTCACCGCCTTGGTCAGCCGTTGCAGCTTCTTGTTCATCAGCTTGAGCTTCGGACGGATGCCGAAGACGATTTCCATGCGCTCCTTCTCCGTCATCTTGTTGTCCGAAAGGCACGCCATGCGGATGTCATTCACAATCTCCACGCTGTTCATGATCAGTTCCCGGTAAATCCGGTTCCGTTGCGTGGAGAGGGCGACGGCCAGCGCATTGGGACTGTTACGGCTCACCTGTCTGGTAAAGTCACCCATATTGTCCGTCAGCTTCGATATTTCGTGGTAGAAACCGTATATCTGCGCCGCGTAGCAGACTATCGACCGGAAAGAGTCCAGATAGTTGTTGAACTCCCGTTGCAGGTCGGTCGTGGCTTTCACTTCCTCTTTCGTCCACAGGTGTCCGGTGGTCTGTATCAGCATGACCTTCTCCTGGTTCTTCAGCTCCTTTTCCGCCTTGTCGGTATAGAGCAGAATCATCCCGGCAAGCACGGGGTCGTTCTGCGCCCATGTCTTGTTAATACCGATGCACAACAATAAGATGCCTATCCAAATCGTCCGTTTCATTGTCAGTTCCGTTTTTATCGTGCGAGGACGGCAGCCCTGCGCCAACGGGACATGGCCATCCGTGCCGCCTCTCCGTTGTTGCGGTCGAGCATCCCGGCCGTCACGTTGTTCCACACGTCATTGAGGGTATAGTACCGTATGCTCAGGTAGAGCAGGTGCAGCTTCCGGCTGAAAGCCGAAAGTTTGTCGTTCAATGCCCACAGGGTCTTGCTGCGTTCCGCTCCCGTGAGCATATTCTCATGGCCGCCCTTGGCTACCGCGTCATTCAGGAGCGTGAAGACCGATACCAGTTCCGTTGCCGTCTCGATATACAGGTTGTTCATGCTCATGGAGGCGACGATGCCCTGCGGATTGTTCCTGATAGCCTTGCCTAATTTCCCCAACGTAAGGAAGATTCTCACCCCGTCGTTATAGAGGTGGGTGCAGGCTTTCAGTGATGAAGCATAGCCGCTTGCCGTCTTGAGATAGCTGTTATATTGCTTCTCCCATTTGTGAATGCGGTTGAACTCGGCGGCGATGCTGTTCTGCAGCATCGCTGTCTTCGTTTGGCCGTTTATCTGTTTCTCTATCTGGTCATTGATGACTTCGTTGCCCTCGGCCAACGCCATCCATTCCAACGGATTGGACGCCGTGATTTGGGCTTTTGCCCAGTGTGGCATCAGGCAGAGGGCAAAAATGACCAGACTAATGATTCGTGATTTCATATATTCCCTTTTTTCGTTTGTTATACTCGACCCGTTCCCGGATAAGCGTTACCGCATCGAAGTCGTATTCAATACCTACCAAATCAAGCCGGGGTGTATTCCTGTCCGTCGAGAAGATGCGTACCGTCTTCAATCCGCAAAGCTGTTGCATGAGGCTTTGGTGTTCCACAAAGTCCACGATGCGGTATTGCTCCATGTAGTCCGTCTTCCGGGACAGCACCCCATGCTGGCTGATAAGCTGCTCGCAACCGATATGGTAGCGTGTCCGGCGCAGATAGATGAAACGGTACAGCAATGCCAAAGAGAGCAAGGTGGCGACCGGTACGGCAAGAGCCGTCAGAGGCAGCCCCTCCATACCTCCGTACACCCATGCCGCACAACACAGCACGATTGCGGGCAGCTCGTCGATAAAGAACTGTCCGGCGTGCGGTTGCAGCACGATACTTTGGAAATGTCCTGTAGGTGCATCGGTCATCATCGGCGAAAGTGTGTTTGTTGTTCCTCTTCCGGTGACTGTTCTCTCGCCTGTGTCTCATCGACCGTCTCTTCCCGTTTCAGCTCGGCCAAAAGCTGTTCGTTCCAGTCCTTGCTGGGATAGGTCGGCTGTTCACGGACAAAAGAGGTATCGTTTTCCCTGTCCAAGCCGAGGAACTCCCGCAGCCCTTCCCGAAATTCCCGGTAATGACCGTTCATGATATCCGTCTGCTCCCGTATGTCGTCCGGGTGGCACAAACCGCTCGACCGCATCGACATGGCTTCTTCCCACGCGGATTCATATTTGCCGTAACTCGACCGCAAAGCGTCGGGCAACAGTTCAATGTCGCCTTCATCGAGATTCTTGCCGTCAGCGACGGAATCCAGATAAGGCTTCCGCTCCGGTGTCTCCTCGATGGTGGAACGGACAGCCCGGTACATCTCCTGTTGCAGATTCTTGGCAAACTCGATTCCCGCAAGGTCGGTATCAAAACAGATATGCTGCCGGGCAGGAAGTGTAAGTGCGAGAACACCCCGCATCTGTTCCACCGTCGGGTTGCCGCCGGTAGATACGAAGACCGCTTTCCGCAAATCCTTGTTGTTTACCTGATGAAGCTGGTAATAGGCCATCGCATCGTAGGCACTCTCGAACCAGTAGATATGCCTGGCATTCGCAAGAGGCGTTTGGGCTGGGCTGGCAATCCATAGCCCTTGGCTCGAATTGCTCCCTTCCGCCTTTCCTTTATAACTGCCGCTGCCGTCCATGCGGGGGCGGCCTCGCTCTTCCAGACCGACAACCTGCCCCGTATCTTTCGGAACGGTCAGCGGAAAGGCGAGGTTGGTGTATTTCATGCCGTCCTCACGATGCTTTGTCGCCAGACAGAAATTCCGGTGGAAGGCGTATTGCGTGTAAAGGTCGATTCCACGATGCTTGAAAAACGGATAGAACTTCTTTTGTGTCGCCCGATCCTGCGGATTGAACTGGTGAATGTCGTAATCCGCCATATCAAACGGCTTCACCTCCCGTTTAGGCTGGATAATCCGGGTATCCCGGTCAGCGACGGGTTGGTTCAGCAACCGGTTGCAGACAAGGTTTACCAGTCGGTCGGGAGACACACCGGCATGGTATTCCGCGAAAAAATGCGGATGCTCCTTGATAAAGGAAATGATGTTATACGACTTCTGCTGTTGCGGTTTGAAACAGCATTTCCCTTGCTGCGTGACAATGAACTTGTCGTTGCGGATGCGCCGCCCCTCGCTGTCCAACCGGACATACGAGGGATAGCGCAGGCCGTCACGCCGGTTCAGGTGATAGCCCGCGTCGATAAGCACGTCCTGAATGTTCAGCCTGCGCAGAAAATCGTCATAAGTCAGTTCGCCCTCTCTCATGGTTTACCTCCCCATTCTCATATCATTGATTTCACGGTTCATCTCTGCCTCGAAACAACGGATGGCCACATCCCTCGGCGTATCGACACCCGGCTTGAAGTACGGGCGTGGCGGACCGCCGAAACGCTCGCCGTAGAACTCCGGGGCATGGCAGTGATGGTGGATGCCGTGCGCGACACCCGCCGCGACTACCGTACCTGCGGTGAGGGCGGCAAAGATTTTCGTACCGAGCGCCCGTTGTGCTTCCGGGCGTGTTTTCATGTCCACTTCGCTGAAAATCTTGGAAAAGAGCTTCATCCGGTGATAGTCATCCACAGCAAGGAACTTGTCGTAGTCCCGTTGAGTGATTTCGTGGCTGATAGCCTGACCGTCGATAACGGCGGTCATCCTGTATTTCCCCTCGGTCTGTGCCGGTTGAACGGCTATCTGGCTCACTTCGACTTCCCGTCCGTGCTTCTCTTCCCGATACCATCCCTTGTTTTCATTCAGAAACTGGAGGTCACGCCCGTCCACTGACGCACCGATCTCTCCCTGTATGGATTCCTCTTGCTGTTGCAGCGAGGTTTCCACCGGCATGAAAGCCTCCTGCTCCTGCCGTTGGCGTTGTTCCAAATCCTGCTGTACTTCGGGATGCAGACCGATAGCGATGCGTTGATCGCTGTTGAGAGCCTCCATCGTCACTTTGTCGGAAAAGTCAGCCCCGATAATGCCGTTCAGCAGTTCCAGACGTTTTTCTACGGGTTGTTCCTCGATGGGTGTGGCAACCAGTGTCCTCACTTCCTCTTCCGTCAGGTCATAGACCATATCGGCTTGGACGCTTTCCGACTGCACGGTTAGCGTCCGCCTTTCCGCATCCACGACAAGACCGTGCGAGGCAAGGCACTCCGCCCATTTCTCGTTGGAAAAATAGACCGGAGAGGCTATAAGCTCCTTGTACGGCCGTGCCGGTTCCTTGCTGCGTGGACGGCTGACCATCGGCGTGATAGCCGCCTGCAAGTCCTGCAGCACATCCCGTTGCTGTACGGGCTGCTCCTGTTGATGCCCCTTGTAATAGAAGCCGTAACCGCCTGATTGCAGTTCGCCGGGCTTCATGCGCCCGTCGGGACGTTCGGGTACGATGGACGGCCCCGGAAAGAACAGTTGGCCGCCGACCCTGCGAAGGTGGAAGCCCAACTGGTTGCGAGGTGTCCAGCCAAGGAACGGCGGGGGCATTCCCATCCGTCCCATGCGACCGTACTCGCCGATGCCGATGCGGTAGCCGTGCAGCCCCATAGCCACACGCCCGTTGGCATTGCGGGCATGGACGAAGTTCTTGGGCATGTAGAAGTCTTTGCCCACGATGCTCGTGAGCACGTTGTAGGCTTTCTTGTTGGCCGTATTGGTTCCCCAGTCCGTGAGTGCCAACATCTGACGTTCGCTTATCGGATAGACCAGCAGCGGAGAATCATGCCCCTGCACAATCAGCCGATACCCTGAACCATCAAGCGCAACATGGGCTTGCAGGCCGTTACGCATCAGCATATTGCGCATTTCGGGCTGCAAGTCCATCTGCCGGGGATTGGTATTCGTTCGTATCGCCATAGTCGGATTGTTTTCGTTATGCGTCGCCGCGTTCCATTGCCGCCTCCAACTGTTCGTCCTTGAAGCGGACAAACTCGGCAGCGGATTCGTTGCCGACAGCAAGCCCCTTTTCCTCGCAGTAACGGGCGTATTCCTCCTGCCAGTCGGCGGAGAAATGATTGACGTAATCGAGCCAGCCGTATTCGCCGCTCTGCATCTTCCCGACAAGTACGTCTTCGGGATAATATTCGTTCTGTGCCATAATGTACGGATTGATGTTTTACTTATGGAGAGCTGTCGCACGATTGCGCTCGCCGCTCTTCTTCTGTTCGTTCCACAGCTCTTCGGTGTAGTCTTCCTCCGAAACGTAGTCAAGGTTACCGTCATCGTCCATGACCCAGCAGCCGTAGCACCCGAAGGTGTATTTGTCCCACTCTCGCTTGGGTTGGTTGCGCCATTGCTGCGCGTCGCCCGAACAGATGCGGATGCCGGTCTTGGCATGAAGGTCGATGCCCACTGTGGCAGGCTCGCCGCCCACGACTACCGTCAGCGGCTCGCCGTGCTGCATCCCGTTTACCTCCACTGCACCGAGGCGCATGACCTCGGCCAGCACTTTCAGGTTGCGTGCGATGATGGGCGTGGGGACATACATCACCTGTTTCGTCTCGGTGTCAATCTGCACGAAAGCCTTGCTGTTCCGGCCGTCCGCCATTTCCACGTCGGCGACAATCGCCTTGCCGTCGAGCAACTGTTTCTGCTGCGCTTCGTCATACCGTTCCAACGGAGAGGATTTCAGTGCCGGATAGAAGACCACATCCACCTGACCGTTGTCCATGCGGATAAAGGCAAAGCGGCTACGGCTCTCTATTTGCCCGCCATGCTCGTCCGTAACACGCACGGGAAGCACGGGAGAATGCCGACCATTGCAGATGTCGTCCAACACACGCATCGGCAAATCCTCGATCATCTCCCGTGTGAGACCGAATCGTTCCAGTGCCGGGAAGGGTAATTCATCAAATTCAATCTGAACTTTTTTCATACTATATTTATATTATAAAATTGTACTATACAAAGATAGAGACATCTTATTGTGACGAACAAAAATACAGCTATATAAACGGTTGTAATATGCTGTTTTTATCTTCATTAGTACAATTATCTAATCAAAATCGTACTAATAGACGCAAAATATCAAACCAATACAAGAAATGACGGCTGTTTGTTTCCGACATGAAAACTCCCGTTATAACTTTGCCGAATGAGAAAAATTTTACTGATAGCAATATCGGGTATTTCATTCTGCACGATGCCCGTTCAGGCGCAGTTCAACACGATTGCCAAGACACCAGAAAGATACAAGGTAGAAGCCTTGCAGGAGGGTATGAAAAAGCAGGAGCCGACACCCGAAAGCATGGCTCCTGCACAGGAGACTTCGACAAAACCTGCCGATGAAAGTAAGAAGTTGTGGATTGACCGTTATCTCAGCGTGTCTTATCCATTGCAGCGCATCAGAATTACATCGCCATACGGCTACCGGAAAGACCCGTTTACCGGGAAGAGGAAGTTTCACGGCGGTATCGACCTGCACGCACGGGGCGAGCAGGTATTGGCCATGATGGAGGGGGTGGTCGTCAAAGTGGGACAAGACAAGACGTCCGGCAAGTATGTGACACTGCGGCACGGAAATTACACCGTCAGCTATTGCCACCTTTCACGGGTGCTGGCCGCCAAGGGTACGGTAGTCCGTCCCCGTGATGCCGTCGGTATAACCGGCTCGACTGGACGAAGTACAGGCGAACACCTGCACATAACCTGCAAGCTAAATGGCAAGAGTGTCGATCCGTCGGTCGTTTTCGATTACATCAGGACTACACAGCAGGAGTGCATTTCAGCTTTGAGCAGACTGTTGTAAGAGTGTTTATGTCGCCAAACGCTAATCGAAAAGAGTGTCATTAGGTGATGTGGTTTTCGATTAAAACAGGGGACTTTTCATTTTGGAACTTATCGTAATTTTTTATTTGAATGATTGTGAAACCAAGACCGAGTAGGGAGATCGGACTCTAACGGTCTATCCCGTTGCGGGAGAGGACGCCTTCCGTGTAATAATGTTTGACTTCTCGCATCTCCGTGACCAAGTCGGCTATGTCGATCAATTCTGCCGGAGCGTACCGTCCCGTGATTACCAACTCTGTCCCGGAATGTCGTCGAGAAATCGCCGTCAATACCTCCTCAATAGAAAGCAACTCGTAATACAGGGCAATGGTTAGTTCATCGAGCACGACCAGATTATACTCTCCCGAAGCGAGAATTTGTTTGCAGCTTTCCAATCCCGCATAAGCTGCGTCAATATCTTCTTGTGCCGGCTTCTTTTCAATAAAGCACCCCCGACCGAATTGCTGGATGCGGACGTTGTTAAACAGATGTTCGATCTTGGTTTCATTATATTTCATGTTCTTTACGAATTGTCCGATGAAGACGCTTCCTCCGGCACACAAAACTCGAATGGCAAGCCCAAATGCGGCCGTTGTCTTTCCTTTCCCGTTGCCAGTATAGACATGTATATATCCTTTGTTTTCCATATTGTTGATTTATGATTGCAAATGTAATCCGTGTTATGGTTCGGCGGAAAGATGGGCAAAACAATAAGTATAGGTTTGAATCGTGCCATCCTCAAGCCGGATGTCATAACTTTGGCTAAAGGGAGTTCCCAGTCGGAAAAGTACGGGTGAAGAGAATATCGGTCCGTCGTAGCAGAACGTGTGGTATTCTCCGTTTTCTCCGTTGGGGTCCATTTCCTTGGGGAGAGAGGCAATAAAGTCGGCATCTACCTCGCGACCGATGGCATCCATTCCCAAGCCATCGGCTTGCGTGGTCACGATGACCGTCTTCAGTCCGGAAGCGAGGTATTGCTGCATGACGATTTCCGAGGAGACTACTCCCCATAACGGCTCCACAACCTCTATTCCGAGTGGAGCGAGTTGTCGCTCCCGGTAGGCACGGACATCGTGCAAGTAAATATCCCCGAAAATAAAATGGGTTACTCCTTGCTCCTTGAAATGTAGGGCTGCGCAAGTCATGGCCTCTGCGTAATTTTCAAGGTTCCCCTGGGGTGTGAGATTCACGATATGCAGGGGAATACCGATACTGTCTGCTTGTGCCTGAAGCAAGGGGAGTGGGATACCGTGCATGGTGGAGCGTTGCGAGTCACGATTGATTGTGGTGAGCAGGGCAACGATGTCGTATAGCTCCGATTGACGAGCTCGCCAAAGGGCATGCGCGGAGTCTTTTCCCCCGCTCCAGTTGAATACGGCTTTTATCTTTTCCATTCGATGTTCGTAAAACTTCATGCTTCCAATAACTCACTCGTTTTTGCCCAATAATAGTAGGCTTCCGGTAGGTTGCTTCTCAGCTTATTCAGTTTGTTGGGCAGCGAAGGTCGGATGACCATATCCTTTATATCGGCAGGGTTGTTGGAATAAGATTCTATTTCATTGATTCCCTTTTCAATTAACGTGGCTAAATAAGCCGCCCTTGCTGCATCAATAATGGCATGGTCTATCAGATAACGCTGATTGTACATGAATGATTTGACACGGATGATTCCGTCTTGTATCAGGTCGAAGTCTCCTTCTCCGGCTTTTCCCCGTGTGGAGATACAAAGTGCCGTTTGGCGGATGTCATTGAAAACTTGCCCTATGTCCGTTCCGAAAGACCGGTATGAAAGTTCGACCACCGCAATCTTACGGAACGCTTCTTTGGTAATCTGCAAGTCTGAAACATTTTCAAACAGCCGCCCCACATCATAAAGCTGTTTGGCTATCTCCATCGAACAGGACCTTCCATTCTTGTAATAAGGTATTCCAGTTGTGTTGGGAGCGAAAGCCGTCAGTTTATCGCCCAAAATATCTTCTGCGGACGGGACTGTTACCATCAATGGTTTTCCTTCCAACCGTATGAACGGGCAGTCGATAGCTATTTGTTGGGTACGGAAATAATGAATGTCCTCGTAGAGTACATCCAGCAGGATATAGGATTGTGCATCGGTGTCATTTCGGTAGGCAATCTGATAGAAAAACTTGGAATGGCTCTTGGGAATATCCGCATCATCCCGTTGCTTGCGTTCCACAAGTTCCAGATTGATGAAGCCGAAATCGGCAAATGATTTCAGATAGTCTTCAATGTTGGTTCCAGGGGGACAGATAACATCAATGTCGATTGACAGACGATGAGCAGATTTCCCAAGTATGAGCATAAGTGCCGTTCCTCCCTTAAAAACCAGTGGACACCCGGCTTTAACCAGCATTTCAAGCAGGGACAGGGCACGGATTACTTTCTCTATCAGATTTTTATCATTATAGTGCAATTCGGATGAAACCTGTTCGATCCATTCTGCCGTAAAACACTCCTTCTTTATCATTTTATGTTCAGATTTTCTAATATGGACAATATTTCTTCTTTTGCCTTACGTCTGCCGGCATACCTGAATAGCCGATTTCGATTGACAGCGTACAGGTTAAAGGCATTTTCAAAGATATGCTCGCTTTCACTACCTTGTAGGTAGAAGAAATCCGCATCCCTCAATATATCCACCAACAGCTTTTCCAGTGTAGGCATCGGTACATCTGATACTTTCTGCAAAGGAGCTTCCGAGACCAAATTTTTCACAAAAAAGACACGGCTGTCCATATCTACATATCGGTAAATCATATCTTTGTCCGGTCGCAGATAGACGTCACGGTTCCCGTCTTTCAAAAAGTTGAAAACCGTTTCTGCCGAATCCCTGTCTGTTTCCACATAGACAACACGGTTGGAAGAAAGGTGATGCTGCAAGGGTGCGATAATATCCCCCTGATAGACGCAGAACTTCGCAAATGGGAAATTGACCAGCAACGAATCGTAAATTTCTCTTACTTCACCTATGAGTTTAGGAACAAAGGGCTGTTTCATGACTTTAGCATACATTCCGCGTCCGGTTCTGACCAGTGCATTTTCATTCACGAGCTTGAACAGATACCATGACAAGGAAGACTTGCTTATACCAACCTTTTCGTGAAGATAGGCAAACAAGTCATCCATGCTGAAATCACGGTGTACTTCAGCGTATTCAAGTATGGATGTCGTTGTTTTATTACTCATATTATATCCTGTTTTTGCCTGCAAATATAGCAAATTTTCGGCACTATTCAGAAATAGTGCCGAAAATTTGTATTTATTTAAAACAATCTATATGTAAATAACCTTTTGTCATCATCTACTAAATATCGGCACTAAATTAAAATTGTGCCGATATTTAGTGGTTGTTCAATATTGTACAATGACAATTTACCAAATCGTATTTTCCTGTTTTATTGTTGTCACATCTCGTTTATCGGCAGGTCATTCTTTACTCTTTTCGTCGGCGAATGTAGGACGAAGCGCATAATCGCCAAGCCGCATTGCATTCGGATGACGAAAACAGACTGTTACACGGTCGGTTTTCTATCCGGGTTTGGCTTATGATGCCACAGCTTCATCCTCTGGCTGCCTCAAAAAGCTGAAAACAAACCTGCACGGCAAACGAAAGCAGGGAAAAAGAAAAATCAGCATGATAGTTCAACCAATTAAAAGTAAACAAGTATGGTAGAAGAAATTAGACAAGACGACAAAGTGATATTATCGAGCGAAGACGGTTTTTCCGTCCCTATGATTTTCAACAACCTTTGTGGAAAGAATTTCATTGGCAAAGAATACAAGGACTATATCAGGCATATAGCCTTTGAGGAAATGGGACTTAAGCCGGGCATCGTGTCCCATTATCGGGACGGTGTTCTATATAAGAACGGCACAATCCCGGAACTTTGAACAGGTAAACCAAAATAGGAACAGCAAAAATCAAAATTTATACAAATATGGAAACAACAACTATTCATCCGGCAGAAGCCTATCTCCGAAACGAGCAGAATTCCACCTCTTTATATGTAAGGATTGCAGGCCAACGCAGGCGATTATTCATCAACCGCAATGAAAATGTTATCGGCATTATTGCGCCCAAAAAACGAAAAAGCGGGTACATCTTCACAGATTGGGCAAGCATTGAGAAGATATACTATCCGTCATCCTCTCCCGAAGATGCAGCGGACATAGAAAAGAAACTGGTCTTGAAATACCAGAAACTTGCCCGGCTTGCCACGCATACAAACGACTGGCTTCGCAAAATCGCTAATGCCGATTTGGATAAATCCCTTTACGAGAACCGCATCACGACCGGCACACGCATCGACGGCAAGTGTATCGGACTTGCCACCATCGAGAAGTATTGCGGCAGTTGGGATATGGCTCGTTTCAGAACGGCACTGAAGCAAGGCGAAAAGTTTTCCACCGGACGCTTCGACTTTTGTGGCTATGACGGTACGTTATGGTGTGAGCCACGCGAAAATGGAGATATGGCGGCTGGATTCAGCAAAGAATACAGGAATTGTGGCAACGGCTACTATTATCTGCTTATCAACGATGAATACATGATAGGCTATGACATAGACTGAGTTATATGCAGGGTAAGGACAGACCGTATCGGGCAAAGTCTCGGTACGGTCTGATGTTCCCGTCCGCCAACGACCTTTTATAGAACTCCTGTTCTCCCTCTTATAGCCTTACATCCTGCGGCCAGTTTGCTTCAAGCAGCCTCACGCATTTTGTGTAACACGTTACATAAAGTGCGTGAAGCCCCTTTTTGCAAAAGGACGGACACGGACAGACTTGGCATTACAGGGGGCGGGATAAATCCTGCCCTCTGTAGTCCCAAGACAGTCCGTCGAAAAGTCCGTCCCGGCTGGCCGCCTTATTCTTTTACCCATAATCTTTCCTTTTTCTAACGGATTCCCATTAAACCCAAGTCCGCTGCCGTGCGACCTACGGGATAGAATTTTCCGCAAAGGTAACCGGCCGCTCCAATCTTGCCAAGGCCGGCGTGCCGCTGCGAGTGACACGTAAAAATCTTCCTCTCCGTCTGTCGAGCGTATTTTTTCGGATCAGCCTTGTCCGATTGTCCCTCACCACCTTCTGAAAGCAGAAAAATCTTCCCGGCGGTCGCAAACAGACCGAACAAAGGGAAATAAAAAGAAAGGTTAAATATGAGTTACAACAAATTGAAATCATTGGTGGCAAACGTGGAAGCGATAAAGACAGCGTTACAAATCCACATTCAAGGCAGACAAGCCACAACAGAGGAAAAAGAGATTTTATCCCTATATTCGGGGTTTGGCGGTATCAAAGAAGTATTGAACATCGGCACGGAAAAGCCTGTAAGTGGCGACATGGTAGAACCGATACAAAGATTGCAGGAGCTTATCGACACCTACCCACATTTCACAGAACCCATGCGCCACAACGTCATGGAGGGTATCAAAGCCTCCGTCCTGACAGCGTTCTACACCCCGAAATTCCTTGTTCAAGCGGTAACAAAACAAATACACACTACATTCAAGGATAACGGACTGCAAATGCGCTCATTCCTCGAACCGAGTGCAGGCATTGGCGGTTTCCTCCCGGTAGCCATGTCCGACACCTGCGGCTATGCTATTGAAAAAGACCCGGTTTCGGGTCTGATACTCTCCCTGCTGAATGACAACACGATTACACGGACAGCCGGGTTTGAAACGATAGACGAACAGGGTTTTAAACATACGAAATTCGATGTCATAGCCTCCAACATACCTTTCGGTAACTTCCGTGTGTTCGATGCGGAACTCTGGAAGAAAGGCGGCATATACGAGCAGGCTACCAAGACCATACACAATTACTTTTTCGTCAAGGCTATGGAACTTTTGAACGAGGGCGGTCTGTTGGCTTTCGTCACATCAAGGGGCGTGGCCGACACACCAAGCAACAAATTCGTGCGTGATTACCTTGTGAGCCATGCTGATTTGATAAGTGCCATTCGTCTGCCCGACATGCTTTTCATGCAAACAAGCGGTATCGAGGTAGGCAGTGACTTACTTGTATTTCAAAAACATACACACAAGGCATCACTTTCACAAAGGGAACAGCTCTTTTTGCAGGTCGGCAGGGAAAAGGCAGATACGACAGGCACAATGACCGAATACGCCAACAAACTTTTCACATTGTCGAAAACCACCCTTGCAACAGGCAGCCGCATTGCGATGAACCAGTACGGCAAGTATGTACGCAAATACCAGTGGCAGGGTGATGAAAACGCCATGTCGCAGTACCTCGCCGCATTGCTCAAACTCGACTTTGGCCGCTATTTCCGCAAAAGCCTTTTCACAAGTGAGGGACAGGACGGCATACACACGCAAATGTCCCTTTTCGGTAGTGTGGCCGTTAAGCAACCACCAAAAGGCAGACGAGCCTATACGGACGAGCCGGAAGCGTGGATGAAAGAGGGCGCAATGGTACTGTTCGAGGGGCAGGTGGGCGTTATCCAATACCGCAAATCCGACCTCTACCAAGAGACGGCCACCGATTTTGTCCCGGTGGACGAGGGCAAGGTGAACACCGACAGGGCAAACGACTATTTCGCTATCCGCAAGGCATACTTTGAACTTGCAATCAAAGAGCAGGAGAAACAGATGGAACAGCCGCAACTGCGTGAACGACTGAACGCTTGCTATGATGCTTTTGTCGCCAAATGGGGCTTTTTCCACGAGAACGACAACAAGGAATTTATCATGCTTGACAGCCTTGGCGTGGAAGTCTTTACAATAGAAATGCAGGTCAAGGGCAACATATTCAAAGCCGACATCATGCGTGAGCCTGTAGCGTTCAAAAAGATAGACACGACCGTGCAACTCACACCGGCCGAAGCGTTGGCAAGCAGTCTGAACTTTTACGGCTGTGTGGATATGGGCTATCTGACACAGACCACAGGCAAAGACGAGGACGAAGTTATCGACGACCTCAAAGGCGAGATATTCTACAACCCAGCCACCGGAGAATGGGAACACAAAGGCAAGTTCATAGCCAGAAACGTCATTGCCAAAAGCAAGGAAACAGGCTCTTATCTTCCCGACCTCACAGGCAAGGAAAAGGACTGGGCGGAAACCGCTGTAAAGGCATTGGAGGAAGCCATGCCCGAAGCGATACCTTACGAGGAACTCGACATCAACATGGGCGAGCGTTGGATTGACACGAAGCTGTACGCCGATTTTGCCACAGAGCTTTTCGGAACGGAAACCGATGTGATGTATTTTGACGTGAACGACACCTATCTGGTACGTCTGCAAGGATATTCCCCTATAGTCTATAACACCTATTCCGTAAAGAATTACAACGGAGAGGACTTGTTTGTACACGCATTGCAGGACACCGTTCCCGAAATAACCAAAGAGATAGAGCGGAACGGCGAAACGGTACGAGTGCCGGACGAGGAAGCCATACAGGAAGCGGCCACCAAGATACAGGAGATAAGAAACCGTTTCAACCAGTGGCTCGACTGTCAACCGATAGAGGTAAGGGACGAATTGGTAAGGGTGTACAACGAGCGGTTTAACTGCTATGTCCGTCCGCATTATGACGGCTCGGCACAGACCTTTCCGCAGCTCTCTTTCGAGAATTTCCCATACGACAGCCTCTATCCCTCACAGAAAGACGCTATCTGTATGATTAAGCAGAACGGCGGCGGTATCTGTTGGCACGAGGTAGGCACAGGCAAGACGATGATAATGTGCGTTTCAGCTTACGAAATGAAACGCCTCGGATTAGTGCAGAAACCACTCATTATCGGCTTGAAAGCCAATGTTCACGAGATTGCCGACACGTTCCGCAAGGCTTACCCCTCGGCAAAGGTGCTTTATCCGGGCAAGGAGGATTTCACCCCTGCCAACCGCAAAGAGGTATTCTCGAAAATCAAGAACAACAACTGGGACTGTATCATTCTGACGCACGACCAGTTCGCCAAAATACCGCAGTCGGAACAGACCATGATAGATATATTCACGGAAGAACTGGCCGATGTGGAGCGCAATTTGGAAGTATTGGAACAATCCACCATGCGCTACCGCAGCGGAAAGATGCAGGACGGTCTGGAGAAGCGCAAACAGAACCTCACGGCCAAACTTAAGGAGTTGCGAATGAAAATCAACGACCGGAAAGACGATACAGTCGATTTTCACTCGATGGGCATAGACCACATATTTGTCGATGAATGCCATTATCAGAACTTTTATGAATTTCCTAAATTTCGCATCAAGTTGCTGATTCTTATTTTGTTGCATTTTAATATAGTTCGGATTATTTATTGAGTGAGTTGTTATGAAATGAGGCATTGTACTTATTACAAGCACAATACCCCACATTCGTCATTTATGCAAACCCAAGAAAACCTCAAGTTCCATTTTACCTTTTGCCGATTTCCATTTCTTACCAACGCACCTCTGGTTTTCATCCTCAAGCGTTTCCAATGCTTTTTCCTCTTGTTCGGTAGTTATGTCAAGATATACCATTGTCGTTTGGATATTCTCATGCCCAAGCAAATAAGAGATTTGGGCAATGTTCATGCCGTTTTCAAGCCAATGGGATGCTTTGGCGTGCCTGAACTGATGCGCATGTATGTCCAAAGGAACGTCACTGCATTTGCCATGCGCCATCTTTGCGTACCTTTTCAGCATTTTATTAACATTTTCCGCAGACATGGGCGTGTATATACCTCTGCTTTTTGAACTGAAGAGTAATGCTTCAGCATCGCCAGGATTAGGATGATACTCGGTAAGGTATTTCTTCAAATATTGAACAGGCTTTGCCAGAAGAGGTATTGGGCGTCTCTTTCGTCCTTTTCCTATGACAATTATGTGAGGCTTTGCGCAGTCCATGGTAATATTGCAAATCTTCAGCGTCAAAAGCTCATTGATGCGCACGGCAGTCGAATACAGAAGAAGCAGAAGCGTGTAATCACGAAAACCAATGGCGGTTCTTTGGTTTGGCATGGATAAAAGCGTGTCAACAGCCAACTTGCTGAGCCCGATCACTTTCCTTTTTGGAGTTTTTTCATTCGGCACATTCTCCGCCTGCAGGAACACTGAAACGAATGATATGTCATTATCTGATAGGTATTTCAGAAAAGCGCGCAAGGCGGACAATCTCACATTGCAGGTTGCCGGGCTACAGTTACGGACTTTTTTCATCCAAACAATCCACTCCTCAATGTTTTTCTTGCAAAAGCAATCAGCATTCAACGTTTCGGGCGTTATGCCTTTTACCGTTCTGAGGAACTCTGCATAAAGCGTCATGGAAACATGGTAGTTTCTTAGGGTATGTCGGCTGCACGCCTTGATGGAAGGCACATGGTGTTCAAGCCAGTCATGCAGGCACGCGGCAACCTGCATGGCCTGTGGGTTAATCTTCTTTTTCATAATCGTCTTGCGTTAATTGTTGGCTGATTTCATTGTCGGTACACGCCATTATGTCCGAAATCGCCGGAGTCAAAGAGTAGTAAGCCAATGTACTTTCTATTTGCCTGTGCCCCATACTCTTGCTTAGAGCCAGCAATTTGTCATGTACGGCAAATCCTTGGTGTGTCCAGCTGTTTATGTTCTCTATGGCGTAGTTGTGCCTTAGTTCGTATGGGATTGCGCGGGATGAATTGCAGCTTTGCCACAGCACCCTGAAGTGGTACGTTACCCATACAGGAGGGTGCGGCTTGTCATCCGGTGTCGGGAAAAACACCCTACGGTTCGGAATCAGCCCATCTATTTTTCCGTCATAAGTACGCATCAGGGGCAACATTGTGTCATGGAGGACTACATAATGCTGGTCATACCCTTTGCCACGTTTGATGGATACCACGCCATTTTCAAGGTTTACGTCATCGCGTTCCAGCAGGATGGCCTCGGTTGTCCTTATTCCTGAACTGTACAGTAAACGGAAGAACACCGGCAGTGTCATGCGCTGGATGGCCGCGAGTCTGCCACGCCTTGGCTTTATGTTGTCGCAAGCGTCAAAGAAGCGTTTCAATTCATAGTGTGTAAAAGGATGCGGCGTATAAGTCCTCGGCACAGACCTTGGCACTTGCGGCAAGTCAATTTTCGTCATTCCACGCTTGTTCATGTACTTGATGAAGTCTAAGACAGGATAGACACGTGACACGCAGGAGTTTGTGCATTCAGTCGGACGTTGCCTGCACCATCTGTCCACGATTTCTTGGGTAAGCTCAGTTTGTCCCGGATATTCCCTTGCGCAAAAATGATCGAACAGTATTACGTTCTTGACATAGCTATGGCTGTTACGCCCGGAAGCCTTGCGGTATTTTACATACCCTTCTATAGCGTTGGATAGGAATGAAATAGTTTTCATACGTCAAACACCCCCTTTCCTACGGGAAAGTATTCTATGCTCAATGAACATTCCTTCAGCCTCTTGAATTCCGCACTAAGGTAGCGGTCGAGAGAATCCGGGGACGCATGGCCGAGGGTGGCACTTATGACAGGTTGCTGCACACCGCCCTGCAACAGGGCCGTTGCCACATTGTGGCGGAACAGATGCAGACTCTTTCTCTCATTTTCACCTTGTCTTATTCCTGCTTTGCACATGACTTGGGGCTGACTAAAAAGTCCCCACCGAAAAAAAAGTTCTCTCTATCCGCTGATATGAGAGAACTTTTATGTATATTTAGGCTACCAAACCAATGTAAATATACATAGTCAAAGATATGCAAAAAGTTCAATTTAAACAATATAATGAGGGCGAAGTTTTATTATTCCCCGATCGTTTAGACTCCACCATCAGTGAGAACCACCTTGTTCGTATCATCAATCATACCGTTAATCAGCTTGACCTGACCTTTCTCATCTCCACTTACTCCGGCGGTGGTACTACCGCCTACCATCCCCGTATGCTTCTCAAAATCCTTTTGTATGCTTACTGTCTTAAACTCTATACTGGTCGTAAGATTGCCAATGCTCTTCGTTCCGATATCACCTTTATGTGGCTTTCAGGTAAACAATATCCTGATTTCCGCACTATCAACAATTTCCGCAGTGGCCGTCTGAAAGATAGCATTCATACTGTATTCAAATCTCTGCTTCTTCTCATGTTTACTGAAGGTTATATCCGTTTGGAAGAATATTATTGCGATGGTACCACTATTCAGGCGGATGCCAACAAACATAAGGTTGTCTGGAAGAAAAACTCTTCCCGCTATCTTGAAGGGGTGAAAGCCCGGATTGACTCTACGCTGCTTGAAATCGACAAACTAATCAAAGAGGAAAACGAACGGTATGGTGAGGATGATCTGGAAATCCTTGGTAAGGCCGATTCCACTCGAAAAGATCGTATACAAGAGTCCATATCCCAACTAAATCGTATCATCAACAAGGAGAACAGCGCGAAAAGTAAAAAGTCCCGTACCGCTTCCCGCCTGAAAAATGAATTGGAAGAGGCTGATTTACGCAGGAGAATCTATGAAGAACAAGAACATATTTGTGGTGATCGTGGAGGATACAGCAAAACAGATCCTCAAGCTACCCCTATGCGAACCAAGGAATGTCAGGAAGATCTCCGTCCCGCCTATAATGGCATGGTCGGTTCCGAGAATCAGTATATTACGGGAGTCAGTGTTCATCAGAATTCCAATGACGGAACCTGTTTTAAGAATCACATGGAGCAAACAATGCCTCTTCTACCAGATAGACCGCAACAGGTCATAGCCGACGCAATTTTTGGTACTGAAGAAAACTATGAATTCTTGAATGGGCAGAAGATAGACGCTTTGCTGAAATATCCTTCATATGATAAGGAGCAGACCAAAGACTTTAGAGAAAATCCTTTCTATAAAGAAAATATGCCCTATGATAAAGAGAATGATAGTTTTCTGTGCCCAAACAATAAACAATTAATTTATACGGGTGAAGTGAGAGTTACAAACAAGAATGGATTTGTCTCTACCCTGAGAAACTATGAGTGTCGGGATTGTGCCGGGTGCCCGTTAGCTAATCAATGCGGAAATAAACGGCAACAAGGGAGTAATAGAACGATACAGGTAAATCAAAATCTGGAGGATTACAAGCAACAAATGCGACAGAAATTATTAACGGATGAAGGAAAAAGGTTAATGAAAAACAGATCGCATGATATTGAAACATGTTTTGGAGACATAAAACAAAATATGTTGTTCCGCAGAGTACATTTGAGGGGACTACAAAAGGTAGAAGCCGAATGCATTATCGTCGCAATGGCACATAATTTAAGAAAAATGAATTGTGCTAGTGCCAGGGAAGCCGCCTAAAAAGGTTGTGGGAGAGAAACAATGCGCTGTGTACAATAAAAAGTCTCCATGAAAACTAAAGAAAGGGAGACTTTTTATTGTGTGGACTATTATTTAAATTGAGGAAAAAGATGAGGGGGGCTTTTTAGTCAGCCCCATGACTTTTGAGCATATAGCATCGAGATTGCTTGTATGAAGCCTTCTGTATGGCACCTGTACTGTGAGAAAAACATATGGTTCCGGGCTTCGGGGACGTTCTTTGAGCAGGTAATCAAATACAGCGTTTCCTACCACGGCACGGAGTGGCAATGTCAGGGGCTGTCCCGTCTTTGCCTGAGTGATTTTTATCAGGTCGTGTTCCCAATCGAAGCTGTCAAGCGTGAGTGCAGAGATGTCACATCCACGCAATCCCGTGTACATGGCCAAGGTTATGATGGCTTTGTCCTGTAGAGATATTGTGCTATCGTGTTCTAAAGTATGCCTGATAGCAGTCAGTTCTTGCTCCGTAAGGTATTGAATGTTTTTCCGCATATTGGGTATGGACGGCAGGTATGCGATTATACGTTCAACGGATTTGCCATAGTGTGGCAAACAGGCTTTCAGCCCATATTCCACCGAATATTTGAACGAATGGCCCATTTTCGGTTTTCCGTCTTTGGAAAACACTTCCAATACCGCATTTTCTGTTATTGATTCGAATGAGTACACCCCCATTTCCTGTAGCCGGAAGAAGAACGAAGATAGCGCATACTTCACATTTATTGAAAATTTGCAACGTCTGTCTACCATGTTGAAAGCCATGTCCGTTACATCCTTGTATTCTGCGCCGAGCAACTCATAGTGGTGAGGCTTGCTGTAGTGTTTGCAACCATCGGGTAATAATCCATTCTCAATATATTGGCAGATTACACGCAACAGGCGTACCTTGTTCCTGTAGGTATACTTGTTGGACCACAATTCTTTTAATGTCGGTTCAACGTCGGAGAAACTCTGCCATTTATAATGGTTAGCATTTTCCGATAGCCACTCAGCCATTTTCTTCACATAGCCTATGTACATGGCTGAATAACCGGTTTCTTGTAAATAAGAAACAAGCCCCTCGACTTTTTCATTCAGATTAAATATTTCCATAATCGCATCTTGTTTAAAAGTTATTCTACAATTATGACGGAATATAATCAGAACTGTTTACAGATCAAAACAAATGATTACTAAATAATTGAGTGATTTAATAGGAAACTCATAAAAGTTCTGATAATGCGATAAATCCAAAATTTCGGATTTGAGCCACATTTTCAAGAACTTAATGTTTCAGACACGCCACACGAGGGTTGCCGGTATAGGCAATACCAAAGGCTCGCAAAGGGCGATGAACCTGCTGTTTGCCATCCGTGACATTCAGCACCGGACAGGACGTGACCTCGGCGCAACATTCCTTTCGGGCACGGTAGTAGTTAACGCACTCACCGAGCTATATGTGATGTTCAAGTATCTTAGACCAAGAGAATTGCAACGTCAACAGATTTCTTGCTTCGATGCGTGGGCGGCGATATTTACGCAGAAGACAGCCGACTATGAACTGAACGTGACAGGTGCAATCAAGCGTAAAGAGCGTTTCCGCACCTACATCAAAGTGCCGGAACTGGCAATGTTCCTGCGTGAGATTACCGACTACCGCACCGCCGACATGATAAACCTCGATGTACCGGATAAAAACGTGCGCTTTCTTTCTCATGCGCCCACTATCCAGCAGGAGGAAATGATAGGCCGTCTGGTTTCCTTTGCACACAGCGGACAGTGGGAGGATTTGGGACTTGATACGCCCGAACCCGACAATCTCGATAAGGCTAAAATGTTGGTCGCTACCAACGTGGCACGGAAAATGGCTCTCGATATGCGTTTGTTGGGCGACAAGTTCAGCGACGATGCCGACAACAAGGCTTCAATCTGCGCAAGAACAATCTATGACTATTATGTGAAATCGAACGCCAACCGGGGTACGCAGTTCGTGTTCAGCGACCTCGGCACATACAAGCCGAATGAGTGGAACGTATATACTGACATTAAAAAGAAGTTGGTGAACCTCGGCATTCCGGCCGATGAAGTGCAGTTTATCCAGTGCGCCACCACCGAAAGGGCAAGAAAACGCCTGTTCGAGGACATGAACAACGGCAAGGTGCGTGTGCTTTTCGGCAGTACCACCATGTTAGGCACAGGGGTAAACGCCCAACAGCGGGCGGTAGCGGTGCATCATTTGGAGATTCCCTGGCGACCGGCCGACATGGAGCAGCGCAACGGCAGGGCGGTACGCAAGGGCAACACCGTGAAGCTGTGGGGCGGCAATGTGGTGGATGTGGTGATATACGGCACGGAAAAGACACTTGACGCCTACAAATTCAATTTGCTGAAAAACAAGCAGATGTTCATCAACCAAATCAATAACGGCACAATAGCCGTGCGCCGTATCGACGAGGGCGGCATGGACGAGGACAACGGCATGAACTTCGCCGAGTTCGTGGCTGTCCTTTCCGGCAATACAGATTTGCTGAACAAGGCAAAACTTGACAACAAGATTATGCAGTTGGAAAAGGAACAGGCCATTTTCAAGAAAGAACGCGTCCGTGCCGAGCGCAAAATAGCTTCCAATCGTGAAGAGGTTGAAAAGGCACGGCGTACAAAGGCCGGTTTCATCAATGATTGGGAATACTTCAACTCTTACGAGGGCACAAAGGTAACGCAGCTTCTCAACCTGCCACAAGCCACAACCGAGGAAACAGGCCGGGAATTACACCGCATCGCTAAAACCTACCGTAGCGGAGCGTATGGCACGATTGGTACGTTTGCAGGACTGAACCTGTTGGTACGCAGCGAGTACAGTATAACAGGGGTATTTGACCGCAACACGTTCTTTGTCGAGGGGACAAGCGGGCTTAAATACCGTTGTGGACTGACAGGTGCGTTACCGCTTGGCTTCGTGGAATCTGCTCAATATCCGCAGGCTACACTAAACAAATTGCCCTCACTTATTGAGAAGCAACAAAAGGCGGTGGAGCGGATTGAAAGCGAAATCCCCATATTGCAGGACATCGTTGACCGCCAGTGGAGCAAAGCCGATGAATTGGTAAAACTCAAACTGGAGTGCAAGGAGCTGCAGCGGAAGATTGACGAAAGTCTCAAGGATGCGGAACGCTCTCTAACCCCACCCGAAACACCGGCTACCGAATACGAACCTACAACCAAAGCCGCTTAAACCATACTCATATCTTAGCCTTTTCCCTCTGTTTGGTTGTGAGAACCCGGCAGAGGGATTTTTCTTGTGTTCCCCGATCTGACAGCGGCAATATCCGTTTATATGCTCCAAGAGGCTACTTTACTGTTATACAACCGATACTAAATGTAGTATATACTAAGGTTAGTAAAGTAGGATATTAGGAAATA